>Ga0187827_10000254_pt1 | contig 85119 bp, 97 predicted proteins | sample ETNtaG_39_FD_167969 | JGI IMG/M metagenome (GOLD analysis project Ga0187827, IMG submission 167969) | Marine microbial and viral communities from oxygen minimum zone, Eastern Pacific Ocean - ETNP2014_SV_150_PacBio MetaG (Illumina Assembly) | ecosystem: Environmental > Aquatic > Marine > Hypoxic... | reverse complement strand
TAGTCCTTCACCTTGGCAGGGTCTGTGCTCTTGGTAGCCTTCATAGCTTCTGCTAAGAGCATGACTGCGTCATAGCCGGTGTCGGCACCGCCGATGTCTGGTTCTTCGTTATATTTCGCAACGTACTTGGCAACATGTGCTGCGGAGGGTGTGAACGAAGTGGCAATGACTGCTCCTTCGAACGCCTTTGGTGCGCGACTCACAAGATCTTGATCTAGCGTGACGGAAAAGAACGGAGCTTCTACTCCTAACTCTCTTACCCGCTTTGCAGCGATGTCAATGTTGCTGTAGGATGTCAACACCACGGCATCAGGACCGAAAGCTTTGATCTTTGTTGCTTCTGCCTTGAAGTCTCTCTCACCCTCTTGTGCGATCTCTAGCAAGACGTCTCCGCCTGCTGCTACCACGCCTTCCTTGACCGCTCTTGCTTGTGCTTCTTCCCACACTTGCTGGGAGCCTAGAACGGCTATTTTTGTGTAACCTAGGCTTACTGCGTGTTTGCCTACGAGTGTGCTTAAGCTATCATCATGCGGCCACACGTTGAAGATGTAGTCGCACTCTTCGTTGAATCCTGCTACTCCGAGGGAAGGGGATATCATGACAACGCCTGCCTCGCAGGCTACTGGCGCTACGCTTAGTCCGGATGGTGACCAGTTGGGTCCTAACACGAACTTTACTCCTTCGCTGTTGAGCTTATGCAAAGAAGTAACTGCGATCTTTGCGTTATCGCCTTGGTTGTCTTCAACAATTAATTTGAGTGGTCTGCCGAGGACGCCTCCTTTGGCGTTTATGTCTGCGATGGCCATGCTGGCGCCTCGTTCTGCATTCACTCCCCAGGTGGCATGCTTTCCTGACATCATCAGGATGCCTCCTATCTTTATTGGTTCTTCTGCGGTCGCGGCTCCGGTTGTACATCCTATTAGAAGTACTAGCAATGCCACTGTGATTGTGTGTTTCATATCCTTCACCCCTTACTTTTAAGAGGGAAAACCAGTATATGAATAACTGTAGTCACAATTGCGACTATAACAGAAAGTCTTATATACGAAGGCAATTTTCTCAGTATATGAACACGGCGGTGTTAGAAGATCTTGGTCTCACGGGGGCTGAAATCAAGGTCTTCCTCACCCTACTGGAAGTAGGTTCCTCCTCCGCGGGCCCGGTTGTGGGAAAATCGGGCCTGCACAACGCCGTGGTACACCGAGCACTACACAGTCTAGCTGACAAGGGTTTGGTAACGTATGTTTTGGAGGGCAAGACACGCAGATATGCTTCTGTGGCGCCCAACCACTTATTGGCGTTCATTGACGAAAAGAAGGAAAAGTTGAAGGCCTTACTTCCTGAATTGGACAAGCGGAGAAGTCTGGCCACAGCACGACCGCAGGGAACGGTGTTTCAGGGAGCGCGGGGCGTTAGAGAGCTGATGCATATTCTGTTGGACACTCAGAGTAAGGAGTATTATTCGTACGGTGGTGCTAGAATATCTGCAAAGATTCTTGGCAGCCACTTCTGGGATGGTTTCCATCGGAGGAGAATCGACAAGGATATTAAAGCGAAGCTACTTTTTCACAGTTCGATAAAGGACTGGAGCGAGTACTTGCAAAAGAAGAAGCTCACAACAGTCAGACTCATACCTCAGAAATTTGACGAGCTTACCGAGACCATCATATGTGGGGACAGGGTGGGTATCAACATCTACACTGACAAACCTTTTGGATTCCTGATCGAGGAGTCTGCTGCCGCAGCCTCCTACAAAGGCTTCTTTGACATGTTGTGGAAGCAAGGGGTCTAGTCAGCTTTATATAGTCACCGACGGATAGTAACTATATGAATATTACTGCTCCCAGAGGTCTCGCTAGACTCAAGCCTAAAGTCGTGCGGGAGATTAATCGTGCGCTTGAAGAACGAATAGCCCTTGGACTGGAGGCTCCCAAAAATGTTGAGGCTTGTGTGCAATGGTGTGGTGTTCAGAGCGCGGCCGGTGCTGCATCCTACAAAGAAGGTAAGGGGGTGATCTATGTCCATGCTCTCCAGTCAGCAAGAAAGCATCTGAAGGGTAAATTTTTGCATTACGCCAATGATGTGGAAACCTTTTTTGCGACAGTAAGCGATTTCTTAGAGAAACCAGGAGATGACAATGCAGTCCTCGAATGTATGCGAAGGCCTAAGGCAGCAATTGATGCCTTGTACAAACAGTTAAAGGATCCAAAAGAGAATGACGAATTCTTGCAGGCGCGAGGAACGTCCTGGGAGGAGTATCGTACGTATATTGTTAATAATACACAACCCATCAAGTACATGCTTCGGGATTTAACCAAAGAAGTTGTGGGGGTGTGGGCCGAGACAGATTTGAGATGGGTGAGGCATGAGGCAGACCATTTGGACTTCATGGAACAAACATATCTTTGGAAGAAGCAAAGCGGTCTACGTAGTAGAGTGGGATGGGCAGAGAAGCAGTTGGCAAAAAACGATACAAAAGCGAACTCGAACCAATTGGCGATAGGCAAAGCTGCCTTGTTGGAAGGAGATCTAGAGGCCACAACCTTGCTAGAAATTCGGGCGCATTTTTTTGACTGGATTAATGGTGGTGAGTGGACTCCTGAAAATATACAGCTTGGAGCTGCACATGCCGCCAACAATTTCCTTATTTGCTATGCCCGTAGCGTTCTTGTTGAGCGAATAGTGGGCTCTATTGTTTCCCAATACTGGGCTCAAGGAGGGATGGATAGTCCTACCTCTAACTTGGTTCACAAACATGCACTACTGCAAGCGGGAAGTGACTCGCACAAACGATACGTGGTGGACATTTCAAAGGCAAATTCGAAAGTTAGTAGAGAGATACTTACCGAACACATTCCTGCATGGCAGTCAAGATTCGCACAGTATGGAGAAATCGCAGCAGAAGCATGCGCAAAAGCATTCACCGAAGACACCTCAAGATTTGCTAAAGCAAACAAAGCCAAGAATTTTGGTGAGTACGTAAAGATAATTTCAGGGTGAGAATTTCTTTTGCAGTGTCACCTGCTAATTAACGCAAACATTTCTGGGGGGTTGCCAAAGGCAATATTATTGCTGTAGATGATAAAACTATAGAATAATCGTTCTCCTGCCCTAGGGCCGTTTATCACGGTGACAAGAATTCTCTCTTCCGCAGGATTGTAGCTGTGGTACGTGTATAGTTGTGGTTCTGGGAACTGTTCCACAGTGATGGTGTTGCTTGTCACAATCATACGATGTTCTGTTCTTGTGGATTGCCACGTCCCTATCCATGCCGGAACTCCCTCTTTGGTAACCGTAGAGGTAGCCGCCGCTCCAGTTGGAGAGTATCCATCTGGATTCCATGCTTCAGTAGGCTGCCATGTGGATTGCTGCATAGGAGGGGGTGTACACGCTACCAACACCAAAAGAACGGCTGCCAGCATAACTCCTCTCATACGAGGAGAGTAATTCGAAAGTATAAGTCATTTTAATCCCGCTTGTAAGGGATAGATTAAACCATACCTATATATAGAGAATAACCCGATAGCAAGCTATGAGATGGGAAATACTCTTGATATTACTGGTGGCGTGTTCAGCTCCTGAAGTAACAACTATGGACCGGCCGTTTTCTGATGACACTCAACAACCACATAGTGAAGTGGTTATACTCCCTCAAGTGCAAGAAACTCCCGCAGAGACCGTGGCACCACTAAAAACGTTCGAAGTAGAAGCCTTCCAGTTTGCTTATGATCCACCAACCATAACAGTAAACGAAGGGGATCGCGTACAAATAACTGCATGGAGTAGAGACGTGCCACACGGACTACGCATACGAGAGTTTGGATTGAACATGGAACTCAGAGACAAGACGCCGGTAACTGCAGAGTTTGTGGCATCCAAAAAAGGAACGTTCAGCTATCGTTGCTCAATACCTTGTGGGCACGGTCATGGCGGCATGGAAGGCACGCTTATTGTTCAGTAACCTTTCCCCAGTTATCCTTACCATACAAGAATACGGACAGCGTAGCTAGGACTAGTCCAAAATCTCTCACCGCAATCTCGTTATAACCCAAGCTAGCAGTAATGCCTGCTAAATGCAGTGCTAGGATCAAAGCAGCAGGTCTTGTTAAGAAACCCGAAAGCAACACAAAACCCAAAACAACCTCTATCACACCATTCAACGTCACCAATACTGGAGCGTACGCATCAAACATTATCGGAACATACCCCAAAAACATGTTGGGGTTGAACAACTGGCTAAAACCAAACCACAAGAAAACTAAACTAACACCAACACGGACGACAACAGGAGCGTAAGGGCGGAGGTTCATGGAGAGAGGAAAGAACGATTCTTTATTAGATTTTCGGGCAGGTACCTTAAACCTGGCCAGCAAGAAGTTGCCGAAAAAGATATGGAATACTGCAATTACTGTTGTGTACGAGTTGGATAATTGTGGTTTAGAACTCCTCCAGGATGCGTTCGGAAAGTTTATGAAAGGAAACGGTATTTCATTGTCTTACTGAGAAAGTTTCTTATTGATTGTTTTTAGGTTGTAGAGAATAATCTGTTGTAGTTCTTGAGCTAATTGTTGTTCATCTCGTTTCTTTGCGCCTTTTGTAGCGGAAACGTACTGTTCAAGCATGCCTAACGGAATATCAAAGACAGGAATTCCATTCATTTGCAGGAAATGAAATGTGATGAGCCGTGTGGTTCTGCTGTTTCCATCAAAAAAAGGATGTATGTATTGGAATTCATTATGAAGATATGCTGCAAAATCAATAATTTCTTTTAATGCGTGTTTGGTTTTTACAAAATCATTGTAGTCTTTGATTAAACTATCTAGTAAACGCTCGATTTCTTTTGGCTTTGCTAATTTGAAATGCTTGTTTCCTTTAATGGTGACAGGATCATCTCTAATCTTGCCTGCCCATTTCGACTTGTGTTGTAAAGCTGTAAAGTGGTAGTTAAGCATGCTTTCTTTGGTTAATGGCACTTCGTCTCTCACGTTTTGGAGTGTTTGCAAAAATGCTTTTTGGTAGTTTTGCACCTCCTGGACAGCTTCCAGCGCCAGATTTTCAGACACGATCTTATCTCTCAGCAATCTAGCTGTTTGCACCAACGTAAGCGGGTTCCCTTCTATGCTTAAGCTATGGTGAACGAACTTTATCTGAAATGCTTCGAGAATGTCGTGGTAGGCGCGAAGATTTCTTGATTTTAGCTTATTAAATTTGGAAAGCTCTTTTTTTATCTCACCAAAATATTCGTCTCTTTTCTGTCTAGCAACTAGGGGTCTGTGTCCGTAGAAAGTAACTAAGTCTCCAAGAAAGGAATTGTACGGTATTATTGCATTGAATGGCTTTCTTGATAGGACAATCAAAAATCCGTGTTTTTCGAGAATGTGCGATACTCTTCCAAACGTTCGAGGATGGAGGCGTATATCTTTGGCTGTAAACGATTTTTTTAGAAATGCTTTGCTTACGTATCCTGCGACGGTTTCATTACATACTTCATTGTAGTTAACTCCATTTTTCATACAATATTTCAACAGGGTAAAGAAGTGCTGGTTTTTGTCATTCATGACTCTTTCAAAGCCATGCTTGGTTTTTGTTACTAGCTTACTCTGTACGAGAACGTCAAGGATTTTCCTGATCTTGTCATACTCTGATCTTTTTTGGTTCAGACCTTTAACTATGCCTATGATTTTTCTAGGTCCGCTCTGTTCGTATAACCACGAAAAAACATCCCATTTCGTTGCCATGGCTTTGTCTAAGCAGTCCTAATATATAAAGCCTTCTTTTTAGCACTTAATTTCCGTTTTTAACGGACAAAACGTGCTATTTGTATTATCTTTTTGGTGGTGTTGGGTTATTTGGCATCAAAAATCCGTAAATTGCGGAAAAATGGCGTCAAATGGGCGTTATTGTGCGGGCTTCGTGTGATCTGGGTGCGTGCAGGCTCTGGCGTGGATCTTTATGACTTGGACGGCTTTTCAAATTTCAAAAAGTCCTTCTGGCGATTGCTCGCCAGGCGCAGGAATCGAACCTGCTTAGGGAACCAGCACATGGCTTTGGTTTAGTTTTGCCCATTGGATTATTCATGCGATTTGTCGTCTAAAGCCACTGGACACTGGACATGCGCGCGTAGGGTTTATTAGGAAGTAACATTTACACTTGATGAAAGATAAGGGACTGAACTTATTCGTGTGAAGGTTGAAGATGACTCGTGATGTAAAAGAAAGAGAGAATGAATAAATGTTTGAAGGAATCGGGGCAGTGAGATGAAAAAAGAAGTAATTGCAAAGCTCAGAAAAACTTTTGAAGATTACGCGTACCAAAAGGAGAGCATTGAATTCTGGTTTGCAAGAGATTTGCAGAACCTTTTAGGGTATTTGAAGTGGGAAAATTTCCTCAAAGTCATACAGAAGGCTGAGGAAGCTTGCAAGAATTCTGGTTATGCTAGTGCAGACCATTTTCCTGAGGTCAGGAAAATGGTTGATCTGGGATCAGGTGCTGAGAGAGAAATTGATGACTATGTTCTTACTAGGTATGCCTGTTACTTAGTAGCACAGAATGGGGATCCTAGGAAAGAAGAGATCGCTTTTGCTCAAAGTTATTTTGCGGTCCAGACACGAAAGCAAGAATTAATCGAGGAAAGAATAGCCTTTGTGGAACGATTGGAAGCGCGTAAAAAACTAACTGCCTCAGAAATAGAATTTTCTAAACTTATCTATGAACGGGGTGTAGACCAGCAGGGATTTGCAAGAATCAGGAGCAAAGGGGATGTGGCTTTGTTTGGAGGGAAGACAACACTCCATATGAAGAAAAAACTAGGAGTCCCAAAAAACAGGCCCATGGCCGATTTCCTTCCAACTATAACAATTACGGCAAAGAACCTAGCAACTGAGATCACCAATTTTAATGTAAAAAAGAAAAATTTGGAAGGTGAAGGCAAAATCAGCTCAGAGCACGTACACAATAACGTAGATATCCGAGAACTCCTCATTCAAAGAGGTATCAAACCAGAAGCCTTGCCTCCTGAACAAGATATTAAGAAGCTTGAGAGACGAGTGAAGAAGGAAGAGAAGAAGATTGCAAAAGGGAATGGCCAAGAGAACAAATCCTAACATTGAGTGATATAGTATGTGCGGTTGGTATTTGCTTCGCATGCCCAACATTTTTATATCTCATCAACAAAGATCAAGCATGGAATGCGAACTCTGCGATTTCAACAGTCCAAGGATTATCAAGGAATACAAATACTGGAAGCTTTCTGCAGCAGCACAAACGCCCCTAGGATGGACGCATGCGATGCTGAAAAGACACGTTAGCTTTTTTGATGAGCTAACCGAGGAAGAACTGGCAGAGCTTAAACAAGTGATAAAAGACGTGCGAGGAGCACTAGACAAGCTCTGGAAGCCGGACTGGTTCAACGTGACCCAACTAGGAAATTCTAACCCACACCTACATGTGAACTTGATACCTAGATACAAAGAAAAACGAGAGTTTGCAGGCAAAACGTTCGAGGACAAGACTTTTGGTAGCGGAGTGGAGTCAGAAGAGCTAAGCGAAGACATAGTGGAAAAGGTGCGGGAAAGGTTGCGTGATTAACCCTTTGGGTGTTTGTTTGATGTCTGTGGCGAAGTGTGCTAACCTTTAAGAGTCTTGAATGCCTTTTTGGTGCATGGCCTGGGAGACTCAGGAAGGTATAAACTTGTACGTGCACATTCCTTTTTGTGCTAGCGAATGCGATTATTGTAACATTCCACATATTGTTGAGTATTCTTCTGAGGTAGAGAAATATGTGCCGAAAGTAGCCCGTCAAATTCAGAAAACTCCGTCGGACCTGATAACTTCCGTGTACATAGGTGGGGGAACGCCCACATTACTTGCTCCTGCCGACCTTTCTGTGATAATGCATGCTATCGGTGAATTGACTCTTTCTGATGATGTTACTCTAACCATCGAAACTTCTCCACAAGCGGCAACTAATGAGAAAATCAGGATTCTAGATGACTTGGGCTTTAATTCAATCAGCCTTGGTGTCCAAACATTAGAGGAAGATGTTTTGCATCATATGGGTCGCAAAGGAAGTGCTTCTCAAAGTATGAGGGCGTTTGATAACCTTCGCCGTTTCGAGCACGTAAATGTAGACTTAATATACGGACTCCTAGGGCAATCAAGTGAAAGCTTCATGCGGGATGTGGAGGCCTTTTGCCCTGATGCGGATAGCGTTACCTTAAACCGATGGAAGACGAACTTTCCTAAGGGTCAATCCCTCCTGCAGCGGTTGGGGGGCGTACCTATCCCTACGCTAGAAGAATGTTCACGAATGTACGCAGATGCTGTTGACTTACTAGTGTCTTCGGATTATGACCCCTACTTGCTGGAGACTTATAGTCGAGGAAACCCAGGCCCGTACCAGAGAGACTTTTTTGCCTTGCGAGATAATATTTTTGGGGTTGGAGCAGGCGCCACGTCCCTTTTGGATCAAAGCCTCTCAACCAATATTCAATCCGCCGTCTCCTTTGACCCAGATAATCCTGAGATAGTATCGTTACCGCTTGTGCAGTGCCAAGAGCCTTTTTTTCGATTAGGAATGCTTAGGGATGGCATGATTAACAAGAGGAGACTGCAAGAATTTGAGGAGGATCCGAGCGTACTTCGCGTAATCTCTTCCTTGTTGGAGAACGGTGCTTTAGTGGAGCGAGGAGATACGCTAGTTATCAACCCCGAAGATTCTAGCGCAGGACTACAACTCTTTTATCAGGAGGTCGCATCATGAATGTTTTGTTAGTACAACCTCACGCGACTTTTCCATCCCGGTTTGCGCCATTAGGCTTGTCTTACCTCGCGGGTAATTTGGACGAAAAACATAACGTGTTCGGTCTTGACATGAATTTTTTGGGTAACGTTCTTGGTGCGCAAGCCACACAGCAAGAACTCTTGAGAACGTTACAAGAAAATGAGATAGATGTTGTAGGTATCAGTGTTCTGGAAGAAACTATTGATGCTGCAAGGGAAGTTGCACGTGCGGCTCGGGATAACGCAACGATAGTTGCGGGTGGTTATCTTCCAACTCTAGCTCCTTCTGCGATTGATTTCGCGGACTTTGTTATTAGAGGTGAGGGAGAACGTCCCTTCAACGCGTTAGTGAACGCTCTTGATTCGGGAGGATCGCCACCAATAATCAAGGGTTTAGAGGGTGAGCTAAGCGCTATCAACATTGAACCGGATCTTAACAGTCTGCGACCGCCTAGAAGGGATATTTTTCCTTCTAGCAATTCCCGCCAGAAATATTCTGTGGCTGCGGTGGTTGCATCAAGAGGTTGTGTCTTTGACTGTGGTTATTGTTCAGCTAAACAGCTCTATGGTAGACGGTATCGTTCTCGCAGCATGGAAAACCTTGCTGTCGAGTTGGACGCGTTATTTGCGGATGAGGATCTTGAGTGTTTCCGTATTAATGATGAACAGTTTTTTGGTTTTTCCAGCGACGATAGAGCGCGCGCTTTGAGCATACTATCGTATGTTGCGAATTCTGTTGAGGGTAGGGATCGCTTTAAGATGGCGTTGGAGGGCCGGGCAGATCAGTATGTGAAGTTTATGAGTGAATATCCTCACGCTTCAGAAATATTTGCAAAACTAGCTGCTAAAGATTCGTCTCTTGTTGAGGATCTTCAAGGATCTAAGGACGGGTTATCGATTTCCTTAGGTATAGAGGCACTACATCAACCTTTGCTTGACTTTTATGATAAAGAGCTTACAGTGGAAACCAATCTGGAGGCTATCAGGTTATTACAGCAGTCTGGACACAGTTATTCGCTATTTATGCTGCCCTTCCATGCCGAGTTACCCTTTAACGACGCAAAGGAAAACATTCTTGCGTATCTTAGACACGTCTCAGATGTGAGTGTGTACCACACCAAGTTTTTCCTGTCAAATCTTTCTGAGAGGGTGGTACCGTATAAGGGAACACGTTTTATTAATCAATGGGAGGCAAAAGGAATTTTGGATACTCGAGAGGATATCGCAGGATACCGATTTACAGACCGACGGACGGGCGTGCTCTACCATTTCATGAACTTACTCACCTCTCGGGCGCTGCAGCAGAATTTTGAGTATGGAAGCGTCAGGCAAGGAGTTCTTGATTTGCTGGAGGTGTGTGAGCGTGCGGATGTTGTCTCAGAAGTATCAACGCATGATGCTCCCGAAGACTTCTTTTATGTTTTTGAACGTTCGGGTCGAGATGATTCAAGATAGGAAAGCCAGCGTTCACATAAGGAGTCTATACTGAACGAAAACACGTTCTCGAATGTCTTGCTGGATTCTTCGAAATCGTCAGCCCGAGTACTCTGACTCATGAATTTCATTATTGTTTTTTTATCGCTGAGCGTATGCAAAACGTAAGCTATCGAAAAGGCTCCAATGTAGTCGCCTAGAGCATAAAATTGGGCCGGTCGATGCAACTCGGCAAGTTCATTAATGCCTCGTTCGAGCACCCACCAGTATCTATCTGCAGGCGTTTGCTCTCCCACGTGGCCTGCCATGCCTTCATACAACCAGCAAGGCGTGGTAAAATCAAAATGTGCGAGTTGAAACCTGTGGCACATTTCATGTGTTACCAAGTTTTCAAAATCTTTAAGAATGTATTTTCGCGTTTTTTCCAGGAATCGGGGGCCTTTGACAGTGAGCGGGCTGCTTCCGTAGCCTGGCGTGCCTATTAGCCAACTATTTGCGTTTTCTGCAGTGACGGGGGGCTCTTCCACCACGATCGAAAAGAAAGGTATATCTTTCTCAAAATACTCAACGTTTCTAGCGTATGCGTTCGATATGCATTCTTGAAAATGTACGCTAGTATCGGCTGATTCAACGCGGTAGTTCTTGGTAGACCAGGTGCTCATGGGCTGCTTGCAACGCAAGCCGCATATCTGCGGTCAATGTCTCCTTCAAAGACGTCGTAGTCTTCTGGTACTACGTGTTGTCTCCAGAAAGATGCGCTTTTAAAGCCCATTTCCATTCGGTTATCCGCGGCAAAAACGCCTAATAGTTTCATAACTCTTGCTTCTGCAGAATCAGGCTCTACGATAGGAACTGGCGGTACTGTATCCGTTTGCACATATTTCATTGTTATTTCTCCCAGCACACTACATGCTTCCTGTCTAGCGTATACTCTTGGCACTTATTAAGTTTATCGTTATGGGCTATAATGCTCCATCTTTCTATTTTTTTCTCTTTAGCGTAGGCAGCCATGCAATGGCTGTAGCCATATCTCAGGTTGATTTCAGAAACGTAGACATTCTCATCCGTTTCCATGAAGTCCACATTTGCCGGTCCGCGATATCCCTCTTCTTGGAGAAGCTTGCCAATGTGTGCCTTGGCCTCCATAAGCCTTTCTAGATGTTTGGTTTCAGACGGACATGTTGCTCCATTGTAACGCCCTTTAACAATGGTCTGGTCCCATACTCCTAGGTTTTCGATCGAATCATCTCTGACAAAAAGCGAGCTAGCTGGACTTCTCACTACCGGAAGTATGGCTTCTATTACGTACTGTTCATGATCCTCTATTTCTAGAGTACTCCCTCCTGCTTCCACAAATTCTAGAAAGGTGTTTAATTCATGTAAGGACTGCACTATACGGTTACCTGTGCCTCCGCAACCATATGCTGCTTTTATCATGAATGGTGGTTCTGGGGGGTTTTGCCGGAGGCCTTCGGTAGTACACACTCCCCTAACGTGCTGGGTTAGATCGGATAAGTGCTGATTGAGCTGTTCAAACGTTCTTACTTTGCCAAACCAGCTCTCAAAAGTGTTCATGATAATTGAAGGGTCTACATCGCTTCCATAAAGTCGGGGTTGAAGAAGATCAAGATATTCCCTCACTGCGTTTCTTGCTAAACTTCCTGGGAAGAAATTCACAGTTTCGTGTGCTACATCTTCAAGTTCATGATCAGTAACGCATTGTAGATTGCGATTAAGTGCTCTTGCAGTATCAACGAACGCTTTTTGTGTGTAAGGTTCGGGGGTGATGAGCATTCCTTCGCCAAGGTACAGTAATTGCATGGGATCAAATGCATAATAAACATTTATCACGCGTATGCCTCCTGGCGAGGGAGGTTCCGACAATCTTTGGCGTTTTGTTGGTAGTGGGTCCTGAAAAGTCGTAGTAGGTGAGATCGGTAAACTCGGTTTCTCTCATTAAAGTCCGAGGCTAATCTGATGAATTCAAGTAATTCCCGTCTTCGTCTACGCGCTGCAGATGTTTTGGGTGCATTGACAAGTGCGTGCCTACTCTCACAATATTCGTGGAGATTGATTCGCCTCTTTAGATAACTTTCTTGTCTTTCTTCAAAAACCTCTCTTGCGTATCTCTTTCCTCTTTTCGCTAGTTCTGATTTTATGAACTCGGGCTGTTCGTATCTTCCTTCCTCTAAGTCGGTGATAGACAAAAAACCAGTATCACGAATGAACTTTCGTATTTTTCCCTCCATTGGCATGCCTGCTGCTTGACTTATTGCCAGATCATCCATTCCGTTCTTTATTGCAAGGATGTAATTTTCGGTTTGTTGTGGTGGAGTGATAAGATCAAAAAAGGTATGCGCATCTACTTTAGATGATTTCAAAAGCCTCTCCAAATGCCAGTGTGGAACGATATCGTCAAATCGCATGCGATTATACATAATAAATGACTGATACATCTGTTCTAGATTGTCAGGCGTTCTTCTGTGCTGTGCCCGCTTATAATGTTTCTCCACGGCTAGCCTACGAGACCTCTCTCTTCGCATTATTGTTGGGAAGAATTCGGGAGATTCTAGCCCTTGAACGATGACGTAGTCACTAATGGCAGTAGTAATATCGACCGCGATAATTCCGTGTTCTACTTCTTGACAAACAATCGGACGATCTGGGCTATAGTCTGCTGAAGAATTTTGGATGATGTCCGTATTCATATCAATCATGAATCTCGAAAAATCTGGGATGTATAGCATAACATAGTCTTTATTTATGGAAAGCACGCGATTGCCAACATCTCGAGTGTCCGCAAAAACTCTTTTGGCCTTAGTTTTTGCATCCTCGAAGCTAGCCTTTGGAATCCTGTTTTTTAGTGAGTTCATGGTCTGGCTATCAATGCATTATCAGAAAGCTTTGATAAGAATGCGCGTAGCAAGTCGTCACGCAAACGGTGTTTTAATCTAAACTTGTTTGCATCCACGGGGTGATTCTTTTGCTTCTCCAATTGTAGGAGGTGCAGTAACGCTAACTCTTCTTCGCTAAACAGGTCTCTATCACAACCCTCGTAAAGGGGTATGCCGCTATCTGTTTGTCCTGTTTGTTTTTCTGGTATACTTACGTTTAGCAATCCTACTCCTAGGTCAGGCAGCTCAACATACTCTGTGAATAGTCTTTCTGTTAACGGTTGGGTAAAGTAAGGATTGGGTGCATCAATTGATCCGTTGACCACGAGCGCTTCGATGCGACAACCGCCCCTGCAATGCAATTTCTCAACACACGGCTCGCACTCGGAGGGAAATGCTTTGAACAATTCTCCGTTTTCGTACGGCAAAAAAGGAGCGGTAGAGTCCAGTAATTCATCAAGCGGCGTTTGCAACATATTGCCATACCTCATGGGAAAGGCGTCGCAAGCTTTGACCTCGCCATTCGCCAGAACGGTGAGCTCTGTACGAACCATGCCACACCCTCGGGTGAATTCTATGTATTTTTCGGGTGTTGAAGAAAAGCAAGGCACAACAGCCCTAAACGTTCCTATATTCATGCCAAAATCTTCCTTCAATTGCAAGAGCATGTCATACACTTTTTCAATCTGCCCAGACTCCAACATGAGGTCTGCGTGCTCGGCACACGTAGGATATACTGGCGAAGCCCCAAAATTCAAAAGCTCAAATCTTTCATGCAAGAATTTTCCTGCATCGTACGTATCCTGCCACGTATTTTTGCTCACGACCGTGTTGACCGTCACTACTTGATCCCGTTTTTTGCACAGGTTCAATCGGTCCATAAAGCGATCGTAATTATTGCTTCTAGTGATACGATTAAATTCTTCCTTGCGATGGTGTGGCATAGAAACATTCAGTCCCACAATGTTAACTTCTTGGAAGACATCGATATCTCCTTCTTGGAGAGCTATAAGGCTAGTGTTCACCGATGGGTACATGTTCCATTCATGGCTTGCTCGCAGTCCTGCAAATAACAAGTCTCGATGTAACAAAGGTTCGCCCCCTGTGAAATTCATGTTTGTTACGCCGTAACTACCGCATTCTGCAATGATTCTGCGCACCGTGGAAGGTGAAGAGATAACTGTGGGGGCAGCACTTCCTGCCCGCCCAGGGTTATAGCAGTGCTCGCACTCGTGCTGGCACGTATAATCAAGAACCATTTTCATCTGCTTGGGAACTCTCATATCTCGGAAAGTGAAACATGCCTTATAAGTCTTAGTTCGCTCATAGATTTTGCTCCCACGATACTCACAAAACGCGCTTTGTGCAATCAGAACTAAGCGAGGACATCGTGGAGAAGGTGAGGGATGGGTTGCGTGAGTAAAAGGGAAGATTTATGTAGTTCTTTTACTTTTATTCTAGAATGAAAGGAATGTCTAGGGGTTCTGTGCATAAGATAGCTGTAGAAATCGCGTGCGCAATTATCGTGGCGTTGCTCTTGTACATGTTCGTAAGCGCTCTGTGCGATAAAGGCTATTGTCCTTGGTGAGCCCGATACTCACAAAACTTACATTCAGGATTTGGTGACGGGCTGTTTTCTTGTTGGCAGATCTTTATGGCGGCTTTGAAGAGTTTTTCTGCATTTTTCACGTCCGTCTTCATCTTAATGAGTTCTTTGGCAAACTGTATGTTGTCCTTGTCCACGCCTAGGGGATAGTAAAACAACAAAAAGGCGTAGTCTTCTGTTTCGTACCCGTTCTTTCGTAGTAGGTAGTTGTACGCGTCCATTTGTGCTTGGTAATGGCTTGCCGTGTCTTCCTTGAGCGGGTAGCCTCGCGTCTTGTAGTCCAAAACGACCAATTTCTTTCCTTTAGTGAGCATGTTGTCTATCGCACCATGCAGAAAGGCTCCGCTAGCCTTGTCCACGTACTCTATGCCTTTACGATTGTTCCTCCACGCTTTCAAAAGCTCCTCATCCGTAAACAACGAGTATCCTTTCAGTTCGGCAAGCTCAGGAGGCAACTTGTCCTTCTTCATGTAAGTATCAAAGTACTCTTTCAACACCTTGTCCATGCCACCAGGCAAGGGTGTAAAGCATATACTACACAGTGAAGAAATATTTATTAAGATGATGGCAAGGTCTGGAGACTGTCGTCTAGTGGCTAATAATGACAAAAAAAGCCGTACATAAGCAAGGTATGGTCAAGAGATACGAGCGTTGGGGGGTGCGTGCTGAACATCTCGTTACCTTGATGCTTATACACCACCTCCATTAAGCGGGTCTTCTACCCATGCTCTAGGAAGTCTCTTTTCACGGAGGGCTTCGTTCTTAGATGCTTTCAGAACTTATCCCGTATAGCGTAGCTGCCCGGCTTAATGCCTTGTCAGACAACCGGTAGACCAGTGGCTACGAATCCTTGTTCCTCTCGTACTAAAGGATCCTTCCATTCAGACTTCCTCACACTTCCTGTAGATATCAAACCATCTGCCTCACAGCGATGTGAACCCAGCTAACGATCCCTTTTAACAGGTGAACTCCCTCACCCTTGGCTGCTGCTGCGCAGCCAGGATAGGGAGAGCCGACAGCGAAGTAGCAAGCCGCGCCGTCGATTCGAACTCTCGGGCGCGACAACTCTATTACCCCCGGGGTAACTTTTCGGTCGTCTCCGGCCCCCATCAAGGAGGACACGGAGGTTCGCTAAGCCTATCTTTCGATGCAGGATCCAATCGTGTTATGGATCCTGTCAGGCTGGCTTTTGCCTTTGCACTCTACGTCGGATTTCTGACCCGACTGAGCCAACCATGGGGCCCTACTGATATCTTTTCAGCAGGGTGCCACCCCAGCCGAACTGCCCGCCAGCAGTTGTCCCATTTTCATGGTAAGTGTCGCACGACTCGAAGTGTGGTGTTACATTGGCGCCTATCGTGTTTCCGAAAAAACACGCTTAGCAGCTCCCACATACACTATGCAACAAAACACGCGACACAGCTACAAGCTACAGTAAAGTTCCACGGGGTCTTCGCTTCCCACAGGAAGTCTCTGGCCTTTGCACCAGAATGGTGTGTTCAGAGGAGGCTAGTTAGGGACAGTGACGACCTCGTTACGCCCTTCATGCACGTCGCCATTCAAACGACAAGGCATTACGCTACCTTAAGAGAGTTATAGTTACTCCCGCCGTTTAACGGTCCTTAACTCCCTTGAAAAGGAGGTTTGGATACCGTCACTGGGCAGACGTCACCGGCTGTACGAGCCCTTACGGGTTAGCAGCTGGTTACGTTTTTGGTAAACAGTCGGGTCATCTTGGCCACTGCGACCTGCTCTCGCGTAAACAAGAGCAGGCACTCCTTAAACCGAAGTCACGGAGCCAATTTGCCGAGTTCCCTTAACTAGATTGTCACCTTCACAATTTGGGCTTCTCGCCCAGGGGCACCAGTGCTGGTTCTGGGTACGAATACCTTATATCTATCCTTATAGTTTTTTCACGGGCTCCGGGCATCAGCGGAACGCTCCAAAGGAGCGCTGTTCCTAGCTTTAATGCAGTTCTCATCATAACAATACTCCCTGCACTTATGCCAGTTAACGAAAACGACAGTTCTCGTCCGCCTAGCCAAAAGCGTCAACTATAAGGTCTGTGTTACCACATATAATAAGGCAGTATAGGAATATTAACCTATTTCCCTTTCTGTCATGCTCCGTCTAGGAGCGACATTAGGATCGACTAACCCTTGGCTGATCTGCGTTGCCAAGGAACCCTTGCCCTTTCATTGGAAGAGATTCTCACTCTTCTAAGATCCTACTACCGCCAGGATCTTCATCCTTGCTTAGTCCACGTCTCTTCACAGACACGCTTCTATCCAAACAAAACGCCTACCTACCACTTCTTTCGAAGTCTATGGTGTCGGTGCACAGTGTAGCCCCGTCCATTTTCGGGGCACACACTCTTGACGGGTGAGCTATTACGCACTTTTTAAAGGATGGCTGCTTCTAAGCCAACCTCCCCGTTGTCTGTGAGTGTACACACCCTTTCGCCTTTCACACTTAACTGTGACTTTGGGACCTTAACCATAGTCTGGGTTGTTCCCCTCTCGGTCGTCGAGCTTACCCCTGACGACCCGTCTCCCGCGGTCTACGATGATAATCCATTCGGAGTTGGACAAGGAACCGAGCCCTTTCGGGCCCAAAATTCCAAATCCGTGGCTCTACGGGACTATCTATCTCACGCGAGGCTTGACTAAGGCCAATTTCGGTAGGAACCAGCTATCACCGGTCTCGATTGGCTTTTCACCCCTATTCCTAAGTTACACGAACGCTTGTCCACAGCACCGCTTCAGGCTTCCACAGGGTTTCACCCCCACTTCACCTTACCCAGGAATAGATCGACCGGTTTCTGGTCATATCCATGTGACTCCACGCACTTTCACACGCCGCCCCTCATTGCTTGCGGGCTTGTCGGTTTCCCTTCGGCTCCCTTGCTATAAGTTAGCCTTGCCACATAGATATACTCCCTGGCGCGTTTTTCAAAACGCACAGCGCGACGTTAAGCCGCGCTATTCTATAACTATCAGGTTTCAGGTTCTTTTCACACCCTGTCACGGGTTCTTTTCAACTTTCCCTCACGGTACTAGTACGCTATCGGTCTCCAGACGTATTTAGGGTTGGAGGTTGATGCCCCCCACGTTCCTGCCGCGTATCCAGGCGACAGTACTCTTTTGCCAATCTCATAGCCTCTCGGTTACTCCTACGGGACTATCACCCTGTATCGTGCTCCATTCCAGGAGACTTCGGATTTCCAAGGTCGGCGTTGGAAAGGCACCACATCTGCAATGTATTACTACACCGCATTCGGCTTGCCCTGTGTCGTGTTCACTCGCCGTTACTAACGACATCTCAATTGATTTCTCTTCCTGCAGGTACGGAGATGTTTCAGCTCCCTGCGTTCCTTGTCCGTTAGGACTTAATCCTTTCAAATTAGCTGAAGTCGCATTCGGAAACCTCCGGATCACTGGTTGCGTACACCTTCCCGGAGCTTTTCGCAGTTAGCCACGTCCTTCTTCAGCGCTGGAGCCTAGTCATCCACCTGATAGTGTTCGGATCTTGGCCAGACCTTGCCTATGTACGGTTGTCAATGTGACAATGTCACTCAAACCTTCTACCCGAACTTTCGTAGGGATAGTCTCATAATGTTATGAGTATGATATGTGATAATAATTGGACTCGTCGGGACTTTCGTACCAGCGGAGTTCGCTGGTATATCGAACCCGAGACCTCTCGCTTGCAAAGCGAGCGCTCTACCGCTGAGCTACGAGCCCGTGAGTATTAAAAAATGGAAGAGTGTGTACCGCTCGATGTTTTTTTTCAAATAAATGAAAAAAAGGAGGTGATCCATCCGCAGGTTCCCCTACGGATACCTTGTGACGACTTAACCCACCTCACTGACCTAAGGTTCGACGCATTTACTCAATGCGGCTCACCACAAGCCTGCTCGGTTGGTTTGACGGGCGGTGTGTGCAAGGAGCAGGGACGTATTCACCGGAGTTTGCTAAACTCTGATTACTAGGGATTCCGGCGTCATGAGGGTGGGTTGCAACCCCCAATCTGTACTGGGATAACGTTTGAAGGATTGGCTTCACCTTTCGGTGTTGCATCCGATTGTCGTTATCATTGTTGCGCGCGTGTAGCCCAGAGCATTCGGGGCATACAGACTTACCGTAGCCCGCACCTTCCTCCCTCTTTCGAGGGCAGTCCGTCCGGTGTACTCGCTCATCTTTGCAGATACGTTAGCAACTGGACGCACGGGTCTCGCTCGTTGCCTGACTTAACAGGACACTTCACAGCACGAGCTGACGATGGCCATGCACCTCCTCTCGGCTCGTCAAGAAAGCCCTTCAGACTGTCTATCATCCTGCCGTCGGCTCTGGTGAGATTCTCCGTGTTGAATTGGATTAAACCGCACGCCGCACCCCTTGTAGTGCTCCCCCGCCAATTCCTTTAAGTTTCAGCCTTGCGACCGTACTTCCCAGGTGGCGAGCTTACCATCTTCATTACGACACTGCACCATCACGGGGATGGTGCAACATCTGGCTCGCAGCGTTTACAGCTAGGACTACTGGGGTATCTAATCCCGATCGCTCCCCTAGCTTTCATCCCTCACCGTCAGATCCGTTCTAGTTGACTGCCTTCGCCATTGGTGGTCCTCCAGGGATTATAACATTTTACCGCTCCCCCTGGAATACCGTCAACTTCTCCCGGTCTCAAGCCTCGCCGTGTACCTTGCACGTCGTTATGTTAAGCACAACGATTTCACAGGGCATGTACGAAGCCGGCTACGGATGCTTTAGACCCAATAATAGTGATCGCCACTTGTGACGCCGGTGTTACCGCGGCGGCTGGCACCGGTCTTGCCCATCACTTATTCTGCAAGGTATTTACCCTTGCAAAAAGCTTACGCGTAAACGCAAGCACTCAGGATACCCTTATCACGCTTTCGCGCATTGTAAAGGTTTCGTAGCTGCTGCACCCCTTAGGGCTAGGGACTGTGTCTCAGTTCCCTTCTCGGGGCTCCCACTCTCATGGCCCCTACGGATCTTCGGCTTGGTGAGCCTTTACCTCACCAACGACCTAATCCGCCGCCGACTCATCGTACTGCGTTACCTTTAACGAACAAGAGAAATTCCACACCAAGTTCGCTATCCGGTCTTACCCTCAGTTTCCCAAGGTTATCCCGGACAATACGGTAGATTATCGACGTGTTACTGAGCAGTTCGCCGCCCGAAGGCAGACTTGCATGCCTAAATCGCATCCTGATAGCAGCGATCTCTCGCAGGATAAACGAGTAACTGTATGGTCACTATCTATTACTTATCGAATTGCTGGTTCACACTCTTCCTCGTGCGCAACGTCAAGTTACGCAGTCATTTTGGTTCCTCAGATTTCCCGAGGAAAAGCTTGGTCGGGCTCACATACCGACGGGTGGTGATTAATAAGTATAAAGAGGCGGCAGCCTTTATAAAGGTTACCTTGGGCAACTCCTGTCGGAGGAGGTGGTCGTTTAGTGAATATTTATATGTACTTTTCTTTTTGTTATCGCATGACTGATAAGATTATCCGGAATCTGTTGATTCTGGCGATAGCTGCTGCTGCCGCAGCCATTTTTGCTCCTTTCTACGCGCGAACGCCTTTACAAGTTCCTGAAAGATCTGACTACAACCGCCAGATGGAAGTACAAACAAGGCGGTATGGTAGGATGTGGCTGTCTGACCAGGATAATGACGGCAACGTGGAGATCACCACTCAACATAAAAAATCATTTGGTCGTGAGGGTGACGTGTACAACGTTCCTATGACTCCCGGTTTGCAAAAGGCTGCGAACGAAGCATTGCCTGTTTTGCAAGATCTCGAGTTCCGGTTAGAGTCCGAAGCGATTAAGGCTGAGAATGCACATCAATCTGGGCAGTGAAGCAGATGCCCTCGTTATTGAGGTGTGATGAACTAGTAGACTCAGTATCCTGAGCTCCATTTAATGCATTTCATTTTTTGGAATGCGTTGTATTGTTCTAGCCACACGCTTTTGCACTTGCCTTCGTGGAAGGCTTAGCCAAAGTTTTTGATGGTGTTCAGTAACGGTTCTAATTGTAGATTGTGGGCCATCGTTGTTTCTAGTGTTCCTGCATCTCTGCACCGTGCGCAGTTTTTACTTTTGCAAAGGAATGCTTGGTAGTTTGGTGAGCGGAGTATGGTTTTGATGGGGGTGGTGAGCGCGTTGGCTATTTTTTCTCTAGTCATGCAGGACCTTACTGCACCGTCTGGCCACACGGTGAAGTAGACTCTTTGACTTCTGCACTGGAAGGTTTTTGTTGGGCTTTTGAATTGGTCCAGATACGCCCATGAGCTTGCTAGTGGAAGTCCTTCTCTCTTTAGAGTTTGTAGTTCTTCGATAACCTCGTCCCTTTCTTTCTGGCTAAGATCGCAATCATTTGGGTAGTTTGGGTTGGAGTCAATATGTTGTGGGACGAGCGTGCAACCTTGTGCTTGGGCAAAATTGGCTAGCTCTCGCAAGTCTTTCTTGTTGTGCTGGCTAAGAACGGCGCACAGTCGTATCTTGCATGCAGGGTTGTGCTTTTTGGTGAGGGTGATTGCTTCTTGTACTTTTTTGAAAACGTTCTTTCCTTTGACGATTTGGTCTTGTTTGCTTGAGGCAACGTCTAGGCTTATGAGCATTTCGTCAATGTAGGGGAGTGCGTCTTTTCGTACAAAACATCCGTTCGTTGCGATGGTTACCCTCCACCCTAACTTTTTGTCATACTGAACTATTTCTAGGAGGTCTTTTCGTAGGAAGGGTTCGCCACCCCAGAGGAAGACCGCTTTGAATCCTGTCTTTGCAGCATCGGTGTGGATGGTTTTTATCTGTTCTAAAGAAAGTTCGTTCGCTTTGTTGTCTTTCCACAAGCAGTAAGGGCAGTCCAGATTGCAACGTTGGGTGAGGAGGTGAGAGAGAATGAAAGGCTTGGTGGTTATTTTGGCTTTGAGTAAGGGTATGAGCATGGTTGATGGCAGGATAGTGGGGTTATATAGGTTACTCCCTCCCCCCTTTATAAATAGTCCCTTTTAAGTAATGACAAAGAGAAAGATTTATATACTAGAAATGACACGTTATAGACGAGGGGACATGGTTTTAACACTAGAAAACAGGCTTTCTGAAGGTGGCATTCATGCGCTAGCTAGTCTTATCGCTTCCCAAGCAACCATAACGCAATTGACTCATGGAGAAAGCGTTGTAAACGAAACCAACGTAAATAATGTCCTAGACACGGTCCAAGACTGCCTCCAAGAAAACGGTCTTCGCACCGCGTCTGTTGATACGCCTTCTATCGAAAACGCAGATGTTCGCGTGTACGCCTCCAACCCGGTGTACATGATCACGCTCGGAGAGCAATCTTTCGTTCTCAAATTCGGAGCCAATCCTGCTGACATAACGAAGTTCTTGGCAGACTATGACATACCTGTGGCAAAATCCTTAGGTACTTTCGACCTCAACATAGGCGGCACAAACCACCATGTTTCCTTGATGCCCTATGTAGAGGGAGAGACGCTTGGTCAAGTGCTTCGGTCAAAACAACAATACATACGAAACCAAACTATAACAAATTACTTGCGACAGAGTGTTACAGAACTAGTCAAGCTCCAACAACGAGGCCTACAAGGAGAACGAGAAGGGCATTATGTATTGGATGCTGTGGCAGAGGACGCTGACTACTTCACCCGGCGTATAAGCGCGGTGTTCAAAGATCAGACCTTAGGATATCTCGGAGAGTTGTTGGGAGAAAAAAAGGTAGGGCAATTTGAAGAGGCCGCAGATGAGCTCATCCAAGCCTACAGCGCGGTGAACGATGAACTCGTACGTGCAAGCTTAGAAGACGCAGTGTACTATTCTGATCACGGACCAAACAATATTGTTTGTAATGAAGGAAACGTTACCTTGCTGGACAACGACGGTGGAAAAAAACTCTTAGGGTTGCTTGACTTTGTCAGCCTGACAGAGTTTGGAAAGTTGAATGCCGAACACACAAGCTTCATAGATTATCTGTCACGTGAAGAGCGCGACGACTTATTCCATCAATACTTGTTGGAAAGAAAAATAGAATCAACAAAAGATGAACATGTCAAGAAAGAAATCCGAGAATTCATCCAAGACCACAAAGGAAGATACACCAACCACAAAAACAAGGGCACATTCCATTCCCACGTCGATAAACAAGAGCTAGCGCAGGCGAACGAACTCTTACAATGCGCTCGCCTACAACGCCACTTAGAGTATGTTGGGTATGCCCAACGAGACCTCTCTCAGGCTCCTGGAGAAACGAAAACATATTCCTTGGACGAGAGAAAAATTAACGAACTCAATCGTCAGCTCTACCACGTGAGCAAGGCACAGGATGCTGTGAGCAGAATGCGAGGCACCAAGAAAACAGGATTGCAAAGTGCGCTAAGTAGAATTATGAATCCCTTACGCAACCAAAGGTTTGGTGATCTAACTCTTGAGAACTTGCAGCGCGTTTACAAAACCGACCTTGCCCGCAGCGGTGCCGCATAAGCGCACGATTTCTAACAGGTAATGCATAATTACCGGATCGTTTTTCATATTTGCTAACCCTTTTTCAAGTAATGGTTTTCTTTGTGCGAGAACATTTTCCACGCCTGCCATGTCTTTTTTACAGTATGCGTTGAATAAAGAGCGTATGAACTCTTGCGTGTCCCTTTCGTACGCTTGTGTTGTTGACTTTACGGGATTCTTTAGATGTGCGTAAATGGTGGCATAATTCCTCGCCATCATATGGACAAGGTTGATAATAACATGTTTGGCTAGCCCTTCCTCATCCTTATACATGTTCATCTTGAAGATGACTCTTCTCGAAAAACAAGAAAATTTGGAGGCTTGTTTGCTCAATTCTTCCATCTTTGCGGTATCGTGTTTGTTTGTTTTCTTGTTCATGGCACCCTGGACTAGCTCTTGCATGGAAAAGGTAGCGTACCATATTTTTTTGAACAAACTCTCGTATTCGGCGTATTCGGAGGGTGAGAGATTCTTGACCGTGCATCCTTTTGCGTTTTGAAGGGTGATTTCATACCCTATCAATGATTCTATTGCTTTGGCCACGTTGAGCTCATCATTTTTGCCTTCGAATGTTAGTTCTATCTCGTCATATCCGTTAATGTACAAATTTCTAAAAAGTGCTTCCACATACTTTTGGTTCCCCGATCGCAAGTGTAAGGATGTCGCTTTGGGCTTGGTTTTGGCTTGCGCACTAATCGCTAGGTCTCCGTCTGCTTCGGTGACTTCTACCTCGTCTTTTGCTGTTAGGCCCTTTTCTCGTGTCCAAGAGATGGGTAGAGTAAGTGTTAGGGCGTTCTTTCCCTGTCTGACAAGTTTGCGCTTCATACCTTGTTTTAGTCTTAGCTTCTATTTAAATCTTGCTGAAAATAATAGATTTCTATAACTAAATAGAATAAATATAGAATAGATATTAATTGGCCTCTGTCGTTATACAAGTATCACAAAGAGGTGAATAACAATGAACGTACAAGAACCAAATCCACAAGGAGAATATCAAATAGACCATCCGAGCGACGCAATGGTCATCAAACCCACACCGGACATTAGACCGGTAGAAGTGAGAGACTATCGCCCGCTTGAGGTCATGGTAGAACCTAGCGTACAGTATGGGAGCGCATGATGCAAGGACTAGTAGAACTGAAAAAAACAGGAGAGATGCGACCCTACAAGGTCGAAAAAGTGCTTGCAGACAGACTTCGTCAGGAAGGCATTGACAAAATCTGTGAGGACTTTCCCATAACTCCAGGCACTCTAGGAGAACTGTCTGTTCCCGTATATGGGATCGGCGAATGGGCTCCCAAGGACACCGACGCTTCCTATGTACACTTTTCACAAGAAAGTGTGTATTGGATGTCGGGTCAACGAGAAGTGACCGAGACGCACGAGCAGTTGACCATGGAAGAGTATCGCAAGCAAGACGGAACAAGCTTCTGGATGCCCATGACTCGCAAAGGTGACATCAGACCCTTTGAGTACCAAGGCGAAGTATGTGTAGGCTCCAGGGTCAACGTGCAAGCGTATCTCTCACAAAAGGTTGATTTCAAACCAGAGAGCGAGCCAAGCGTTGTCATCAATCTACCGCCTGACTTTGAAGGCACCACGTTTGTTGATGGTGCACTACCTCCAAAGGAATCAAGAGACAAGTGGAGGGCCAGAACCAAAGGGCAAGTGGTGTTCCGCGGTGAGAGCAAGGAAGACCATGAAGAAGCCATACGCAAGTATGAACAACGAAAGGAGGCCGAGCAATGAGTCTGAGCAATCCAAGTAAGGCAAGACAATTCCTTACCGATCATGACTATCGATTAACCGAAGGCAACGATAATCCCCGAGACATGAATCGACAGGTCACCTTCCGAACAGGAACTGGCGACAGCGCCTGGCATGGTGACTGGGAAACTCCCGGTGCGGGTACAGAGAATAACTACACTCGCATGGAGGGCTGCGTCGTGTGTCCGACCAACAAAACCGAAAGCAACTACTGCAAAGATTGCGGTGTTGGCGTGAATGGCAACGAAACCTGGTCCCATAAGTACACCACGTACGGCGATGATCAGTTACGAGAAGCGTTAACCATGGAAAATATTATGGGAGCCTAAAAAGCTTCCAACATTTTTGTATCAACTATGATCTTTATGCCTGCGAGTTGCTTTGTGACTTCTCGAACGTTTTTGGTTAGTTCTTTAGAAAGATCGGTGAGGGTGGTTACTCTCTCTTGTGCCTCTGGCAAATGACTTTCCTTTGTGAGTCTAGCCACACCATCTCTTAAGCCGGTATTGAAGAGTTCTACAAATTTGTTGATTTCAAACTCAGGAATTCCTCCCTCCAGTATAGTGAACCCGGTTGTTACCTTGTTGCACTCGGCCAGGAAGAAAGCAAGTCCTGCTCCAGGCTCCCAGTCAATGGACTTGCCCTTTTTTGCGTATTGGCTATCGAAACCTATTTTCCACCATGCGTGTATGCCTAAAGTGCAATGCTTCATAACTATTCCTTCAAAAATGCCCATGTGTAATTGCATGTTCTGCCATTCATCTTGGATGTTTTGGGTGAGGTCGGCGATCTCATCTTTGAGGCCTTTGATGAGATCCATTGACACAGTTTTTAGCTCAATAAATCTTTTTTTCCACGCCTCAAGCTTATCAATGAGTTCGGGGGTGTCTGCACACATTGTTTGTATATCCTTCCAATGTTTGACCATTTGCTTTTGTAGTGCCTGAAACTGTTTGACTTGTCGCTCTTCTCGCATTTGGGCCGCCACTTGGTACATTTGATCGATAAGAATTTTCAGAGCAGCAGCTTTTGCTTCTGGGGCGTTTTTTACCTTTTGAAACAACTCATCGAGAATCTTTGCAACAGAGTCTGATTCTCCCATTTTTTCTAGATTGAGACCCGTATCCTCTTCTGTAGTCATACCTGACGATCCCCTTCACTCCTATTTAAGAATTATTGTCCTACAACTTGTCCAAATGCATCTTCAGTCGGTCGATGCGTACTTCGAGGAGTTCTACGGTCTTGTCCATGCCTTTGGCTTTCGCACTCTGGATGAGGTGTTCTGCTCTTTCAATGCGTTTTTGCATCTCTTGCTTTTGGAGTACTCTTTCTTCGGTGTGGTGCTTGCGGGCCTTCCTAGCTTTGGCTTTGATGTATTGCTCGATCTCTTGATCGATTCGTTTGATGCTTTCTTTGTAATGCTTGGCTACTTGTGACTTCTTTTCTAACACTAAAGGTATGTCTTTCTCTTTCTTGATGCTCGTGATGAGTTGTTCTTCTAAGACTTCGACCTTTTTTCGTAGAGCGATAGATCCTATCTGTTTCAATGCAGAAATTGCTGTCTCTACTTTCCTTCTTGCGTCTAGCTTTTCGTTATAATTACCGTATGCTTGGCCAAGAAAGTACAGCATCTCTGGGGCGTGGTCGTGCCCTTCGTATGGCTCGATCATTTTCTAGGTGGAAGTGGTGGTAGTGGAGGTAGCGGTGGTAGTCCTGTAGGTGCTCCTGGTGGTGCGCCTGGTAAGGGTGGTAGGCCTGGTGGTGCAGGCGCAGGTTTTAGGTCGGGCTTTTTGACATCTGGCAGCTTGCCCTTTTTGAGTAGGTCCGCGATGGCAACAATACCGCCTGCGATGTCTGAGTTTTGTTCTTGAACTTTTTCTATGCTTTGTTGCATGTCTCTGAACTCTTTCAATGCAGAAGTGGGATGTTTCATGCTGTGCATGGCTTCTTCGAAGATTGATAGTAGCTTGTCCAGCTTGTGGTTTAGCTCTAGCATCGTGACTTGCATCTTCTTGCTAGGCTGTAGTTCGAACTCTTTGAGCTTTCTTAGTTCTTCCTTTAAGCCTTCTACTTCTGAGTGCGGAAGAATATCGTAGTTATCGTTCGGTTCCTCGGCCATTACTGCGAAAACCGGTCCTTTAGGTATTTAAACGTTTCTACTCAAAAGCTTTATTAATGTCTTAGTTGCAATTGTTGTGTTATGCAAGTGATGCCTTCGCAGATGCGAAAAAGTATGTACGCTCGCCTGGTAAAGAGGGGAAGGCGTAAGTATCCTGGGTTGATGCTGCGATGGATTCCTCCTTCTGGCCTGCAAGTGGTGCTGGGCAAGCGTTGGAACCTTGTAGAACCGTACTATTGGATGCTAAGAGAGATCGATGACGTGGTGGATGGGGACGTTCCTGTACCCTCTATGTATACTTCTTCTGTTGAGTATCTTAAGCAAAAGATCAAGTTTGTCCAGGATGGCAAGCCTAAAGATTTTGTTGAAGAAATCATGGTAAAATGCTGGGAACGCCTAGATTCTGCAGGAGGCAGTTCGTGGGCGCTTCGTGATGCTACAAGAGATATTTTGGGGTGTATGAAGTTTGACCAGGAAAGAAGCGAGCACTTTAGGGCTACAGGAAACATTTCGATGCTGAGCGAGAGTGCCATAACCAAGTACTTCCGACAGATGGAGTTGTCTGGTTGCATACGTGGTCTGTTTGAGTTACTCGAAGGAAAGGCCAGCAAGATAGGTGAGGTGGAGGATGTGGTTAGAGCTGCAGGGCAACACCGTCAAGCACTACGAGACCTGCCAGAGGACGTCGCACGAGGAGTGTTTAGCATTCCTAAGAAGGATTGGTTGGAGCACTCTTCGATGGAGGAGTTGCGGTTTTTTTGCGAGCAGTGTAAGGATAAAGGTAGACTTACCAAAGAGTCAGCCAAGGAATTCTTGGACACTGCTCCTGAGGCGGTGCGTCAGTGGGCGAGAAAGCAAGTTGACGTGGGCAATTCTTTGTTACAAAAATACTCCGCAAGTGGAAGGTCAAAGCAGTTTGGCACCACGGCCAGATTGCTCTTGTACTATCATTACGAGCGACCTTCGAGAAAGTTCTTTGCAGATATTAGCCCTACAATAGCGCCTTGACCATCTTGATCTCTTCTTTGGATTCTGGCACGCTACCACAACAGTGTACTACGTTGCGTACGGGCTGCATTCTTCTTACGCAATCTTCTAGCACGACACTCTTAGCTAGATCCCCTCTAATTGTTCCTTTCTTTGCTTTGCTAGGATCAGTAGGGCCTGCTAGGGCTCTCATTGTTTTTACTGCGTTCTTTCTTTCTAAAATCATGACAACAACAGGTCCTTCTGCTATGTAGTTCACGATGATGTTGTAGAGTTTCATGCCTACCTTCTTTTTGAGGTGACCGTAGAAGACTTTCATGAATTTCTTGGGCAGTCTTGTGCACTTGAGATATTGTATGGAGAATCCTTTTTTTTCTATTCTTTTGATGACTTCGCCCACTAGCTTCCTTTTTACGCCGTCAGGCTTGATGATGCACAAGGTTTGTTCCATACGCCTAGTCAAGTTCGTTCTTTTTTAATAGTTCTGGTAGTGCTTCTCTTGCTTCTTCAGGAGATATGGGTAATCCTGAGCATTCCATGTTTCTTCGCTTATTGAATTCGTGACAACGCCTTATGATCTTGGGTGTGTAGAGTGCTTGCGTGTCTGGGTGGGCAGTGCCTGTGTCTATGCCTTTCTTTTCTAGGTATGCTCCAACACGAGAGGCGTGGTCTAGGAGAAGTATTGGGACTTTAGGGATGATGCCCATTTTGAGACATTGGTATCTTCTATCTTCAAGCATCGAATCGTGACCGATGACGTACTCTCCGTCATATATTTCCAGCAATGCTTGACACGCCTTAAAATCAGTCATTGCTCCCACTCCCTTTTTTCTTACTCTATCGAGAGGGATGTTAGAAGTTGCGAGTCGTTGGTCTAAGTCATCGAAAGGATAGATGGCCCTCCAGAGGAGCTCTTCGTATTGTGGGTAGGCGGCTACTGTGAGGTCTCCAATTTTGGTTCTTTTCACCATCACTGCATACTCGTATTGTGTTCCTACCCAGTCCATGGTTCCTGAAGTGCTTTTTTGGATGACAGAAAGAGCGTTAAACAGTTCTTGAGGTGGTGCGGCATGGATGAAGTCTGCGGTTCTAGACACTGCACTTTTCCTCTGGACATGTAGGTGCCTGTTGGGGGTCTAAGCATTCAGGGTAGCGCGCATTGAGAACTCTAATCTTGTTTTTGCAGTGCGCTGTTTGGAGGTAGGCTGCGGTTTCTTTTGGTGTGTGCGGCAACACTTTATGGTTTTCGGGGGCGATTTGGCGTGTCCATTCTGCTAATCTGCTTCTTACGGCAGGGGTGTATCCTTCCTCGCTTAGAGGGTCATAGGGAAGTCAAAGCCCCTTAGTGCTGCGGCACGGTAGCATCTTGTTCGATGGTCTTTCAGAAGGTATGGGATCGGAAATACCGTGCCCATGCTAAGGAGGTGCCGTTCCCTTTCGGACGTAATTATGGTGCTGTGGTTCACAACGTAATCATCGTCTAGATGTTCGTATTCTTTGAGAGCAAGTGCATGAACAAGAGTGCCCACGCCTCTTCCCTGGAAAGGTTTCAACGGGCGACCTATGCTAACATATTCAAAGGGTTTAAACTTATCCCAATGAAGGCATTTGGAGCTCTCCCATAAAATCAATCTCACGTATCCTATTGATTCTTGATCGCAAAGAACTTCCAAGCTTCCCATTATGGATACCATCGACGTTTCTTCTAGTGTTATTCTTGCTTGTAACTCTTCAGGGCTTGCGTTTTGGAGAAAGTCTATCACATGCCCATGGCGCCCATGTCGGGTGCAGGAGCTTCGGCTCCTTTTTCTGAGAGTATGACGTCGTCAATTCTCAAAATCATTTGTGCTACTTCTGAAGCGCTGCTCAATGCTTGTGTTTTGATCTTGACAGGTTCTAATATTCCTTGCTTCCATGCGTCCATTGTTCTTCCTGAGCTTACATCGATGCCTGCCCAGGTTTGCTTAAGGTCGTGAGCGCTCTTTAAGGAAGTGATGACATCAATGGGGTCTAGGCCTGCGTTTTCTGCCAATGTTCTTGGTACGACCTCTAAGGAAGTTGCAAAGGCTTCTACTGCTAATTGTTCTCTTCCCCCTAGACTTTCTGCGAACTTGCGTATGTGTCTTGAGAGTTCTGTTTCTGTGCTGCCTGCACCTGCAACGACTGCTCCGCTTTTGAGGCTTGCTGCAACATCGCCTATAGCGTCTGTTAGCGCTCTTTTTGCTTCATCAGCGATATGATCCGTACCGCCTCGTACTACGATGGTTACGGCTTTTGGGTTTTTACATCCCATGACGTATGTTAACTCATCATTGCCCATCTTTAGTTCTTTGACCTTGCCGGCTTTGCCGAGGTCTGATTGGGTAAGATCTTGTAGGTTTGTTACGATGGTGCCGCCTGTCGCTCTTGCTAGGGCTTCCATGTCTGATTGTCTAACTCTTCTGGCTGCGTAGATGCCTCTTTTGGCTAGATAGTGTTGTGCGACGTCATCGATGCCTTTTTGGCAGAACACAACGTTTGCTCCGGATGCTGTCACGGTGTCTACTAATTTTAGGAGCATTTGTTCTTCCTGGTCTAGGAAGGCTTGCATCTGTCCTGGATCGGTTATCTGAATTTTTGCGTCTATCTCTGTGTTCTTTATTTCGATAGCGCAATCTAGTAATGCGATCTTTGCGTTGTCTACTTCTTGTGGCATGCTGGGGTGTACTGCTTCTTTTTCTAGAACCACTCCTTCCACGAGTTCTGTGTGGTCAACGCTTGCGCCTGACTTTTTTTCAATTTTGATGTGGTCTTTGTTGAAGTTTCCATCTTCGCCCACTCTTTTCACGGCTTTCACTGCGATGGCTGCGAGTATTTCCTTGGCTGCTTCTGCGCCTTTACCTGTCATTGCGGTCATGGCAATTTTCTTGAGTAATTGGTCGTCTTTTGCGGCTATAGGTTGTGAGATTTCTTCTAGTTTTCTCAAACATTGTGCTGTTGCTAAGCGGTAGCCTTTGATGATGACGGTGGAGTGAATGTTTTTTTCTAATAACTGTTCTGCTTGGCTTAGAAGTTCTCCGGCTATGATGACTGCGGTTGTGGTTCCATCTCCTACTTCTGCTTCTTGGGTTTTTGCTACTTCCACAACCATTTTAGCTGCAGGATGTTCGATCTTCATCTCTTCAAGGATGGTCACGCCATCGTTTGTAACCGTAACATCTCCAAAAGAATCCACGATCATCTTGTCCATTCCTTTTGGTCCAAGGGTTGTTCGTACTGTTTCTGCTACCAATTTGGCAGCCATGATGTTATTTCCCTGTGCTGTTTTCCCTGTGCTTCTTTGGGTGCCTTCGGGCATGATGATGACTGGTTGTATTTCCTTTGCCATGGTAGAATCTAGTCTTGATAACGTGGGGATACCTTAAAAAGGTGGCTATTCAGGAACGTAGAAGTGGTTGTTTGCCATGTTTGCGCCTTTTGCTCGACGTAGGGCGACTGCAGCCTTCTGCTCATCGCCAAGTATGCTTTCTATGAAGTACAGCTCTCTCCAAAGATCGCGTTTGGGCTTAAATGACAGGTATTTCCATAGACTTTGCTTGGCCTCCATAAACTCCTTGCGCACAGATTCCTGGGCGCCTCTTTTTTTCATGTCTTCGAAGGTGATCTTCTTGCTGTTTTTTGGCTCCATTCGATAGGTGAGTAAGTGTGAGAGGTAGAGGTTCATTAGGGGCATGCGAGGATCCGCCAATCCTGGGTCTAAGGCCAAACTCTCTCGGTAGGCATTGATAATTTCTTCTCTTACTGCTATGTCTTTCATGAATTTTCTGTACAGTATGTTGACTTGTATGAACTTGTTGCCTAACATTTTTGGACCGAGTTCTAGGGCTTTCTTGCTAAAACCTTCAGCTTTGGAGAACATGCCTTTCTTGTCCAAGGTGTTGTCTGCAACCAGCCCATAGTAAAATGAGATCACTTGCTTGCGGGAGAGGGCCTGCATATACGTTGCGGTTTTGTAGATTGAGTTCCGTAGATTATGTTTTCAGAGCATTTCCTCTTTTGTCATCTGGGCACTGCCCGTGCTGTTAACGGTTTCCCAGATCATTTTCATATCTTTTCCCCAACAAACAAACATGTGTTCGGGAATGATCACGCCGTTTATGGGGAATCCATATCTTTCTGCAGCGCTCAAAAACAGCAAACTTCCTACATCGCAGTCTCTTTTTTTTGTTGCGAAACCTACGCTAATAAACTCTTGACTTTCGATGATCTCAAAATCTTCCATCAGGATAGATCGATGGATGCAAGAGAGCATGTGCTTAGGGCTCTTGTGAAACTTCTCAGGATATCTTTTTAATTCTTTTCCTACGCGTTCTAGGAACGAATCTAAGTTGTCATACGCCTTCTGGGGTGTTCTCCCTCTATGTATTGGTGCTTCTATATCTAAGATTTCATGGCCTATTGTTTTTCCTTGGAATTTGATGTACGGTGCCATGGCTGCGGCAGCTGCAGTTTTCATAAATTGTCTTCGGTCCATGATGTTGAGATCGTTGGCTTTCCTTCCTATTTGGTTGAGCATTCTACCTATGCTCATGCTGCGAAACATACCTACTTTGTCATGTTGAAGCATAAGCTCTAGATGTGCTTGAAACGCTTGGGTGGTTTTTATGAAGTCTTCAGCGGTTGCGTATTCTGCTTTAGTGAGTAAGTCTACGAGCACGTCTATCTTTTCTTTGATCAGGACAAGGTCTTCTCTGGTCTTGTGTGGTAGAGGTTGTATGGCAGCCACCATTTCTATGATTTCTTTCCACATTGTGCCCTGTCAGATTCATGATGTTATAAGTGTTACTAGTCAAGATAGAACGTCACGATCTCTGGGCTAAGCTCGTACATGTCACACGCTCTGCTGTACGATATTGCGTGGCTGAGATCCTGGGCGAATATTAGGTAGCGAGCGAGAATTTCCACGCCAATGCTGACGTGTAATGGTATCTCTTTGTGAAGACTAATCCTTGCTGCTTTTTGTAGTGTGGGGATGAGCGCTTTTGCCGTTCTTGCCAGGATCTCGCAAAACTGTTCGGAAGGTTCTACTAGTTGCATGCCGCACCGTTCTCTTATGTTCCATGCTTCTGATCTGGTTTTTTGGAGGTCCATGCCGTACGTGATAACCACGCCGCTTCCTTTGCGAGTGCGTTCTAAGGTTGTCCTTGTTGGAGGATATTCCGTGAACATCTCGAGAGTTTGCCCCTCGCTCTGCTCGCAAAAGCATGCATGCGTACCATCCATCTTGGGAAGGGGTGGCAGCGTGATGTTGGTTCCTTCTAAGCCGTACCAGTGGATAGGGTCCTGGTGGACAACGCTGAAGCTTCCTTGTTTTATCGCGGTGAGTCGCATATTCTTGGTGAGTAGGGGTGGCTAATAAATTCTACTATGAGGCCACCCAGAACTTGAACTCACCCATGTTGACGCCTCGTAGATGGCGTATGGCTTGGCGTGCGCCTGTTGTGTCGCCGAGCACACCTGCGATGATGAACATTTCTTGCCATCCGTCCTTGCTAATAGGGCTGCTGGCTTTCATGTGCTTCTTAGCTTCGACAAACTCGTCTTTCATTGGCGCGGCTTGGGCCCGGGTTTTCATTTCTTCAAAGTCTATCTTCTTAGCATTGCTCCATGCGATGCGGTACGTCAGCACGATTGCCAGATTATGGTGTAGCCCTCTTGTTTGCGGGTCAACAGAAGCCTGGTCGAGAGCGAGGGCCTTTTTGTAGGTGGTGATAAGTTCAGGTCTGTGGGCGATGTCCTTCTTGTAATGGCGATGCATCACGTTCAGCCGGACCATGTGGCTTTGGATCATGTTCGGGCCGAGCTCTATTGACTTCTTGCTATACTCGTCTGCTAGGGGAAGTCTTTCTTCTTCGTTTATGATTTTGTTAGCAACGTTGGCATGGTAGTAGGAAAGTAGCTCGTCATTGCTTAGCGCTCGCATGTAGGTCTTGCTTCTTAGCAAATTAGTGCTTTGTCGGTAGCTTCTCAGTTGGGATTCTTTGGTTTCCATGGCCTTAGAGAAACTGGTTGTGGTTTCCCAGCAAATGTCTAGAGTATCTCCCCACGTCACAAACAAGTGCCCGGGCATCATGACTGCTCGGATGGGGAATCCATACACTTGGGCTGCGCTGATGAAGAGCATGCTGCCCACGTCGCAATCCTTTCTCTTCGTGATCAATCCCACGCTGAAAAAATCCTGACTCTCGATATTGGTGTATCCTTCCATCTTGATGCACCGGTGGATGTTGGTCAGCATGTGTTTTGGGCTTTTGTGATACTTTTCTGGGTAGTTCTTGAGCTCCTTGCCCACTCGCTTGATGAATTCGTCTAATCTATCGTATGCTTTTTGCGGGGTCTTGCCGTTGTGCAAGGGGGCTTCTATGTCTAGTATTTGGTGGCCGATGGTTTTCTTGTTTTGAGGAAGTTTGATGTATGGTGCCATGGCTGCGGCTGCTGCGGTCCTGAGAAACTCTCTTTTTGACATGGCGTTAAGCTCGGTGACGCGTCTTCCTAGCTGCTTGAGCATTCTTCTTACTCCCATCTTTTGGAAAACGCCGTAGTTGCTCTCAAGTAAGTGGCCGAGGTAGGTTTGGAAGTCGATTGCTGTCCGGTTAAGGCTTTCTCCTGATCCTGTGTCGTCTTGGGATAGGAGGGTGATGAGGTCGTCCACTTTTTCTTTTATGATGGCAAGATCTTCCTTTGTTTTGTGGGGTAGTGTCTGTAGCTGTGCGACACATTCGAAGACGGCTTGCCAGTCCATGTCTCTTCTGTTCTCCCCTAGTTTAAAATGATTTTGGCGCTGTTTTGAGTGTAAACGGTGCGAATTAAGACTATTTAGCCACAAAATAAGAAAAAACAAGGATATTTTCTTGTTTCACGGCATTTTTGGTCCATACTTTTTTATAATAACTAACGCTAAGAGGGGGTATGAAGTTCGTACAGGCACGGCCCGCCCCCAAAAAGGTAGAGTTAGACGCTACCGACAGGAAGATGCTTGGTGCGCTGTCACAGAATGTTAGGTTGCCTGCGAGCACGATAGCAAAGAAGATAGGCCTGTCGCGAGACGCGGTTAGCTATCGTATTTCTAACCTCAAAAAGAGAGGGGTGTTGCAGGGTTCTCGTACGGTGGTGAGGAAGTACATCAGGAACCCTTAAACACAACAATTATATAGGGCGTTAGTGCTACCAAGCGAATGGCCATAACCGTGTACTCGACGCCAACATGCCCTTTTTGTAAGATGGCAAAAGAGTTTTTGACAGAGAAAAAAGCCAAGTTCAAGGACATCGATGTCAGCGAGAACCCAAAAAAGGCAGATGAGATGATCAAGGTTTCTGGTCAGATGGGCGTTCCAGTGATTGTTTCTGGAAAGACAGTGATCGTGGGCTTTGACCGGCCAAAACTGGAAGAGATAGTGAAGGGACAGAAGACTAAGAAAGCTAAAAAGACTAAGAAGGCTAAGAAAAAGAAGAAGTAACATATTTAAAGCGCTACTCCTGACGTTTGCAAAAAGAGGCAATGTACGATATTATTAGTGTGGGCAGTGCAACATGGGACTGTTTCATACACGCCAAGCCGGAAGGATACGTCAAGCATGGTGGGCATACCGACGCTTGCTACGCTATTGGACAAAAAGTGCTTATTGACAAGATGGAAAGTCATTCTGGCGGCGGAGGAACGAACACCGCTGTGGCATTCTCAAGACTCGGATTCAAAACCGGCTACATCGGAGGGGTAGGCACGGACCATAACGGTCACGCAGTGCGCGCAGAGTTAGCCAAAGAAAAGGTGGACTGCATCGCCAAGCCAATCCCAGGATCAACAGGCTACAGCGTCATACTTCTCGGCCTGAAACAAGACAGATGCATACTCACCCACAAGGGCGTGAACAACCAACTCCCCTACACGTACAAGGACGCAAAAGCATATTACTTCACCAGCATGATGCACAAAAGCTGGGGCACTGCCAAAAGGATACTGCAGCAGGTAAAGAAAAAACAACGATTCTACGCATTCAACCCTAGTGCGTATCAAGTAGGGAAAGGGGTGCGCTATCTCCAACCCTTCATCAAAGATTGCGGGCTACTGATAATGAACAAAGAAGAGGCACAATCACTACTCAAGAAAAAAGTTAGCATGGAGAAGGCAGCACAAGAGCTAGGCAAGCAAGCACTGAACGTGGTCATTACTGACGGACCAAGAGGCGCGGTAGGCTACGATGGCGAGCTGTACACGCTCCGACAGAAAAAAGTTTCAGTGATTGAGACAACAGGAGCAGGAGACGCGTTTGGCGCAGGCACGCTGGCCGGCCTGCTGAAGAGAAAGAGCCTTCCAGACGCAATGAAACTAGGACAAAAAGAGGCAGAGTCTGTGCTACGCCATGTGGGCGCGAAGCAAGACCTGCTAAGGAAGTAACATGTACGCAACGCTAACCGAAGTACTCGAGCCAGCAGCCAAACACAACTACTCTGTAGGCCATTTCAACGTCAACAACATGGAAATCATCCAAAGCGTGCTCCAAGCAGGCAAGGCCCAAAAGAGTCCGGTGATCTTAGGAACAAGCGAAGGCGCCATACGGTACGCAGGCATCAAGTTCCTGAAAAAAATGGTGGACGCAGCAGTGGCAGACTATCCCGACGTCCCTGTCGTGCTACACCTAGACCACGGAACCTCCAGCACGGTGATCCACGACTGCATAAAGCACGGCTGGACCAGCATAATGTTTGACGGCTCCCACCTTCCACTACAAGAAAATCTGAAAGTGACCAAGGAAATGGCGGACTTGTGCCACAAAAACGGCGTCTCCATCGAAGGCGAACTTGGCACAATAGGTGGGGTGGAGGACGACGTTTCTAGCAGAGAGATAATCTACACCGAACCCGACGTTGCAGCAAAGTTTGTCAAGCAAACAAAAGTTGACGCACTCGCGATAGCGATAGGCACCTCACACGGAGCGTACAAGTTCTCTGGAGAGGCAAAACTAGATATTGGGAGGTTGAAAGTGATCAACGAAATGATAAAGATACCTCTAGTGTTACACGGAGCATCATGCGTCCCGCAAGAATTACTCGACAAAGCATCCCACAACGGTGCACAACTCGGACATCCAGAAGGAGTGCCAGAAGAACAAGTAAAAAGAGCCATCGAGAATGGAATAAACAAAATCAACACGGATACGGATATTCGACTAGCCTTTTTAGCAAACGTACGCGAATTCTTCAATCAACACCCCGAAGAGTTCGATCCAAGAAAATTCTTAGGATACGCAAGAGAAGAGATGCAAAAGATGGTAGAGCACCGCATCGAAGTGTTTGGCTCAGGAGGAAAAGCATGATAATCATTGGAGCAGACCACGCAGGGTATGCGTTGAAAGAGAAACTCATCAAAGCGCTGAAAGAAGACATCAAAGATCTTAGTCCTAAACTCATAAAGGGCGATGACTATCCTGCCATTAGTAAGAAAGTCGCCAAAGCAGCCCTCAAACACAAAACCAAAGGCATACTATGCTGTGGAAGTGGAGAAGGCGTGGCCATCGCAGCCAACCGCATCAAAGGCGTACGCGCAGTCACAGTGTTGGACAGCTACGCAGCAAAAATGAGCAGAATAGACAATGATGCCAACGTACTATGCTTGCGAGGACGCAAGTTTTCAACAAAAAAAGCGATAGCATTAGCCAAACTCTGGCTAAAGACACCGTTTAGCAACCTACCTCGCCACAAACGAAGGATAAAACAAGTAGGATGACACAAATAATCCCTGCCATACTCACTAAAAGTGCGAACAAAGCTAAAACACAGCTGGAAGAGATCGCCAACCATGGCAACAAAGTGCATTTAGACATCATGGACGGGAATTTCGTACCCAACAAGACGTTCACGCCTGCTACCGTGCCAAAACTCAAGACAAAAGTGCACAAGATCATCCACGCCATGTGCCACCATCCAGAATGGTATGTGAAAGAATGGAAAAATTGCAAAGTATTATTCCACGCAGAAGCATGCCCAGAACTAGCAGAAACAGCTAAAGCTCTGCGCAAGACCGGTCACCGGCCAGGCATCGTTCTCTCCCCAGAAAGCCCTATACGATTAATCGAGCCAGCACTACGGTATGTTGACGAAGTGCTCGTCATGACCGTCCATCCAGGATTCATGGGCCAAAAGTTCCTTGCAAGACCTCTACGAAAAGTACCTAGAATCAAACAACTCAAGAAAAGTATCAAAGTAAGCGTCGATGGTGGGGTACATCACGATACAGCACACCTCATCGCAAAGGTAGGTGCAGACATCGTCTACGTTGGAAGTGAGTTATGGAAAGGCAACTACGGTGCGAACTTAGAAAACCTTAAGAAGTGCCTCAAGTAAGCAAGATTATGGATTATGACGTACTAGTTATCGGTGCAGGAGCTGCAGGCATGACTGCAGCAATGTACACCTGCAGGAAAAAACTCAAAACCGCCATCATAAGCATAGACATGGGTGGCCAGACAAATCTCACAAGCCACATAGAGAATTATCCAGGAACCGAACCTCAATCTGGATACGAACTCATGAAAGCCTTCAAGACCAACTGTGAGGGTCTAGGTTGCGAATTCATCAATGGTAAAGTTGTCAAGGTAGAAAAGCTTACTGAAGGCTTCAAAGTAACCTTGGCGCATGAAGTAAGCTACAAAGCAAAAACCGTCATCGCCTGCTTTGGCAAAGTACCAAGATCATTAGGCATTCCAGGAGAGGAAAAGTTCACAGGCAGAGGAGTTTCCAGCTCTGTAGTGAGCGACGGACAAAAATACAAAGACAAAACTGTCGCAATCATTGGAGGAGGCAACTCTGCATTCGAGGGTGCTATCGATCTTGCTGACATCGCCAAGAACGTCTACCTAGTCCATCGAAGAAAAGAGTTTAATGCAGACGAAGTGTCTGTAGAGAAGGTAAAGAACCTTGACAACGTTGAGATGATCCTAGACGCAATGCCTGCCGCAATCAAAGGCAAAGGCCATGTCACTGGAATAGTTGTCAAGCAAGGCGAGGAAGAAAAAGAATTACAAGTCGAGGGAGTGTTTATTGAGATTGGCTTCTTGAACGACCCTGCCATCATCAAGAATTTGGTAGAGGTGAATGACAAGAAAGAGATCGTCATCAACGATCGCTGTGAAACTAAAACTCCTGGCCTGTACTGCGCTGGCGACGCAACCATCGTTCCGTTCAAACAAACCGTGATCAGCGCCGGCGAAGGTGCCAAAGCAGGCCTCGAAGCCTACTGTTTCATTACGAGCGGCAAGGGTGTTACTATAGACTGGACGCATTAGACTTATATTCTTCCTCTCTTTGTAATGCCTATGTTCCAAGAACCTACCGTTGATCAGGCGTTTGAGCCATCATTTCGAAGAAGCGCGTACCTGTTCGCAGTAGAGTTTCCCGGGAAGACCATTTGTTTCGCTGCAGGGCTCGGTATGAAGGATGAGATGGATCTTCCTTTTGTGCGCAAAGAATCTCCCAGGCTCAAAAGCGCGATTAACTTGTTAAGATTGATAGGTGTGATAGGAGGGGTGGGTCTTACGATGGGTTTGAACGAGCTGGCACATCTACCCAAGCATTTTTGGTATAACCTAACATCTCAAAATTATGGACGATTTGTAGAGCCTATGATCGAGGGCCGACCTTCCGCAGGTCTACCTTATTATCGTCGTTGTACACTTGAAGAAAAGTTCACGGTGTTACAACATTAGGCTTGAAGCAAGGATAATGCTTCACCATCGTGTCAAACACTTCTGGCTTGTCAGCAAGAATAAGCACGGCTCCGCCGCTGCCAGCAAGCTTTGCTCCTAGTGCTCCTGATTTATTGGCAAGATCGATCATGTCCTTGTCATGAGGTAGCAGGTTTTTTATCTTCTGTCGCAATGCAACATTCTGATTCATGAGCTTACCTAGTTCTTCCCAGTCCTGTTCTTTCAGCACCGCGATGCCTTCGTCTGCTAGGGTGGCAACCTTATCCATGTGTTCTTTGATGCTTGTGTCCCCTTCAAGGAAGCGTTGGCGTACCGGGTTGTGGACGGACGCGCTCGTTTTGGGTTGGTTGCTCAAGCACAAGAACCAAGGTATGTCAGGCGCGTCTAATCTAGTAATCTTGCCTGGTGGATCGTCAGTCTTCATCATCTCCTTTCCAGTAAAGTCCATGTGGAGTAATCCTTCATGTGCGATGACGTATCGGTCTTGGAAGCCACAACTAATCCCTAATTCTGCTATTTCTGTATGCAATGCCTCCTCTGCAATCCTGGTGGCGTCCATGCCGAGTTTGAAATGTTCGTTCAGCGCTCGCATGGTTGCGATGATGATGGCAGAACTGCCAGCAAGACCAGCACCTATAGGGATGTGTGTGACGTACTGGATGCTTACGCTCTTTTTTTGGAGTTTGAGTCTGTTGAGCACGGCCTTGATGAGGTCATGCTTGCCATTATACTCTAGGGTGGTTTCGGTGTTGTCGTCCTTTCCGATAAACAATGTTGGAGCATCCTCAATGTTTACTTCAGTATGTCTGTCAATAGTAAAACTGATGCACTTGCCCCCATACATGTCTGAAGGGTTCCCCAGCAAGCCAACTCTGCCAAAAGCTCTACCTGTAGTCATATAGTATGGTTCTTGCGATCGGTTTTTAAGTCTAATGGCTTTGGCGTCTACATGATTGAGGTAGAACTCCGAAGTTTTCTCACAGAAGAAGAATATGAGAGATTATTGCGCTATTTTGATGACCACGACATCAAGGAAGACAAGCAAGAAAGCTGGTATTTTGACACAGAAGAGGACCTGCGCATTCTGAGAGGAGAGGACGCTGCAAAGATTTGGTTGAAAAGGGGCAAGATGCATGATGAGTTCAGAGAAGAGATAGAGATTCCACTAAAAAAGAAGGATTTTGAAAAGATGCACAACATTCTTGCCACCATAGGGCACAAAGTGAACATCAAATGGCAACGCACCCGAAAACAATGCGAATGGGATGGTGTCAAGGTATGCATCGACCACACCCAAGGGTATGGTTATATTCTAGAACTAGAAAAGCTTTGCAAGGAAGAAGATCAAGAGGTGGCACTTGAGGAATTGCACACACGATTGCGCAAACTGGGCATCAAGCTAACACCAAAAGAAGAATTTGACAAGGCATACGAACGGTATGCCAACACTTGGCAAGAACATTTTGAAGGGTTTTATTGACGAAGATTTTATATATCCTTAATCTTGAAAGAGCGGTATGAGACGCGTGTACGTCATGTGCAGTCTGGCCGCCTTTCTTATGGGGGCTATGAGTGTGGATGCCAACATCACCGGAGCATTCATAGGATTGGACGCTTTGTACTCCGCTTCGCCCATGTTTTCCTTCACCGCGTTTGCGGTTAGTTTCGCCTTCTACGTGGCTGGAACGCACCATCTAATGATTGGTAGAGTTTAAAAAGACTCGTCGCACCTATGTAGTATGTCTCAAGTGCCTTTTTCACAACTGGTTGCGCAATTGTCTGTTGACGATGCACTCCGCGCGGAGTTCTATGACCAGTTCGAAGAGATGTTTGATCCTAGTCAGACTGACAGCAGAGCAATGTGGCAAAAACTAATGGAAGAAAGACCTTACTTTGCCACAGCGATGGTAGATAGCTTTGGCAGGGATAAATTTGGAGATAATTATCAACCACACTCTGACCCACCCAACCAGATGCTGGATCCATACCGGATGGTGGAGTCCTTCGAGGGAGTGCCTACAGGTATTGAGAGCATGGTCTCAGACTTCCTAACGCCTTTAGGTGAAGAAGGGAAAATGGGGGGTGGATACATATTTATCGTGGGCGCTGTCGACATCGGCACATCCCATACTTTCGGAGCTCTGGGCATGGATGATCCCGACTTTCCTCCTGGCCCCAACCAAGGTAAGGTAATAGAAGCAGAGTATACTGTGTTGGGTGAGGATAATTTTCTTGATGACCCTACGATGGCCGTCGAATCAAAGAAAAGTGGTCCTTCGTGCTTGGATCTTGCATCAACCATGGCCGCAGTGCCTTTCTACGCTGCAGGCATTGCGCAGGGAAGTTCGCTATTAGCCGTCCCTGCTGGCCTGTTTTTGGCATACCAACTAGGCAGGGCGTATATGGCATTACGTTAGTGACCTTCTACCATACCGAATCCGCGTCGTTTTAAAATCTGGCAAGAAAAATTACCCCATATTTTTATAGAATCCCCTATTACTACCTAGTATGCCTGACATCATGTTACAGATGGAAGAAGATCTGAAAAAGGATGCACGCATACGAGAAGCTTTTTTTGCCTTCCAATACGGACGAAGCACCAAACTGAAAACACAAGAAACAGTGGAGCACGCACGCCAACTATTCTGGAAGGGTGTACAATCAGATAATAACAATCATAGTGGGAGGAATTACGCGGTCATGCAGGAGAATTTCAAGGAGGATTACGAAGGCATTCTTGCCCAACGGAGATCTCTCAAGTGGATGATCGGAGCTGGAATTACTGCTTTGGTAGGGATCGTTCTTGCCTCAACCAGTGGAGCGGTGGACAATGAGACTCTTAGCTCCATCATGAAGTGGGGAGGTTGGACGATGGGTCTAGGTGGCGTTACAGGAGCAGGGGTGAACGGGATTAAGCACGCACAGTATTCTATTCCTTCAGTTTCCTAAGCAAACGTTGCTTATCATTTCCAGGAACATCTTTTGCCTAATGCGGTTGTGTTATTTAAACCGTACGGGTCGTTCGACAAAGCGACCGTACTTGAAATTGTGGTGGGAAAAGCCGTCTGGTTCGGAAACGCTTAATGTTTCTAACTGAAGTATGTGGTCATGAAGTTTTCCTGTACCTTGGACAAGAGGTACGGTGTTTTCAATATCTGCTATTGCTTTTTGCCGTGCATTTTCGTCCATTATACTGTCCGTTTGTTGTATCTGCCAGAGGTACAATTCTGCGTGGGGTTGGAGTGTGTCGGACAGTGCTCTTATTTTTGGTCTTTCTTCTGAGGCGTGCGGTGCGTATGCCTGCCAGGTACGAACGTTTTGGTTGACCTTCACGCGCAATTGCAAAACGTCGCAGTGGTTGTCAGTGTACGTGTGCACTTCTTGGACAAACCCTTGTTGTGCTGTGAAATCCGACGCGCTCTTACTAGTAACTTTTTGCCTTCTTTTGATTTCGTACTCCTGAACCTGCACTATTGCTTCCTTTCTTGAGCTCCACCATTGTCCTCCCACCATACAACTAAATACTACAGACAAGAATGCACCAAGAACTATGAATTCTATGTTGCGTTCTCCCCAACTATTGCCTAACGGCTTTGGACGTTTCATTCAAGGGTAGGAATAACAGATACCTAATAAAATCAAGTTATCTGGCTGAAGGGTTTAACGCTATATTTAAATACCTTAGAATCGGATGCTAGCCATGCCTGACCTGAAGCACTTAAACCTCATGGCCAACACCATCCGTCAGGATGTTGTCGAAATGCTAGTCGAGGCAGGATCTGGCCACACAGCAGGGCCTCTAGGGATGGCGGATGTGTTTACCGCTCTTTATTTTGACGTGCTCAACCATAATCCCCGAAAGCCTATGTGGAAGGATCGCGATTATGTGTTGCTGAGTAATGGGCATATCTGTCCTGTACTGTATGCATCGCTAGCCCGAAGTGGGTATTTTGCAAAAAGGGAGTTGATGACTTTGCGCAAACTAGGAAGCAGACTCCAAGGACACCCACACAGAGGCAGCCTGCCTGGCATAGAAAGCACTTCTGGACCTCTAGGAAGTGGCATCTCACAAGCAGTAGGCATGGCCATTGCCCTCAAGATGGACAAGAAAAAGAACCGAGTTTTTGTTCTTACCAGCGATGGGGAGCATGATGAAGGCAACACGTGGGAAGCAATACTGTTAGCACCCAAACATAAGCTCAACAATTTGGTAGCGTTGATGGACCGCAACCACATCCAAATAGACGGAAAAACAGAAGACGTTCTTGGCTTAGAACCCCTGAAGAAGAAGTACGAAAGCTTCAACTGGGAATGCGAGGTAGTGAACGGACACGACATCAAAGCAATCATAAAAGCTTGCAACAAGAAGAGCAAAAAACCCAGAATGATCCTCTGTGAAACCGTACCTGGCAAAGGCGTGAAGTTTATGGAAAAGAAGTATGAATGGCACGGCAAGCCACCCTCCCCAGAAGAAGGAAAGAAAGCACTCAAACTCTTAGAAAAAGCGAGGGCAAAACTATGACAGACATGCTGCCCACCAGAGACGGATTTGGCAAAGGATTAGTAAAAGCCGGACAAAAAAACAAAAACGTGGTCGCACTAAGTGCAGACCTATCCGAAAGTACAAGAACGCACTGGTTCCAAGCAAAATTTCCCAAAAGATTTTTTGAGATAGGTGTGGCAGAACAAAATCTAGTTACGGTAGCCGCAGGCATGGCACACATAGGAAAAATCCCTTTCACCACCAGTTACGCAACCTTCCAACCAGGACGATGCGTGGAACAAATACGCACCACCATCGCTTACAACAACCAACCCGTCAAGATAGTGGGGTGCCATGCAGGTATTAGTGTTGGACCAGATGGCGCAACCCATCAGGCATTGGAAGACCTAGCCTGGATGCGCACCATGCCCAACATGAATGTGTTCGTACCTGCAGACGCTAACGAAGCAGAAAAGATAACTCTTGCAAGCGTCAAACTCGGACCCTGTTACATACGTCTAGGAAGAGAGAAAACGCCTGTCTTCACAGAAAAGCGAGGAGCATTCGAGGTAGGCAAGGCGCACGTGCTGAAAGCAGGCAATGACGTCACCATTATTGGCTGCGGGCCGCAAGTGTTTGAAGCGATGCAAGCAGCGAAATCCTTGGAAAAGAAGAACATCAAAGCAAGAGTGATCAATCTTCCTACCATAAAACCCATTGACAAGAAAACGCTCGTCAAAGCAGCAAAGGATACGGGGGTTGTGGTAACCATCGAAGAACACCAAACATTAGGTGGGATGGGCAGCGCTGTAGCAGAAGTCCTATCAGAACACTATCCTGTACCCATACTCCGCATGGGAATCCAAGACTGTTTTGGGGAGAGCGGAACACCTGACGAGTTGCTCACCAAATTTGGGCTACGAGCTATTGACGTGGAAAAAGCAGTACACAAAGCGATCGTTCTTAGAGGAGGAGGCAGCCAACATACAGATGTCCGAGATGGTCTAGGGAAGGTTCACCAAGATCTCGCCTTCAAATTCTCCTCAGGACATCGCGTGAGGAGCATCCCGGAGATGGTAGGTGCGCTAGAACGCGTGCCACACGAAGTCTTCAGCCACCATGTCAACCAGGAAAAAAACGATATCAAACAGTGGGTGCAGGAAGCATATGGGGATGAAACATTAGCACACTTGCTCACCGTACACACCACAAAGGAAGAAATGACCGAAATCCTTAAAATGAGAGTCGAGTACTTGGAGAGAAAGGCAGGATGGTAAACATAGTATTCGCGGAGTTAGAACCTTGGGCACAAGATTACGTCAAGAAAAAGCTCAAATGTCACGATCTCAGCTTTATTGAAGGTCCTATCACAGAAAAAAATGTGAATCTTGCTAAGAACGCGGATGTTTTGTGTCCTTTCACTTGGAGCAAGCTGCCCGCAAGCGTACTCCACAAGCTCAAAGTACGGTGTATAGCTACCATGAGCACAGGATTTGATCATATCGATCTTAAGGCAGCAAAAAAACAGAATATTACGGTGAGCAACGTGCCCGCCTACGGGTTTAACACGGTAGCACAGCATGCATTAGCACATATCCTTAACATTTCCAAAAAATACTACGACAGTGTTGAGAGCACAAAAAGAGGGGACTTCAACCCCTGGCCCTACCGAGGCTTTGATCTCAAAGATAAAGTGTTGGGCGTTCTAGGTACTGGGAAGATTGGCCTAGCACTAATCGAGATGGCAAGAGGTTTTGAGATGGAAGTTATCGCGTTTGATGTTTTTAAGAATCATGATGCCGCAAAGAAGCTGAAATTCAAGTACGTGCCTCTAGATACGCTATTCAAGAAAAGTGACGTGATATCCATCCACGTACCTTTATTCCCCTCCACCAAGCACATCATCAACAAGAAAAGCTTGAGTAAACTCAAGAAAGGGGTTGTTATTGTAAACACTTCAAGGGGCCCCGTGCTTTCTTCCGAGGCATTGTACGAAGGACTGAACAAGGGCATCATTGGTGCTGCAGGGTTGGATGTTTTGGAGTCAGAAAAGACCTTCCGCGGTCACAAAGTGAATGAGTTGGGACCTGCGGAGAAGAAAATCCACTTGATTGATCACGAACTCATGCGCATGCCCAACGTCTACGTCACCCCTCATAGTGCGTTCAACACGAGTGAAGCCATCATGAGAATCATTGACACAACCATAGACAACGTGAAAGCATTCTTGAAGGATAAACCTACGAATGTGGTTTCGTAATTTTAGTAACAAAGAATCCTTCTGTATCATTATCTTGTGGCCATAATCTTAAGCATTTGTGCACTTCAGGATTGTATTCTTTTCCTCCAAAGCTAGTAACTGCTTCGCTTCTTTTCAGGTTAAGATCAATATCTCCCAGCTTAGCATCTGGATGTCTGTCCAAGAAGTAGTCGATGACTCCTTCGTTCTCTACTGGTTCTGAAGAACAGGTACTGTACACTACTGTGCCTCCAGGCTTGACTAGTCTGTAGGCGGTGTCTAATAACCTCTTCTGAATGCCTCCCAATCTTCCAATCATGTTCGGATTCCACATGGCAATAGTTTTCAAACTCTTTCTTATCGTTCCCGTGCCGCTGCAGGGAGCATCTAGCAAGACCTTGTCAAAGCTGCCAGAGATGCGTTCTCCGCGCATCTTTGTCATGACGTGTGATGTGCTTCCACATCTGGTAAGGTTGATGCCTAGGGCTGCCAACCTTTCATGAGAGATGTCATTTGCCACCATGATTCCTGTGTTGTTCATCATGGCTACCATTTGGCTCGTTTTTGATCCTGGAGCCGCAGCCATGTCAAGAACGATGTCACCTTCATCTGGCTGTAGAACCAAAGGAGGGATCATGGAGGCGGCTTCTTGAACATAATAGTATCCTAAGGCATGGGGGATCGTGTTGCCGATGTCTAGCCTTCCTTTCTTGTGCGCCACCCAGAAGCCTTCCTTGCACCAAGGGATAGAGGTGAATTCCCAGTCAGGCATGAGTTCCCTGACGTGCTCTTCGTTGGACTTTATCGTGTTGACTCGAATGCTTTTTCTGAGAAAGCTTAGAGAATATTTCTTGAAAACATCCCAGTCCGTAAGCTCTCTATACTGCTCTACAAACTTTTCTTTAAAAACGATGTCCTGCGCATTCGGATTAGGTTTAAGCATAGCTCCGGGAGAAGGGGTAACCATATAAAGGTAGCATTTTTTCCACGAGGTATGAGGGATGAGGAATTGTGGGAGTATTGTGAAGGCCAGTCTCTCTGCATCAACCATCTCCACTGGGATGGCAGCATTCTCGCAGAGGATTTATACGCGTGGTATAACACCAACGCTCAGACTGAAGACAAGCCGCCTTTGGTATGGCCAGATGCAGATGTCCTTGGTAAGCGCTTGCCAAAAGCAGGGGAGCCATTTGCAGATGCTAAAGAATTAGAAGGATTCATGCACGGACTCATACTAAAATATCGAATGGAGGATGTGTTTGCCGTTCCTGGAGGTGCCATGCAAACTCAGCGTGATCTCAGGGCGATGGCACTCCATCATTGTAACTATCTAAAAGAGCACAACGTCTTTTTTGCGGAAACGCGATTTGCTCCTTGGTATCACACCCGGAAAGGTTTGAGCATGAGCGAGGTCATTGGGTACGCCCTCCAGGGTTTTGAGGAAGCACATGAAAAGACCGGCGTGCGCGTACGCCCCATAATTTGCATTAATAGAGAGGTTGATCCTTCTGTTGCTATAGATATTGTCGATGCCGCCCTGCTGTACGAGCGAGATCTTGCAGGGATCGACCTTGCGTGCATGGAACAAGGCAGGCCTCCCGAATTGTTTTATGATGCTTTCAGGAAAACCTTTGACACCCACCTGAAGCGCAGCGTGCACGCTGGGGAGATGTGTCTTTCCGAGAACGAGAATCTTAGGAATGTGCACACTGCTATCACTAAGTTGAGAGCGGACGGCATCGGTCATGCTATTCCTCTGCACAAGCGCACCTGGGGAGGTGAGGATCTTGTCCAGCTCATGCTTGATAACAATGTTCGCCTAGAGTCCAATCCTGTGTGTAACGATCGATTCTATCCTGTTACTATTAGGCGTTTGCACTTGGACAAACTAAGCGAGTGGGGTGTGCTGGTCACCATCAACCCTGACGATCCTGCCATGTGGCCTGACGGACACCTAGTTGACAATCTGTACGCGGTTGGAAGGCTCTACGGCAAAGAGTTTGTTGACAAAATGGTTGCGAATTCTTACGTTGCAGCGTGGACTGGGGAATAAGCAAGCATTTTTATACTGTGGTTTATACTTTTGACAAATGTTAGAGAAGGCCCTTGCAACGGCCATTTATCTTCTCAGAAACATTCCCACAGGGGGGTTTACACGGGAAAGTGCGGTGTATGCCTGTGCTCAGGCTCTTAAACGGGACTATCCAGATCGAAAGGGTTATTGTTGGGCGCTGGATTATATATCCGCCTCCATTAAGTGCTTCGCAATGCGTTCCCATTTTAGCGATGAATTATCATAGCAGTGTATGGATGCGTTTGGGTTGGATCCTGAGGATTTTGTTGATGTCTATGATGCTGAAAGCTGTGGTCTTTCCGCATTTGAGGGGATGCGAGAATATGCTGAGAGTGAAGGAAATCCTGTGTTGGAAGAGTATTTACGGGTAGAGGAGGATTTGAGAATGTTGTTAGCAGTCGTTGCGCCACAAGCTATTACCTCGCACGTCAAAGTACAGACTTGACAACGTACGGTCCTTCTTTTTCGTAGCCTAGCTTTTGATAGTATTCTTTGACGCCTATGCCTGCGATGACGACCATCTTGTCCTTGCCTGCTTTCTTTGCAAGGTCTTCTGCCTTTGCTAGTAGTTGTTTGCCCAGCCCTTTATGTTGGACTTTTCCTTCGTCACCGATGGCTGCGGCAGTACCGTACACGTGTAACTCTCGGATTATGGCGCTTGTGGGGGTTATTTCTTTTCTTAGGAACTCTTTTGGGAAGCGCATTCTGATGAAGCCTGCAATGACGTCTTGTTTCTTGTCTTCAAAGCTGATGAAGAATTCTTTGCCGCCGCTAGCTTTGTACTCTCTTGCGATGAGTTCTGGATTTTCTACTGGCTTGTCTTTGGGTTCTCTACAGCGTATGCATCGACATTCTACCTTTTGGTTGTGCATGTGCTGTCTAAGATTGGTAATGCCTACGCCTGCTTCCCACCATTTTGTGGGTACGTCTCTCTGAACACGCATGATTCTGCAATATTCAGGAACTGAAGGCTTGAAGGCTTTGATGAGTGCGCTGGCTTCTTCTGTGGATAAGGGTGTGAACTCGCCTTCCTTCCAATCCCTCCACAAGGGTGTGTTCTTGCTGACCATGCATGGGTAGATCTTGAGCATGTCTGGCCTGTAGTCTGGGTCTGAGAAGAGTTGTTTCATGCCTTCTAGATCTCGTTTCTTGTCTGTTAAAGGAAGACCGGGCATGTAATGCGCGTTGATCTTAAACCCTAAATCTTTCAACACTTGTGAACTTTTTTTGGTATCTGCTACCGTGTGGCCGCGATGGGTGTGGGCTAAAACATCATCATAAACGCTTTGGATGCCTAATTCCACTCTCGTGCAGCCTAGTTTGAGCATTTGGTTGCCGTGCTCTAGCATGCCCCAGTCTGGTTTGGTTTCGATGGTTAAGCCTATGCATCGTACTTTTGCGGTTTCGTTACATTCGTGTTCTTTTTCTAGGGTGCTCGTCCCTTTCATCTCTCTTAGTTTGTTCTGTATTCTTTCGTAACGCTCTTTGCCTTCGTCAAACACCTCGAAGAACTCGTTGAAGTCTTTGATGATTTGAAAATCGTTCATGGCTTTGAACGTGTTCATCACAAACTCTTCTTGGTATTCTTTGTCCATGGCGGGAAAGGTGCCTCCCATGATGATGACTTCGGCCTTGTCGTGATCATGGCCAAGCAAGTGGTACTGTTGTAAGCGATTCATCACTTGGAGGTATGCGTCATAATGGTTGCGCATGGCTCTCATGGTTGCGGGCTCATGGCCGGTGTAGGATTGAGGAACGTCTCCAAAAGGACTTTTTATGCCCCCAGGACAGAACGTGCACCTTCCATGTGGGCAGTTCCAGGGTTTGGTCATGATGGCGATGGGTGCCACACCAGAGATTGTTCGTACGGGTTTTCCACGGAATTTCTTCTGCTTTCCAATATGCGCAATAATTTCGGTGTTAGCAGGGATGTGCTTCATGCCTAGCTCTCTACATAGGGCTATCTTTTGCCTAGCAAACTCGTCCTTGGGAAGGTCAAGCAGGGGAATGATTCTTTTGTAGAACTTTTCCATGTAGTCTCTAGTATGCACGTATTTTTAAACCTGACGTGCGTGGCATATTTTGATGGCCAACGCCGTGAAGACTGTAGCTATTGAGAGTTTGTCTCTTGAGGATGTTGCTACTATTTGTGATCATACCTTTTTGAACCGCTCTGAAGCGTACAAAGCTAATGCGCCGCCTGGTGAGAGTCCTGTCGCTTTGAGAAGACACGATTTTGAAAGGTTTCTTGTGGATACCTTGGCTGCTGATAGGCTCCCTTATGCTATTTGTGTTAGACCTGAAGATGTCGCAAACGTCAAGGGTTACATTCAACAGGTAGATAAAGGAGTCAAAGTTGCCTCAGTTGTTGGCTTCCCAGATGGAGCACTCTACTCCACAGCTTTCAAAATTTCAGAGACTAATTTGGCGTTGGGTACCGGAGCAGAAGAGATAGACATGGTGATGAACTACCATTTTCTTGGGACCACAGAAGAATATTTAGTTCGGAGCGAGCTAGATTCTCTTGTGGAGCTGTGTCATGATGCTAGTGCGGTTCTCAAGGTCATTCTGGAAACTTCTACGTTGAGTCCTGTGCAAATTAGCAAAGCTTGCCTTTTCGCAGATGATGCGGGTGTGGACTTTGTTAAAACTTCCACAGGTTTTGGAGCGTATGGTGCGCGTGTTGAAGATTTGCGATTAATGCGTGAAAATTTTCCTAGAGGTATAAAGATTTCTGGTGGTGTTAACGAGGGTAACTACCAGGAATTGTTAGATGCTGCCGCAGGTGTTGAGAGAATGGTTACGTTAGACCCACAAAAGATAAGGATTGGCGAGAGCAGTCTTCTGAGTTAATGATCGGCAGTCTTTTAAGGATGTTCTGATTGGTTAGAGTATGGCAGATGTTGTTGTCAAGCGGTCGAAAATTGCCAAAAAGGGTGTGTTTGCTTCTCGGGATTTCAAGAAGGGAGAAGTGGTTATGAAGTGGGATACTTCGCATAAACTGACCGAAGAGGAGGTCAAGAATGTTCCTGAGGAGCAGCAGCATTATGTTGCGTATAATTCGGGGAAGTACATTCTCATGCAGCCTCCAGCCAGATACATCAACCATTCATGTGAAGCCAACACCGTGGTGAAGGATCATGCTGATGTAGCTCTAAGGGATATCAAGAAAGGGGAAGAGATCACTTCTAACTACGCTGAGGATCTTGCTCCAGGTGTGGAGATGGTATGTGCGTGTGGCAGTAAGAAGTGTAGAAAATTAATTCTTGCGATGTAGAACTTCATCCTCCAAACTTATACTTTCTCCATTTATGCCTATAGTCGCGTAAAGGGGAGTCTTCATGCACGCGCTTGCCGACACTGGACAGAACGAATCTGAGATTGAAAAAGGGAACGGCCTTTTTTGGCATTTCCACACATGCCCAGTTTTTTATTCCTCGAAGAGCGAACTCGCTCCGTATAAAGTTGCGTATCATTTCCTTAGGCATGGCGGCTTCGCCGTCTAATAGTGCTTCGAAGTGTCCTTCACCTATATCTACTCCTCGAAGATCATCCTGGAATCGGGTGGAGTGAGAGGCATCCTGTACGCTGCACCACTCATACATTTGACCGGGCGTGACAAATGCTGCGGCTCTAGCGCCTAGGTATGGAACGTCGCTTTTGTCATTGATGTCAAAATTTTCTCGGATGATTTCTTCAACGCGTGAGGGTCCGATTATTGTTTGTTCTTGTATGCATATTGTGGACCATTTGAGGTCAAGGGGGCTTATGATTTTGTTCATTAGCCAAATTAAGGTTTCGTCCTTGTCTAGATGTTCTACAAGCGCTTTCGCTTCGGATGGATCGCGGTTCCCTCGGAGTTGAGCATATAGGGCAGCATTATTGGCTGTGCCCCAACGAGAGATCTCGTCAGGGTGACACCTTCCGTATTTTTTTTGGAGTTTCCTTTCGCTAATGGGGCCGTTAGGAAAAGTTTCTTGGGCGAGTGCACACGCTTCGTCATAGTTTCTGGAACTTCGATACGGCGCTTCTAGAAAAATGGGATCCATGCCTACTTAGCTGCGCCTTGTGCTTCGCCTGGTTTGCCGGGTGCGCCTTCTTCAGCTCCCTTGGATGGGAGTAGTTCGTTGATCTTGGCTGCGCTTACGCCTGCTTCTTCGAGTGCTTTCTTGATGTCGGATCTTGACTTTCCACTCATGGAATCCATGATCTTTTGTGCGGTTGCTTCTTCTGCTTGCTTTCTCTTTTCGATGGCTGCTTGCAACTTCACTCGTTCTGCTTCTAGTTCTTTCAGTTCATCTTCGGTTAGTTCTGTCTTTTCTGCTTCTATTTTTTCTTTTAAGGGTGATTCAGTTACTAAGGCTATGACGTCTTTGGCGGGTTTGCCTTCTACAAGGATGCCTGCGCTGTTTGCACTGCCTAGGATTTCTTTTACTCGTGCGAACATGTCCATGCCTAGCAATCCTTCTTCCTTCATTTTTGCTACTTTGATGATTTGTTCGATTCGTAGGTCTGCTACTTTGTCTGTTAGCATGTTGCCGGATCCTTTTTCGATCTTTGCTTCTGCTTTTAGGAGTGCGCTGGTGGGGGGTAAGCCCACTTCTATGTCGAATTCTTTGGATTCTTCGTCTACGTTGATTTTTATGGGGACTTGCATTCCATTAAAGGAGGCAGTTTTCTCATTTGCAAGCTTGATAACTTCGCCTATATTAACTCCCAACGCACCAAGTGTGGGTCCAACAGGAGGTCCGGCTGACACTTTCCCACCTTCCACGAGCACTTCAACGCTTTTCGTCATGATTTATCCTGTATTTCTCCAATGATATCTTGTTTTTCTTTGCAATGTCCACCAGCACTTGCAGGTTTTTCGCGCAGGGAACCCGTACTCCCTGACGCCATTTCCTTATGCTACGTAGAGTGGCTTTCACTCGCTGCGCCAGATACGTCATACCTAACACTTGGACACTATCTCTAACAAGAACGTTCCATTTATATAGGTTGCGCATTGTTCGTGTTTTTTCCATCTGTGTGTCTTCTAACGCATATTTTCCAAGTGAGGGATGGTGAGACTGCCAAAGAAAGGGGATTGGTTCTGTATCCAGGTCTACTCCATAACGCTTTTTTACTTTTTTGAGTAAGGTCGGGAGTCCCTCAAGTTCGATTTTGGCCTCATAGCGCGACAGTCTCCATAAGAGAAAACGGGCAAGATGTTTGATATTGGAGGTGCCCACTTTTTGGAAGAAACGCAAAACCATTCTTTGGCTGCTCAATCGTATCTTAAACCTTCCATCCTTTGTGTGTTGTACACTAGACTTGATGCCCAACAGCTGTAAGGCCATGACGATGCTTTCTGTGAGCTTATCACATCGATCCGAAAATCGTCCAAACATTATTTCAACAGAACCAAGGCAATAACCCACATATCCGTCAGTATCAAACAAGCCTCGTAGAACACTGGTCACGTATTCCTCCTTTGTAAAGCACCAGGCCGGAATGGCCCAGTTGTATTCAAATTTGCTTCCAGGTTGAAGTTTGCTGTTCTCTTGTAAGAATCTCACAAAAGCAATGTTGAATACCTGAATGCGCTTGTAACTTTCAAAGCCTACCTTTACTTTGACCAAACCTTTGAGGAGTGGGATTATTCTGCGCCGCAAGAAATTCATGTCTTTTTTCGGATCAAAAGAGACCCGAAGCGATCCGTCCTTCTTTATCTCCCCGTCACCCAATAGAATGCCTATAAGTTCGGCCAGTTCTGGAGTTCGGGGTAGCCAAACCTTATTCGCTAGGGTGAGGGGAATAATTTGCCTTCCCTTTCTTGTCAAAAAGTCCCGACTTAGCCTTCTCCTGCGTATGTATGATCGCAAATGTTCTTGTAGTTTTGGTATCGGCACTCGCTGTGCATTCTCCCATCGTCCAACTGCACCACGATGTACTTGGAGAATTTCAGCTAAAGCCATCTGACTCAACTTCTGATCAACGCGTAATCCTCTGATCAATGCTGCCCACTGTTTACTCATAGAGAATCAGATATTTTTCATCCTTATATGCTTCACGCGTCCATGTCCAGTGGCTTTTTTAGTCACGGAAATCTTCCGGAAATGTCCAGTGGGTTCTTCCGGATTTTTCGGAAATCTTCCGGGAAGAGGTGTTAGTCCTCTTCCTCCTCATCACTGTCTCTGCGAATAACTTTCACTGCATCTATCTTTACGGTAATAGGGATGGGTACTGCTGCGGATAAGAGTTCGACTACTACTTCTTCTTTGGTCTTGTCTACTCTTGTAATTTTTGCATTTTCTCGCTTGAACGGTCCGGCGATGATTTCTACGACGTCATTCTTGCGGATGTCTACGTCAATCTTGACCTTGGCGAGCATGTGTTCGATGTCTTTGTAGCTAATGTCTTTGGCTAGCACGTTTCGTGCGTATGGAACTCCAGATGCTGCCATCTCTGCTGTTTGCTTGTCGATGGCTTCCACAAAGATGTAGCCTCTCATGCCGTGTGGTCGGATGACTGCGTACACTTTGTACTTCTTTCTTTTGGCGTTACTAGAAACAAAATCTGCTACTTGGTCTTCTCTGTTGGCAGTGGTTCGGAGGGCGTAAATTTTTGTAGTGCTCTCTTCCTTTTCTTCAGGTTTCTCTTCCGTTTTTTCCTTTTCTTCTGCCATTAAGGTCACCAAAAAACTAAACTTAGAATCTATAAGATACCAGCAGTGAGCTGTTTATAAAGGTTTCGTTAGGGCTTTGCCCTCTCCCATACTGCGTTAAAATACTCTCTATAGCTGTCTGCTAGCTTATTATTCGTGAGTTTGAAGCTTATAGGGCGTCCGTTCTCCTCGATATTGGTTACTACGGTGTCTTTGTAAACCGTGATGCCTACAGGCGTTTTTTCTTTGGTGTAGCGAACGTTTTGATAGGTCTTGAGAAAGTGCTTGCCGTACAATTTTTCGAAGACAGATCGCATGCGTTCTGGGGCCAAAAGTCTTAGTTTTATGCCTTTTTCTTTGAGCATTTTGTTATGACGCATGAATAACAGCTTGAGCCTCTTGGGTTCGTCTAGGGCTTGCTCGATGACAAATGCTTCGTACTTATCTCCTCTCTTGAGTGTGCGTAGGATTTCTGTAAAGGTTGCTTGGAATCCCTGAAAGCCTTCGTACACTTCTGCGGTGTTGCGAATCTGCGTAACATTTTGGTGTTGTTTGAGTTGGGGTATCGCTTTCTTTATGCGCTGTTTTTGTTGTTGGAGCTCGGATTCTTTTCTTGATAGTACGTCCAGGATATCTTCTGGATTTAGGGGGCTGAAATGTTTTCGATCGCCCTTCTTGATGTAGCTAACAAATCCTTTTTCTATCAGTGAGTTTAGGCAATAGTAAACCGTGGAACTCTGCAAACCGGTGTTTCTTGCTATGGGGCTGTTCGTGGCAGGTCCTAGTTTGAGCAAGGCAAGATATACTTTAATCTCGCCGTCTGTCAAACCTAATAGCTTCAATTCTTCTATCATTCAACAGTTACTATTGAATGAAAGTATAAAAGGTTTACGTACCTTATGAAACTATGAGATTTTGGTGGGTGCTGATATTGTTGGTTGCATGCAGCCAGTCTGAAACGGTTGTTATTGGTGGTGTGTTCCATCTTACAGGACCTGGCTCCTTTTGGGGTGCAGGAGAGTCTAACGGGGCAATGATGGTGGTGGATGAGATCAATCAAGGAGGGGGCATTAACGGTGTGGCTATTAGATTGGTGGTAGAGGATGGTGGAACGGACTTCCCTAAAACGGTGACAGCCATCCATAAATTGGCAAGCGATCATGAGATCATAATAGGCCCTACGTGGTTTGCCCAGGCTGCAAGTCCTCTGGCTCTTGAACTCCAGACTGCGATTGTTTCACCCTCCGGTGGAACCCTGCCGCAACCTACACCGTACTTTTTCAACCTGTGGCCTACCGAGCAGCAGGAGGTAGGGCCTGAGGTTGCCCTTCTTTCTGAGAGGGGGATACGGAAAATTGCGATTCACTATAGTCACAATGATTACTCTCAGAGCATGCGTGATCATTTTGTCCAGGAGGCAGCGAAGTACAGCATCGTAGTTGTGCAAGAGTTTGTCACGGCCCCTGATGAGATGGACTTCCGAGGAATCATCACCCAATTGAAGCAGTTGGATGTTGATGCCTTGCTCGCCAATTTTGCCTATTATCCTAGCCAAGGTGCGTTTAGTAGACAGGCGAAAGAATTAGGGTTGGAGATTCCGGTATACGCAGGTGCCAACACTGAGACGCCTGCGTTGTTGGAAAATTATCCTGAAATTGAAGGAACGGTGTACTCTTACCCCTCAAAGGGTCCCGATGAGGGGATGTTCGTAGGACGATACAAAGCGCTCTTTGGCACTGAACCTTCACCTTCTGCAGCATATGCCTATGATGCGGTCTATGTGGTTGCTCAAGCGCTGCGGAGTGGTGCCATGAGTGCGGATGCTGTTGCTGACTACTTAAGAGAGATAAAGTACAACGGAGTGACAAACACTATCCGGTTTGATGAGAATGGAAGAGTGGCTGAGAAGCGACATATTATGAAGCAGGTAAGGAACGGAGCTTTTGTCGAGATTTAGGCCTTTTCTTGGCGGTCTTCCATAGGAATTCTATGTGTTTGCGGTAGCCGTCTGCTAGGGTTTTGTTCTTCATGACGATTGTTGTGAGGGGTTCCCAGTTGATTATGACCACTCTGTCACCATAAATGATGGTGGGACTTGGACCAAAATACTCTTTTGGGATGTAGCGGTACTCCATGTGGGGGTGTGGGTAGACAAAAGTGGTGTCGTCGCTTACAAGAACTCTTTCTTTAAGACCTGCTTTGGCTTCCCTTTTGAGAAATTGTTCCATGATGATGGGAATATGCTTACGAAAGTCCTCTTCGTCAACACCAAAAGCTAGCATGTTCTTGCGCACACGCAGAAAATCATCCAGCATGGTCCTGAAACCTTCCTTACCTTTGTGTACTTCTACTTGGAGTTCGTCCTTGTGGAAGGAGGCCAACTCCTTCAGTTCTGGGAGGACTTCCTTGACCTTTCTTTCTTTATCTTTCACAAAGTCCATCACTTTTTCTGGTTGGGAGGCTTTGTACAGACGAATGTTGTTGGTGATGACATAGTTCACCAACCCTTTGTTCATCAATTTTTCAACAAAGTCATAGATGGTTGTTCGGTGAAGGTTGGTTTCTTCCTTTATCTTACTTACTGGGACTGCGCCAAGCTTGAGCAAGGCTAGGTAGACCTTGCTCTCACCGTCGCTCAATCCTATAGAGGTTAGCGTTTGGAGCACGCTCATACGGTAGGGAGTAAGGGGTCGTATTTAAGTGTTGCTGTCGGTAAACCGACAACAAGTCCTTATAAGTGCTGTTTCGTTCTTTAACGTATGAGAAACCTAACATTCATACTGGCGTTGTTACTTTTGGCAAGCTGCTCCAAAACAGGCGCGGTTGTTGCTGACGAGCCTATCAAAATTGGCGTCATCGTTCCCCTTATCGGGCCCTTTGCCCCCTTAGGGACTGAATTTCAACGAGGAGTACAGCTTGCATTCGAAGAGGCTACCTCCCAAGGATTATCCGTAAAAGTATTGTACGAGGACGATATCCGTATCACTCCTTCCGCGGTCGTTGCAGCAGGAAACAAGCTCATCAACGTGGATACTGTTGATGTGGGCATCACAATGATCATTGAGGAATCCAAACCAGTAGCTTCTATGTTTGAAGGAGCACAGACACCCTTAATAGTGATGTGGGATGCGAACGAGCACATCAAAGAATCGGGAGAATACTTATACAGCACGGGCTTCTCAACAGAACTTGCAGGACAAGATGTCGCTGACCTTGCCTTTGACCAAGGGCTGAGAAGGATTGCTATCCTCCGTCATCTAGAGCCTTGGGCGCAAGTGATCGCTCCTGCTTTCACAGAAAGATTCCAAAATTTGGGTGGAACGATAGTGTTGGATGAGGATCTTCCTATGGATACTGTGGATTTCCGCACGACCATTCTCAAAATTCCAGAAGCAGACGGGGTCTTCTTTGCTATGTTTCCGACATACTCTAACAATTTTGTGACCCAGGTCAGACAGTTTCGAGAGGAGTTGGTGTTGTTTACGGGGGACGCGTTTACAATGGACATGATTGAGGCTGCAGGACCTGCAGCAGAGGGTGTGTTCTTGGCCAATGTCCACGCTGAGCAAGCTACCATCCTCACAGAGAAGTACAAAGAGCGCTTTGGGGTTGATCCTATAGCGATAGAGATCTTTGCCATGAGCTACACCGGAGTCCAAGAGATCCTTCCTCTGTTGAGTAAAAAGCCTTACAAGGAATCTTTTGACGCACATTTCGGCCCTACCCAGGCAAGGGCCAAACTTGAGCAGCTACAGGTGGTAAAAGACGGAGTTCCTGTGCCGCTGAGGAGTTAACATGGGTAAGTGGCTTGCTTTTTAAGCTGTGATGCTATTGCTATGTGATGTTAAAGAACGCCTCTGTTGACGCGCTGTGTAAAGGTCTCGGGTCCGCTCCGATAAACTGGGAAAGGACCATGACCACGGTGTGTAGGGCTAATCATGAACGTCATGTCCCCTTATCTTTGCAGAGTTTGGCAGCCATGGCGAGTGAGTCCCATTTGGCGCACACGCTTCGAGATCAAGCAAAAGAGCTAGACCTTGATGTTACCTGGTATCCCTTAAAGGAAGCCGAGCGGTTTGGTCCTTTTGTTGCACGCTATCTGCCTAATGCTAACAATTTGTTTGTGAGCGAGCCAGGACAAGAAAGAGGAAGGGTAGAGTATGATCAGGTCATCAGAGTAGACGGCTTGTTCACCATCTTTGAAGTAAAGATTTCGGCGTGGAAGAAGCTGGGACACAGAAAGAATTCTTCCTTTCGGGCAAAAAGCATTAGAGACTTGATGACTGAAAAATGTTATCACCATCGTTTCGAGCCTCTGAAGAAGTTTGTGTGTGGGGAAAGATTCGCTTACGTGCTTATGATTCCTACGGACATTATCTCCGGCTCCTTTGCCTCAAGTCCGGCAGGTTCCGAGTTTACGAAACAAGGAGGGATAGTCGTTCCGTTTCCCTCACAGCGAGTAGACTGGCCACAAACGGTTTTCAACAAGCTGGTCCACTATGGCCTGCTGGTTGAGAAGGATCAAGAATGGGCCTGTGCTAACTATCCGTTACCGATGCGTAACATCAAAGAGTTCTTGTAGGTGCTCAATGCCTCCAACACCATCTAGAATCTCGCCTGGTCTAAGAACGGGACCAGAGGGGCTCGAACCCTCGACCGCCCGGTTAAGAGCCGGGTGCTCTACCGCTGAGCTATGGTCCCACAAAATTAAGGAATACTGGCGGTTTATAAATGTACTTGCTGATGCGCGGTCTCGAAAACCCTTCAATTCTTTCTAAAGTTTTAAAAGGGGTTGACGGATTTTGTATGCTATGACTTTGCTAGCCACACTCGCCACTATTTTCGGAGTGATAAATGGGTTTGCAAATTTTCCCCAAATTTACAAAATCTTCAAAACGAAAAGTGCAAAAGATCTCTCCATAACTACTTATCTCATCTTAACGGTAGGGTCTATTGTTTGGGTTCTTTATGGTATTGAAATAATGAATGTTCCCGTATTGATCATGAACGGGTTAGCGCTTCTTGAATTTATTATAATCCTAATCGGATGCTATATGTATGGGCGCGGTTAGTTTAGACCTCTTGTCGCTTCAAGAATAGGAAGATTTGCTTCTGTGGGGACGTAGATGACTTCAGTGTTGCCATCGTTTAGTCCTTCAACAAACTTGTAGCGAATGTAGCTTTCGGTAATGCTGTCAGCTATGATTTCGTTCGCTTCTGCAATACCTCTTGCACGAATCACTTCTGCTTCTGCTTTCAATTTTGCTGACTCTTTTTCAGCAACAGCTTCTTCGATGGCGATCTTTCTGCTCCACTCAGCCTCTTTTAGCTGAGCCTTACCGTTAAGCTCTCTAGAGTACACTTTGTACTTGGGAATCCCCCAAAGAAGTAAGGTGAGTACTAGAAGGATGAATACTGCGCTTGCGAAAGCTCGTTTGTCCATAATAGGATAGTGTGGTATTCTACCTTTTAAACTTATTGTAGGAAAGATTAAATAAAACCGTGTTTACCGTAGGATATGGAACGGAATGTTATCCGATCAATCATTTTCTTGGTTGCAGGTCTGGTGCTTCTCTTTTTTCCAAAATACGTTATGAAGATGCAAGAATTTGTTGCCAAAAAACTCTATCGCACGCGCTCAAGCTCCCCTACCGCTCTCAAGTACATGGGTATTGCTTTTTTGATCGTGGCAGTAGTTCTATTCTTGTATGCTACGAATTAGGCGTTCTCATCAAGAAACTTCTTTAGAGCCACCAAATCTCTCTTGTCCTTGTCGTAATGGGACGCGGTGATGTCTAAGGATTCCGCGCTTTTTACTGCGTCTTCATTGTGCTCAAAGTAGATAACGTCCTCTGCTTGTAGATTGAAGTGTTTGAGCATGGTTTTGAAGTATTCTGGATCTGTCTTGTCGGGGTTGTGTTTGAGCGTGAATACTTCATACGGAAGGTTGGTGAGTCCTAGCTCGACCATCTCTTCATCATTTGCATTCGTAAGAATTATCTTTTTGTTGGGATACTGCTCCAACAGCTTGTGCAAGTCCGCGAACACGCCCTGCCCTGGAATGACGAGCGTGTTGTACGCGTCCACAAGAATGGTTTTCATGGGTAGGATAATCATGGTCGAGTTTATAAATCTGCTCTGACTTTTCATACTGTGTTGTTTACAACAGATTTCTTCCACAGTTTTGTAGAAGAAGAAACTTATGAGGACCAGATGCTTTTTCTGCAGCCAACTGAGGAAGACCTCCGAGGGAGGGTGTTAGATGTTGGCTGTGGACAAAACCGCCTCATGCTCGACTACCTTTTGCAGCAAGGTGTAGAAGCAGAGGGAGTGGACAGGTTACTGGAATCTCAAGAACACATTATGGGGGTAGAATTAGGTATGGATTCATTACCCCGACCGGATGGTAACTATAATACTCTTCTTATGAGTTGGTTCCCGCCCGTCTACTTTGCTCTTAGGCCTGTATTTGGAAAGATCTGCCAGGAAAGTATGGAAAATGGTCATAGAATCCTAGAAAGCTCGGTACGCATTATGACGGAATTGTTGAGGGTGCTCGATCCTGAAGGCAGCATGCTTTGCTGCCCAGGAGTGCGGGGCCTTGAGTCTATGCTTCCACAGGTAATCATGGAAGACACACTCAACAAAAGCAGGGCATATGGCCACGCGCTCGCTCTAAATCCAAATCATCAATCTGGACAAACTCTTTCGGAGTGGACCACGCGCATCAGGCATGCTAAGTCAACACCTGCCTAAACCCCTTCCCATTTTTGAGGAACAGAACGAGCGCTGCCTAGTCACCACAGTGATCACGTACCAAGCAAGTGCTTAAACCACGCTTCTGCTTGGCCTACAAAGTTCTGGGCTTGATCTGCAGACATGCTCGCTGAGAAGTAGTTCTGAAAGACGAGGATGCCGATAACGATTAAGAATATTCCTGCAATGATAGATGTGGTGTGGAGTTTGTGCTTGCCTACCGAAACTTGCTTTCCTTTGCAAGAATTCCACACTTTGGTTTTTTTAACCCTTTCAAAGAAGGGTGCGATTGCTACAAAAGGAAGTCCCAATCCTAACGAGTACCAAAATAACAAGAGTGTTCCTTGGATGGCAGAGGACGTTGCTGCAAGGAGAAGCAGTCCGGCCAGAATGGGGCCGATGCAAGCGCTCCAACCCACGGCAAAGGCCATGCCAAACATGAAAGATCCCCATCCGGTGCTAGACTTTGATTTCATGCGGAAGCCGGTAAATCCTCTACCAGACAGTTCAAAAACGCCTAGTGCTATGATTGCGAGGCCGATAACCTTGGTGAGCATTCCCTGTCCTGCCTTGACAACGCCACCAACAAGCGCGGCTCCCAGTCCTAGTAGACAGAACACTAAGGATAAGCCTAGTAAGAACAATACTGTGTTGCGCATGACTTTTTTGGTGTTGTAGCCAAAGAAAGCGGCAAGTACGGGGAGAATACACGGGTTGATGAAGCTGATAACCCCTCCCAAGAATGCCAAGATGTATAGTAACATGGTGGTGAATGACTGTCCGCACATATAAATTAGCGGTTTTGCATATCTTTAATAGTGACTGGGCTATAACGCGTGTATGCGGTGGAGAGCGCTAGGCATAGGTCTTACGTTGTTTTCTTTGCTTGCACCCGCACAAGGCTTGGTGCCAAAGCCTGCAAGGGTGATTCCGCCTAGCGTGTTTCGTTCTCTTCCTAATGGGGGCAGGTATGCAAACTTTGTGCGCAAGATTGCCAGCCATCCAAAGGCAAAGTTTGAGGATTCCAAAGAAGGACGCGTGTATAGGCTTATCTTGAAGGCTGGCGGGAAATTAGGGGACGTGGAACTCAAATACGTCAACAAGCCTTGTTATCGTACTGCAGATGAAGATTTGTTGACTGTGTTTTTTGTTTGCAAAGGGTGCAAAACACCCAAAAGACTTGATTACCGAATCGTTGACACTGAGTTTGAGGAAGGATTTTATTTTTCAGGGAGAGATATTTCTAGGGAATTTTCACAGGATATGATGAAAAACCTACAAAACCACCTGCTCAGCGGTCGTTAGCTTTTTAAATGGCGAGACTGTTGCTGTATCATTGCCCTGGTAGTCTAGTGGCCTAGGATACAAGCCTGTCGCGCTTGGGACCCGGGTTCAAATCCCGGCCAGGGCGTTTATACTCCTTCCCACATCTCTACGATCTTCATTCTAGAACTACTTGATTCTTTCCCTTGCCGCTTCTGTATAGATTACGTGCTTGGTTCCCATTCGTTCGAATGCTAGGAAGGAGAGATCTGCCGTGTCAGGAACCATTTCGGTCAAGGCTTCCTGGGCATCGGGAAGACTGACTCCTTGGACCCAATGGTCTGCGTCTTTTTCTTCTTGTGTTCGGACATAAGAGTGTCCATCTGGATGGTCATTTTGTTCATGAAGGATCCCCTTACTTGTGATCGCTCGGTACATTCTCAAATCTAGAGGGCCTCCCTCTTGAATCATTTCTCGGGCACGTTCGGATACGATACAAAGCGAAGTCAGTTCTTCACGCCCTTGCCAGGCCCGATTGGCTTCATGCTCTAAGCTGTCGGTGTCTTCAGCCGACACGCCCACAAGAACATCTTGGTCATGTTCAAAGATCACTAGTTCGTAAGAATTGTGCATAAATTGATTGTTTAGAATGTTTTATTTAAAGATGATCAAAAAAATAAAAAAATGGAAGGCACTATTGCCTTCCAAAGTTTCGGCCTCGGCGAGGTCTATCCTGGTTGGAGTCTTCTTGATCTCCGCGAGGACCGTCGCCTCTGTTTCCGAAGCGATGGCCTCGGCGGCCGTGATGTCTTGGTCCGAACTCGTCAAGGCCGAGTTCTTCTGCCAAGCTTTTTGCGGTTTCTTTGTCACCATCTTGGCGCGCTTGGTGCAACGCTGCAAAGGTGGCAAAGTTATCTTCCGTTATGATCTCGGTGATCTCAGGCCTTTTCGGTTTGTTTTCGATGGCCGCGACCCAAGCGTCATAATCTTGGTCCACCACTGCTTGCTTGGCTGTTTCGTGCGATTGGTAGCCTTGCACGATGTTGCCAAACCTTTCTTCGGTCAATCTTTCGGTTGGCCTACCCTCATCTTCTGCTACCTGGACGAAGGCTTCGTAGTCTTCGTTCTCCAGGGCTTCTCTTGCTTCTTCACTGTGGAATCCGCCAAAGGCGGATGCTCCTGTGACTGCTATGCCTAGTAATAGGAAGGCAAACAGTCCTTTCAATGCTGTGTTCATTTTTTGGTCCTCCTGATGTTTCCATCATGAAGTAAACGCATACGGCATGGTTTAAAACCAAGACGAAGGCCAAATGTACACTTTACGTCCACATTTTTTTAAAGGGTTACGGCTTGTAAGAGTGATATGCCGCCACCCATGCCCTTCAGAGGACCGCCTATTGAGTTGTTCACGGTAGAACTCTTGTATGTTATTGTCGTGGTTGCCCTATGTCTGGCAGTATACTATAAGACTAAGGAAATTTATGATTTAACCTAGCACAAGGGTATTTACTATTTTAGGAATGTTTTCTTGTTTTTCGCTCTAGCTTACTTGTTCCGCATAGGACACTTGGTGGTGCTGCTTGGCAGACCTCTAGGCTTGTTCCTTCCACGGTATGTTCCGCACATTAGTAGGGTGTTGTTTGGCTATTTTGGTACGATGGCTATCTTGTCCTTGGTGGTTACGGTCGCAATCCGCCACATCAAACGGGATGATCATCTACCAATCATGCTGCACTGTCTAGCATTACTTGCTAGTTTGCTTGCTTTCGTCACCAGAACCCACCAGTACATCATGGCTTTGCAGGCTGCACTATTCTTGTTTGTCTTAGTGGTGGTGTATGCTAAGGACCATAAAGGTTTCATCTCACAAAACAGGGTTTTGTATTACTTGTTGTTCTTGTTTTGGTTGCTGAACTTGTTCGTGCTCACTCGCTATCTTCTTCCCCCGCCTTTGAAGATTGTCTTCTACTTCCTATCAGCTGTTGTCTTCTTTATGGTGTACTCTAGAGTACAGAGGTCTTTCCATGCGAAAAAGGGATAGGTTAGAGATCATGCACACGATGTTGAAGATCATACAAGATCATAACAATTCTATCAAACCTACACCTTTGCTACGGTATTCTAACGTGAGCTCCCAATCCTTCACAGAGTATTACAAGGAATTGATGGACAAGCAACTCATCCGAGAAGATGCTGACAAGAAGGGAAGGAAGTTCATAACGCTCACTGACAGAGGATTCAGTTTTCTAGAGAAGTATGGTGCTATCTTAGGGTTTATCGAAGAGTTTGAGCTTTAAGCTGCTTTCTTTGCTTCGTCTATTGCGGAGCGGCAGTTGGCAACATCGTGGTCGTTGGCAGCAGAAATTGCCGCACCTATTTTCTTTTTTGCTTCGCCTTTTGCGTCGGCAAGAGCTGCTTGTAGGAGTTCTAACGCTGCGTTCACAGACTCTTCATCGCCGCCTTGAATGGCCGCATCCGCGGCGTCTAATCGTTCTTGTACGCTCATTGTGCTCCCCAGAGGGGGGTAGAAAAAAGGAGTATAAATAGGTTGTGGCTCTCTAGCCAGTAAGTATTTAAGCTAGCTTTCCCTACCCGTTTCCATGGCAGACACGTACACAGTAGGGGACGTCATGGTTAGGGATGTACTCACTGTAGAACCTCACACAAAACTTCTTGACTGCGCAAAAAAGATGGCAGAAAAGAAGGTTGGCTGTCTTGTTATCGTTATTGATGACCAAGTAAAGGGCATGCTGACAGAGCAAGATCTTGCCAGAAAAGTGGTAGCACAAGAGATTGACGCAAAAGAAACACCTGTTAGCGAGATCATGAGCGTGCAAATAACCACGATAACTCCTGACAGAGACATACGAGACGCCATCCAACTCATGGGTACCAACGAGATAAAACATCTACCTGTACTGGTGGACAACAAACTAGCAGGCATCATCACGTTTAAGGATATCATCAAGATAGAGCCTGCACTTATAGAGTTGCTATCATTCAAGAGTGCCAACTAGAAACTTTTATATAATACTAAACGTGTTCCTAGCCCATGCGAAAGATCTTGCTTATTGGTGCAGTATGTTTGCTGCTCGTTCTTGCTGCCTGTGGCGGAGAGGAAGAGTCAGGTGCACAAAAATGCAAGACCGCAAGTGACTGCAAGTCTGCAGGAACCTGCAAAGAAGCAGTGTGCCGAAGCGGAAGTTGTTCCACAGTCACCAAGGATAACTGTTGCGGTAATAGGAAGTGTGATAGTTCAGAGAACGAATGTTCCTGCCCTAGAGATTGTGGGAAGTGTGAAGGTGCATTACAACTAGAAGGAAGTCGCGGACGTACTACGGATGCACAATTCTTAGGCAAGCGATGCGAGTCAAGAAAATGTATTGTTTTGTATGATGCTTCCAAAAAGAAAGCAAAAGAGGTCTTCACAGAGTTTTCCGGAAGCGGATTCAAGTACAACTTGTACATCAAATTCCAACAACCTACAGATGTGAGCACTGACAAAGTCACAGTAGAACTACAGTTGAAAGACTTGGATGATGAAAAGGTGCAACCGCCCGTCACCATCAATGAAGTAAGATTACAAAAGGGGGCAGACATTATTGGAAGAGCCCCTACTGCCTTAATCTTTGACGCAGTAGGAAGCGAAGACAGCCAAGTGGTGGACATCACCATGGACTTGAACCAACCAGAAGAATCCCACAAGTTTACCGTGTACCTAGACTATGAGTACACGCCTTTGCGTACTTCAAGAGATGGCGCAGAGCCTCAACAAGTAGAAAGAAAAACGTTCAAGTACGCTGTTAGAGACGCGATAACCTTCATCGATCCTAGCTTGATAGAATAAGCCAGGTTCTCAGGACTACGCTGAAAAATTACTTGCCTACGTAAGCATTCCAGTCAGAACGAACGTTCTTTTCGAATGATGCGTTCCATGCTTTGGCTGCTTGGCCAGGTAATTCTGACATGGGTTTAGCAGAAGCGGTTGGTTTCCCAACGCCTGACATGTTTGGATACCAGGTAGGACCAGACTTAGCAACCCAAGGTTGAGCAAAGTCTGCTACTTTAACGGTTCTGCCATCAGGTGCAGTGACAAATGCGAATACGCGGTCAATACCGTCTCTATCCTTGCCTACGAAATCGCTACCGTCTTGGAATTGGAGAGGTCCGCCTTGCCATCCGTCCTGTGTGTGATCGTATGCACGCACGTGGATGGTTCCGTAATCTTTTTCTGTATCTGTTCCCTTCATCCGAGTGTTGGTGGTGAAGTGGTAGTTAGCACGCATATCTGCTGATGGTGCTTCTTGGAGTAGTTGATTCAGTTCAGCTGGATCAACTTTGTTTTTTAATGCGTTGTCTTGACGATATTCGTTTGATATGCTACCGCCAATAACGACTGTAGCTAAAGCAGCTAATGCTCTCTTTAGTGGAAATGCCATACTCTATACACGCAAGCATCCTTTATAAACCTTCGCTTTTATCATCACTTTAGAGTTACACTTTAAGGGGGGATTTGGATCACTTATAAGGGTCAAACCTTGGTTTATCCATGGATTCTTGCCTATGCTTCGCTTTCGCTATGGCGTGGCCATTTCTGTACCCGGGAGAGAAGTCGTGGGCTTGTTGGTTACACCGGCCGTTCATAGCGTCGAGGCCTCCGCGTGCGTATTGGATTACGCTTTGGTCGCCGGCAGTATGATCGTTGGGATTGGCAGTTACGGGGGACTCCCATCTTTGCAATCGTACGTTCCAAATGTCTGACATGAACAGGAGTATACCTTAGAGGTACTTAAAGTTTTTTGTATAGGTTAGTGGCCACGATTGTCAAGATTCGTCCACGTTGTACTCCAACCATGGGAAACATTTATTAAGTGCTACTGCTTACTAGTTCCTATGACAACCAACCACTCTTGGTGGTAATGGCTCTTTCTTATAGATTATAGAATATTCAAAATTAGTTTATAGTCACATCGTGACAGGAGAAAACGAAAATGAAAAACATAGCACATAACGGAACGGATAGCCAATCAATGAGTGCTTACGGTCGGTGGCTTGCTCGTCCCCCATCTAGAGGACAGTAACAAGAAATCTTTCTTAGGGATAGGCTTTGGGGCTGGAGGGGTACCTATAGATATTGTACCTATCTATCAACTAACTGCCTTGCTCCCGGACTTCACTCTGCTGATAGTGGACGAGTTTCTGGGGATAAACGGAGTAGACGAAAGCGTTGTGCACCGTGAAAGAGGTCAGTTAGTAGCTACGCTAAACGCTCTAGAAAAGGTATACGGAATGCCCGTAAAGCGGGAGTACTGTTCGGAATTCATGGGCACAGATGAGTATGTTGAGCTGTTTTCTCAGCTAAACTCTGAAATCAGAAGAGAAGGTCTTGAGGGAGCCATTGAGTTTGCAATACCGATGAGCAAAAGAAACGTAGCTTCCGCATGTGAGTATCCTGTACACGAGCTTGCGTGCGTAAAGTATCTTTCTGCCCGAGGATTCACGCAGAAAATTGGGCCCAGCAAGGAAATAGTGTATGACCGAATAATGAGCTTGCTTGGTTTCCAAATGAGCTTTGGTTACTTGTTGGAGGCGTACGCTCTGGGTACCAAGTCTGCGGATGTGGTGGTGCACTACGTCCCTCGTTCTAGGGGACCAAACAACGGTCAAAGAATTTTCTTGGGTGAGGATGTAGAAAAGGTCACTGCAAAGCTTCAGCAGGGCTGCGACGAGGTGCTACGATACTTTTGCAAGATAGCATCAGTGAGTGGTCGGCTTCTTGGAAAAGACTATTTGGCGGAAGAGGAAATTGCTGGTCTGTACGCAAAAAAGCTCAAACGTGAGGCCGTACGACTTGTCGTCCAAAACATCGTAGAGCCTTGTGAGGGGGTGCAAGATGAAAACTGTTAGGATCGGGGTCCTAGGGGGCATAGGTCCAGAAGCCACGGGGTGTTTCTACACGCAACTAATCACAAGGTTGCAAGAGGAGGGACTCATTGAGAACAATCTTGATTTTCCACAGATCGTGATCAATAGCATACCTGCCCCTGAGTTGGTTTTCGACAAAATAGGTGGCGAGGATATGCGTCCCTACCTTCAAGGTCTGAAGGAATTGGATGCAATGGGGCTTGACTTCATCGTGATGGTGTGTAACACAGTACATCTGTATTACGACACGTTGCAGTCCGAGATAGGTACGCGTATCATTGACTTGCGATTTGAGGTTCGGAGAAAACTGAAAGAGCTCAACGTGAGAGAGGTTACCGTGGTGGGAACGCCCAGTACGATCTCTCAAGGTCTGTACGAGTTCCCTGGGATAACCTATCACAACCCTGGAGAAAAGGAAGCGAAGATTCTCGGCGAGGCAGTCTTCAACTTTAACAAGGGGGTGGACAAGCGTGCGCAAGCAAACAATGCCTTACGCATTATTGACAAGTATTTTAGGGATGGCGCAAAACTAGCCATCCTGGCATGTACTGAGTTCGCCGTGATGTGCGCAGATCAGGAAATTCCGTCCATCGACACTATTGAGGTGTTGGTGGATGTGGTGATTAGGGAGTTCAAAATGTTGAAAAAGCACTAAGCCGTGGCAACGACAAGTTTTGGTTGACCCACTTTGACGTCGTACGCTTTGCGTAATTCCAAAGGATGGAATTTTTGCTTGTACTCCGTAAGTGCGGTGCCGAAGCTTCTTCCTCGTTCTAGATGGACGAAGCCTCTATCTTTGAGTCTTTTGAGAATTCTATAATCGAGATAGGCGGAAGCTCTATCCTTGTTTTGCCTGCTCATGCGGAAGTCCATGAAGGCGTTCTGTCCTGCTAGTCCTACGCCTGCGGCTGCGATGAGTCTATTTCCTTTTTTTACCTTGTAGATCTCAAAACCTTGGAAGTTTCTCACACGTTTACTGATCCAGCTCGTGTCTCCTAAGGTCTTATCTCTTCCCATCATGTATTCTTTCCAGGATTTGTGTAGGCGTTTGATGCTGGCAAAGTCTTTTACTGTTGCTTTGGAGAAGGTCAATCCTGCTTTTTCTGCAGTTCTCACATCTTTTCGTAAGGGTTTGTAGGTGCTGCCTTCTAGTGTGCTGTCAAAGCCAGGAAGGAAGTTGCTGCAAACGTCGTATTCGTTGGTTATTTCTACGTGTCTAAATCGCTTTAGTTTGTCTAATTGTTCTTGTGTTAGTCTTAATACGGTGCTGCCCATCTTGCACTTTCTTGCTAGAACGTTGATGGCGTTCTCTCCTACGGGTGCTACGAAGACGGTGTCTTCCTTTTTTTCTTGGCTAAACACTGCAGAACCCTCTTCCAAGTGGCATGTGTGCTCTCCTTGGTATAATACGATTGGGTGCACGATCTGTCCAAAGTGACGATGTTTGCTTAGTACGCTGCGGACGTCCTTTGCAGTTCCATTCACGATAGATAGTGTCATAGTGTTGCCTCAGAAGTCGTTGTTGTAATATGAAAAGAGCTGTTTTAGTATATAAATGTTTCGGTATTTCGCTCTTGGAGAGTGGTGATTCGGTCTTGGCCATCCTTATATTTTGCTCGATTTTCGGTCATTTGATGGACGCCTGGAAGCACAAAAGGAAGATTTCTGGGTCTGACGCGGAAAGATACATAGCACAGATGTGTGGTCTTACTTTGATCCCTGACGGTCATCGATCGCCAGACCTAATCTCTACCAACGGCGTATTCTCTCCTTGCTTGGCTCTAGAAGTGAAGGAAGGGCGCGGTAAGGGGGTGCTGGTGGACTACCCGTTGCATTATGGGGTAACTTCTGAAGCAGAGTATGTTTCCTTTTTTGGTGAATCACCTCCAGACACTCAAACCGTGTTTGGTGCTGATCGTATTGGTAGATCATTTTCCAAAGAGCCTACTGTTGTGTATTACGCCGTGGTGGACCGGAAGGACAGGCTGAAAGCAACAGATTTCAAGGCTCCGTATGCGTCTATTCGCCATGATTGGGGAGATATCTACCTCGTGCCGCATGCGTATGCCTTTTACTCATTTGCGGTACAGCATGCGACAAGAACGGGCAGAACCGTTCCGGGGGTGGTTCCAGAACTAAAAAAAATGATCAAGGCAGACATGGACAGCTCTGTAAATCCTGATTACAAAGGAAGAAAAGGGGATATGCATTCTTTCCAGAATCTTATATTAAGTGATGCTAACTTTTTCATTACCGGAAATAGGAAGGTGCTTACTCGTGGTGGAAAGAATCGTGTCCGCCGTATGGAGCGCAACTACAAAACATTGCCACAGTTAGAGAGGCGTGTCATTCCTGGACCTAACGACACCTCCATTTATGCTTTGGTTGAGCCAGACCATGCGAGTTTGTTTGATGCGCTGCAAACTCAAATTGCAAGCCAGAACGGCAATCTTGAAGAAATTATCGCAACTCGGAAAGCGTCTGTTCCTTTGCTAGGAAGGTTTGTCAATGTGAAGGTACCTCCTCTCTTTCCCGATCTTGGTTTGGAGGCTGCAGAACTCGTTCACAACACACTTAGGGAGGAAGAACTTCTCACTTTAGAACGAGTGGCACAGTGGATGCCTTGTTAGTTAGCTACTTCCCACAGGACATTGAACATGTTCATGAATGAGCTGGCAAACACTTCGTCCTTCACAAGAAAACCTCGCGGTATTGATTCTCCTGTGTATTGTATGAACATGAATCCGTCAAACACGCCAAACTCTGCTTGATTGTCGATGGGAAGATATCTCGCTTCGAATTTTCCCATGGCTTCTCTCTGCTTGCCAAATTTTTCGGATCCTTTTGGCAGGATCATTCTTTCAAACACTTTCTTTTTCACGCGAACCTTGTGGTGTTCTAAGTAGAAAACGTTAAGCTTCTCCCATGCTGTTGCAGGGGATGCCATTATCGCCGCGTCACTGTTAGGTTTCAGAAGCTCGTTGATTTCCAACCACATACTCTTGATGCCTGAAATCCCTTCAAAGTATTTGTAATCGGAGCTCCCTTGTTGCTTGTCTACGACTGCTTTGAGTTTTTGTATGGATGCTTGTACTTGTTTTCGTTTCCTGTCAAGCTCTTCTTGTTTCTTGTTGACCAAAACATTCAAGCTCTCAGGATGGTTGGGTCTGAAAACTTTCACATTGTTCACTAGTTTGTGATTGACGAGGCCCTTCTTCTCTAAACTATCCAGGAGGGTGTAGATGTGTGACGTTTTGATGCCTGAACGCTGACAAAGAGCGCCTGTTTGTGATTCTCCCAGTTCGAGCAGTGCGGTGTAGGTGCGAGCTTCTCCTTTACCCAGTCCTATCTCTTGCAGCATAGTCGTGTTCATTCTACAACCTAGAGGTAGTAGTGAATATTTAAATGTTGCGATTGCCTGATTAATACATGAGAACAATACTAATCATGCTGTTATTAGCAGCAATACCGCTGACTGGCTGTGCAGCACAGCAAACTGACCAAGTTCAGATTGGAGTGATTCTGCCTCTTACTGGTCCGTTGGCAGAGTACGGCATAGCTACAATGAGAGGGATAGAGCTAGCCCGGGAAGAGACAGAAAGCGATACTGTGTTTCTGTACGAGGACAGTGCTTATAACAATCTACAAGCGATAAGCGCATTTCACAAACTCACAGACCAAGACGAGGTAGAGGTGGTCATGAATTGGGGATACTCTCCCACAAACGCCATTACCTCCCTGGTTGACACCAAAGACGTTGCGGTCATAGGGTTCACGTACGATGAGACCTTCACGGTACGCGCACAAAAGGGCATACGGACGTGGTCTCGGCCTGAAGCGTTTGGCAAAGTATTGTTGGAACATGCGAGAAAGAAGGGATACAAAAAAATTGGCATACTCAAGACAGAACTTGAATACCTGAATTCCTTATTGGCGGGCCTACAAAAGCATGCAAACGATGAACGAGTGTACGTTATCGATACCTTCCAGTTTGAGGATAATGATTTTAGGACATCTCTCCTCAAAATAGAACAGGACCCTCCCGACGTCCTGGGTGTTTTCCTTGTTTCTGGACAAATAAGTCAGTTTTACAAGGCAGCCTCACAAAGAGATCTTTCCATACCTACCTTGGGTTCTGACTTTTTTGAGAGCCAAGCAGAAATCAACGCGGCACAGGGAGGCATGGAAGGTGCGGTGTACGCCAACATGGACGTTTCTACTCCTTTCAGAGCCAAGTACTTTGAGAAGTATGGGGACGAGAGTCAGATAGCGTTTGCTGGCAGTGCCTACGACTGGACAAAACTAGTATTGTCCGTTCCCGATCTTTCCTCGCCAGAGGCAGTTATTGGTGCTCTAGAACGAACACAAAACGTGGAAGGCTCACTAGGGGTGTACAATTTTGAGGAAAAGGACGGTGACAGGTATCTTTCCCAACCCATCGTCCTGAAGGTCATCCAAGACGGAACCATCTCGGTATGTGATGCGTGTTGAAGGGTTAGTACACACTAAACCGTGCTGGTTCGCACATGACCACCATAAGAATGTCGGGGTTTTCTTTTCGTGCGTTTTCTAGGGTTGAAAGATCCGTGGTTGAAGCTTGACAGCTCTTGTACGGGTGGGTGTGGAGCATTAATAGTGTGTCTTTGCCGCAGGGTTCGAATTGTACGTGGTTGTAGGTTTGCAACCACATCCTTGGTTGGTAAGCCTCTGTTATATGATATTCCCATTCGTATTTTGTTCCTTGCAAGCACGCCGTCCATTCATAGCGTTGTTCTGCAAAATACCACTCGTCAAGGCGTTCCACGATGGCTTCGTCAAACGTTATGAGTAATTCTTCGGTTATAATGCGATTGTTCTCTAAGGGTGAGGAGACCATCTGTCCTTGGATGATGTCTCCGATAGGGTAGGTGACGAAGATGAAAGACATCATGAGCAACACTAAGATTCCTCCAAACAGGAGTATCAAGGGTTTTTTCCAGAACGGTGGTGGTGCATCCTCTGCTTCTAACGCTTCTTTGAGAATTTCTTCGTGAGGGTCCACTATGCTTCAGCTTTTGGGGCTGGTTCTTCTGCTGGCTTTTCTTCCTTAACCGGTTCTGCAGAGGGCTTAATGAGTTTGACTTTCTCTGCTTGCTTGCCTTCTAAGATGATGACTTGTCTGATCTCTGAGATTACCACGGGTTGGATCTTTTTGAGTGCCATTGCTAGCTCTTTTTGGAACTTTTTCTCTACCAAACCTTTGATCAAATCGTCAAAATTTCGATTCTTAAGCGTTGTGGCGATGAATTCGCGAGATTTGTGCTTGAGTATTGCAAGCACGCTTCCTTTTGTCTTGCCTTTGGTGATGAGTACAGGTTTGATGCGTATGATAAGTCCATCTTTAGTTTTAACAACAAAAGAATCGTCCACTTTGCTGCGCTTTTTTCGCATCATCTTGCGGACTGCAGAAGGGTTGATTCCGTACTTGGTAAGGGATGTTTCTAGTGCATCTCCCTTTTTGCTGGTGATTCGGAAGGAAACGCTTACGCTTTGTTTGGATGGCTCTCCAGTAACATTCATTAAGCTTGTGGTGACCTTTCTGTTTATTGCTTTTTCTGGGTCTGCCAGATAGGTCTCTCCGAAGGTCTTTCCACCAAGCACTTTTGGTGCGTTAATGTTGAACCATTTCTTTTTTATGACTTGCTGTTTCACGTTAGTCGAGAAAGCCCCTATCCTTTTAAAAAGGTTACTCTTGGGCTGCCTCTAACATATTATTTAATCTCCTTTTGCTACGTTCGTAGTATTTTCCCCAGTCTATGTGGACGTCGTCAAAGGTCATGACGTGGATGGTGTTCTCACCTATCTCAAAGTAGTGGTATCCTAGATCATCAACCTTGCTTTTTTGTTTTTCGTGGTAGAAATGCCCTTTTCTCGTGGTACATTGGTTTGGGAGCCAGAATTGGAGCTTTTTGTCGTATCTTGCATCATAGACCCCGTGGGCGTCCATGGACTTGTTGTGGTAGAGGAGATCTTGGATTTCTGCTGCTTTGTTCTGCAGACCGAACAGGGCCTCATTTGCTATCTTGGATGCAGCTTCTGCGTCATCATCCAGTATTGCTCTTACCGTGTTGGTCCAGTAGTGCATCTCGTAGTTGTTGCTGTTCGCTTTGGGTGCATCCCCCTCATCCAAACCCTTGAGGGCCCCTCCTGCCTCGTAATATATTTTCTTGTCAGGCGTGACGATTACTTTGTGTTTCATCACGGGGATCACCGGAGCATCGTTGATTTCGTCCTCCCGAATGTAGACATAATCTCCCTGCGCATACACGATATTTGCTGTTGAGGCCCATTCTTCTAATGCATAGAAGCGATCTCCTAGTTTTGCCTCCATAGATTGTCCGTCTGAAAGGAACTGTCCGCCTAGTTTGTTGCTCTTGTGGTCCCATCTCGCATACGCATTCACAATGTGGGTGTAGTCTCCTAGATTGATGCCTTCTTGGCCTTCCTCCTTCGTTTGCTCTTCAAGAGCTACGCTGGCTTCGGCATGGGTAAGATCGTAGTCAAAGAGGATTTCCTTGACCTGCCTTTGGGAGAGTGTGCCACCTCTGAGGCGTTGTTTGAGGGAGGTATCCTCGCCATTTTTGATGGTTGTGGTGACTTCTCCTGCCAGTCGTTGGAGCCGCCACAACGGGACGCCCTTTTCTTTTTCTAGTTCCACAAACGTTTCTTGAGCTACCAAGAAGTCTACATAGTCATGGATCACCCATCGGCAGATGGCGTCTTCGTATTTTGATAGGAAGAATTTTTGGTAGGGGTCGTTAGTGTTATCGATTCTCTCACTGAGTTGGGCCATCTTGGTAAAGCGGTCCTCTACCTGGATGATATCTCTGAAGTACGGAGCAGTAGGGAGGTAGCACTGCCATACGTCATGCACGCCTGGTGTGATGTCTGCGTTGAGTGCGTTGCGTTTCAGTCGCTGGAAGACTCCTCTTGCTTTTGCTTCCTTTTTTTCTAGTATCTTGTTTCTTGGGTACACTGCTTGGCGTACGGTGCCTACCTTAGAGAAGTATTCCCATTCTTGGGCTTCGTTGATGCTGTTTTGGTGGTTGAACAATCTTGAAAAATTGCTACCAAAGGTTTCTGCCATCCATAAGCAATCCTCCACGCATTGTTTGAAGCGTGGGTGATGATAGATGCGTAACATGGAGTCCACATCTGATTCTAGATACTTGTACACGCGTTGTCCTTCGTGCTGGTGTCCGTATTGCTGACTGAGGAGCATTTCTTCTATTTTTTCCATCTCATCATACGTGACGTCCTTCACCTTCTCCCCAAAGAGGTAGTGCATGACAGTGTCTAATTTCTTGTTTGGGAGGTAGGCCAAGGCTATGGTTGCCCATCGATAGAGATCGATGACTTCCTTCCCATAATTTCCTACTCGCGTGAAGAAATCTTTTGCTGTCTCTTTTATGGGGTGGGAATCTCTCAAACCGGTGTAGAATTCTCCTGCCTCTCGCATTTTCATGAAGTCGAAGGGGGCGTTGTACGCGAGTATGCGGTCTGCAGGTCTCAGAAACTCTGCTGTCCTCTTTACTATGCCTTCTACGTTACCACGAATCACTCTTTCGTACGTTCTTGCGCCTAGCTCAAAATTGTGGATTGTGCAGATCTCACGCTTATCTTCTTCTGGTGTGTGCATGAGCATGCCTGCCCACGTAACTTCTTCTGGAAACCTTCTAAATCGGGGGATTTCTATATCGAGAAATCCTGCGCTTGCGGTATACCATTCATCGATAGTGGGCTGTCTTTTGTAGGTAGGTGGAGGAGTATTGATTCGCGCACGTATCTGGCACTTTTGGAGATGCACGTCTAATGAGCCGCCCTCACTCTCCACCACTGCTCTTAGCGTCTCAATAAGTCCGCCTGCTCTGTGGTCAGGAAGTCTTTCTTCCACTGCCTTCCATTTTCTTCTGGGTTCTTCTTTGGCAGCTTGTTCAATGAGTTCCTTGAGAACCCCTTCTGCTTGTTTGGTACGTACCATGATGTCTGCGGTCTCTTCCGGAATCTGGACTAAGGCTCCAGGTTGTGCCACTCTTCTTCGTGCGTGGGCGGTGAGGTTTCCTTGCACTATGTATGCTAGGTTGGAGTAAATGCTGAAATTGCCGTGGTTTTCGGCTGCCTTGATGAGTTTTTCTAGTTTATCGCTGTGTCTTTCCCGCTCCATTTTCTTCAAGGCTCGCAACGGTTCCTCTTCATCTGCTGCTTGCTTCCCTCTGCCTGATTGTTTTCGAAGATAGGCTCTGAGCATCGCCTTTCTTTTCTGGCCTATTTTTTGGCTTATATCTCCTGCTCCTCCGTCAAACTGGATGAGATTGAAGACATGACTCTGGAGGCGGGGCTCACAACCAAGATTTTGGATGCTTTCTTCCAGATAGTGGATAGGTCCATCATGGACAGGTTTGGTGAAGAATCGGTGGCTCCACGGAATGTAGTGTGTACCTAGATGTCGCAGGCTCACTCGCAACCAATCACCTACCGCTTGGAGTTCTGTGAGTGTATCTTGGACTCTGCCCATACTCTGGATTAGTCTTGACGACTTTAAAGCCTTGTGAACGTTTTCCGTAGATTCGTCATGGTGCTGTGATAAGAAAAGTGCCGGCCTCCGGTACTCCCAATACCTTCATTGGTGCGGCGGTGTTTTGCGAGAGGTGTTACCTCTTGGGAGAGTGAGCTCTTGGATGATTTCTCGCAGGCGTTTGTCCACCTGCGTGATTGAGAGATTGTGCACATTGGTTCGCGCTGGGTGCGCTTTGATCGTGGCTAGGGTAGCCTTGATCTGTGCAATCTCCTCATCCAAAAGTGAGTGTGATGTGATGTCTGGGAGCTTGTTGACTCTACGTCTGACTTTGGTGATGTACTGGCCGAGTTCCTTCTCTTCTTCCTTGAATCGGGCGATGCTGAAGTCTAGTGATTTGATGCGTGTGTCGAACTCGTCGTGGCGAGCACGCATTAGCGAGATCTTGGTGCGGACCCTGTCAATTCTGGTCTCGATGGCGTTGACATGGCTAGCTTCCGCTAGCGTGATTTTGTGCATGATGTCATGGATGACGTGGCCAGCTAGGGTTACTGCGCTTCTTTCCTTCTGGTGGAGGTCGTCCTTGATGTGGTGCAGTTTAGCTTGTACCTGTGCGATGGAGCCACGTTCGATGCTGGACAGTTCTCTGGCTAGCTCGTGGGATTCCTGCTTGATGGTGCTGACTTCTTGGTGCTCAAGATCTCTTGCGCCTTCCTTGACCTCTTTGACTTCATCCTTTGCTGTCTTTATCGTACGCCTTTCGAATGTGGTGAGCTCTGTGGCTATTTCTTTGACTGCTTGCTTGATGTTGCTGATGAGCTCTTGTTCTGCCTCTCTGATTTCGTTGGTCAAGCTCTTGATTTCTTGGGTGGCGCGGTTCACACTTCGCTGTTCTAGTGCGCGTGCGTAGTGGGCGAGTGCGTTGACTAATGTGGCGGCTGCTCCTGCGCTTAGTGCTACTCCGCCGATTGCTGCGTGTTCCAAGGTGGAGGTGCCCTTTCCAAGAACTCTTGCTGTTGTTTTTGCAGCTGCCGCGCTGAGTGCTGCGCCTCCTACTGCTGCGTGTTCGATGCTGGTGAGGCCCTTGTGCAAGGCCATCGCTGTTGTTTTTGCTGCTGCGCTTGCTGCAGTGGCGCTGAGCGTGACGCCTGCCTTGCCTGCTCTTTCTACCTTTCCTATTCCCTTGCCGGCTGTCTGGATGCCTACTCTGCCTGCTGCGGTGGCGTGTTGTAACGCCCAGTAGAGTGTGTGCTTGATGGCGTCCACGCCCGCTTCTGAGAGTTCGATTCCCTCGGTGGCGCCTGCTTCCACTGCTGCTTCTGCACGATCTTTGAAGCGGTGCTCGAGGTGTTGGATGCTCATCTCCATGATCTCGAAGCGCTGGGCTAGCACGCTATCTTTGTGGATGTGGATGTCATGGATTCGTTCTTTGATCCTTTCTACGCGGGCCTTGAGTGGTCTGAGGCTGAACTCGAGACTGATGAGGTGTTTGGCCTTTTCTCGCAGGTCTTCTGTCTTGGATGCTTGACTGATCTTGGTCTTGACGTGCTCTTCCTCGCGTTCTGCTTGGGCTAGATCTTGTCTGAGGTCTTTTGCTTCGTGTTTGATGCTCTTCTCTTCTTCCCTTTCTAGTTGGGTGACGTGCTTCTTGAGTGTGGGTGCTCTTTCCTTGAGTGTTCCAGCAGTACTCTTGATAGTGGAGAGTGCGCTCTCTTCGAGATGTTTGATCTTATCTGAGAGGCTTCCGAGGTTCTCTTTGTGGATGCTCTTGGCTTCGTGTTCGAGGGTGGCAAGTCTTGCCTTGACTTGGCCTGGTGTTGGCTTGCGCCAGAAGGAAATTAGCTTGGCAATGCTGATGATTCCGCTTACAGGGCGGGTTCTGCGGAGTCGTAGGGTGAGTGCGTGGGCTGCGCTTGCAGTCTCGCTAGCGGCTTTCTTGGCTAGGTAGGAGAGCATTCTTTGTAGTCTGATGCCTCTGGCGTCCTGGGTGACTTTCTGCTTCGTAATTGGCTGGCGGGTGCGTTTCTTGTAGTAGATTCCTGCAAGGAGAGCGCAGATGATGAGCAGCAGTACGAGGAGGAAGGCTGCTGGTATCTTGTCTTGTTCAGGTACGGGGGTCATTGTTGGCTCTTCGGTTGGTTTTCCTGGACCTGCGGGTACGGTGACGTTTGGCAGCTCGGGTGGGGAGACTGCTCCGCCGGTTGGCTCTGGGAGTGATGGTATGGGTAGCTCTGGGAGCACTGCTGCTGGGAACGTTGGTGCTACTGGCTCTGGCTGTGGAACGATACTTCTGCCTCCGCCGCCTCCACTACTTCCGCCCGCTCCTCCTGTTGTTGGGGTGGTGGTGCTTGGTTCGGTGACCGTGAAGGTGGCGCTGGCTGTGCGGTTGATGAGTCCTGAGGTGTCGTTTGCGTAGATTGTCGCGGTCCAGATTCCTGCAGCGGTGCTTGTGGTGGTGTTGAAAAGCTCATTGTAGGTGGACGAAACATTTCTCATCTGGAGGTAGACGCCTGTACCGGGTCCGGTGATGTTCATAAAGACTTGGCTAATGTTTGCGTTGTCTATCACGACTGCACTGATGTTGAAGGTGGCGCCTTGGTCTCCTGTCGTGGGGGCGCTGGCAACGCTGGTGACGTTTGGCGCGTGGCTGTCATTAACCCGGAAGTAGATGATGCTGCTGTCGTTCACGTTGTCAGAGGTGTCGTTTGCTAGGTATTGCAATGTGTAGTTGCCTAGTTGGTCGGCGTCTGCGTAGGTTGCGTTGAAGATGTCTGTGCTGCTTTGTATGAGTGTTACGATTACTGAATCGCCTGCTGGCTGAGTGATGTTGGCTCTGACTACGCTAACGTTGGTGTTGTCCGTCACGTTGGCTGTGATGTTGATGTCTTGTCGTTGGTTGAAGGCCACTCCGCTTGGGCTGAGGTTGGTAAGTCCAGGTAGTGAAGCATCTGTCACGGTGAAGTTTGTCGTTACTGTGTTGTTGACGTTGTCGCTTGAGTCATTGGCAAGTATGGTGACGTTGTACCTTCCTGTGGCGTCTGTCAAGGCAGGAGTATATGTGTTGTTGAATTCTACGTTAGTGTGGTTAACCAAGGTCAGGGTGAAGCTACTTCCGTTGGGGTAGGTGATGTTTGCTAGCACGGTGCTTACGTTGTTGTCGTCTGTGACGTTGGCGAGGATGGTGAACGCATTTGCTTGGGCTCCGCTGATAGGGGTGACGTTTGCGGTCACGTTTGGTAGGGTAAGATCTCCTTCTCCTGCTCCGCTTCCGGTCATGTTTCCGATGAGGAAGTTTCCAAGCAAGCTTACGTTGTAACCGTTCTTGATGGTTCCTTGTACTGCTTCTTGGTAGGTGAAGATGGTGATGTTTGCACAATCGGTGGTCACTTCTTCTAATGTTTGTGCTTGTGGACAGACGAACAATCCTTCGGCGAGTGTGTTGGGTAGGACGACGAAGTGTACGGGATCAACGCCTGTGATTCCTGTTGTGTTTATGGCGGTGTTGGTGCCGTCTGCTTCAATGATGAGCTTGCTGAAGTTCACTGGACCTTGGGAGAACAGTGCCTTCAGCCGTAGTCTTAGTCCGAGGGTGTCATCTGTAAAGTTCACGAACTGATCTACTGGATAGTCTTTGGTAATGTTGATGGTCGCGTTAACATCGCCTTCGATGATGTATCCTGATGTGTCTGTGTCATCTGGCGCATCTGCCAATCCTGACGTGCTGTTGATGGTGAAGTTTGTACGTATTGTGTTGTTGATATTGTTACTGGTGTCGTTTGCTATGAAGGTTATGTTGTACACGCCAACAGGTGCGGTGGTGTCTAGGGTCAAGGAAACGTTAAACGTGGTGTTTGTTCCGTTGGTCATAGTAAGTAGGTTTGTGCTTCCGTTGACGTAAGTAACATTGGCAAGCACGGTGTCCACGCGTTCTGCAGATGCTATGTTGTCGGTGACATTCACGCTTATGTTGTAGGGTGAGTTAGTTCCATCTACTCCAGGGGTTACGTTTTCTGCGATAACCGTTGGGGTGGTGAGGTCTGTTACGGTGAAGTTTGTCGTTACTGTGTTGTTGACGTTGTCTAAGGTGTCGTTGGCTATGATGGTGATGTTGTATAGTCCTTCTACGTCGTTGATGGTGAAGGTTACGGTGTTGTTGTACTCAACTCCTGTTTCGTTCACTAGTGGGATGGTGAAGGAGCTTGCGTTGGGGTAGGTGATGTTGGCCAGCACTATGTCGGTTCCGTTGTTGTCGGTTACGTTCGCTTGGATTCTGAAGGTGGTTCCTTGGCTGCCATTTTCAGGGGTGACGTTCACGCTTGTCACGTTTGGTGCTTGGGTATCTGCTATTGTTCCTGCTAGGGTGATGAGTCTTCGGCCTGAGTCGTTTGCGTTTCCAGAGGCGTCCTGTACTTCTACGCTGTAGTTGTATGTGGAGTTGCTGAGTTCTGTTCGGTTTATCCATAGTTCCCAGTGCGTTTCGTTCATTCTTTGCAGGTTAGATTCGTAGAGTGCTCGTACCTCTTCTGCGTTGAATGTCTTGTTCCATAGCTGGACCTGTTCTATTCGTCCGTTGAAATTGTTAGCGCCGCCTGGTCGCTTTCCTACTGCAAAGTTGATGGTTGATGGTCTGGTCATTGCAGATGTTGCGGTGCCGTCTTGTTCACCGTTCACATAGAGTGTTGCACTATTGCTGCCTCCGTCATATGCTAGGGTGACGTGGTGCCAGGTGTCCAATGCCATGGTTCCGGCGGGCGCTGCTCTTGTGGATGACCCTCCGTTCCATATGACTCCGTATGCTCTGTCTTGTCCTGAATCTGCTGCAGCATCCCATTCGATTCCCCATCCTCCTCCATCACCATCACCTGCTGTTCCTTGTTGTATAATTCTGTCGTGGCCATTTTCGTAGGCATGTGGGTAGATCCATACTGCCGCAGTGAAGACGTCTGAGAAGAGGCTAGCATCTGTGCCGACGTCTATGAAGTCATTGTCTCCGTCAAATTCGTAGGCTCCTCCGTACTTTCCTGCGCTTCCGTTTAGGGTGGGGCAGGTGGTGGTGGCACATGAACCGTTGTTGCCTTTGTTGCTGATGTCAACCATTCTTGTTTGGTTTTCTCCTATTTGGGAGCGGTTGTCGAAATTCAACAATAGCTGTAAGGACTCGTTGTACAGTACGTATGGGGTACTATTCCAGGTGAAGGTTACATTCGCAAGTTTGGGTTCTTCTAGGCTGATGTTAATTTCTGTGAAGTTTCTACTTATTTGTGTGTTATTATCCCGTGTTGGCGAGGTGTAGATCGCGCTTGGTGGGCGTTTGAGCACGGTGAAGTTAGCACTGATGCTGTTGTTGGTGTTGTCGGTGGTGTCGTTGGCTATGATGGTGATGTTGTACAAACCCGCGGCGTCGTAGTACGCGTGTTCGTAGGTGTTGTTGTAGTCTACGATAGTGCGGTTTGCTAGGGTTATTGTGAAGCTGCTTCGGTTGGGGAAGGTGATGTTAGCAATCACTATGTTGGTGACATTGTTGTCAGTAACGTTCGCGTAAATGGTAAATATTTGTCCTTGAGTGCCATTTTCAGGTGTGGCGTTTACGTTAGTCACATTTGGAGGTTGTGTGTCGCCTACGTGCGCAAGATTAATGGTGAAGTTGGTGCTGATGCTTCTGTTTACGTTGTTTGTGGTGTCGTTGGCTATGATGGTGACGTTGTACACGCCCGTTGCGTCCTCGATTGGATGTTCGTATGTGTTGTTGTAATCCGTGCCGGTTCCGTTGAATAGTTCCAGTAGGAAACTGCTGGTATTGGGGTAGGTGATGTTTGCCAGGACTCTATCCACTATCAGGGCTGTTTGGTTGTTGTCTGTCACGTTAGTGTCGATTCGGAAGGTGGTACCATTATCTCCGCTGACGGGTGTTACGGTTGTGTTGTCTTGGCTGACGTTTGGTGGCTGGGCGTCTGCGATGTGGAGCGCGCCTACTGAAATGTTTATCAATCTTTCTTCTGTGGTGTTTATATTTCCTGACGTGTCTGTAACGCCTGCAGAAAAGTTGTAGGCCGTGTCAGGAAGACCGGTTCGGTTAACCCATACTTCCCAGTGGGAGCCGTTTACTTTGCGTAGGTTGGACTCGTACATGAACGTGACTTCGTCTTCGCTGAGTGATCTGTTCCAGATGCGAACTTCGTCTATCAATCCGTCATAATCGTAAGCATTATCGTCTCTCACTCCAATAACGACCGGGGTGGTAATGGTCTGAGGAGTTTTCACGCCTGCGAAAGTCTTGTTCAGAACACTGTCAACATAAATATGCAAGTTATTTCCGCTATCTCTTACTCCAACAATGTGCTGCCATGTGTTGAGCGGTAGTGGGGCGTCGGCGACGTACTCTGCCCAGCCGCCGTCCGAGATGGCAATGTATGGTTTGCTATTCTTGAATCCGAGGTCGTAGCTTCCACTGGCCGCGCTGCCTGCATCCTTTGTGATAAGGAATGAGTAATCAGGATCGTGGCTGAACACGTACACCCAGGCGGATAGGGTAAACGAAGTCCCTAGGTCTAGACTCTTGTCATTGCCGACATCTATTGCGTCATTGTCCCCGTCGAATTTAGTAGAACATCCGTACCTGGGTGAGGTGCAGTTGTATTGTGCGTTTCCTTCAAGTGTTCCGTTATTGCCGTATCTGCTGAGGTCAATTGAGTTTGTGATGTTGTCTCCGATTGAGCTAACGTTGTCAAAGTTCATCATTAGGACTAGAGAGTCATTGTACATGCTGAAGTTTGTATTGTTCCAGTTGAAGTTGACTTGTTGGAGTTGTGGCTCATCTATGCTGATGTTGACCTCGGCGTAGTTAATGTTGACTTGGGTGGCATTGCCTAGTGTTGGTGTGGTGTAGTTTATGGCAGGCACTCTCTTAGTGACGGTGAAGTTGGTGCTGATGCTGTTGTTGGTGTTGTCGGTGGTGTCGTTGGCTATGATGGTGACGTTGTACGTGCCGTGTCCGTCATAATATGGGTGCGTGTATGTGTTGTTGTAGTCTACTGCGGTGTGGTTCACGAGCGTTATCACGAAGCTGCTCTCATTGGGGTAGGTGATGTTGGCTAGGACTATGTTGGTGATGTTGTTGTCTGTCACATTCGTTGTTATCGTGAAGGTGCTTCCTTGGACTTGTGAGTTGTCAGTCGCCGTGGTGTTGGTTTGGCTGACGTTTGGTGGTTGGGTGTCTACGGTGTGTGCTTGTGTTATGGTGAAGTTGGTGCTGATGCTGTTGTTGGTGTTGTCGGTGGTGTCGGTGGCTATGATGGTGAAGTTGTT
>Ga0187827_10000252_pt1 | contig 85445 bp, 78 predicted proteins | sample ETNtaG_39_FD_167969 | JGI IMG/M metagenome (GOLD analysis project Ga0187827, IMG submission 167969) | Marine microbial and viral communities from oxygen minimum zone, Eastern Pacific Ocean - ETNP2014_SV_150_PacBio MetaG (Illumina Assembly) | ecosystem: Environmental > Aquatic > Marine > Hypoxic... | reverse complement strand
TAGGCAAAAGCTATTTTCAACAAGCCCGGAGGTGCTCGAACCTGGCAAAATCCGTCGGGTCAAGACCTACAGTCATATGGGCGTGATTCTCGTCGTCATTGCGGCTGAGCACCTTGCCGTGGCTGTAGAGCCAGGCAATGCTGGCGCCGTCCTCCAGCCCAATGGTTACATCCACCACTAAACGGCGGCGCGAAAGACGCGCGTCTAGGTACCCAACAAACGTATCGCAGCCCTCCCCCGTCAGAGCCGAGAGTGGAATACAGCTTTCCTGCCGCGCAGCTCGGCTCATAACGGGCTCCTGTGCTTCGGTATCAAGTAGGTCGATCTTGTTTAAGGCTTCCACAAGGCCTGCCTCCTGATTTTGGGAAATACCAAGGTTTTCAAGAATTTCAACCACGTCACATTTCTGGGCATCGCTATGGGGATGAGAGACATCCCACACATGAACGATAAGGTCGGCCTCCAGCACCTCTTCAAGGGTGGCACGGAAGGCAGCGATAAGATCTGTGGGCAAGTCTGAGATGAACCCCACTGTATCGGAAAGAATGACCTCCTGTCCCGAGGGTAGCGTTATGCCCCTCATGGTGGGATCGAGGGTGGCAAAAAGTTGGTCTTCGGCAAAGACACCGGCCCCGGTGAGGCGATTGAAAAGCGTGGATTTCCCCGCATTGGTATAGCCTACAAGCGCGATAACGGGACAGGGCATGCGTTTGCGCGCCACCCGGTGCAGGGAGCGAGTACGCTTGACCTCTTCTAGTTCACGTTTCAGCCGAATGATGCGCTTTCCAATCTGGCGTCTATCGGATTCGATCTGACGCTCGCCGGGGCCGCCCATGAACCCGTAACCGCCGCGCTGGCGTTCAAGATGAGTCCAAGACCGCACAAGACGGCCTCTCTGGTAGCTGAGCGCTGCCAGCTCCACCTGGAGCACACCTTCACGGGTACGCGCTCGTTCGCCAAAAATTTCCAGGATCAGCCCAGTGCGGTCAATGACTTTACACGACCAAGCGCGTTCAAGGTTACGTTGCTGAGCAGGACTCAGCGCCATATCCACGATAGCAATATCGATTTTTTCCTTCGCCACACATACGGCCATACGATCCATCACACCACCGCCCAGCAAGGTCGCTGGGCGTGGCCTAGCCACCGGCACCACTTCAGCGCAAATCACATCAAGATCAATGGCCAACGCAAGGCCTCGCGCCTCATTAAGACGCGCCCGCGGCGACAGGCATACCGGGGTGGGCAAGCCGGTTATTTTGCTTTTCAATACCGGATGCAGGATCAGGGCACGTCCCGTCGTCTGCTTCCGATCCATTCCGTTACCTGACTCAGAGGCTAGGGCTTTAAGCCGCGTCTTCCTTTTCACCCTCTTCCTTTGGATCATACAGTTGAATCGGCGTCATCGGCATAACGGTGGAAACGGAGTGCTTAAATATCAGCTGTGTGTGGGCGTCACGCCGAAGAAGCAGCGTAAAGTTATCGAAACTAGTGATAACGCCCTGTAGTTTAACTCCGCTTGCCAGAAAGACCGTAACCGCCGTTTTGTGCTTTCTTACATGATTCAGAAACACGTCCTGTACGTTTTGCGTTTTCTCCGTAGCCATACCATCCCCCCTTTTTATTTATTATTCTTTCAAGCGACGCACCCTTTTTATCTTCCTGAGCGCTTCCCCGCCGAATGGCCCCCGACCGTTTTGGGTAACGCAGATATCATATAGGAAAATCGCATTAATTTCACGGTCTTTGCGCAATGATGACGGATTCATGAGAGATTTTAGTGGTGTTGGGGAGATAGCAGGAAAGGAACGGTAATTCTGGAGAGAAACAACGCCACAAATGGGTTTATTCGCCATCTCTGGCCATGTGAGCGAGGTAGCGTTTTAAAAGACTCTTTGTCACTGGGCCGGGGCGACCGGCCCCCACCTTATGCCCATCAATGGACACCACCGGCACTACGTAATTGGTTGTGCTGGTTATGAAAGCCTCTTTTGCCCTTCGCGCTTCCGCAACTGTGAAAGGACGCTCGTAGACGGACAAGCCTTCCTCCATGGCAAGTTCCATCACCACCTGGCGGGTAATGCCGGAAAGAATGGAGTGGTTAGCCGGATGGGTGATGACCTCGCCCTTTGCACCGATGATCCAGGCATTGGTCGTGGTGCCCTCGGTAATGATGTCATGGCCGTTTACCTGCCATGCGTCGAAGGCGTTTCCTTGGCTTGCTTTTTGTTTACCTATAATATTAGGAAGAAGAGCTATCGATTTAATATCACACCTCTTCCAGCGGATATCTGGAATGGTAATGACCGCTACGCCTTGTTCCTGGATATGGGCGTCGCGCTGGCTCTCACGCGATGCCATCACTACCAGCGAGGGCAGCGTTCCCTCAGGAACCAAATGATCGCGACGAGCCACGCCGCGGGTCGATTGGATGTAGACGTGGCCGTTACGCAGAAGATTGCGGCGGATAACTTCGCCTACTACCACCTTCAGCGCCGCGTGACTCATGGGCCGAGAGATACCCAGAGATTGTAGAGAGTCGTCAAGGCGGTCGAGATGGCGCCCTAGGTCCACCGGACGACCCTGTTGCACCCATATAACCTCGTAGACGCCGTCAGCGAACTGGTATCCGCGGTCCTCAATGGAAACGGCGGCCATATCCCGCATGAGATAACGCCCATTAACGTAGGCAACCCGGGCCATTGGCAGTCCTTTTTTATTTCAAGTTTTCGCCCAGGCTCGCCCCGCAAAGGTACAGACGTGGAGGGAGTCGTGGCGGAAGGTAATTAGAAATACTCCAAACGCACGGCAAACATTTTCTCAACCTTTTTCACCGCTTGGGCTGCAGCGAACAGAACTACCAAGTCGTTCTCCTTTATCACGGTGGAACCTGAGGGAATTAAAACCTCATCATCGCGAACGATTGCGCCGACAATAACACCCAATGGCAGCTCAATATCCTCAAGCTTTTGCCCTACCAGCTGCGAGGTTTCAAGAGCCTCCAACTCGATGATTTCCCCTACACCCTCGCGTAAAGAATGAACGGAGCGGATGCGCCCACGCCGCACATGCTTAAGGATGGTGGAAACCGTAATGTCCCTGGGAGTTACCACTACATCGATACCGAGATTGGTGATGAGCGACCTGTAGTTAGTATTGTTGACTAGGGTAATGACCCGTTTCGCCCCTTGACGCTTCGCCAAAAGCGAGGACAGGACATTGTCCTCGTCATCGTTGGTGACAGCTATCACAGATTCCGTATGGGCGATATTGGCCTCGTTGAGGATATCCGAGTCCAGCGCATCGCCACATAGAACCACGGATCTTTTCAAGGTCTGTTCCACGTATTTCGCTCGTTCTTCATCAATCTCGATGAGCTTCACACTCATCCCAGGAAAAGTGTCCCTGATCAGTTCACCGAGATAAAGACCGATATTCCCGCCGCCGATGATGATAGTGCGCCGAGCTTCAGCCTCTTCGTGACCGAAGGCCATCATGGCGCGGGTAACCTGGTTGGTGTCGACGACAAAATAAACCTCGTCGCTCGAAAGCATCTGTTCGTTAGCGTTGGGGACAATCAACTGGTCTTCACGGATAATTCCCACCACCAGGATGTTGAGATCGGAGAAGAGCCCCGTAAGCTGCCGCAAGGGCGTATTGATGACCGGACAGTCCTCATCACAGCGTACCCCGATTACGTGAACTTTATCCTCGGCAAGCGATATGGAATCGAAAGCACCTGGAATCTGCAAGCGTCGTCCAATGGCCTTAGCAATCTCGGTTTCCGGCGAAATCCTCACGTCGATAGGCATATGGTCGTTGCTGAAAAGGTCCGCCCATACGGGCTTCAAGTAATTCTGCTCCCGCACGCGGGCAATCTTTGTTTTCACATCGAAGAGGGAATGCGCCACCTGGCAGGCCACCATGTTGATCTCATCGTAATGGGTCACAGCTACCACCATGTCAGCATCCTTCGCCCCGGCCCGTTCGAGAACACCTGGATGGGACGCAAAACCGACCACGCCCTGGACTTCATGGGCGTCTTCAAGTTTGCGAATCAGCTCCGGCGACTGATCCACCACCGTCACGTCATTGTTTTCCCCAGCAAGATGTTCGGCAATGCTAGAGCCAACTAGGCCCGCCCCACAGACAATTATCTTCATGGGACTCCTTCCCTTCCGGGGTTACTGGCTTTTACCTGCCACATTGTCGGAGCTCTTCTTTTTGTCACTAGACGCCTCGCCCTCTGACCAGCCCTTCTCCCCGTAATGGACTCCCAGAGATTTCAGTTTTCTGTGCAAAGCGGAGCGTTCCATCCCAATGAATTCGGCAGTGCGCGAAATATTACCGTTGAAACGAGTGATTTGGGCCGTTAGATATTCCTTCTCAAAAGATTCACGCGCGTCTCGTAGCGGCAGAGACATAACGTCCTCACCAACACCCAGTTGAAGAGCTGCGGGTGCTTTTCCGCAGATTTCCGGCGGCAGCATATCAGTGCGAATTTTATCGCCGACTTCTCCAGGCGCCATGATAAGAAGCCAGTCCACTACATTCTTCAACTGACGGACATTGCCCGGCCACTCATACTTCTGAAGCGTGATCATGGCGTCGTCCCCGATTTCGCGCGTGGCCATGCCTGAGATTTCAGCCGATTTTTCCATAAAATATCCGGCCATAGCAGGAATGTCCTCGCTCCGTTTTTTAAGCGGTGGAATCTGGATGGGTACCACGCTGAGACGGAAGAAGAGGTCTTCGCGGAACCGTCCCGCAACCATTTCATCAGTAAGATTACGGTTTGAGGAAGAGATTATGCGCACGTCCACAGAAACCGGCTGCTCACCACCCACGCGCAGAAACGTCTGGTCCTGGAGCACGCGCACAATCTTTCCCTGTGTTTCCAGGGGCATGTCAGCAATTTCATCAAGAAACAGAGTGCCGCCATGAGCCTTTTCGTAGTTGCCTGTCTTGCCTTCGCTGCCCACCCCTTCCCTGCCAGCCTCAATGCCGAACAACTCCATCTCTAGACGCTCGGGCATCATGGTGGCGCAGTTGAGAATCACAAAGGGCCCCTCACTGCGGTCGGACATCTTGTGAATGAGCCGTGCCACCACTTCCTTACCAGCACCAGCGGGTCCGGTAATCATTACACGGCTTCCGGTAGGCGCCACCTTTTCGATGGTTTGGTGCAGCAAATTGATGGCATGAGATTCTCCGATGAGATCACAATCTTCACCAACCTTGAGGCGAAGCGTCGAGACCTCATGGCGTAAATTTGCCGCTTCCAGCGCGCGGGCAATGATCACTATCAGGTGATCGGCCTTAAAGGGCTTTTCGATAAAATAATAGGCACCGATCTTGGTGGCCTTGACGGCGGTTTCGATATTTCCGTGACCACTAATCATAACGACCAGAAGGTCTTTGTGTTCTGTTTTGATGAGTTCCAGCAACTTCATGCCGTCAAGCTCGCTTCCTTGGAGCCAGATATCTAGGATCACAAGTGATGGCCGCCGCTGACGAATGGCCTCGAGAGCTTGATTGCTGTCCTCGGCAAGCCTGGTCTCATACCCTTCGTCAGAGAGGATTCCGGAGATTAACTCGCGGATGTCGGCTTCATCATCAACAATGAGAATATCATGTGCCATGAGTTGACGCGGTGGGTTGAGAGGGTTGGCCAGGAAGATCGGAGTCAGTTCCAGAGGCTATACCGGGAGTGCCAGCGGACTGGGATTCGTTGCCTCGAGGCAACACAAGACGGACACGAGCCCCGCCTTCCTCGCGGTCTTCAAAGATCAGCGATCCCTGGTGATCTTCCATGATCTTCTTGACAATCGCCAGCCCCAAGCCAGAGCCCTTTTCTCGGGTTGTAACATAGGGTTCCGTTAGAGATTCGCGATGCTCCTCCGGAAGCCCACTACCGTTGTCTTCCACAACGACCTCCACTCGATTATCCAGTAGCATGGCCTTAAGCTCAATATGCCCCACACATCCATCTTTTTTCTGGCCGCCACCGTCACTCCTGTTATTTTCCTTCCACTCAATGGACTCTGCCGCATTCTTTATCAAATTGGTCAGAGCCTGGCCCATAAGACGTGGATCAATATCTATTTTCAGGGATTCAACATTGCAATGGAAGGAAAACTCGATTCGGGGAAAAGCGGTTTTCTGAAGGAAAATAGACTGGCGGCACAGCTCGAGAAGATCGTGCTGCTCCATCACCGGCTGTGGCATACGAGCGAATGAAGAAAATTCATCCACCATGCGCCCGATATCGCCCACCTGACGGATGATGGTCTCGGTGCAGGTGGTGAAGGCTTCCGGATCCTTGGTTATCTGTTTGAGATATTTCCGCTTCAGGCGTTCGGCGGAAAGTTGAATCGGCGTTAGAGGATTTTTGATTTCGTGGGCGATGCGCCGCGCCACATCAGCCCAGGCTGCCTTACGCTGGGCAGAGAGAAGATCGGAGATATCATCGAATGTGACCACGAATCCCAACGTCTTGTCGTCTCCGCTTTCGGCGGCGATACGCACCAGAAGCGTACGGGAGCTCCCCTGGCGGATGAGCTTTATCTGGCCCTGGGCCAGGTGGCTGGGCCGTTCCATAACCTGGTTCAGCAATCCGGCCATTTCCGGCACTGCCTCTTTCAGGCTCTTGCCGATGAAAGGTTCGAGATCGGTAGCCAGAAGCTCCGATGCAGAACGGTTAGGAAGGTTGACGTAGCCCTTGTCGTCGAGGCCTATAACACCAGCCGAAACACCGGCAAGCACAGTTTCGGTAAAGCGGCGGCGTAGTTCCAATTTGCTGTTGGCGCCTATCAATTCCGATCGTTGGCTTTCAAGCTGGCTCGTCATACGGTTGAAGGCGCGCCCCAAGGCGTCGATTTCGTCATGCCCCGGTTTCTCATCTACCCGCGCGCTCAGGTCCCCACCCCGCACCTTCCCCGCAGCGCGAATCATTTGGCTGATGGGGTGGGCAAGACGGTTGGCAAAAATAAGCCCGGTCCAGACGGCGGAAAAGAGAAGCATTAGTCCCACCATCACGAACACCATAGCAAATATCATCTGAATGTCCGAACGCCTCACCTCAAGCTGCTTATAGACTGCCACCGCCTGTTGCGTCTGTTCTTGGTGCCGGAGAACGTTGCGATCCACATAGCGGCCGATATAGAGAAAGGTGTCCCAGAACTCGTCAAGGCGGATCAACGCTCGCACCCGGTCGCCGCGCTCACTCGTCAGAAGAGCAATCTGTCCATTGCGCGCCGATTCGAAGGCTCGGTCGGGCACCATATCGAAATCAAGTACTAAACTCGATCCCGATTTTGCAAGCACCCGGCCTCGGCCTACAAAAATCACGGCCTCAGTTAGCGATCTCAGAACCGTCTGCGTCGCCAAGGTATGGTTGAGGAGACTCACGTCAGCATAGATGACAGGGCCTTCGCGGTTAATGTCCTCTGCCATGGCAACAACGGCGTTGCGGATATTTTCCCGGTGTTCCTTGAGATAGGATTCGGCTACAACATTAGCCCCGTCCAGCGCCATACGGACACGGTCGGAGAACCAGGATTCGATCCCGAGTCCGAAGAACAGAAGCGAAAACACCGCTACCACGATGGCCGGGGTAATAGCCACTAGCCCGAACAAGATCACAAGCTTGATATGCAGCCTGGAACCCGCCGAGCCCCGCTTATGCGCGACCCAAACTTTCACCACCTGGCGGACTACCATTATCGAAAGGGCTAGAAGTAAAACCAAATCGATGGTCAGAAGAATCAGAATGGTGCGGGGATTGGCGCCCATCGAAACCATCCCAGTGAGGGCGGCATAGGTGGCAATGCCGGAAATGGCGGCGCAAATCGTCAGGCCAATGGCCAACTTGCGCGCTAGGTCCACACGAATCGACCAACGACTCAGGTGCTGGCGAAGTTCGCGGTATTGATCCTGAAAATCTAAACGCGCCTGATCGTCAGAACTTTTAGTGATAGGAGAATCAGTCATTAGCAACGTCTTGCGAAAAATCACCGGGGGTCGCCATAAGTAAAACTGGGAAAACCATGGTGGGAACAAAGAGAGGAAGGATCTCGCCCTAAAAGGCACCTCCTTCAACGACAAGGCTATTTTATGCCGCGCACCACCTCGATGTCCAACTCGCGTATCTTCTTTCGCAAGGTATTGCGGTTGATACCGAGCATCTCGGCAGCCCTGACCTGGTTCCCTTTGGTCTCCGAAAGCGACAGTATGATCAGGGGTTTTTCCACCTCGCGCAAGACCCTGTCGTAAAGGCCCGACGTTGGCAGACTGTCGCCATGAGCCTTGAAATAATTCTGCAAATGCTGCTCCACCGCTTCGCCCAAGGATTTGCTTACAGAGGACCCCTGTCCAATCTCGCTTGTGGGGAAAATATCGGAAAGCTCTGATTCTATTATATTGAGGGTGATAACTTCCTGCGAATACAGTGCCGCCAGACGGCGAACTAAGTTCTCCACCTCTCGCACATTGCCTGGCCAGCGATAGGCTTTCAACCTTTCCATGGACGCCGCATCTAGGCTCTTCACCGGCAGGCCTTCTTCAGAAATCTGCGAGAAGAAATGCTTCACCAGGTCTGGCAGATCGTCGCTGCGTTCACGCAGGGGGGGAAGTCGCAAGGGCACCACGTTGAGACGGTAAAATAGGTCCTCGCGGAACAGGCCCTGGCGCACGAACTGCCTTAAATCACGGTGAGTGGCGGCGATAATTCTGGAATTGGCGCGTATAGGCGTGCGCCCACCCACGGTGGTGTATTCTCCCTCCTGCAACACACGCAGGAGCCTGGTCTGGGCCTCAAGGGGCATGTCGCCAATTTCATCGAGGAAAAGGGTGCCACTTTCCGCCTGCTCGAAACGTCCGGAATTACGTTGCGAGGCTCCTGTGAAGGCACCTTTTTCGTGGCCAAAAAGCTCGCTTTCGATAAGTTCACGGGGAACAGCCGCCATGTTAATAGCGATAAAGGGCCCGTTGCGACGTTTGCCGTAATCATGCAGCGCCCGGGCCACCAGCTCCTTACCGGTTCCCGACTCGCCGTTGATGAGAACTGTCAAGTCGGTAGGCATGAGACGGGCGAGAATACGGTAGATTTCCTGCATAGCGGGAGAGCGTCCGATCAAGGGTAGCGCCTCGTCGACCTCTTCCACCTTCTGCTTCACGGAAGAGGCAAATTTGGGCTCGCTCAAGGCCCTTTTCACAATCTGAATCAACTCATTGATATCGAAGGGCTTGGGCAAATATTCAAAGGCACCGCGTTCGGTGGCCTTGACCGCCGTGAGAAGCGTGTTCTGAGCACTCATGACTAGAATGCGGAGGTTGGGGCGAATCTTGCGGATGCGGGGAATCATGTCGAGACCGTTTTCATCAGGCATAACCACATCGGTTATGACGAGATCGCCTTCGCCATCGGATATCCATCGCCACAAAGTGGCGGCATTGCCGGTAGTGCGGATGTTGTACCCCTGGCGTCCTAGGGCCTGGGAAATGACGGTACGAATGGCCTTGTCGTCGTCGGCCACCAGAATCGTGGCGGCAGCGGTCATGTTTTCCTCTCCTCCCGCCCCACAGCATCCTGGAAGACCGGAAGGCGGACGTAAAAAGTGGTACGTCGGGGCTGACTGTCAAATTCGATGACACCGCCATGATCATTGATAATTTTTGCTACCACCGCCAATCCAAGCCCAGAGCCTTTGCTTTTGGTGGTCACGAAAGGATCAAAGAGACAAGTGTGAAGGTCTTCGGGAATCCCCTCCCCATTATCCAGGATGCTTATCATCAAGGGCAGGTCCACTCGCTCAATCATCCTCGGAACAGCAAGGCGCACGCCGTGCTGATAGGTAGTTGTAACGACAATTTCCCCGTCTTTTTCGGGCACCGCCTCGGCCGCATTCTTGATGAGATTGAGAAAAACCTGGATTAGTTGGTCACGGTTCCCGAGAATCGGAGGCAAGGATGGATCGTAGATCTCCTTGAACGCAACCCCTTTTGCAAAACCGTTCTCGGCGAGGCTTCGAACTTGTTCCAGCACCTCATGAATATTGACCGGACCCACCGAAAACGCACCTTCACCAGAAAACACCTCCATGCGGTCCACCAGGGCACAGATACGGTCGGTTTCGCTACAGATGAGTTGGGTTAGCTGTCTATCATCGGGGCCAATGGTCTGTGCGAGAAGCTGGGCGGCACCGCGAATTCCCGAGAGTGGATTCTTCACCTCGTGGGCGAGCATGGCCGCCATGGCACTCAAGGAGCGGGCAGCTTTACGGTGAGTCAGTTGCCTGGTGATCTTTTCGGCAAGAGACTTCTCGGACAGGGTGATAACGATCCTATTGGTATCATCAATAATGGGAGCAAGGTGGATGTTCACCAGACGCTCGCCAAAACGAGAGCCACTGAGCGTCACTCCGTTTTCCGAAAGGCTACTGTCTGCCACCCCGAGCTGGCGGATGAGGGTAAATAGAGGGGAATCCGAAGGGATAAAGTCTTCCAGGGAATGCCTACAGAGATAGTCGGCACTGGCAGAAAAAAACTGCTCCGCAGCGAGATTAGCGTAGTGAATGGCGCCATCCGGGACGATCACTAGCACCGCGTCGGACAGAGCATTGAGGATGATACTCGCACTCAGCGAGGAAGACTCACTCCCGTTTCGGCTCACCGTTTTACGTAGCTGTGCAGTGGAAGACATCACGCCACTATCTGTTCCACAGGCGACTGAAAAAAATTCCTGATAAGGGCCCGTACTTCATCAGGGTTCTTACTGGAATTGATGACGGCCCGGAATTCTGCCGACCGAAAAAGGCCCCGGCTGTACCAACCAACATGCTTGCGGGCGATCCGTAACCCCGCGGTGTCGCCATAATGGGACAACATGTCGTTGTAGTGATCCAGAAGAATATCCATACGTTGGGAAATATCTGGATCAGGCAAACGTTTCCCGGTGGTGAGAAAATGACTCACCTGACTAAAAAACCATGGCCGCCCTAAGCAACCCCGCCCGATCATCACGCCGTCTGCACTAGACTGTTCAAGAATGTCGCGAGCGTTCTCCAAGGTCGTAACATCCCCATTGGCGATGACGGGAATAGAAACGGCCTCCTTCACTCTCGCAATAAACCGCCAGTCGGCCCGCCCGTTATAACGCTGCGCGCGAGTGCGCCCGTGCACCGTCACCATCTTGATCCCCATTTCCTCGGCGATACAGGCCAAACGTGGGGCGTTACGGTGAGCCTCATCCCATCCTGTACGCATCTTCAGAGTGACGGGAATGTTCACCGCCCTAACAGTTGCCTCGATGATCCGCGCTGCCAACTTTTCATCCTGCATCAGCGCCGAACCGGCATGGCCGTTGACGACCTTTTTCGCCGGACAGCCCATATTGATGTCAATAATGGAGGCACCGCGCTCCTCGTTGAGCTGCGCCGCCTCAGCCATCACCTCAGGATCGCAGCCTGCCAGCTGAACGGCTATGGGATATTTTTCTGCACAGTTGACAGCCATCTTCATGGTGCGGTGATTACGGCGGATCATAGCCTGGCTGGCGATCATCTCAGAGAACGCCAATCCCGCACCGAAAAACCGGGCAAGACGTCGGAAAGGAAGATCGCTGATTCCTGACATGGGAGCCAGAATCACATTGTTTTCCAGTGAGATAGGGCCGATTTGTATGCCCATAATTTAAGCGTCTCGCATATTGTAAGTGGTTATTGCACAAATTATAGGCTCATCCTGGTAGGATCAAGCCGTGTGAAGCACTTTTGGAGAAGTGTGAATAGATAGGGGTATAAGTTCGTAAGCGTGATAGTAAATGAGGAAAATATTAGTAATTTTTACCTTGATTGGTAGTTTGTCGATTATTTCAGCCTGCGCCAAAGATGGCGGTTTTGCCGAAGCAGAAGAAGAAATTTCAATTGAGAAAACTCTGGGCACATTAATTGGCATCGGCTTAGTGGTCTGCGCCGTTGACCCCAACTGCGTCGTCCCCGGAGCCGGTAATTCTTCTTATTCGTCGTTTACAGGGGGACCTGATTGGGACTGGGATATTTTCCCCAATGGTCAGTACGTCTGTCGATCAATCCAGACTGGTCAGTTCGCAGAACATCATCTTTGCAACGGCATGCCTATGGACGACGACAGGTGGCCTTGATCCACACAACTGCCAGGTCTCACTGCTCTTAGATGAGTAGTATGACTTAGCCAATCAACACGTCAGTAACAAACTTCACGCCAGGGAAGCCAAGGGTCAGGAGAAGGTAGGCCAGAAGCACATAGCGCGCCGACTGCCGCCCCCGCACCCCAGTACGGGTGCGCATTACCAGTAAACCAGCGACAATACCGAAGGTAAGGAGAGAAAAAAGTGTTTTATGGTCGAATTCCATGGCCTGGCCGGTTTCAACATAGAGGGTCGCCATACCCGTAAGGATACCCAGGCCTAGAACCGATTCCGCCGCGCCGAGCATGCGCAGTTCAAGAACTTCGCCATCCATGACAGATGGTAGAAGACTGTTGAAGGTGGGACGGGTTTTGCGTTTCAAAGCTCTTTCATGAAGAAATACGGCCAGTCCCGAAACCGCGGCTAGTGTCAGTAGGCTATAGGCCCCAAGTGAAAAGAAAATATGGAACCGCAACAAATCGGGGGCCACTCCAATCATGAGGTGCTCCGGAGCCTGCCCCCAGACCACCGCCAAACCTCCCAGAAGCAGAAGATAGGGAAGTAATAGTGGCGCCAGACGCCAACCGTGACTGGTGGATGCACTGAGCAGGGCGAAAAGAATCATGCATGATGTGATAATAAGCCAGAGGTTCGATGAAAATCCCGCATGCCATTCCCCAGAAAACTGGACCAAGCTCCACCCTAAGGGACCCGCCAGGGCTACACAGGTCACAGCCCAGAACCCCAGATCACGCGCCTCACGCGGTCTAAGGACATAAATTGTCGCTGGCACTAGAGCCAAAAAAGAAGCCACAGTCATAAGGGCGGTGGTGTCCATGGTAGGACTACGGCTGCTGCATCAGAATTGCACAGCCGGCCACTGCGGCACTACCAGTATTTGCGTAACAGGCTTCCATCACTCCGGGACTAAGAAGAGTGCCGTATACATGTCCATCATTCTTGATGTCCACCCAGATGAACGACTTGCTGTCCCCCCTTAGCACGCCGACGAAACTGTTGATACCATCACCGTAATCCACGGTACCCTTGAAGCGGCGGCCTTTCTGATCAGTGATGTTAATAGATTTTTCGCGGTGGCGGTATCCTTCCTGGACCGAAACCGTATTGTTCTGGCCTTTCCACACACCACGGAGATCAGGCGCCTCCGCTGATGCCGTTACTGGGAAACCAGCGAGAGCAAGAGCACCAAAAGCGGCAGTGAGTGAAAATAAGAAAATTTTTTTCATGGAATATCCTTCAGGTTATTTTTTGTGTCCCATTTTTCCGCATCTAACGGCACAGACACCTCCGAGAGAGGTGTGGCGCTATGGAAATCGTACTTCCGGGAAAATGAATACCCCCTAAATTTATCAGGCGACAAGGATTTTCCATATCGATTCGGGTCATCACCGGGTAAAAAGGTATCTTGAACCCTTAGCGCGTGCACCAATGAAGGCCAACAAGCCACGCAAGCGCCCTGTTTTTTCAAGTCTTTTTGCCTGGATCAAAACGCCATATTATGTCCCGAAACGCCGCCATAATTGTTGCTGCCGGATGCGGAAGCCGTATCGGCAGCGATATGCCTAAGCAGTATCTGCCTCTTGGTGGCATTCCCGTTCTTCGCCGCGCCACTCTGGCCTTCACCGAACATCCCGGAATCGCTTCGGTTACCTGGGTAATAAATTTCGATGATCGCGACCTCTATGAGGAGTCTGCCGGAGGACTGGACCTACTGCCACCGGTGCAAGGTGGGGTGCGACGTCAAGATTCGGTGCGCCTTGGGCTGGAAAGTCTTGTGGAACTGGCGCCCGACAAGGTTCTTATCCATGATGCCGCCCGCCCCCTCGTGGATGCCGATACTATAACTGCGGTAATTACCGCCCTCGACAAGGCAACAGGGGCCATTGCCGCTGTACCAGTGACGGATACCCTGAAACGTGCCAGTGACGGTTATATCGAAAACACACTGAACCGGGGCGGCCTGTGGCGTGCCCAGACCCCCCAGGGATTCGGATTTGCTGAGATACTCGAAGCCCATCGCGCTGTAGCCAATAGCTCGGAACTCACCGATGACGCCGCTGTAGCTGAACAAGCCGGGCTGGATGTTGTTCTAGCGCTGGGATCGGAGAATAATTTAAAGATAACAACTCAGGAGGATTTCCATCGTGCAGAAAAGATTCTCATGACCGACAGCACCACAACAACTGCTGGCCTGCGCGTAGGAAGCGGTTTTGATGTCCACCGCTTCACCGATGGCGACCATATCACCATCTGCGGCGTGGCCATTCCCCACGACCGGGGACTGGCAGGACACTCCGACGCCGATGTGGGGATGCATGCGCTCACCGATGCCATCCTCGGGGCGCTGGGCGAAAGTGATATCGGGCAACACTTCCCCCCTAGCGACGCCAGATGGAAAGATGCAAATTCCGAGATTTTTCTGAGCCACGCGGCACGGCTGGTCGCAGAACGCCGCGGACGTATCAACTATGTGGATATCACCCTGATTTGCGAAGCGCCTAAACTTGCACCTCACAGAACGTCCATGATCACTCGTATGGGAGACATCCTCGGGCTTCCCAGCGACCGCATCAGCATCAAGGCCACCACCACCGAAAAACTTGGCTTTACCGGGCGCGGCGAAGGTATCGCCGCCCAAGCTACAGCTACCATCTCCCTACCCTAATAAGGGGGTTTCCATGCCAGATGCCAGGAACAGCACTTCCCCCCTGCCTGAGACCCTTTCCTTGTCCGATCCAGCGGTGCTTCTGGCCACCTGGTTCGGCGCCGGCCTGATCCGCAGTGCCCCGGGAACCTGGGGATCGTTGGCAGCCTTACCATGCGCCTGGCTGGTTACGCGCGATTTCGGACAGGCGGGTTTAGTAGCCGCCATTTTACTGGTCTTTCTCTGCGGCTGGTGGGCGGCCTCCAAGATCAAGGAAAAAACCGGCGAAAGCGACCCCCGATACATCGTCATTGACGAAGTAGCCGGACAAGGAGTGGCTCTTCTCTTCGTGCCCCCCGATCTTTACCTCTATTTTGTTGGTTTCCTTCTTTTCCGCCTTTTCGATATTCTCAAACCTTGGCCCATATACTTGGCCGAAACCAGATTCAGGGGCGGGTTTGGAGTGATGGTCGACGACCTTGCTGCCGGCACTTATGCTGCATTATCATTATACATTTTTTCTATTTTAGAACATATGGTTACAGGTGTTTTCAAAGACATTACTTGAAAAATCGGAACGGCTCATTGAGGAATGTCGCCAGGAAGGCGTAGGTCTCGTCACGGCCGAATCCTGTACTGGCGGCCTCCTTGCCGGGTGTCTTACTGCTGTTCCCGGTGCCTCAGATATCTTTACACAGGGGTTTGTCACCTATGCCAACGAAGCCAAAGTGGAAATTCTAGGCGTGCCGGAAGCCTTGCTAGCTAGGTACGGCGCGGTGAGCGAAGAGGTAGTACGAGCTATGGTGGAAGGTGCAAAACGCACCATGGCACACGCCAGTCTCGTCCTAGCGGTAACAGGTATCGCGGGTCCCAGCGGCAGTACGGCGGAAAAACCGGTGGGGCTCGTGCACATAGCCGCGAATGGAAAAGAAATTCTGCATGAGCGCCTTGAGTTTTCCGGGAACCGTGATGAGATCAGGCTGACCGCGGTGGCAGCGGTCCTTGATCTTGGCCTAAAAACCCTCAGGAATTCTGGTCCGTGACATAAAACGGCAGAAATTCTGGGTAGTTCAGCGGTAATCTCGGCCACCCCACCCACCTGTGGCTTCAGGTGATACTGGGGATTTTGCTGCAGATAGCGATACAAATTCTCACCTTCACCTAACTCTCCGCATTCCTAGCCATGGCAGAAAAAACTCACCCACCGCCATAAAGTTTTTTCGCCCGCGCCTCGAAAGACGCCACCATGCGCCTCACCACCTCGTTGAATAGCCCCCCCATGAGTTTCTGCATCATCACCGAGTGGAATTCGAAGTCGATGAAGAAGTCGATCTCACAACCCTGTTCATGGGGCTCAAAAATCCAGTGGTTGTTGAGATAGCGGAACGGGCCTTCCTCGTAGGTGACATCGATTCGCCCCACCCCGCCGGGGTCTTCGTCCGGGGAAAACAGCACATCGCAGGAGGAAAAACGTTCCCGAAACATTTTGAAGCCAATGATCACATCCGCCATCAGCGTATTCCCCTCGCGGCCTTTGACGCGCACGGCCAAGCACCAGGGTAGGAATTCTGGATAACGCCCGATATCGGCTACAAGGTCGAAGAGCTGTTGCGGAGTGTAGAGGAGGACGCGCTTCTCCGCGTGGGTCGGCAACTTATTCGCCTTTATTGGAAAGGATCACCACTTCATCTGGATGGCCAACACCGAGTATAATACGGACCTGTTCCTCCAGCATGTCGGGATCAATCTGGTCGGGAAGCATTAGCGTCACGCGGTTTTCGATCTGGGCGCGTTTTTTTGCCAGAAAGGCGGCCTTGCCCTCAGTTTCCTGGATCTGCTTATTGAGTTGTAGGAAGGCGATAAAACCCCGCTCGCCGTTTACCAAGTGATGAGCAAAATACCCCACCAGCACCAAGCAGAGGACGGGACCGACGATATGGCGCGCCCGAAGGCGGACTTCACTAAGCAAACCCATGGATGGGGAGGGAATCACAAGAGATTAAATGGGGTCAACCAAATTCGTAAAATTGTGGATAAGTCGCCAACAATTTCTGTTGAAACTATTCACATCAAAGCTGGCAGTATTGACTTTCCTGCGTAGCGTCCGGCCGGACCCAAATGTTCTTCTAGGCGGATAAGTTGGTTGTATTTTGCTAGCCGGTCGGATCTCGACAGGGAGCCAGTTTTGATCTGGCCACAATTAGTGGCCACCGCCAGATCAGCAATGGTGGAATCCTCGGTTTCACCAGAACGATGCGACATAACAGCGGTATAGCCCGCCTTGTGGGCCATGGAAACGGCCTCCAGGGTTTCACTCAAAGTGCCAATCTGGTTGACTTTCACTAGAATGGAATTGGCAACACCACGCTTAATGCCATCGGCCAATCGCCCCGGATTAGTGACAAAGAGATCATCCCCAACAAGCTGTACTGTAGTACCAAGGGTTTCCGTCAGCGCCTTCCAGCCGTCCCAGTCATCCTCGGCCATACCGTCCTCGATGGAGATGATGGGATATCGCGACACGAGTTCCTGATAATAGGCAATCATACCGTCAGTATCCAAAGACTTACCATCGCCCTTCAGTTCATATTTTCCCTTAGTGTAAAACTCGGTAGAGGCAGCATCCAGCGCCAGCATCACATCCTCTCCGGGCTTGTAACCCGTATTTTCGATAGCCTTCACAATGAAGTTTAAGGTCTCGTCAGTGTTTGCAAGATTGGGGGCGAAACCGCCTTCGTCGCCCACACTGGTGCTGTGGCCTTCTTTTTCCAGCTCCGCCTTGAGAGCCTGAAAAATCTCCGATCCCACACGCACGGCATCGGACATAGTGGCGGCAGCCACAGGCATAATCATGAATTCCTGGATGTCGATGGGGTTGTTAGCATGTTCGCCGCCATTAACGATGTTCATCATGGGTACCGGTAGAGTATCGGCGCTGGCCCCGCCCACATAGCGGTAGAGGGGGAGCCCAGCTTCGTCAGCGGCGGCCTTAGCCACGGCCAGAGAAACACCAAGAACAGCGTTGGCCCCGAGACGGCTTTTATTTTCAGTGCCGTCCAGATCTATCATGAGACGATCGATCATCACCTGATCGTCGGCCTCGAGCCCGGAGAGAGCGTCCAAGATTTCGCCATTGACAAATTCCACAGCATTCAGAACGCCCCTACCACCGTAACGCTTGGCGTCCCCGTCGCGAAGTTCTACGGCCTCGTGAGTACCGGTGGATGCGCCCGACGGCACCGCAGCCCGGCCCATAGCCCCTGATTCTAGATCCACGTCCACTTCCACGGTGGGGGTACCTCGGCTGTCGAGAATTTCACGGGCGTGAATATCAATAATGGCGCTCATAGCTTCTTTTGTTGATTGTTGATGGGTAAGTAGCTTTCACGGTGGCGGGAATGTAGGAGGTGGCTTACGGGATGGCAACCGGATTGGCCTTGGCTAGGCAGTCGAATTCTAGCAAGGTTGCCAACAAATCGGGCATCTCTTTCAGAGGCACCATGTTGGGGCCATCGGAAGGAGCTTTATCTGGATCCTGATGGGTCTCCAAAAAAATCGCCGCCACACCCACGGCAACAGCGGCCCGCGCCAGCACCGACACGAACTCGCGCTGGCCACCGCTGCTGCCCCCCCGCCCGCTCGGCTGCTGCACTGAATGGGTGGCGTCAAATACCACCGGATACCCCAGGCTCGCCATGATGGGAAGGGCCCGCATATCGGAAACAAGTGTGTTGTAGCCAAACGATGCGCCACGTTCAGTGAGTAAGATATGGTGGTTGTCGGAATCCGCCACTTTGGCTGCCACATGGGCCATGTCCCAGGGCGCTAAGAACGGCCCTTTCTTGATGTTCACCGCCCTTCCCGTGGACGCTGCGGCCACTAGGAGATCGGTCTGGCGGCAGAGAAAGGCCGGAATCTGCAGCACGTCCACTGCCTTGGCCGCCGTTTCACACTGTTCTGGCTCGTGCACGTCAGTCAACACGGGACAGGAATATTTATCGGCGATATCGGCAAGAATTTGCAGGCCGATCTCCATCCCCACCCCGCGTGCACCGGAAAGGCTAGTGCGGTTAGCCTTGTCGAAGGAGCTTTTAAAAATCAGGCCAAGACCCAACTTACGAGTAATCTCAGAAAGGCCGGCGGCCATTTCGAAGGCATGGTCGTGGCTTTCGACAACACAAGGTCCGGCGATCACCGTCAGTGGCAAGTCGTTGCCCAAGGTGAGGCTGCCGATACGTACCTGGTTCTGAGAAGTCATACCCGCCTCCTATACCAGACGCGACTGATGCACCGCCGCCTCGATGAATGAGGTGAACAGAGGATGCGGGTCGAAAGGCTTGGATTTCAGTTCGGGATGAAACTGAACGCCAATGAACCAAGGATGGTCGGGGATCTCCACGATTTCTGGCAGTACCCCGTCGGGCGACATACCGGAAAAGACCAGCCCTGCCTTTTCCAAACGATCCTTGTATACAATATTCACTTCATAGCGGTGGCGGTGACGTTCAGAGATGGTGTCTTGGCCATAAATATCGCGGGTCTGGCTCTCCTTGTGCAAATTACATTTATAAGCACCAAGCCGCATGGTACCGCCCAGATCACCATCGGCCTTGCGCTTTTCTAGCATGTCCCCCTTAAGCCACTCAGTCATAAGACCCACCACCGGTTCTTTGCAGTCACCAAATTCAGTGGAGCCGGCCTCTGTGATCCCGGCCAGGCTCTGCGCTGCCTCTACTATCGCCATCTGCATACCAAAACAGATGCCAAAATAGGGGACGTTGCGCTCGCGGGCGAAACGGGCGGCCTGGATTTTTCCTTTGGCGCCACGCTCCCCGAAACCGCCGGGCACTAGGATGCCATTCACCCCTTCTAGATGGTGCACCATATCTTCGCTTTCGAAGATTTCCGAATCTATCCATTCGAGATAGACCTTGACGTTGTTGGCAATGCCACCGTGGGTAAGGGATTCCACAAGGGACTTATAGGAATCGAGGAGGCCAGTATACTTACCTACAACAGCAATGGTCACTTCGCCTTCGGGTTCGCGTATACGACGAACGATCTCTTCCCAGCGGGACAGGTCCGCCGCGTCGTTAGTATCAAGGCTAAAATAGCTGCAGACCCTTTTGTCAAATCCCTGCTCCGAATAGCTCACCGGCACCTGGTAAATGGTGTCTACGTCAAGTGCCGCAATCACGTCTTCCTCGGCAATATTACAGAAGAGGGCGATCTTACGCCGGGCATCAGCAGGAATCTCACGGTCGCATCGGCATAACAAGATATCGGGCTGAATTCCCACTGAGAGAAGCTCCTTCACCGAATGCTGAGTAGGCTTTGTTTTTAGCTCACCTGCAGAAGGAATGTAGGGCACGAGAGTAAGATGGGTGAAGAGGGTACGTTCTGGCCCTAGTTCGTTGCGCATCTGTCGGATAGCCTCGAGGAACGGTAGGCTTTCAATGTCGCCCACCGTACCGCCAATCTCGCACAACACGAAATCTTCTCCTTCAAGATCGGCCTTGATGAAATCCTTGATGGCGTCGGTGACGTGGGGAATGACCTGAATAGTGGCACCAAGGTAGTCGCCGCGCCGCTCTCGCGCGATCACGTCGGAATAGATGCGACCCGAGGTAACGTTGTCGCTCTGGCGAGAGGCCACACCGGTATAGCGTTCGTAATGGCCGAGGTCGAGATCGGTTTCAGCCCCGTCATCGGTCACATAGACCTCGCCATGCTGATAGGGGCTCATGGTGCCCGGGTCCACATTGAGGTAGGGATCTAGCTTACGTAGGCGTACCCTGAAACCGCGCGACTGGAGAACGGCGCCCAAAGCGGCGGAAGAAAGTCCTTTTCCTAATGAGGAAACCACGCCGCCGGTGATAAAAATGAACCGCGTCATGGAAGGACAATCTACAACAGGTTTCGCCCCCGCCCCAAGGAAAAGAAGCGGTGCATGCGCAGAAAAACACACATTTTTTATTGATCCACAGGAACGCTGGGCGCTTCTTCGAATTCGATTTCAGGTGCGGCAGAGGGTAATTCTGTTTGAAGGTCCGTGAAGTCTTCGTCATCTGCGGGCTTTTCAAGCTCTTCAAGGACCGAGACTGGCGCCTCGTCACGGGTGCTCACATAAGCCAGAAGCATGCTCGATGCCATAAAACAGGCGGCAAGAATAGCAGTGGTCCGGGTCAGGAAGTCGGCCGTACCGCGCCCTGACATCAATCCACCCATCCCACCTCCGATGCCGAGACCTCCACCTTCGCTGCGCTGGATGAGGACAACCCCCACCAAAGCAAGTGCCAGCAGAAGGTGCATCATAAGAAGAACTGTAGTCATGAGGATGAGCCTTTAAGTTCTAGCTATTCATTTTACTGGGAGCTTTTTAATAGCTAACGTCCTTTAAGGCTAGGTACTTTTCCGTGGAAAGAATCGTGCGCCGACGGCCTTGAAAAAAACCTAGAGGCAGGTCTCAGCGATAGCCCAGAAATCATCCACCTCAAGACTGGCTCCGCCCACAAGGCCCCCGTCCACATCCTCCAGCTCCATCAGGCCTGCCGCATTGCCCGGCTTCACCGAACCGCCGTAGAGAATACGCATGGCATCGGAATCGGAGGATATCTTAGTCAGACCGACGCGGACCTCGGCGTGGGCCTCGGCCACATCCTCCACTGTGGCCACAAGGCCGGTGCCAATAGCCCAGACCGGCTCGTAGGCGATCACCGTATTCTCCGCGGTTGCTCCATCAGGTAGAGACCCCACTAGTTGGGAACCGACAATGGCCATAGCCTCACCGCGGTCACGTTCTTCCCTGGTTTCACCAACACAGATGATGGCAGTCAGGTCGCAAGCATGGGCCGCTGCCGCCTTAGCCTTCACCTTGTCGTCTGTTTCTCGGTGGTCAGTGCGGCGTTCGGAATGGCCGACGATCACATGGGAACAGCCCGCATCTTTGAGCATGGAGGCGCTCACATCACCGGTATGAGCCCCATTTTCCAAAGCATGGCAGTCCTGCCCGCCCATGGAGACGATGCTTCCCGCTAGGGTCTTGGAGACTTCGCGCAGGAGCGTGGCGGGAGGACATACAAGAAGATCGAGATGCAGGGGGCCACGCGCTGATTGGTAGGCATCAGCCTTTCCTGCCACCGCGGCTGCCAGCGCCAGCCCCTCCTGGCGAAGCCCGTGCATCTTCCAGTTCCCGGCAATTAGGGGCCGTCTCTCTCCCATTCCCCCTATTTCTTTCCTGCTGTTTTCATAGTGTGACCATGCAACACAAGCCTCCTTACCACGGAGGTGGGGTCGTTACCACCACCACTGGTTCCTTCCCCTTTCATCGAGACACCGGATTCTTGATAAATCCCCTATTGCGGAGGGTGGACCGTCACTTCTATGATGCCGCCCGTTTTTCACATTACCCACCAAAACCTTGACCTTTTTGGGGCTATTCTGCAAAGAGAATAGAATTTCCACCACGATATTCAGTAAGTGTCCGCCTATGCTCGCTACCCTTCGCTCTAAAGTCAGCTCCTGGGTTGTCAAAATTTTTTTCGGAATTCTCGTCCTCAGTTTCGCTGTTTGGGGAATCGGTGATATTTTCCGTGGCCCGGGGAAGGACGTAGTCATCGCTAACGTTGGTGACATTGAAGTCCGCTCAAAAGAATTTATCACCCTTCTCAACCGTCAAATCCAAGCCCTCAACAAGGCTGTCGGCATGGAACTTGCGGACGAGCAATTACGCACCATGGGACTGGTAGACGGCACGCTGAATAATTTAATCGAGCGGTCTCTATTTGATGCCGCCGCCGATGACTTGGGGCTGGCGGTCAGCAATGAACTCGTACGAGACAGGATCCTCAACGCCGAGGAGTTCAAGGACGAAGATAACAGATTTAGCGAGTTCAAATTCCGGCGGGCCCTGATTGAAACTGGCTACAATGAGGAAACCTATGTCACCGCTCTACGCCGAGAGCTTTCCCGTATACAGCTTATAGATTCTATTCAAGTCGGCGTTACGCCCCCAAAAACTATGCTTAAACCCCTGACAATTTACCGCTGGGAAAAGAGAACTGTTGACCGGATTATGCTCAAGTCTGAGGACGTCCCGGGGTTCGATTCCCCAGACGAGACGCAAATCAAAGCCTATTACGAGCAAAACCCAGACATATTTCAGTCCCCTGAATATCGCTTTGTAACCATGATAAATCTTACCGTGAAAGATTTGGCCGATGAGATTTCCATTGCTGACGAAGTACTACAGCAAACCTATGAAGAACGGATAGACAGCTATTCTACTCCCCCCAGGCGACAACTCGAACAGGTCCATCTGGAGAAAGAGGACGACATCAAGCGCGCTATCGACACTTTGGGGAAGGAAGAAAACAAAGGCCGTTCATTCCTCAACATGGCAGAGGAAATAACGGGGAAAAGTGAACAGGTGCTCTCTCTTGGTTGGAATCGGCGTGAAGACCTGCCTGATGAGATTGTCGAGGACGTCTTCGCCTTGAAGAACGGCGCCGTCAGTGCCCCCCTTAAATCCCCCTTTGGTTGGCATATCATCCACGTCACCGGCGTTGAAGAAGAAAGTGTCCGTTCCTTCGAAGAGGTCAAGGAAGAAATCAGGGAGGAACTCGCCACCGAGGAAGCCTTGGACGCCCTCTATGAAGTCATCAAGCAGGTGGAAGACTCGTTTGCGGGTGGTGCCATGCTGGAGGAGGTGGCTGGAAACCTTAATCTGGATATGACGCGTTTGGAAGCAATCGACGCCCAGGGAAAGGATGCAAATGGCCAAGACATCCCCAATCTGCCAGGAGAACAATTCACCAAAAACATCTTCAAGACAGGCAAAGGCGAACAAGCCGATCTTGTGGAAACCGAAGATGGCGGCTTTTACGTTCTACGCGTAGACAAGATCACGCCACCCGGCCTGATCCCCTTGGACAAGATCCGTGATAAAGTGGCAACGGTCTGGCGTAAGGAACAGCAGAAACAGAGCGCGAAGGCACAGGCCATTTTTATCATCGACAAAGTCAAGGCTGGTGACGACATCGCTACACTGGCCGAGGGTTTGGGTCTAGAACTGGAAGTCTCCGAGCCCTTTACCCGTGACGGCACCGAGACCATTCCGCCCGAACTGAATAAGGAAATCTTTGCCTTTGACATTGGTCATATCGGCATGGCGGAAACCGAAGGGGGGTTCGTCATTGCTAGGGTTGCCGGTATCGAGGCTGGCGATACTGCTGCCATCAGCGAAGAACAACAGGAAATGGAGAAATCGTTCACCGATTCGCTGGGCAGCGATCTCGTAAGCCAGTTCGCAGCTGAGTTGCGAGAACGCTACAAAATATCCGTCAACGAACGGACGCTAGATGACATTCTCTAGGGTTTGCTCAAGCCATGCCAAAGGCTAAGGCCGGACTCGATGAACCTTTCTCCGGATTTTCAGACCTTCGAGGAAGCCTACGTGGCAAAACGGCCGCAGCTGGTCTGGACCCTGCTTGCCGCCGATCTGGAGACCCCTGTCTCGACTATGATAAAACTGGCCACCGACACCACCAACAGCTTTCTTCTTGAATCGGTTCAAGGTGGCTCCCACCGTGGACGCTATTCCGCCATCGGTCTCAATCCGGACCTTGTCTGGCGCTGTGTGGGCAACAAGGCTGAGATCAACCGTAATGCTCTGAACGCGCCCAATACCTTCGATTTCTGTACGGAAACGGGAATAGAATCCTTACGTTCCCTCATCATCGAATGTCGGATTCACATTCCAGACGGCCTTCCCCCCATGGCGGCGGGTCTATTCGGTTATATGGGATATGACATGGTGCGCCAGATGGAATCCCTGCCCAATAGCAATTCAGATCAACTGGACGTTCCTGATGCCATGTATCTGCGTCCCACGGTGATGGCCGTCTTCGACACTATCGAAGACAGCATCTTTGTCATCACGCCCGTGTGGCCGGGTACTGAAAACGCTGAGAATGCCTACAACAGAGCCCAGCAGCGCTTACAAGAAATTGTTGTCAGGCTGGAGAGAGAACTACCAACAGACCATGAAATCCGGCATCTCGACGCCACCGATAGAGGTACTCCTCTACAACCTGAATCTAACACCACTCGCGAGGAGTACCACGCCATCGTGGAAAAAGCGAAGGAATACATCCGCGCTGGTGACATCTTACAGGTGGTACCCTCGCAGCGTTTCTCAGTGCCATTTGAGCTATCTTCGTTTCTGCTCTATCGCGCGCTACGCCGGCTCAACCCGTCGCCTTTTCTCTTTTTCTTCCAGTTCGAGGGGTTTTCCGTGGTTGGTTCGAGCCCGGAAATTCTAGTACGACTACGTAAGGACGTGGTCACCATCCGCCCTATCGCCGGCACCCGCCCCCGCGGCAAGAACGCAGTCGAGGATAAAACCCTTGCCGAGGACCTTCTGGGCGACCCCAAAGAATTGGCGGAACATCTGATGCTGCTGGACTTAGGGCGCAACGACGTAGGGCGGGTAACTAAAACGGGCACCGTCCACGTCACCGAACAGATGGTGATCGAATACTATTCTCATGTGATGCATATTGTTTCCAATGTGGAGGGTGAGATCGACCCTGCATATGACGTGATAGACGCCCTAATCGCTGGCTTTCCTGCCGGCACCGTCACCGGCGCACCCAAGGTGCGGGCCATGGAAATCATTGACGAACTAGAGCAGGCCCGACGTGGGATTTATGGCGGCACGGTGGGGTATTTTTCCTGTGACGGCGATATGGACACCTGTATCGCCCTGCGCACAGCGGTGGTGAAGGACGGCATCATGCATGTGCAAGCAGGTGGCGGGGTGGTGGCCGACAGTGACCCTGAGGCTGAATATCAGGAAACCTGTAGTAAGGCTCGCGCCCTGATCCGTGCCGCCGAAGAGGCCGTGCACCTCACTCCCCACAAGGGGTAAAAACCGTCCCGAAAAAACTTCCTTCCACTGCCTATTAATTTCCGGAAACAGCCGTTCCCAAACGATGGCGGACAATGGTAGTTAAAGGAACCAACTTGAATCCCCGCTGTTCCAGAGTTTCCATCCATTCCTCCAGGACTTCTAGGGTCACCAGATGAGGGTGACAGATGCCCACAGCAAAGCCCTGACGGCGTGCCACGTCTTCAAGGTCTGTAAGGCGGCTACGGACGGATTTCATAGAAATTACATTGTCCAGAAACACATTGCGAACGGCATGAGGAACACCTAGTTCCCGCGCCAGTTCCAACCCCATAGTGGCGCTTGTGGTCCGAGAATCTAGGTATAGAAGCCCCCGCTTATGCAATTCTTTCATTAGTACCTCCATGCCCTCGCGGTGGGCGGTGAACTTACTGCCCATATGGTTGTTGAGTCCCACAAACCCCTCAAAACGGGTAAGGTTCCAGTCCAGCAAGCGGATAACTTCCTCGCTAGCCATACCTGTCACCAGGGCCTGGGGCCCAGGATTTAAAGCCCCTTTGATAGGCTCCATAGGCACATGTACGAGAAGTTCGTGCCCGGCCCCACGCGCAGCAGCCGTCTGCCGCTTCAGGTCACTCGCGTAAGGAAGAAAGGCCAAGGTTAAGGGCGGCGCCAGTGCCGTGGCCAGGGCGGTCCTGTGCCGGTTCATTCCCAGATCGTCCACGACAATAGCAATCAGGGGATGGCTATTCCCCCTCCTACCCGTTACCGCCGCTGCATGGCGCTGCCAGGCAGGCTTGCTCACTTCCCTATCCACGGCATCGATAGGAGGAGGCGCCATGGCTACCTGGTGTTCCTCTTCCGTCTTTGCTGTATTGGCGGAAGGCGGGAGTGGCACGGACTCCACGTAAATTGCTTCGCCGAATTCCGTAATCTCAACAGGTGGGTCACCGCCTGGTTCCTCCATGGTGAACTCTTGGGCCGCCGTATTTTTGAGGTTTTGTTCCTGGGTGAAGGCCGGTGCAATAGTGGGCAGACGGAGGGGTTTATCTTGTGCAATCGGAACAACGGTAGTGGGGGAAAGCCGCGCCCAGTCACCCTCAGAAGTGTAGCCTAGAAGTTCCAGAATCATCCCAAGGCCTATCCCACAGAAAAGGGTGGCCATTCCTAAAATCAGAGGCACCCGGTAATGTCGCACCCAGCCTAGGTTGAATTTAGCAAGAATCGCGCGCGCGCCTGAAATCATGGAGCTATTTGGATTACCTCGTACAGATCGAGTCAAGCGAGGAGGTGAGAGGTTGGGCGCTTTTCTTTCGCTCCCACGACCTGATATAACACCCTGGAGGCAAACCAATATCCTGAAATTTCCTTAACATATTGAAATGTTTCTGTTAATCGATAATTACGACAGTTTCACCTACAACCTCGTCCATTACTTGGGCGAGATGGGCGCCGAGGTGGTGGTGAAACGCAATGATGCCTTGAGCGCCAACGAAGCCCTGGCCCTGGGCGCACAGGGGATCATCATTTCCCCTGGTCCTTGCGATCCAGACCACTCTGGCATCTGTCTCGACCTAATCTGCAAGAATGCTACTAGCGGAGTTACACCCATGCTCGGTGTCTGCCTAGGCCATCAGGCCATCGGCCAAGCCTTCGGCGGCAAGGTGGTGCGAGCACCGGCTCCCATGCACGGTAAGGTGAGTAAAATCTCCCACGGAGGAAAAAGCGTGCTCAAGGATCTTCCCAATACTTTTACCGCCACCCGCTATCATTCCTTGATCGTGGAACGGGAGAGTCTGCCCAGTTGTTTGGAGGTCACTGCAGAATCCGATGACGGCCTAATAATGGGGCTAGCCCACAAAGAGATGCCCTCCCACGGGGTGCAGTTTCACCCCGAAAGTATCGCCACCGAGCACGGCCACAAACTGCTTGGTAATTTCCTTGAACTGGCCACAGGAAAACCCATCACACCCACTACATTAAAGCCGCCGCGGGAGTAAGGGGGAGGCCCATGTCTGACCTCAAGCCCTATCTCGCGCTGGTAGCTAAAGGCGAAACCCTTTCCCAGGAAGAAGCCGAAACGGCCTTCGCTGTTATCATGGGGGGCAAAGCCAGCGACGCCCAAATCGGCGCCTTCCTCATGGGACTTCGCCTACGTGGAGAAAGCGTGGAGGAAATCACGGGTGCCGCCCGTATACTGCGTGCCCACGCCGTCAGTATAGATGCCCCTGATGACGCTATTGATACCTGTGGTACAGGAGGTGACGCAAAGGGTAGTTTCAATATCTCCACCGCCAGCGCTCTGGTAACAGCTAGTTGTGGCGTGCCGGTGGCCAAGCACGGCAACCGAGCGCTGACTTCCAAATCGGGATCAGCCGACGTGCTGGTAGCGCTGGGCGTCAATATCGAGGCCGAACCGAAGGTGCTGCAACTGGCCTTAAAGCAAGCCAATATCTGTTTTCTCATGGCTCCGCGCCATCACGGCGCCATGCGCCACGTGGCCAAGGCGCGGCAGGAAATCGGTACCCGCACTATCTTCAACCTAGTTGGGCCACTAGCCAACCCGGCAGGCACCAAGAAGCAACTGGTGGGGGTTTTCGATAAATCCTGGGTCGAGCCCCTGGCCAACGTGCTGGAGCGGCTGGGTTTAAAGCGAGCATGGGTGGTGCATGGTTCCGACGGCATGGATGAAATCACTACCACCGGCCCCACTCACGTGGCCGAGCTGAAGGAGGGAAGCATTTCCTGTTTCGAGGTGACGCCAGAGGATGCCGGGCTCTCCCGCACCTCGCCTGAAGCCCTGCTGGGTAGCGATCCAGATGGAAACGCCGCCATGATGAACGCCCTTCTAAACGGTAAAAAAGGCCCTCTACGCGACATCGTCCTTCTCAACAGCGCCGCGGCGCTGGTCATCGCCGGCCGTGCCGAAGACCTAACCGGAGGTGTGAAGTTGGCGACACAGGCCATTGACGAGGGTGCGGCACGACAAACGTTGGAGAAGCTTGTGGCCATCACCAACGGAGAATAGGGGCTATGAGCGACGTTCTGACCCAAATCTGCACCGATAAACGAAACCACATAGCCGCCAGTAAAAAGGCGCGGGGAATAAATGAATTATCGCAAGCAGCGCGAGCCGCGCCGGCGCCACGTGGCTTTTTTTCAAGGCTCCAAGTGGTCCGTGAAAGTTGCCGTCCTGCCCTTATCGCCGAAGTCAAAAAAGCCTCGCCAAGCAAAGGCTTGATCCGCAAAAAATTCGATCCTGCAAAAATTTCTCGCGCCTATGAGAGAGGTGGTGCAGCCTGTCTCTCGGTAATCACAGACGAGCCTTATTTCCAGGGCAAGGATGACCATCTGACGACCGCACGGGCGGCGGTATCACTGCCCGTCCTGCGCAAGGACTTCATGCTCGATCCCTACCAGATCGTGGAATCGCGGGCCCTAGGCGCCGATTGCATCCTGCTGATCATGGCCATAATAGATGACGGACAGGCCTTGGAACTTGAAGAGGTGGCCAGGAACCTGGGTATGGACGTGCTAGTGGAGGTCCACGACGAGGCGGAAATGGACCGCGCCCTTGCCCTACGCTTCCCACCTGGCTGGCTGATCGGCGTCAACAACCGCAACCTCAAGACCTTCGAGACCGACCTTGCCACCACCGAGAGGCTGGCTGCACGCATGAGGGAGAAATATGATGCCTGGGAAAACAGAGGGCTGGAATACTTAATAGTTAGCGAGAGCGGGCTTTACACTCGTGCCGACCTCGACCGTATGGCGCAAGCCGAAGCACATGCCTTTCTGGTAGGAGAATCCCTTATGTGCGAGGAGGATGTGGAGATGGCTACGAAAAAAATTCTCAGCCCCCCACACTTATAGCAATATGAATACTGAAGTAGTGAAGGGAGACCAAAGTCATGGGCGACTTCACCCATTTCGATAAACACGGCAAAGCGACCATGGTGGACGTGTCGGGCAAGGATGTCACCGAGCGCATGGCCACAGCCAAAGGCTCAGTGATCATGGAACCAGAAACCCTAGTCAAGATCGAGGAGGGTTCTGTAGGTAAGGGTGATGTACTGGGAATCGCGCGCACTGCGGGAATCATGGCTGCCAAACGTACGTCGGAACTGATACCCCTGTGCCACCCGCTAGCCCTCAACGTTGTCACCGTGGATATGACCTGCGACAGGGAACGCAATGCTTTGGATATAATTGCCACCTGCCGCATTAAGGGACGCACCGGGGTCGAGATGGAAGCACTAACCGCCGTCTCCGTAGCCGCCTTAACGATCTATGACATGTGTAAGGCCTTAGATCGTTCCATGCGAATGACGGACATAAGGCTAACTAATAAATCAGGTGGAAAATCAGGTAGTTATGAGTCTAAATAATGATATCAGTTGAAGAAGCTCTAGCGCGAACCACCGAGGCCTTTTCGCCACTTCCCGGTGAAGAAGTGAGCCTAGAGAAAGCCTTGGGGCGGGTCTTGGCCGAGGATGCGTATGCCGCCGTCAGCCACCCCCCAACCGACGTTTCAGCCATGGACGGCTACGCCGTGCGTGCTAAAGACGTGGCGCAAGTCCCGGTTTCGCTTTCAGTAATGGGTGAAGCCCCGGCGGGGGGAGCTTACAAGGATGAGGTCATGTCTGGCCAAGCGGTACGCATCTTCACTGGCGGCACAGTGCCCCAGGGGGCCGACACCATCATCATTCAGGAAAATACGGAACGGAACGGCGAGACGGTGATGGTGGTGAAGGGAGCCCGAGACGGTACCTATATCCGTCGTCAAGGGATGGATTTCAAAACCGATGAGGTGGGGCTGAAGGCCGGGCGACGGCTCGCCCCCCGGGATATTGCCTTCGCCGCGGCCATGAACCTATCTCATCTGACGGTGCGCCGCAAACCCAGCATCGCCATACTGTCCACCGGGAATGAGCTGATCCTGCCTGGCAAAACGCCAGGACCCAACCGGATTCCTGGCTCCAACGGCCCTGGCCTAGCGGCCTTCGTGGATTCCTGCGGCGGTAACCCTATGGACTTGGGGATAGCACCCGACGACGAAAAGGCACTGGCTGCGCTGGCCACAGGCGCGAAAGACAGTGATCTTCTCGTCACCAGCGGTGGTGTTTCCGTGGGAGATCACGATATTGTGCGTGATGCTCTGGGTAGGCACGGCTTGAAGGTGAATTTCTGGGGCGTAGCCATGCGACCTGGAAAACCACTCCTGTTCGGCCATTTTTCCGGTGTTCCCTTTCTCGGTTTTCCTGGCAATCCGGTTGCCACGTTGGTCTGTGCCACGGTTTACCTGCGACCTGCCATAGACGCCATGCTAGGGGTCTGTGACGGGAGAACCGAGGAAATATCTGCGCGGCTGACTTGTAATTTAGATGCTAATGACGAACGTCAGTGTTATTTGCGGGCGCACCTTTCCACAGACAGGGAGGGAAACATGACAGCAACACCCCTTCCCAAACAGGACAGCGCTATGATCTCCATTCTCTCTCAGGCCAACGGCTTATTGATCCGGCCTCCCAATGCCCAAGCGGCCAAGGTCGGTGAGTGTGTCACTGTGATCCCCTTAGCCTGTCGCCATGCCGGGTAACCCCCCTTTCCCCGGGCAAAAAGCCCTTGACGGGCAACATGAACCAAACTAGAACATCATTGAAGGTTTTGCTTTTGTTCTTGTTGGTGGTCACAGTGTGATTCACGGGTCTTGTGGGATTTCAGAGGGGCTCCTTTCCATGCTCACGAAGAAACAACATGAACTGTTGATGCTTATCAACGAACGCCTGGCACAGACTGGCATCTCACCATCCTACGACGAAATGAAGGATGCCCTCGGGTTAAGATCAAAATCTGGTATTCACCGCCTCATAACTGGGCTTGAGGAACGGGGGTTTATCCACCGAATGCCTCATCGTGCTCGCGCCCTAGAAGTTCTGAAAATGCCCGAGGAAACCGCTGTTTCCACACCCGCCGCCGGGGGTATAAGCAGCAATGATATCGGCTTCGATGCTAAGGTAATCCACGGTGACTTCAAATCCCTCTCCGGCGTGACCCCCGCCAACGAGGCAGAGGCCGTGGAACTTCCCCTTTACGGTACCATTGCCGCGGGCGCCCCCATCGAGGCCCTGCGCGGTGAATCGGACCACGTGTCAGTGCCAGCCAGTCTGCTCGGGCACGGAGAACACTACGCCCTTGAGGTGGAAGGTGATTCCATGATCAACGTAGGAATCTTTAACGGTGATACCGCTCTCATACAGCGATGCGATACCGCTGAAAACGGCACCATCGTAGTAGCCCTTGTCGATGACGAGGAGGTGACTCTAAAACGAGTCCGACGTAAGGGAGAATCCGTGGCCTTAGAGCCAGCTAATACGGCTTTTGAAACCCACATTTTTGGACCCGACCGGGTCAAAATCCAGGGCCGCCTCGTGGGGTTGATGCGCAAATATTAGCGCCCAAACGCTAACACACGGAAACAGTTTATCTGCCATGACGGTCGTGACCCGTTTTGCTCCTTCCCCCACTGGATTCCTTCATATCGGAGGCGCTCGCACAGCGCTCTTTAATTGGCTCTACGCCCGTCATCACGGAGGAACCTATCTCCTACGAATTGAGGACACCGACCGCAAACGGTCCACTAAAGAAGCGATTGACGCCATAGTCGATGGGCTTGACTGGCTGGGGCTCTCCCCTGATGGCAAAGTGGTCTACCAATCCGCCAATACCGTCCGCCATGCGAAAATAGCGCAGAGGCTTCTCGATGCCGGCAAGGCCTATCATTGTTACTGCAGCCCCGAGGAACTGGCCGCCATGCGGGAAGAGGCCCGCACCAACGGCAAACCCGTGCGCTACAATGGGTACTGGCGCGACCGCGATCCTGCCGAAGCTCCGCCCGGCGTCCCTCCCGTAATCAGGTTCAGGGCTCCCCAAGATGGCAACACCGTTATCGAGGACCTAGTCCAGGGCACTGTCACTAACGCTAATAAACATCTCGATGACATGGTGATCCTGCGGGCCGACGGCACACCCACCTACATGCTAAGCGTAGTTGTGGATGATAACGACATGGGTGTGACCCACGTGATACGTGGCGATGACCATCTGACCAACGCCTACCGCCAGACTCAACTCTATCTTGCCTTGAGTTGGAAACCTCCGGCATTCGGGCATATTCCCCTGATCCACGGGTCCGACAACGCCAAATTATCAAAACGCCACGGGGCGCTGGGGGTAGAGGCCTATCGCGAAATGGGCTATCTGCCAGAGGCCCTACGCAATTACCTTTTACGGCTGGGCTGGGGACATGGCGACGATGAGATCATCTCCACCGAACAAGCCATCCAATGGTTCGACCTCAATGCTGTTATCCGCTCCCCTGCGCGCTTTGACTTCGCCAAGCTCGACAACCTCAACGGTCATTACATGCGCCAAGCCGCGGACTCCCGTCTCGTGGAACTCATTCTCCCACACCTTGAAAAAACCCTTGGCCACAGGCTAAACGAGGCGGGAAAATCACGCCTTGAAAGAGGAATGGAAGGGTTAAAGGAAAGAGCAAAAAAAACCAACAATCTTATTGAAAACGCAAGATTTTATGTTATAAACCGTCCCGTTCCTCTAGACAAGAAAGCCCTTATTGTCCTTGATAGCAAGGGACGCCAAAAAGTGGCCGACATCCTGCCTCTCCTCAGTGCTGCGAAGAACTGGGAGGCCAGGGTGCTGGAAGGGCTGGTGCGAGCTTATGCCGAGGAGACCGGAATCAAGCTAGGACAGGTAGCCCAACCCTTGCGAGCAGCATTGACTGGGTCCAAGACGTCACCGCCGATCTTCGAAGTTATGGACGTTCTAGGCCGTGAAGAAAGCCTGGGTCGCCTTTCAGACGTGACAAAATAAGGGGAACGCGCCTCCATTTTTTCCGTTATGGGAAATTCTGCTATAATAGGCTGAAGGCGAGATTTTCTTCGATTGTGTCAAATGACAGGGATCCAGTGTGTACAGCTGGCTACCGGTCGCTATCCATAGCAATTACCGGTGATCTCATCTCCATCAAAGGAGCCAACGCCCCATGAATCCACGAACAAAAGCCCTCAAAGCCTTTGCCAGGGGGCAAAAGGGTTCGCGCAGCACGGTTACGCTTACCGATAACCGCACGGGACAATCCCTAGTTCTGCCGATCCTGGAGGGAACGGAAGGCCCTGGCGTGATGGATATCAGGACCTTGTATTCCAAGACCGGGCTTTTTACCTATGATCCAGGCTTTACCTCCACGGGAAGCTGTAAGTCAGCCATCACCTACATCGACGGTGAGGCCGGGATTCTCATGCACCGCGGCTATCGTATCGAAGCCCTAGCCGAACACAGCGATTATCTGGAGGTCTGCTATCTGCTGATTAACGGTGAATTGCCAACGAGCGAACAGAAACGCAAGTTCATGCAAGCCCTTTCTGACCACACCATGGTGCATGAACAGATCATGAAGTTCTTTCAGGGATTTCGTCGTGACGCCCATCCCATGGCGATTATGGTAGGTATGGTGGGCGCACTATCGGCCTTCTATCACGATGATATCCACGATTTTACCAGTCCAGAGGGACGCTGGATCGCCGTCAGCAGGCTACTCGCCAAAATACCCACCATTGGCGCAATGGCCTACAAATATTCAATTGGCCAGCCCTTTATCTATCCCCGAAACGACCTTAATTATCCGGAAAACCTTCTCCATATGATGTTCGCAACGCCCTGCGAAAACTACTTGGTTAGCCCGATCCAAGCCAGGGCCATCGACCGTATTCTTATCCTTCATGCCGACCATGAACAGAACGCCTCAACCTCCACTGTACGCCTGGCGGGATCGTCCGGAGCCAACCCTTTTGCCTGTATTTCCGCAGGTATCGCCTCGCTGTGGGGGCGGGCCCATGGCGGTGCCAATGAAGCGGTTCTTAACATGCTGCGCGAGATCGGCCACAAGGACAACATCCCTGAATTCATCAGACGCGCCAAAGACAAAGATGACCCCTTCCGCCTTATGGGGTTCGGCCACCGAGTCTACAAGAATCACGACCCCCGCGCCGCAGTCCTTCGCGAGAGCTGCCACGAGGTCCTAGAAGAACTGGGCTATGATAATAAACCGCTGCTCGATTTGGCTATGGAACTGGAACAGATCGCCCTAGAAGACAATTATTTTATCAGGAAAAAGTTGTTTCCCAATGTGGACTTCTATTCTGGCATTATCCTCCGCGCGTTGGGTATTCCCACTTCTATGTTTACCGTTTTGTTCGCCATAGCACGTAATGTAGGCTGGATCGCGCAGTGGAAGGAAATGACGGAGGATAAGGCCATGAAGATCGGTCGCCCGCGCCAGCTTTATTCCGGCTACAACCAGCGCATCTACCTGCCCATTGAACAACGCAGTAAACGCCGTCGCCGCAATGTGTTCCCGGGGATCGTTCCCAAACAGTTTTGAGCCCGAAAGGAGCGCACATCATAGGTGAATATCTGCAACACCTATGGCTGTATGATCGCATCCCATTCTCAGCTCGTAGGATTCCTTCTGGCCCCAGTTATGGGTAAGTTTGGGCACCCCATACAATCTGATCCATTACCAGCAAGCTCAATAAGCGTTTTTCACATAGCCAAAAACAAGGTGGGCTGCCTTGAAGCTAGGGGGCTCCCCTCCCTGCCCGATCATAGCCAAAGCCTCGGCAAAAGAAGCTCGCTGTTCCTCACACGCAACAGCGTCCGTAAGAAGTGTTTCCAAGGCTTGGGCTAAGAATTCCGGGCGACAGTTTCCCGACAGAAATTCCGGAATAGCACTACGGTCAAGCAGTAGATTAACGAGACTGACGTATTTCACCAGAATTAGGCGTTTTGCCAGCCAAGTTGTCAGCAAATTCATGCGATAGGCAACGACCATGGGCACTCCGGCCATAGCCAGTTCCAGAGACACCGTCCCGGAGGCCGCAAGGGCCGCGTCGGATGCTGCAAAAGCATGGAACTTTTCCTTTTCGTTGCACAAAAGCGTGACCGGTGGCAGCTGGTCATCCGTAGCGGACTCGATGCGGCCAGCTAAAGCAGGCACTGCGGGAACAACCACATGTAATTTCCCAAAACGGGCAGCGAGGCGCTTCACAGTATCCAAGAAAACCGGTAATAACCGAGCAACTTCAGTGGCTCGGCTGCCCGGAAGGACACAAAGGACTAAGGCATCAAGAGCAATGCCGTGCCGCGCCCGGAATGCCGGGCCATCACCTTTATCAGCACCGCTTTCCGTCACCGGATGTCCCACGCATGTGCTGGTAAGGCCCTCAATCTCAAAATAAGGGGGTTCGAAAGGCAAAAGAGTCAGAAGATGGTCCAGGAACCGTGCCACCTTGCGCGCACGGCCCGGCGCCCAGGCCCAGACTGAAGGAGCTACGTAATGTAGAACGGGGATATTCTTCATTTCGACACATCGTTTGAGGCGGCAGGCCACACGAAAGCAAAAGCCCGGCGCATCAATGGTTACCACCACGTCGGGTCGCAGAGTTAGGATTACGGATGTGGTCTGCAATACGCGTCGAAGCAGCCTTGGCAGATGGGGTACGATCTCTATCACCCCCATAAGCGTCAGCTCCTCCATAGGAAAGAGGCTGTGCATCCCCTGAGTGGACATAGTCTCACCGCCAATACCGCAGAAACGTACGGATCCTCCGGCGTATATCTTTAGAGCTTCCATCAGCCGTCCCCCCAGCACATCGCCGGACGGCTCCCCGGCGATGATAAAAATTAAGGGGGCGCTATCCTCTTTCGCCACCTCATGGCTCACAACGGGAAAGGGGCCAGTAATGTGCGGGGTTAATCCGATAGCGATATCCCAATCAGGAAAAGTCCAGCGTCATCGGCTTTCCGAATCATCTCCGCCTCGTCCATGACCAGAGTGCCACCGGCCTCGACGGCAATCCCCCGCAAACACGCGGAGATAGCGGCCATGACCGTTTCCGCCCCAACTGTGGGCAAATCCGCCCGCCGGTCCTGATTCGGTTTTTTGATTTTCACCAGGACTCCGCCGGGGCCATCTCTCTTCGATTCGCCGCATCGCCTTATGAGGGCATCGGTTCCCTCAATAGCCTCGACACCCAGCACCATGCTCTGCTGCACCACCACTGCCTGCCCTATATCCATTTTTCCCATGGCACGGGCTACCTCAATGCCACGTTCCAAGTCGGAACGGGCCTGGGCATCCGGAGCATGGGCACCATACTGTCCCTGCCGCGCCATCAACCCGGCTAGGATAGAATCAATGCTAGAAACACGAAAACCCATGTCTTCCAGCTCCCCTATAAAGGCAGAAAGGAGGCTATCGTCACCAACAGCCGATTTCAGGATCGGTGCAACCACCTTAGCCGTGGCGCCGTCAGGTTTCAGCGAGGCAAGAGAAGGCCGCGCCATAGGGCCGGCCATGACGATCTCTTCTACCCCTTCCTCCTGGAGTTGTCGCAGAGCTGTAATCACAGTTCCGAAACGGGTCCAAGAATGTGGCACACCACGCACCGTTTCCGGGTCTGTTTGTCCCTCGAAAGCCAAGATCGTGCATTCGCGTCCTTGTGACCGGCAGGCATCAACAAGACGAACAGGAAGGGTCCCACCACCGGCGAAGATGGCCAGTTTAGGCAGCATGTTCGATTTCTGGTTGGATGACAGCCCGTGAGGAATCACGACGAATGAAAGAGACGATCTCCATCACCGGTTCGCTATCCTTGTAGGTTTCGGCTACATCTTCCACCCGCTCGCAAAGAGTGCCTTCCCGGGCAAACAGCAGACGATAGGCCGTTCGCAGATCATGGATATCATCACGAGGAAACCCGTGCCGTTTCAGGCCGATGATATTCAGTCCGGACAGAATGGCGCGATTGCCCATGATAGAGCCGTAGGGAATCACGTCGCCTTCCACGCCCGACATACCACCGATCATGGCGTAGCGGCCGACGCGCACAAACTGGTGTACCGCGCTCAACCCTCCGAGGATAGCATAGTCCCCCACCTCCACATGACCCGCAAGTGTGGCGTTATTAGCCATGATGATGCCATCGCCCAACTGGCAATCATGAGCCACATGGCTTCCCATCATAAACAAGCTATTGTCTCCTACCTTTGTCACCATACCACCACCTTCGGTACCGGGGTTCATTGTCACATACTCGCGGATTGTATTGTTGCACCCGATCACCAGGGCGGAGGGTTCACCTTTGTATTTCAAATCCTGGGGACGATGACCGATAGAGGCAAATGGATAAATGGTAGTGCTCTCCCCTATTGTTGTAAGCCCTTCCACCACCGCGTGGGTGATCAGCGTTACATTCGCGCCCAGCGTCACATCTGCCCCGATCACGCAATAGGGGCCGACAGTCACGCTATCATCAAGCTGGGCTTTTGTGTCTACAAGGGCTGTTTCATGTATGTGGGTCATTCAGGATCCTTGATCATGGCCGTATAGACGGCATCTGCCACGATGCTTCCGTTCACCTTGGCTTCGCCGGAAAACTTCCAGATATTATTACGGCTGTGCTGTTGGACAGCGTGGAGATAAAGAGTATCTCCAGGTAGGACGGGCTTGCGGAAACGGGCATGATCTATAGACATGAAATAGACGAGTCTGCCCTCGCTCTCACACTCCAGCGAATACATAACCAAGGCACCTGCCGTCTGCGCGAGGGCCTCGATGATGAGGACGCCCGGCATCACTGGTTTACCGGGGAAGTGGCCTTGGAAAAAGGGTTCGTTGATGGTCACATTCTTGATCCCGATAACGCTTTTCCCGGGGACCACATCCACCAGACGGTCTATCATCAGAAAGGGGAAACGGTGGGGAATAAGGCGCATGACGCCTTCGGTATCAACGACGTCTAGTTTCTTTTTTGTCGCCATAATCTTTTCCTTCCCACAGTTTTTTATCTGCGCTGTATTCGTGGGAATTAACTCCCCGATTATGTCTTTTTTTTGCCGATCAGACGCGACAACGCAATGGTCTGTCGGTGCCAGTCCCTGACCGAAACAGCTGGGGTTCCTCCCACCGTTTCACCAGGCCCAACGTCGCGTATGACCCCGCCCTGGGCCGCCACCCTAGCCCCCTTGCCAAGATGAAGGTGACCAGCCAACCCGCCTTGACCACCGATTACTACGTAATCATCCAGCCTAGAACTACCGGAGATACCGACCTGGGAGACGATAACGCAGCCGCGCCCTAAGCAAACGTTGTGCGCGATCTGCACAAGATTGTCGATCTTACTACCAGAACCGATGACTGTATCAGGGCCAGATCCACGGTCAATGGTGGTATTGGCGCCGATTTCCACATCGTCACCGATCAGCACCCGGCCTAGCTGCGGCACCTTGAAGTGATCTTCCCCCATAGCGAAACCAAACCCGTCCTGGCCGATACGTGCGCCTGCATGGATCAAGACCCGTTCCCCTATCAAGGAATAGAAGATGGACACGTTATCACCGATACACGTTTCTTTCCCCAGAGAACAGCCCGCGCCAATCACGGAATTGGCGCCGATGGAACACCGAGGTGCAATTTCGGCGTTTTCCCCGATAACGGCGCCAGCCTCAATCCTGCAGCCAGCACCCATGGTGGCTGAAGGATCAATATGGGCGGAGTGATGACAGCTGGGCTCTATTTTCGGGAACGGATAGAAAGCGCACGCCACACGGGCATAGGCCCTATAGGGATCGTCCGTCAGTAGCAGCGCCATGCCTTCCGGCGCACGATCTGCGTTGTCTTCCCTCAGAAAACAGGCCCCGGCTTTGCTCTTGGAAAACGCCTCTACATAAAGTCGGTTGTCGAGAAAGCTCACATGGGAAAGCCCGGCCTGATCGAGGGATGCCACGTCATCGAAGACAGCGGCACCATCAGCACCGGACTGCAAGGACGATTGTGAAAGTTCCGCGATTTCAGCGAGACTAAGAGGCTTGGAGACCGAATAGAAACGCGGATCCGCCATGACCTATTTTTTTACTGCCCTCACTTCCCAGCTGTCTCATCAATGGAGGGCAGCTTGACTGTCTTCAAGTCCTTATTGAGTTGGACCAGCGCTTCTTCGGTAATGTCCATCTCTGGGTCACCGAAGAAAAACTGAAGCTTGTTGAAAACAAGATTGATCCCACGGTTTTCGGATATATCCTGTATGATCACGTACAGGGCATTCTTAATTTGCGCTAGAGACCGGTTCAGAGCAATATCAAGAGCCCGTTTACGTTTTTCAGCCTCTCGAATGTGCTCACCGGATTTGTTTTCCCATTCCCGGACCTTTTCCTGGTACTTCTCTGTTGTGAGCACGGTGCGCTGACGATCTATCTTCTGCCGTTCGTCGCGTAGAGAATCTTCAAGCGCAGCAATCTTGTCCCGCTCCTTGCGGTGAACTTTGTCCACCTGCTCCAGCAGAGACTGTGCAGCAAGAGACTCCTTCATGATTTTCTGAGCGTTGATTAAGGCAATTGTAGGCGCGGGAATTGGGCCTTTGTCCTCTGCATACGCAGAAACTAAAAGTCCAGAGGCGGCTAGGGCTAATGTAAAAGCCGCGCCTAACGAGAAAAATTTTATCATGATCTAAAACCTCGTTCCAAAGGTGAACCTAAAAATTTCAGTTTCGTCAAAGTCTTCCTTGATAAGGGCCTTCGCAAGATAAATACGGACCGGGCCAAATGGCGAACGCCATGCAAAACCCGCGCCCGCAGACATACGAAGCGAGTCTTTATCAACCAAGCTAGAACCAGACTCATCAATACCTGTCAGAGTACCTATATCAGAGAATACGGTTCCGGTAATCCCTAATTCCTTCGGCAGGCCAATGGGGAAACCCATTTCTGCCTGCAATGTAACAAATTCGTTTCCACCCAAGGCGTCTTTAGTGCTGGTGTCACGTGGACCAATGCCCGAGTCAGCAAAGCCGCGGAGATCATTGCCACCGACAAAGAAACGGTCAGCAAGATGCACATCTTCACCAATCCCGACAATCTTTCCCACGCGTCCTCCAATGCTCCCCACCCATCGCGGGCCAAAAGGATGATAAACTGCCCCAGATCCAACAAAGCGAAAATAATTCACGTTTCCCCCCAACCCCGCATACTTAGTCTCTAATTGGAGAATATGGCCGTCAGAAGGGTCCGTACGGTCGTTGCGTTTATCATAGATGAGATTCTGACCAATTGCGGAAGTGGTGGTGGAGAGTCTGCGATCCCTAATAAAACTTGAAATATTGACGCTGAGGTCCTGAATCTCATCCTTACGCAGGGTGTAACTCCAATTTTGCCGAATATCACCAATCAACTGGTAGCCGGCGCGCGTCATAAAGCCAACAGATTTCTCGTCAAAACCACTCTCGGTCTGGAAGTCCTTGATGATACGAAAGAAATCTAAGCCTACGGCAAGATTCTGATCGAGAAAATAGGGCTCAGTGAAGCTGAGGTCAATCTGCTGGGTCCGTCCGGAAACAGTAAACGCCAGCTTAAGGTCCTGCCCCAAGCCAAGAAGATTACGCTCACGAATGCTGCTCTGGCCAATGGGGCCATCGGCAGTGGAGTAACCAGTGCCCACGGAAAATTCCCCTGTAGCCCTTTCGCTTATCTCAACATCGATCACCGTCCGGTCAGCTCCGCTTCCAGGCGAATTGGTTACTTCCACCTTCTCGAAGAGGCCAAGATTGCGCACCCTTTGTTGCGAACGCCGTAGCTTTGCCGCATTGAAGGCGTCGCCCTCAATAAGTTCGAATTCGCGGCGGATAACCTTGTCTAGGGTCCTGTTATTCCCAAAGATATTGATCTGCTCCACGTAGACGCGGGGTCCTTCGTTGACGAGATACTCAATGTTTATGATCCTTTTTTTGCGATCCTGCTTAATCCTGGGCCGTACATCTACGAAAGCATATCCGAACCGACCTGCATAATTGGTGAGGTTGTTGACGCTCTCTTCAATGTCCCCTGCGTCATACCAGTCCCCGGATTCGGAAGCCACTTCTGAAATCAGGTCTTTATCCTTCAGCTCGCTAATCAGGTTTGCCACCTCCACTTTACCCACCCGGTAGCGATCCCCTTCCCGGACAGTGAATGTGAGGATGAAGCTGTCCTTGGATGGCGCAAGCTCAGCAACGGCGGAAACCACGCGGAATTCGGCATAGCCGTTCTTCAGGTAATAACGGCGGAGTAGTTCACGATCGTAGGTAAGACGGTCGGGATCATAAGTGTCAGCGGAAGAGAAAAACCGATACCAGCGTTTTTCCTTGGTGAAAATTACACCTTCGAGAGTGCTATCCGAAAAACGCCGGTTGCCGATGAAATTGATCCGTTTCACCCGCGTAACGCCACCTTCTCTGATCTCGAAGACAAGGTTGACCCGGTTTTCCGAAAGCTTAATCACCTTGGGCTCTACCTTGGCAGCAAAATGGCCGCCACGGCGATAAAGTTCGAGAATACGTTTGGTGTCGTTTTGCACCTTACTACGCGTGTACACTACGCGAGGTTGGGTCTGCACCTCGCTCTCAAGGATTTCGTCGGAGATATCATCGTTGCCCTCGAAAACCATCTCGTTGACTATGGGATTCTCACTCACTTGAACCACTAGAGTATCCCCATCCCTGATTAGGTTCACATCAGAAAACAGACCAGTGGCGTATAGGGTTTTCAAAGACTGGTTTATGCGCGCCTGATTGATGGAATCGCCAATCTCGATACCCATGTAGGAAAGGATGGTAGATGCTTCAACTCGTCTGTTTCCAACAACAATTATGTCGAAAATTCTCTCCGATTTTCCGGTTTCGGTGGTGTCGACAGAAAATCTTTTAAATTTCTCTTTTATTGGCCTAGCCGTGCCATAAGGGGTGGGAACGTCGGACAAGGTGGGCAGGGGAGATCGCTGTGGTACCATTCCCTGGAAAAGGGGCTGAACAGCACCTGTGGGGGGATATGACCTCATAGCGCCGCTCGGTGTCGTCGCATAACCGCTGGGTGTGGTGGCGACAGGAGCAGAAAAATCACCAGATTGCGGTGCCCTGGCCAAGCCCCCAGCCAGAGAGCCGACAGTAGGCGACTTCGTGGGCAACCGGTATCCGCTGGGCGTCGTAGCATAACCTTCCGCCGCATCGGCAGCTCTAACGGTCCCGGGAGAAGCACCTTGCATCAATCCCAGAAAACACACGCAGGCCACAACCGACTGTAATATGCGCAGCAAACCATCCCCTCCCCAGGCTCAACCGATGATATCTCTGAGAAAACTGAAGAATCTCATATTAACCAGATCGTTCCAAGTGACAAATACCATCAGGGACAAGACAATCATTAAGCCGATACGAAATCCGTATTCCTGGGTCCGTTTGCCAAGAGGCTTCCCACGTATTGCCTCCGCCGCAAAATACAGGAGATGCCCTCCATCCAGCAGGGGGATGGGAAACAGATTGATGAGGCCGAGACTGATGGACAGCCACACGAGAAGCTCGAAGGTGGCGGTCCAGCCATATTGGGCCATCTCCCCTGACATCTTGGCGATACGCAAGGGGCCACCGAGTTCTTCGGTGGAACGTGTGCCGGTGATTATTTCACCCAGGGCATTAAGGGTCAGCCCTATTCTGGAATAGGTCTCCATGGTTGCTCGTGCCACCGATTCCAAGGGACTATGGCGCATGTATTCCTGCACACTGCCGCGAATCCCGAGCAGTCCGATGCGATAGAGGTTGCCGAAGTTATCCGTTCCTTCCTTCACGTCCGGCGTGGCGGTAAGAACAACCTCCGCGCCCTCGCGCAGAACCGTGATCTCAATGGAGATTAGGGGACTTTGCCGGACCAGCATCTGCACGTCCTCGAACCTCCCAACGGGTCTCCCGGCCATATGGGTGATTCTATCGCCGGCGCGGAGTCCGGCCGTATCCGCCGCACTTTCGGAAGCCACGTCGGTTATCTGTGTAGAGCTGATGGGCTGGCCGACGGTGGCGAACATGAAGGACAGCACCACAATGGCAAAGAGAAAATTGGCGAAAGGACCAGCAAAGACAACAGCCGACCGCTGCCTTAATTTTTTGTGATAGAAGGACACTGCCTGTTCTTCAGGAGATATGGTGTCCACGTTGGCACTGGGGCGGCTGCTAGCGTCTTCATCGCCGAACATACGTATATAGCCGCCCAAAGGGATCAGGCTTATCTTCCAGCGCGTTCCTAGAGCATCGTCCCAACCAAAAAGCTCGCGGCCGAAACCTATGGAAAAAACCTCCACACGCACCCCGTTCCAGCGCGCTACCAAATAGTGGCCCAACTCATGGACGAAAACGAGAACTGTCAGGATGAACAGGAACGGAATCGCGTAATCCCAGATCCAAGAAAATAATTCCATGTAATGAATATCCAGAATGAAGGGTTACCTAGAAACGGCGATGCCGGAGGAAGCTCCGCCGGTTCTGGCAAAATCCACTATCCAATCTGAAGCCATATCACGAGTCATGGTGTCAATTTCGTGCACATGGGCAAGCGTGGCCATTGGTTTGCTCGGCATTCGTTCGAGCGCCTTCTCCACCACACGTACGATATCGAGAAATCCAATCTTTCCGTCCAGAAATGCCGCCACCGCCACTTCATTTGCGGCGTTGAGAATTGTAGGTGCCGAGCCCCCGCTTTTCAAGGCTTGGTAGGCCATGGAAAGTGAAGGAAACCTTTTAAAATCAGGGGCTTCAAAGGTCAGTTTCGCAATGGAGGCAAGATCGAGACGTTCCACCGGAGTAGCCATACGACGCGGCCAAGCCAAGGAATAGGCGATGGGAGTGCGCATATCGGGAACCCCCATCTGGGAGAGGACCGAACCGTCCACATAGGTAACACAGGAATGAATCACCGATTGCGGGTGAACCAGAATTTGGATTTTTTCGCTCTCGATCCCGAACAGGTGATAGGCCTCGATAATCTCCAGCCCCTTGTTCATCATGGTGGCCGAATCCACGGAGATTTTCGCTCCCATGTCCCAGTTGGGATGAGCCACGGCCTGTTCCGGGGTCACGTTTTCCATCTGTGCCTGCGTATAGGTGCGGAAGGGACCGCCGGAGGCGGTCAGGATGATACTTTCCACAGCCTCCCTGCGGTCGAAATCAAACACCTGATATATGGCACTATGCTCGGAATCCACTGGCAAAAGAGTGGCCCCAGATTTTTCCATCTCCGCTTTCATCAGATCACCGGCGCAGACTAGGCATTCCTTGTTGGCTAAACCCACCGTAGCGCCCCTGCAAACCGCCGCCAGTGTGGGCTCCAGCCCAGCGGCCCCGACAATAGCCGCCATGACAAAATCGGAAGGCCGCATGGCCGCCTCAATGAGAGCGTTCCTCCCGGCAGCAACTTCCACACTGCTTCCCGAGAGGGCGTCCTTCAATTCCTTAAAGCGGTTTTCATCGCCGATAACCACTAATTTTGCCCCCAATTCCCTGGCCTGTTTGGCAAGCAGGGATACGTTGCTGAAGGCTGTCAGCGTATCCACTGCAAAGACTTCCGGCTGCCGCCCCACTAGGTCAACGGTGCTACAACCGATGGAGCCGGTAGAGCCGAGAATAGTAATGCGCCGCGGCGGCAGAGAAATTTCCAGGGAAGAAGCCGTCATAATGCAATCTTTTCCTCCATCAGAAGCAGGAAAGCAACCACCACTGGAGACACCGCAAGCAGGCCGTCAAACCGGTCAAGCGCGCCGCCATGGCCGGGAATCAGGCGGCTCGTATCCTTGACGCCGAAGCGTCTTTTCACCGAAGACTCAAACAAATCACCCATTTGCCCCACCAGCGCCAGAAAAGCCCCAAAATACACCAGGGGCCAGAGCGCAAACCCGGCCCCAGTTAGCCCCACCAGAAGGCCACTGACAAGGGCCGCCGCCATAATCCCGCCGGCTAGGCCGGCCCAAGTCTTATGCGGGCTTAATCTGGGCACCAGCTTGGGGCCGCCGATCATGGTTCCAGCGCAGTACGCGCCCGTATCCGTGGCCCAGACGACGCCAAAAATCCAGAACAGAACCTCGCGGCCTTCCGGCAGATCGCGCATCCATAGAAGCGCTATACAGGGTACGGCGATATAGATGATGCCAAGCGCCAGCCACAAGGGAGACCCTTCCTTAAAACGCCGGCCAAGAAGATAGACCAAGAGAACGGCCGCCGGAATCAGGAAAAGCACTTCGCGCATATGACCCGCCGCGGTGAGTATAATGGCGAGTCCAGTCCCTATGACTAAGGCGACGCCGGGCGGCCGCACCCCGCCGCACAGCCTCCCCCATTCCCAAGCCATAATGAGAGAAATCAGAACCAGCATAAGGGTGAAATAAGATGCTCCTGCGTATATTGCCGCCAAAATGGGCGGTACCAAGATGAAAGTGGAAAGAATCCGCGTCCCTATTCCGCCGGAAACGGCGTTAGACACCGGTTGCCCCGTAACGTCGTTCACGCTGGCGGAATTCGGAGATGGCATCAATGAGGTCCTGTTTGCAGAAATCCGGCCACAGCTTTTCGGTAAAGACCAGTTCGGCATAGGCCGACTGCCACAAAAGAAAGTTGGAAAGCCGCATCTCGCCGCTGGTGCGGATGACAAGATCGGGATCTGGTATGCCCGCCGTGGAAAGATGAGCGGTGAAATCCTCTTCCAAAATGTTCTCGTGATCGAGACCACCCGTGGCCACCTGCCGGGCGAGGTGGCGCGCCGCCTCGACGATCTCGTGGCGGCTGCCATAACTCAGCGCCAGGGTAAAATGAAGCGCGGTGTTGTCCCGTGTCTGCCTTTCGGCGTCTTCCACCAGGGCGATAATGTCCTTGCGCAGCCGTCCCCTGTCGCCAATGACGCGCATACGCACCCCGTTGGCATGCAGTTCAGCCAGCTCGCTGCGCAGATAGTGATGCAGGAGGCTCATTAGTTCATCCACCTCGTCAGCCGGGCGGCGCCAGTTTTCCGAGGAAAAGCCGTAGACCGTCAGATAGGCGATTCCCAGTTCCCCGGCGGCGATGATAACTTCGCGCAGGGTTTCCGCGCCACGCTTGTGCCCGTCGATTCGCGTAAGGTGGCGTTCCCGCGCCCAGCGTCCGTTGCCATCCATGATGATAGCAACATGTGCCGGAGGAGAAGGCGGGTCGTCATGTCGGGGCGCGGGTTCCATGACCATCAAACCTGCATGATTTCCTTTTCCTTACTCTCAAGAATCTCGTCGATGGATTTGGTGTGGGTATCGGTGAGCTTCTGTACTTCGTCGGCCTTGTCGTGATGGGCGTCCTGGGAAAGGCCTCCGTCTTTTTCCTGTTTCTTCAGCTTATCCATGGCGTCGCGGCGTACGTTGCGCACCGAGACACGGGCCTGTTCCGCGTATTTATGGGCAATTTTCGTAATTTCCACGCGGCGTTCCTCGGACAGGTCGGGAATAGGAACCCGCACCAGCTGGCCTTCGGACATGGGATTAAGCCCGAGATCGGCATCCTGGATCGCCTTCTCCACGGCCTGAACCAGCGACTGATCCCATACCTGAACCGTCAGCAGCCTGGGCTCCGGCACGCTGATAGTGCCTACCTGGGGGATCGGCATGGCGGAGCCGTAGGCATCCACCATGACCGGCTCCAGTAGGCTGGCTGAGGCGCGTCCGGTGCGCAGCCCAGCGAATTCCCTGCGCAGAACTTCCACCGCGCCGTCCATACGGCGGTTGATGTCGGAAAGATCAAAATCGGCCATCCTTCAACCCTTTTCGCTGATGAGTGTGAACGCGCCATCCCCCCGAATTACATCAGCAAACGCGCCGGGGGTATGGATGGAGAATACCAGAATGGAAATATTATTTTCTCGTGCAAGGGAAATCGCCGCCGCATCCATCACTTTGAGATCGCGGGAAAGAACGTCGAGATAGCTCAAGGTGTCAAAACGCTTGGCTTTCGGGTCTTTCACGGGATCGGCGCTGTAGACACCATCCACCTTGGTCGCCTTGAACAAAGCCTGACAATTCATTTCCGAGGCGCGCAGGGCGGCGGCGGTATCCGTGGTGAAAAAGGGATTGCCGGTTCCGGCGGCGAAAATGACGATTCTGCCGCGTTCCATATGGCGCTCGGCGCGACGGCGGATATAGGGTTCGCACACCGCCTGCATGGGGATGGCGGAAAGAACGCGGGTGGCCACGCCTGTCTTTTCCAGGGCATTTTGCAGGGACAGGGCGTTAATGACGGTGGCCAGCATGCCCATGCAATCAGCCGTGGCCCGTTCCATACCATCGGCGACGCCGGAGATCCCCCGGAAAATGTTCCCGCCCCCCACCACCAGGGCAATCTCGACGCCGAGCTTGTGGACAGCGGCGATTTCCCCGGCGATGCGATTAACGGTGTCCGGATTGATGCCGTATTTATCCTCGCTCATGAGGGCTTCGCCGGACACTTTCAACAGGATACGGCCGTATTTGGCATCCGGGGAAAGGGTTGATTCAGGCACGGCGGAGTTCACGCGGTTGCCCCCGACACATTGACAAAAAAGGGTTTTTCACCCTGTTACCAGGGAACATACATCATTCCGGAAGCTTGCGCCCGCAGAAATCACCCGTGGAAATCGCCCCCGGAAATCATCTCTGGGGATGGTTTTCCCTAGCGCCTCGCCGCGCAACCGGCGAAAGGACTCAGGCGCCCGCGGCGGCGGCCACCTCGGTGGCAAAATCCTCTTCCTTACGCTCCACGCCCTCACCCAGCGCAAAGCGCACGAATCCAGTGATGGTTACCTCGGCGCCTATGTCCTTGGCGGCCTCGGCAATGGCTTGGCTCACCTTGTTTTCGCCGTCGATAACGAAGATCTGATCGAGCAGCGCCACTTCCTCGAAGAATTTGCGGAGACGGCCTTCCACCATCTTGCCGATAATCTCCTCGGGCTTGCCGCTGGCGCGGGCCTGTTCGGCGAGAATAGCGCGCTCGCGTTCTACGAGTTCGGGATCGAGATCATCCTGGCTCACCGATTGCGGATTGGCGGCAGCCACGTGCATAGCCACCTGTTTTCCCAGATCGGACAGTTTTTCCTTGTCCCCGGTGGAAGAAAGACCCACCAGCACACCAATACGGCCCATGCCAGGTACTACCGAATTGTGGATATAACTGGCCATCACCCCCTCTTCCACCTGAAGGCGGGCGGCGCGGCGAAAGCTCATGTTTTCACCAATGGTAGCGATCAGATGGGTGAGTTCCTCCTCTACGCTGCGCCCGGATTCAGGATACTCCCCGGCCAAAAGCGACGAAAGGTCATCATCCTTTTCCAGGGCGAGGCCGGTCACCGTCCGCACATAGGCCTGGAAAACGTCGTTGCGGGAAACAAAATCGGTCTCGGCGTTCACTTCCACAAGCGCGCCTACGTCGCCCTCCACGGCGATGCCGATAAGACCTTCCACAGCGACGCGCCCAGATTTCTTGGCCGCCGCTGCCATTCCCTTCTTGCGCAACCAGTCAATCGCAGCCTCAAGATCTCCGTCCGCCTCGCCCAGAGCTTTCTTGCAATTCATCATGCCGGCACCGGTTTTGTCGCGGAGCTCTTTTACTAGCGATGCCGTGATCTCAGTCATACCTCATCCTTTTTATAAATATATACATATAATAGATTGATATACATATAATATATTAAAAAATTTCCTTCCTCATAACTTGTCTTCCTTCTTTTTCACGGTGGCAGCTTTCTTCTCTGTTGCCTTCCCTGAGGCGACTTTCTTATTGTCCTTTTCAGACTGCTTGGCGGAAGATTTAACCTTGCTCTCGACTTTTTTTACGGGAGCCTTCTTGGCGGAGATTTTCCCAGCGGGAGCCTTTGCCTTGACCTTTGCCTTGACCTTTGCCTTGACCTTTGCCTTGACCTTTGCCTTGACCTTTGCCTTGACCTTTGCCTTGACCTTTGCCTTTGCCTCGTCCCTAGCCTCTTTGGAGTCTGCCTTCTTGACCAGAGATTTAGCCTCGGAAGCTTTAGGCGCTGCTGTTTTTTTCTTCTCTAGTTTCTCTTCCGATGGTTTCACTGATTGTTTGTCCGCGGTGGCTGCGATTATCAATCCCTGCAGCGGTGCCTCAGGAGCAGTTTCTTTCGTGGCAACAGAGGTTTCCTCAACAACCGTTTCGGTCGGTGTTTCTTCCGGCGGCAACGCCTCCATGACGTCCAAATCTTCGCTTGGAATGGCTTGGGCCTCCTGAAGGCCGTCGAGCACAGAATCAGCAAAGAGTGAGCAATAAAGCCCGACAGCACGTATGGAATCGTCGTTCCCAGGGATGGGATAGGCAATGATGTCAGGGTCTGAGTTACTGTCGATAACAGCCGCCACAGGAATGCCCAGTTTGTTGGCTTCCTGCACGGCAATGGTTTCCTTCACTGTATCGATGACAAAAAGGATGTCAGGAAGGCTACCCAGCTTTCTGATTCCACCTAGGGAACGGTCTAGTTTGTCGCGCTCGCGTTCAATTTTCAGCAATTCTTTCTTGGTGAAGCCCACATCATCCCCGGCCAGCAATTCATCGAGTTCGCGCAAGCGGCGAATGGAGACAGACACCGTCTTCCAGTTTGTGAGCATGCCACCGAGCCAGCGGTGATTGACATAGTACTGGCCGCAGCGCGCTGCGGCCTCTGCTATAGGGCGTGAGGACTGGCGCTTGGTCCCCACAAATAGTATGCGGCCGCCCGAAGCGGCCACATCACGGATCGCCTGCATCGCCCGATGCAACATGGGAACTGTCTGTTGGAGGTCGATGATGTGAATCTTGTTGCTGACGCCGAAGAGAAACGGCGCCATTTTCGGATTCCAGCGGCGAGTGTGATGACCAAAGTGAACGCCGGCCTCAAGCAGCTGGCGCATGGTAAAGCTAGGCAACGCCATGAATACGATCCTTTTCCGGTTAGACCTCCGCGGAAGACCATCCGGGGACGTGTTTCATCCCACCGGACACCGGAGCAGACCTTGGGGATATGTCCCCCGCGGCCGCATTCCCGCGTGTGAATTTAACAAGGGGGCATATAGCTCTATCGCTGGGGGATGGCAAGGTAAAAACCATCATGACGAACGTGGAATCCACCGTTTTTCACTGTCGTACAGGGGGACCCGTGCGCTACCTTTCCTCCACACTCTTAATACCAGGCAGGTTTGCAAGATCTGCGCAGAGCACCGGCGAGATGGTATAGCCGCCGACCAAGGCGATTTCTGCTTCGCGCTCCTGTCCTCCTCCATTGCCGGAAAGCCGCACCAGCACACTGACAATACCGTTGCCGCCCCTGTATCCAGCTAGGGTGCATTCTAGCGCCGACGCCGTACCAGAATCGGCTACATGAATCCTGATAGCCGATAATTCCCGTGTCGCCACCTCATCGAGTGCATCTATACGGTTCGCAGTCAGCCGCAGGACTTCTCCATCCATACGCGCCTCGGCAAAAATAATGAGGGCCGTACCTACCTCGAGCAAGTGGCGGGATGCCGACAGGGCCTCGGAAAATACCGTCACTTCGTAGGCGCCGCCGGGATCGGAAAGGCTGAGGAAGGCAAAGCGACTGCCCTTAGCCGAGGTGCGTTCCTTCCTGGAAGTGACGGTTCCCGCCAGCCGCACATGACTGTCGCCGGAATGTTCGGCAAGATGGGCGGGAATGCGGGTGCTGGGAATCACCCCCTGGCGATCAAGATAGGCGGCGTAGATTTCCAGAGGATGGGAAGACAGGAAGAAGCCCAGGGCCTCAAATTCGTAGCCCAGCTTGGCGGTCACGGTCCAGTCATCGGCCTCGGGCAGGATCAGGTCCTGGTCGGAGAACCCGTCGGCCTCGCCGAACAGGCTTTCCTGGGAGCTGTCGCGGGCCTGGGCCGCGGCGCAGGCAAAACGTATCATGGGCCCCACGGCGGCCAACGCGCGGGCGCGATTAGGCTCCAAGCAGTCGAAGGCACCCGCCCAGACTAGATGTTCCAATTGGCGCTTGTTGACTACATGGGGATCGAGGCGGCGGGCGAAAGCTACTAGGTCGTGGAACGAACCGTTGGCCTCACGTTCGGCTACTAATTCCGACATGGCCTGTTCCCCCACATTGCGCACAGCAGCCAGGGCGTAGCGGATGGCTTGGCTGCCATCGTCCCGGGACTCCACGACGAAGACGGGGGCCGATTTGTTGATATCTGGAGGAAGCAACTTCAATCCTAAGCGCGCGATTTCCTGGCGGAATAGGTTGAGCTTGTCGGTATCACCGAGGTCTAACGTCATGGAGGCGGCGAGGAAAGCCACTGGATAATTGGCCTTGAGATAGGCCGTCTGGTAGGCCACTAGGGCATAGGCTGCGGCGTGGCTCTTGTTGAAGCCGTATCCGGCAAACTTGTTGACCTGATCGAAAATCCGATTGGCCTTGGCCTCGGGCACACCGCGTGCCATGGCCCCTTCCACGAAATGCTTGCGCTGGGCGTTCATTTCGGAGCGGATCTTCTTGCCCATAGCTCGGCGCAACAGATCGGCCTCGCCCAGAGTATAGCCCGAGAGAACTTGGGCGATCTGCATCACCTGTTCTTGATAGATGATGATGCCGAAGGTCTCGGCGAGAATGTCTTCCAGCCGGTCATCCATATAATCTGGAGACTCCAGCCCGTGTTTACGGTTCACGTAGCTGGGGATGTTGTCCATGGGGCCGGGCCGATAGAGGGCGACTATGGCGATGATTTCTTCAAATTTGTCAGGCTTGAATCCGCGCAGCACGTCGCGCATACCACTACTTTCGAGCTGGAAGACTCCTACTGTTTCGGCCCGCCCCAACATCTCGTAGGTAAGCGCATCGTCGAGGGGGATGGTGGAAAGGTCCACCGTCACACTCTGATCGTGAAGGAAGGCCACCGCCCGCGCCAGAACCGTAAGCGTCTTCAGGCCTAGAAAATCGAATTTCACCAGCCCAGCCATTCCCACGTACTTCATAGAGAATTGCGTCACCGGCCTGTCGGAGCGAGGATCACGGTAGAGGGGCACCAGTTCATCGAGCGCACGGTCGCCGATGACCACACCCGCGGCATGGGTGGAGGCATGGCGGTAGAGGCCCTCCAGGGCCATGGCAAAGTCCATCATGCGCGAGACGGTGGCGTCTTCAGACCTGGCCTTGGCAAGCTGGGGCTCCGATTCGATGGCTTTGGCCAAGGACATGGGATCGGCAGGGTCGTTGGGGACCAGCTTACAGATGCGGTCTACCTGGCCGTAGGGCATCTGCAGCACCCGGCCCACATCACGCAGCGCCGCACGCGCCTGCAGAGTTCCGAAGGTGATGATCTGGGCCACGTGATCCTTGCCGTACTTGTCCTGGACGTAGCGGATCACCTCGTCGCGGCGGTCCTGACAAAAGTCGATGTCAAAATCAGGCATGGACACGCGCTCTGGGTTGAGAAACCGCTCAAAGAGTAGGCCAAAACGCAGGGGGTCGAGATCGGTAACAGTGAGCGCCCAGGCCACTACCGAACCGGCGCCCGAACCCCTCCCTGGACCCACGGGGATGCCCTCGGCCTTGGCCCATTGGATGAAATCGGCGACAACCAGAAAATAGCCTGCAAATCCCATCTCGTTGATTATGTTGAGTTCGTATTCGAGCCGCTGACGGTAGGGTTTAGCTTCGTGTTCTCGCGTATGGGTGTCTAAATCGGGGGACAAAACATGGGTTTCCAGCCGTGTCTCCAGCCCCGCTTCAGCCAACTTGCGTAGGGTCTCTTCTTCGCTCTGACCATCGGGGCAAGGAAAGGATGGCAATATGGGATCACGGGGCTGCGGAAACCAGGCACAGCGTTGTGCTACCACTAAAGTGTTGTCCGTCGCCTCGGGAAGGTCAATGAACAGATCGCGCATCTCGGTCGCTGATTTGAAACGGTGTTCTGGAGTCAGTCGACGACGGTCTTCTTCATTCAGATACCGCCCCTCGGCGATGCACAGCAACGCGTCATGGGCTCCATACATGGCGGCATCAGGGAAAAAAACTTCGTTGGTGGCCACAAGGGGCAGGTCACAGCGGTAGGCAAGATCAATGAAGGAGCTTTCAATGCGGGCCTCGTCTTCCATGCCATGACGCATGATCTCCACGTAAAGGCGGCCTGGATAGATGGTGGCTAGATCCACCAGCGTTTCTTCGGCTTCCGCTGTGCGGTTTGCCAGAAGATGCCGCCCCGCCGCACCCCTTAGCCCACCGCTGAGCGCGATCAGGCCATCGCTAAAAGTTTCCAAGTCTGACGTAGAGACTTGGGGTTCTGTATGGGAATCTGAATCTAGAAAGGCTCGGCTCATCAGTTTCAGGAGATTACCGTAACCCTTCTCATTTTGGACCAGGAGCACCAGATGGTCGGGCCGCAAGTTGGGGGTATGGGACACATTTTTGCACTTTTCCTCGTGCCTGCGAGTGACAGCCATCTGGCAGCCAATAATGGGCTGTATGCCGGCTTCCCTCGCAACTTGGGCAAACTCCAGGGCGCCGAAGAGATTGCCGCTGTCGGTTACAGCCACCGCCGGCATTGCATCGTCGCGCACAAGCGCTACCAGTTCCCTGATTGGGATGGCACCTTCAAGGAGCGAATAGGCGGAATGAACGCGAAGATGAACGAAGTCAGCGTGCGCCAAGGTGAACCGGCCCTGTAAAAAACCTGTTTTTCTCGCACTCCACCATTTCACACATGGCTACCGACGGGCAGGAAAATTTCAGGGTTATCCACAGGAATCTTTATCAAAACCCACTTGCTCTACAAATTACCCCGGTACCAGCACCCCGTCTCGGATAAGAATGGTACGGTCCATGCGTCTTGCCAAAGCGGGGTCGTGGGTGGCCACCAGCGCCCCGCTGCCAGTTTGGCGCACCAGGGAAACAATCTCATCAAAGACAACAGCAGCGGTTTTCTGGTCGAGATTGCCGGTGGGTTCGTCGGCGAGTAGAACCAAGGGCAGGTTAGCTATAGCCCGGGCGACAGCGACGCGTTGTTGCTCGCCGCCAGATAGTTGGGCCGGCCGGTGGAAGGCGCGCGCTTCCAGAGCCATCATCTCCAGCAGTTCATAAGAGCGTAGCCGTGCCTCGGCCTTGGATAAGCCGGCGATCATCTGCGGCACCATGATGTTTTCAAGGGCAGAAAATTCAGGTAGCAGATGATGGAACTGGTAGATAAAGCCGAGCTGACGACGGCGGATTTCCGTGCGCTTGTCGTCAGAAAGGCGGCTACAGGGAACGCCGCCCACCTCCACTTCGCCGGCATCGGCAGACTCTAAGAGACCGGCGATCTGCAACAGGGTGGATTTGCCAGCACCGCTTGGCCCCACCAAGGCAATAATTTCGCCTCGAAACACCGTCAGTGACGCACCCTGCAGGACCATAATGCGGGAATCGCCCTGATCGAAACTGTGGACAATTTCGGACAAACCCAGGGCTACATCGTCGGTAATACTGTGGTTGGAGGGCGCGACCGACGCGCCCTGCCCCTGCGGGTGTGTCTGCTCATTCATAACGCAAAGCCTCCACCGGATCGAGCCGTGCCGCCCGCCAAGAGGGATAGAGAGTGGCGAGAAAAGTGAGTGCCAGCGCCATGACCACAATCAGGGTCACTTCCAGCGGGTCTACCGTAGCCGGCAGCTTGGAGAGGAAGTAGATCTCCGCAGCGAAAAGATCGGTGCCCGTGAGGCCCTCGAGCCAGCGCCGGATGGTTTCGATATTAAGTGAAAACCCCAGCCCCATGGCGAACCCCGCCAGAGTGCCGACCACTCCGATGGAAGCGCCACTGAGGAAAAAGATACGCATGATCGTGCCTCTTGTAGCCCCCATGGTACGTAGAATGGCGATATTCTGGCCTTTATCTTTCACCAACATGATCATGCTTGAGATGATATTGAAAGCCGCCACCAGGATGATGAGGGTAAGGATCAGAAACATGACGTTACGCTCCACCTGGATGGCGTTGAAGAAGCTGGAATAGGCCTGTTGCCAGTCAGAGAGATGGTAGTTGCTGCCCACTGCCGTCTGTACCAAATCACGTAATCCTTCCATGCTCTCGGGATCCTGGACCATGATTTCGATAGCCGTCACTGCCTCAGGCAAACGGAAGAAGATCTGCGCCACCTCTATAGGCATGAAGATAAAGGAACTATCATATTCGTACATACCCACCTCGAAGGTGGCAGCGATGGGATAGGCACGCATACGCGGAACGCCACCAAAGACAGTAGCGGTGCTTTTAGGCGAAATAATAGTTACGGAATCGCCAGGCCTGACCCTCAGTTTTTGAGCCAACTTACTTCCCATAACAAGGGTCTCGCTGCTGTCGAATTCCTCAAGGTTTCCGTCAATGATGTTGTTGGCAAGAATATCTCTAGCGTGGAAGTCACTTGGCCGCATCCCCCGCACCACTGCCCCAAGCGCCGTGTGGTCGCTGCTCACCATGGCTTGACGTTCGATCATGGGAGTGGCTGAGACAACCCCAGGTACATTGCGCAAGCGCGCCGCTAAGGGATCGAAATTGGTGAGCGTCCGTTCCACGGGAAATACGCCAAGATGCCCGTTAAGGCCTAGGATACGGCTTATGAGTTCTTCGCGGAAGCCGTTCATCACCGACATCACGACTATCAGAGTCGCCACCCCTAGCGTTATCCCGAGCAGAGAAAAACCCGCGATTATGGAAACAAATCCTTCCTTGCGGCGAGGCTTTAGGTAGCGCACAGCTACCATACATTCGAATTTGGAAAACACCTCGGTTTTGCTTCCTTATCCTTGTACTGCTACGCCGATTATGGCTGGTTAAGACCGTAACGCGCCAATTTCTGTTCCCGCTCGTTCGCCCTTTCCATGCGACCACTGTCAAAGGGCGGCTCTGGGGCGTATTCGATTGCCAGTTGGATAGCCCGCGCCGTTTCCTCGCCGCTGAGCTTAGCAGCGAGCTGCAGTGCCATATCGATGCCGGACGACACTCCGGCGCAGGTTATCACCTTGCCATCCAAGACCACTCGTTTATCTACCGCCTCGGCGCCGTAGCTGGAAATGGCGTTCATAGCCCGCCAATGGGTTGTTACCCGCAGGCCCCGCAATACACCCGCCGCTCCCAAAACGAGCGCCCCGGTACAGACCGATACCGTCCACAGAGTCTTTTCGTGCACTCGGCCCACCCAGTCTGTGACTTGGGTGTCTTTAGTCAAGGCGTCGGCGCCGGGACCTCCTGGCACCAGCAAGATATCAGGCTGAGCCACCTCAGTCAGCGCATAATCGGCCAGCAGTGCCAAGGACCCGCCAGCGCTGCGTTGTGGGCCGGACTCCCGCGCGGCGATACTTACCTGTGCGCCAGGGAGCCGCCCCAGAACCTCGAAAGGCCCTACCGCATCGAGCGGCGTCATACCTTCGAAAGCCAGAATCGTGATCTCCATGCCGTGCCTTTCCAGCCAGCCTAGCCGGTGAGTTTCGCCAGCACCGATTCCAAGGACAGTTCCTCGCGTGCGCCGCCATCCCGTCGCTTGAGTTCCAGCCTATCCACAGCGAGCTCTCGCGGCCCCACCACTAACTGCCACGGCAGGCCGATAAGGTCCATATCAGCGAACTTAGCTCCAGGCCTTTCGTCGCGATCGTCGTAGAGCACGTCAATCCCGGCTTCGCGGAGGCGGTTATAGATATTCTCACACTGGGAAACGCAGGCCTTGTCAGTCACTTTCAGGTTCACCAGCCCCACGGCGAATGGCGCTACACTATCGGGCCATATAATACCATTTTTGTCATGGCTAGCCTCAATAATAGCCGCTGGAAGGCGCGAGACGCCGATGCCGTAAGAACCCATCTCTACGATAATGCGCTCGCCCTCAGGCCCGTCCACCACCAGCCCCATGGCCTTCGAATATTTTGTGCCGAAATAGAAGATATGTCCCACCTCGATACCTCGAGCCTGTTTCAGGCGGTCCCCCGCCACGGGACAAGACACAGGGTCGTGCAACTTCTCCTCCACCGCATAGATGGATTGCAAAGCCTCCACGTCAGGGTTGTCCACATCCAGGGTCAGTTCGTCATAAATGACGTCGTAGAAGATGGCGCTTTCCCCGGTCCCGGTGAGAATGTGGAACTCATGGCTCATATCGCCGCCGATAGCGCCGGGATCGGCGCGCACCGGCACCGCCTTCAGACCCATGCGAGTAAAGGTACGCAGATAGGTGGCAAACATGTTGTCGTAGGATTTTTTTGCCCCTTCAAGATCAAGGTCAAAAGAATAGGCGTCCTTCATAAGGAACTCGCGGCCACGCATGACGCCGAAACGAGGGCGCACCTCATCACGGAACTTCCACTGAATATGATAGAGATTTACAGGAAGTTCCCGGTAACTCTTAATGTAGTCTCTAAGGATAGCTGTAACCATTTCCTCATTGGTGGGACCATAGAGAAGGTCGCGCCCATGGCGGTCTTCGATACGCAACATCTCCTTGCCGTAATCATCGTAGCGTCCGCTTTCCCGCCACAGGTCTGCTGACTGAATGGTGGGCATGAGAATTTCCTGGGCGCCGGCGAGGTTCTGTTCCTCACGGATGATGGCCTCAACGTTCTTCATTACCCGCAGTCCAAGCGGCAACCAGGAATAGATGCCAACGCTTTCCTGGCGGATCATGCCAGCACGCAACATCAATTGGTGGGAAACGATCTGCGCCTCTGCCGGGGTTTCTTTTAAGGTGGGAAGAACAAATTCAGACAGGCGCATGGAAATGCTTTCATATGGAGACACCCGCCAAGCGCAGAGGGTGCGAAGAAAGTTCGACGAAGGACCGTGACTTTAGGCAATGCCATAGGCGAAGGCAATGGCGTGAGGACGGTGGATTCTATAATCCTGAGAAAATGAAATTAATTCGTTTCTCACAAAAAAAGGGTGACGAACGCACCGGAATGGCCTAGCTTTACCGCAATAGAACACCGTGCCATATAATGCACGTCCCGAGTTTGGGGAGGAAACCACGCCCTGATCTGTCTTTGTTCCTGGTGTGGAAGAAGATGTAGCTAATGCATCATTGAAGAATGGCAAGACTGGCTCCCAGTGTTGCCATTTTTTTATTGGAGAAATGATTCCCTGTTTTTTACTAATCAGAAGCCCGCATCCAGGGCGGATTAAGTCGAGCAATCTTCCCGTAGACGGGACAGGTCTCGTGGTGGGCGCCTGGAAGATAGCCCGTGCTCATGAGAAATTCGTTGGTGATTTCTCCGCCCGTAAAATGAAAGGTCTTCTTGAACAGTCTAACCCAGTCATCCTTAGGCATAGGATGGTGATAGTCTAGCCAAGCTGAAAAGGAGCCACAGTCGCGGACAAGACCCTGTATTGCCTTGGCATTGTGGATGGCGGCGGCGATTTTTAGGCGGTTACGGATAATCCCGGCATCACCCATGAGACGGGCTATATCGTCCTCACCATAGGCAGCCACCCGATTGATTTCGAATCCTTCGAAGGCAGCGCGAAAATTCTCTTCCTTCTTGAGAATGGTGAGCCAGGACAGACCCGCCTGATTGAGCTCCAGCACCAGCCGTTCAAAGAGAATGTTATCGTCAGTGACCGGGAATCCATAGATTTCATCGTGATGGGGTCCGTGCTGGGGGTGGCCCCGCGCCGCGTCGCAATACCAGCTCATAGGAGGCTTTCCTGTGGTTTTGTGTCCTCACGGATCATATATACATCATTCGACGCTTGGCGCCTTACCCACATTATCGGAAGAACGGCATGATCATTCTTCTTTCTCCCTCCAAGAAGCTCTACTTCAAGAACATTCCGGAGGCTCTTCCCTATACCCAGCCTAACTTCTTGGACAAGAGTCGTATTCTGATAGATCATGCCAAGAAACTGAGCCAGAGTGAACTTTCCCGCCTCATGAAAATCAGCGACAAGCTAGCTAGTCTCAGCTACGCTAGGTTCAGGGAATTTTCCATTCCTTTCACGCTGGACAACGCCAAACAAGCAGTATTGGCTTTTCGCGGTGACACCTACGTGGGAGTAGACGCCGACAGCTTCGATGACAAAGATCTGTACTTTGCTCAGGATCACTTAAGGATTCTCTCTGGGCTTTACGGCTTGCTGCGCCCTCTCGATCTGATCCAACCCTATCGTCTGGAAATGGGCACGCGGCTTCCAAACCAAGAAGGAAGCGACCTCTACCAGTTTTGGAATCGGCAGCTAGCTGAGAGTCTTAACGCCTTGAGTAAAGGCCATAAAACTCCCTTAGTGGTGAACCTAGCCTCAAACGAGTATTTCAAAGCCATTGACCGCAAGCGCCTGAAAATTCCCGTTCTGACTCCAGCGTTCAAAGAATGGCTCAATGGTGAGACCAAGGTACTCGGCATGGCGGTTAAACGCGCCCGTGGCATGATGGCTCGCTATATTATACGCAACCGTCTAGAAACTCCCGAAGCCATGAAGGACTTCAACGACGGCGGTTATGCCTTCCAGCCAGACACATCGGACGAAGAAAGCTGGGTTTTTATGCGCGAAAGGAATGTATGAGAGTCTACAACTCCCTCACATTGATAATCCCCGACGTCACTAGGGCGTAGACACCTACCCATAACAGGCCAGCAATAATGGTAGTCACGGTGAATTTTAGACCGATACGAGGATTTGTGGGTGCGCCTCTGTCGTGGCCTTTTTCGGGCGCAGGCTCCTGTAGAATACCCCAAGGCAAAACCGCAAATAGCGTCACCCACCACAAGATAATGTAGACTACAAGACCAGATGCAAGACCCATAATGAAGGCCCCTTCCCTAAAGGCGAACCACGTGGACCTGAGTCACTGGGCGCTGCGTGCGCTTCAAGAAAAAAGCTTTGCGCACCGCACACCGCACAGCCTCCCCAACTTCATCTTCATTACGGGCCGATGACCCAGCTAACGAGCCCACTGCTGCGCTCGCGGCGGCTATAAGCTTTCTGATGAAGGCTTCATCCCCCTTTTCGGTGAAGTAGCCAGGCGCGCTGATTACGGGATCGGAGAGTAATTCACCATCGCCGTCGATGACCACCGTCACCGCCATGGAACCATTGAATATCACCCGCTTACGGGCTGCCATCATAGAGCCATCCAGCGGCACCAGCCGGTTTCCATCCAGCGTCAAGCGGCCGCTATGCACTCGACCGACGATCTCCGTGTCACCGGGAGCGAGACGTAGCACAATGCCGTTCTCAATCTCCACCGCCTGGGGTATCTGGCATGACCGCGCCAACTTCGCTTGTTCATGTAGATGGCGGATCTCGCCGTGAACCGGCACCACCACACGCGGATTAACCCATTGATACATCCGAGTCAGTTCATCGCGCCCAGGATGTCCGGATACATGGATGAAGTGGTCTTTCTCCGTCACTACTTCCACGCCGAGGGCCACAAGGCGGTTCTGCAGTCTGGCGATGGATTTCTCATTTCCCGGAATAATACGCGAGGAAAAAATAGCTACGTCACCATTCTCCAGTTCCACCCGGGGATGATTACCCGAGGCGATCCGAGAGAAAGCGGCGCGTGGTTCCCCCTGGCTCCCAGTACAGATCAGCAGGACCTGATCCCGGGGCAGGCGCTCCACATCGTATTCAGTAAGGAATTCAGGGATATCAGTAAGATATCCGTTTTCCTTTGCAGATTCGTAGAATGACCATAGGGAACGGCCGATGAGAGCAGCATGACGGTTATTGGCCTCCGCCACACGAGCCAGGGTACTGAGACGGGCGATGTTGGAGGCAAAACAGCCCACGACGACACGGCCGCTGTCGTAACAGCCTACCAGTTTTTCAAGACTTTCCCGCAGATTTCCCTCAGAACCCGATGCACCCTCGGTAAAGACGTTAGTGGAGTCGCACACCATAGCTAGCACTCCGCCCTCGCCCAATTCCCGGAGTGCCCTTTCATCGGTAACTTCGCCTACAATGGGGTTGGGGTCGAGCTTCCAATCCCCAGTATGAAGGACGGTGCCGTGTGCCGAATGGATGACCACGGCGTTGGGTTCGGGGATAGAGTGGGTAAGGGTAATGAGATCAATGGTAAATGGCCCCACCTCGAAGGAGCCGCTTAAGGGTATTTCCGTGATGATTGCCTCTTTTTCTAACCCCATTTCCCGCAGCTTGCGGCGCAGGATGGAGGCGGTAAAGGAGGTGGCGTAGATGGGGCACTGCAAGCGCGGCCATAAATGGGGCACTGCACCGATATGGTCCTCATGGGCGTGGGTGAGGACAATGCCCGCCAGACGGTCGCGCTGGCTCTCTATAAAGGCGGGATCAGGAGTAATGATATCTATCCATGGCATGGAATCGTCACTGAAGGTGACGCCCAAATCAACGATGATCCAGGCTCCTTCACTGCCATAGAGGTTGAGGTTCATGCCGATCTCTCCCGACCCACCTAAGGGCAGGAACAGCAGTTCCTCTCCCGGCACCGGTTCACCCTCAGGCAACAGCGCTTGGTCCATTTCTTTGTTGGGCTGTTTCATAAAGGGTTGTTGATCTGGTGGATTTTCAGTAATCCGTGCAGAGTTAATGTAGGATCGTGATGTTGGATGGACGAGGTGGAATCAGCAAAAAGGGCAGCCAGCCCACCGGTGGCAACCACCGTCATGGGTTCCCCAAATTCCTCTGTGATCCGCACCACCATACCTTCGATCATGCTTACATAGCCCCAGAAAATACCAGATTGCATAGCGCTGATGGTGCTCGTACCGATGATTTTCCCCGGCTTTTCCACAGCGATGCGGGGGAGCTGGGCCGCCTCCATGTAGAGTGCCTCCAGCGACAAGTGTATGCCCGGGGCGATCACGCCACCGATGTAGTTACCCTTGCCGTCCACCACGTCGAAGGTAGTAGCGGTGCCAAAATCAAGAACGATGGCCGGCCCCTTGTAGCGATCGTGGACGGCCACCGCATTCGCCAACCTATCGGCCCCTACTTCCGCGGAATGTTCAGTGAGCACCTCGATCCCGAGGTCCACACCGTCAGCACCCACGATCAAAGGCTCGCAGTTGAAATAACGGTGGCACATGGCCGATAGGTAGTGCTGCGAAGCGGGCACCACATTGGCGACAACCGCCGCCTTGATGTCACCCAGTGCCAAGTCTTCCAGAGTCATCAGCTGGGTTAGCCATACCGCGTATTCATCAGCGGTGCGATGCAGGTCGTTGGAACTGCGCCAGCGAGCGCGCAGGGTTTCACCTTCAAAAATGGCGAAAATCACATTGGTATTGCCTGAATCAATAGCCAGCAACATGGTCAGTCCGTTTCTCACCTTGGGGGAAAAATATATCTCCAGCGGTGATTGTCCTCATTTCGCCGTTCTCCAGTACCAGAACAAGGGCACCAGAAGCGTCGAGATCAAGAAATTTTCCGCTCACGCACCCATCTTCCAGCACCACTTCTATGGGATCTCCCAGCCCACATGCACGCAACAGCCACGCCTCGCGCAGGGGGGGGAACCCATCTCTTAGCCAGCGCGTATAGCAGTTCTCGAAGGTGGAACAAAAGCATTCTAGCACATGGGCCGCCGCCACGGCCTCCGCGCCCACCGCCTTTAGGGAGGTGGCGGGATGGGAAACGCCTTCCGGGTGCGACACCAGATTAACCCCCAGCCCTAACACCAACCATTCCACACGATCCTGATGGAAACCGGATTCCAATAGGATTCCCGCCGCCTTACGTCCCTCCAGCAACACGTCGTTGGGCCATTTATAGGAAACAGCCACACCCTCGGGGACTAGGGTATCTAGAGCCATGCCCAGCGCCACCGCCGCCACGAAACTGAGCTGCACGGCCTCGGCCAGGGGGGAAGTAGGACGCAGGATCAGTGAGAGATAGAGGTTTCCTAACGGCGACACCCAATCATGACCGCGCCGCCCCCTACCCGCCGTCTGCTCGCGGGCCCAGACCACGGTAAATTCTCTCCCCCCTTTCTTGGCCAAACGGCACGCCTCTTCGTTTGTGCTGTCGAGGCGTTCGAAAGAGAGAAGGTGATAACGGGAGGAAAGATTCAGAGTCTGGGTCATGGTCTGTGTACAAAAGCACTGCCGTGGCTAACCAGAGAAAAGAGATGCCACCGCCGCGGTGGCCGCCAAGAGAATGGGTTCTGGATAGATGAAAAAAAACAGGGTGAAGGTCCCCGTGCCAACCAGGATCGCGGCAATATCGTGGCCGATCCACTTGTCCAAGGGCTCGTGGGATTCGTCAAAATACATTATCTTGACGATACGCAGATAATAGAAGGCTCCCACTACGCTGGTAAGGATGCCGACAATGGCGAGGGCATAGAGGTCTGACTCGATGGCTGCCAGAAACACGTAGAGCTTGCCGAAGAATCCGGCCAGCGGAGGGATCCCTGCCATGGAAAACATGAAGATGGCCATGGCTAGAGCAATCATGGGATGGGTCTTAGAAAGTCCGGCTAAGTCTTCGATATTCTCTACCATGCGGTCGTGTTGGCGCATGCAAAGAATGACGGCGAAGGTGCCCACCACCATGAACAGATAGACTGTTATGTAGATCAGTACTCCATGCACCCCGGAAGCAGTGCCTGCCGCCAGACCAACTAAGACATATCCCGTATGACCGATGGAGCTGTAGGCCATAAGACGCTTGATATTGGTTTGGTTAAGGGCGGCGAAATTTCCTAGCACCATAGAGGCCAACGATACCGCCACAACCACTTGCTGCCATTCTTCCACCAGTCCGCCCAGGGGGCCCACGAGAACCCGTAGCAATAGGGCGATGGCGGCGATCTTTGGCGCCACGGCAAAAAAAGCCGTAATCGGCGTGGGCGCGCCCTCGTAGACATCTGGCGTCCACATGTGGAAGGGAACGGCTGAAACCTTAAAGGCTAGACCAGCCATAACGAAAACTAGGCCGATAATCACCCCCATCGGAACCTGTAAATTCGCGGTAGAAAGGATTTTGGCAAGTTGCGAAAATTCCGTACTTCCGGTGAACCCGTAAATGAGCGATACACCATAAAGCAGCAGTCCCGAAGACAGGGCACCGAGGATGAAATATTTAAGCCCCGCCTCGGTGGATCTCAGCGTATCGCGTTGGATGGAAGCCAGCACATAGAGACATAGACTCTGGAGTTCCAGGCCTACATAGAGGGAAAGTAGACTGCTGGCCGAAATCATCATCATCATACCTAGGGTGGCGAATAGGATGAGGATGGGATATTCGATTCGTTCCTGCTTTTCTTGATCGTGATAGTCAAGGGAAAGCAGCACCGCCAGCGCCGAGCCCAGAAGTACTAGCGATTTCATAAAAACGGCGTAGCGGTCGGAAATGAATAGGCCAGAAAAGGTGAAGCGGCCCCCCGGCTCAATGGTCATTTCCATGACCTGGACTGCTAGCAGGACAAGAACAGTGGTATAGCCAATAAATCGGAACGGGGCATCGCTACGTACCGCGCCGTAGAGCAAAAGGAGCAGGCCACTCAAAGCAAGCACAATTTCGGGTAGGGCGGGAAGGAAATCAGGTAGTTCGGTCATCTTGTCTTCCTGCTCCTATGGCGCCGCGGCGGCAAGGTTAAGAGCGTGTGCGATCTTGAACTTATCAACCAGGTTTTCAGCTGAGGCGTGCATAAAGCCGAGGAAGTATTCGGGATAGATCCCCATCCACAAAACCAGCACCACCAACGGCGCAAAGACGGCCACTTCCCGACGATTGAGGTCAAGGATAGATTTAAGTTCTTCTTTTTCCAGCAGGCCCAGCATGACTCTACGGTAGAGCCACAACATATAGACCGCGCCCAACACCATCCCGGTGGACGCCAGCACCGCCAGTAGGCGGTTCACTTGATAGGCGGCAAGAAGACTTAAAAACTCGCCAATGAACCCGCTGGTACCGGGAAGGCCCAGTGCCCCCAAGGTAAACACCATGAAGACCAAGGCGTAGGCCGGCATACGGTGCACCAGCCCGCCGTAGCTGGCGATGTCACGGCTATGGATACGGTCGTAGAGCACACCCACGCACAGAAACAGGGCTGAGGAAATGATACCGTGGCTAAGCATCTGGAACAGCGCCCCTTCTATGCCCTGGAGGTTGACAGTGAAAATGCCGATGGTGACGAATCCCATATGAGCCACCGAGGAATAGGCGATGAGCTTTTTCATATCCTCCTGGGCCAGGGCCACCAGCGAGGTGTAAATGATAGCCACCGCACTGAGCGTAAAGATCAACGGCTGGAAGAAAAGGCTGGCTTCAGGCAGCATGGGCAGTGAAAAACGCAGGAAGCCGTAGGCCCCCATTTTCAGCAGCACACCGGCAAGAATAACGGAACCCGCCGTGGGTGCTTCTACATGAGCATCGGGTAGCCAAGTATGCACCGGCCACATGGGCACCTTCACAGCAAAGGAGGCGAAGAAGGCCAACCACAGCCAGTATTGCAGAGAAGGATCGATCCTAGCCTGCATCAGAGCGGGGATATCGGTTTTCCCCACCACCACGTAGAGGGTGAGCACCGCGATCAGCATCAGCACCGAACCGGCCAGCGTATAGAGGAAAAACTTGAAGGCTGCATAAATGCGCCGCGGACCGCCCCAGACGCCGATGATCAAGAACATAGGGATCATTACGCCCTCAAAGAACAGATAGAAGAGGACGAAATCGAGAGCGCAGAACATGCCCACCATCATGGTCTCCAACACCAGGAAAGCGATCATGTATTCTTTGACGTGGCTGCGGATGGATGCCCAGCTCGCCAGTACGCAAAGGGGTGTCAAAAAGGTGGAGAGCAGAACGAACCACACCGAAATCCCATCCACCCCCATGTAATACTGGATGCCTAGCCCACTAATCCACTGTTTGGTCTCCACGAACTGGAACCCCGCGGTGTCGGGATCGAAAAGCAGAATCAGCACTACCGATATGATGAAGGTGACGAGCGAGGTCCACAGGGCGAGTTGGCGCGAATTACGGACCACCATCTCTTCGTCACCACGGATCGTGAAGATAAAGAGCGCGCCGAGGACCGGAAGGAATGTAATCAGTGAGAGTATGGGAAGATGCGTCACCATAACCCTAGCCCATCGACCCGTAGAGATGCCAGCTGATGAACCCGACCACGCCAATGATCATGGCGAATGCGTAATGGTAGACATAGCCGCTTTGCAGCGCCGCTGCCCGCCGCCCCACGCGCAGCACCGAGGCGGCAATGCCATCCGGGCCGATACCGTCAATGAGTCTGCCGTCGCCTGACTTCCATAAGCCGCGCGCCAGAACCAGCGTCGGACGCACGAACAGACGGTCGTAGACCTCATCGAAATACCATTTATTGTAAAGGAAGGCGTGGAGACGGGGGAAGCGCTCCGCCGCGGAATCCGCAAGCCCAGGAAACTTGGAATAGGTGATAAAGGCCAGCAAAATACCCAGCATGGCCATAACTAATGGCGTGATCTGGATATACGGCGTGATCTGGATATACCAGGACGCGTAATGGGTGTCGGCCAGAGCGTCATGGCTGGGAAGCGCCAAGATTGAGGCCCGCCAAAACCCCTCTCCACCATCACCCACAAACAAGTCATAACCAAGATAGCCGGAGAAAATAGCGCCCACCGAGAGGATGATCAGCGGCACTGTCATTACCTTAGGCGATTCGTGCACATGGGCCATGACTTTCTCGCCAGCCCTGGAGTCACCGTGGAAAGTCATGAACAGCATGCGGTAGCTATAGAAGGCTGTGAGGAAAGCCACCACCACGCCTAGGATATAAGCAAAATTTCCCGCGAAGCCATGCGCCTCCCAGGCAGATTCGAGAATAATGTCCTTCGAGTAGTACCCGGCGAAGAAGGGAATGCCAATGAGCGATAGACTGCCCACACACATTGCCACGTAGGTCAGAGGAATTCTGCGCCAGATGCCGCCCATCTGGCGCATGTCCCGTTCACCGGACATAGCGTGAATTACCGAACCCGAGCCCAGAAACAGCAGCGACTTGAAGAAGGCATGAGTCATGAGGTGAAAGATGGCGGCACCATAGGCCGACACCCCGACGGCAAAGAACATGTAGCCCAACTGGCTGCAAGTGGAGTAGGCAATCACGCGCTTGATGTCATTCTGGACCAGGGCGATGGTAGCTGTGATGAAGGCGGTGAGTGCTCCGATAATTGCTGCCGCGGCAAGTACCGACGGAGCCAGTTCGAACAGGGGAGAAAGCCGCACCACCATGAACACCCCGGCAGTAACCATAGTGGCAGCGTGGATGAGCGCCGAAACTGGGGTCGGGCCTTCCATGGCGTCTGGCAGCCACACGTGCAGTCCCAACTGCGCCGATTTACCCATGGCACCGATGAGCAGCAGCAGACAGATAAGAGTCAGGGCATGCACCTCCAGCCCCAGGAATTCGAAGGTGGTTCCAGCCTGGGCCGGGGCGGCGGTGAAGATGGTCTCGAAGGCTACGGAGCTGAAGAGATAGAACACAGCTAAAATGCCCAGCGCGAAGCCAAAATCGCCAATGCGGTTGACCACAAAGGCCTTGAGGGCAGCGGTATTAGCCGAGGCACGGTCGTACCAGAATCCGATCAACAGATACGAGCACAGGCCAACGCCCTCCCAGCCGAAGAAGAGCTGTATCAAGTTATTTGCCGTTACCAAAATCAACATGAAGAAGGTAAAGAGGTTGAGATAGGAGAAGAACCGGGGGATGGACGGATCCTTGGCCATATAACCGATGGAATAAATGTGGATTAGGGCCGAAACCACCGAGACCACAAACACCATCACCGCGGTCAGAGTGTCGAACTTCAGAGCCCAAGACACCTCAAATTCACCAGAATGGATCCAGGTGAAAAGTTCTATGGTACGCGCATTGCCGTCCAGCGCCACCTCACGGAAGATCACCAGCGAGAACAGGCCCGATAGAACCATCAGGCCACAAGTGATGAGCTGGGCACCACGGTCGCCGGTCCAGCGTCCGAGAAGTCCAACTGCGACGGCCCCGATCAGAGGCAGAAATATAGTAGCCACGTAGAGCACGGGCTATCCCTTCATCACGTTCACATCCTCCACTGCAATGGAGCCGCGGTTGCGGAAGAAAGCGATCATGATAGCCAGGCCGATGGCCGATTCAGCAGCAGCAACGGTAAGAACGAACATGGCGAACACCTGCCCCGTCAGATCGTGAAGGAAGTTGGAAAAGGCTACTAAGTTAAGGTTCACCGCCAGCAGCATCAGCTCTACCGACATGAGGATGATGATCACGTTCTTGCGGTTAAGGAAAATACCAAAGATACCCAGCGAAAATAGGATCGCTGCGACGGTGAGGTAATGTTCCAAGGTTATGGTCAGCACAGCCTAGACCCCTCTCCCCGTTGGCACTTTACGGATTTCGATGGAGTCTTTACGTGGCCGTGACACCTGTTCGGAAATTTTCTGTCGCCGCACGTCGGGCCGCGAACGATGGGTCAGGGTGATGGCCCCGATCATGGCCACCAGAAGCACCAAACCTGCCGCCTGGAAGAGGTAGAAATACTGGGTATAGAGCACATCGCCCAAGGCCCGGGTATTGGTCATTACCCCTAATGGAGCTACGATAGTTGACGGGCTACCTGCCATCGTAACCTCAGGCGCGAAGGTCCACCCTCCGGTCACGAAGACCAGTTCTACGAGAAGGATAAGGCCCACAAGGCCCCCCATGGGAAGGTATTGAAGAAAACCCTCGCGCATGGTGACGAAGTTGATGTTGAGCATCATCACCACAAACAGGAACAGAACTGCCACCGCCCCCACATAGACTACCACCAGGATCATGGCCAAGAACTCCGCCCCTAGCAGCAGGAACAGCCCTGCTGCGTTGAAGAAAGCGAGAACCAGGAACAGCACCGAATGCACTGGATTGCGGGCAGTTACCACCATCACCCCCGAGACCAGCACGAGGGTGGAAAATAGGTAGAAGGCTGCGGCCGAGACTACTAAGCCTGCTTCTGGCATTTCTCCACCTTCTTGATTCTAGTTTCAGCAATCATGGTGTTTTCTCGGGTCTCTTCTAGCGATACGGCGCGTCGCGTTCGATATTAGCGGCGATCTCCGCTTCCCAACGGTCCCCGTTGGCGAGTAACTTTTCCTTGTTGTACATGAGCTCGGCCCGAGTCTCGGTGGTGAATTCGAAGTTTGGCCCCTCGACGATGGCGTCCACCGGACAGGCCTCCTGGCAGAACCCACAATAGATGCATTTGGTCATGTCCAAATCGTAGCGGGTAGCACGGCAGTTTCCAGCGACGTTCGGGTCGGCCTCGACGGTGATGGCCTGGGCTGGACAAATAGCCTCGCATAACTTGCAGGCAATGCAGCGTTCTTCCCCATTTCTATAGCGCCGCAGAGCATGTTCTCCGCGGAAGCGTGGGGAAAGAGGTCCCTTTTCGAATGGGTAGTTGAGCGTCACTTTTGGACGGAAAAAATACACCAAGGTCAGCATCAGCCCCGATAACAATTCGGAAAAAAGCACAGACCGAACCCCGCGTTTGAGCAAAGTCATAAGGTGCCTCCCGCCAGGGGCAACCAGCCGGTGAAGATCAGAACCCCGGCCGTCAATACCACCCAGACCAGGGACAGGGGCAAGAATACCTTCCATCCTAGGTGCATGAGCTGGTCGTAGCGGTAGCGCGGGAATGTGGCACGCACCCACAGAAAAATAAAAAGTATGATCATGATCTTGATCAGGAACCACACAGGGCCTGGAATCAGAGTAAAGGGCGCCACGTCAAAGGGTGGCAGCCAGCCGCCAAAAAATAGGACCACGGCCATAGCGCTCATGAGAATCATGTTTGCGTATTCGCCAAGAAAGAAGAGCGCGAAGGTCATGGCCGAATATTCTACGTTGTATCCGGCTACCAGTTCGGCCTCCGCCTCGGGAAGGTCGAAAGGTGTGCGGTTTGTCTCGGCCAGGGCAGAGACAAAGAACACTACGAACATGGGGAAAAGCGGGATAGCGAACCAGACGCTCTTCTGGGCCATGATGATGTCAGTAAGATTAAGAGAACCCACACAGAGTAGCACCGTGATGATGATGAAGCCGATGGAGACCTCGTAGGAGATCATCTGCGCCGCTGAGCGCAGGGCACCGAGAAAAGCGTATCTAGAATTGCTCGACCAACCGGCCATGATGATGCCATAGACGCCTAGGGAGGAAATGGCGAAGAGGTAGAGAATCCCTACATTGATGTCGGCCAGAACCAGCCCCTGGCCGAAGGGAATCACCGCCCAAGCCGCCAACCCCAGGGTAAAGGTGAGTATGGGCGCAAACACGAAAACCACCTGGTCGGCGCTGCTTGGCACTACAGTTTCTTTCATCAGCAACTTAAGCCCATCGGCAAAGGGCTGTAACAGCCCGAAAGGCCCCACCACGTTAGGCCCCTTGCGAAGCTGTATGGCGCCGATCACCTTGCGCTCAACATAGGTGAGGTAGGCCACACAGATCAGCAGGGGCACCACGATGACCAGGATCTTGGCCACGATAATGATCAGCGGCAGAAGGTATTCTTGCCAAAGTTCAGCCATTGGTGCCCGTAATGTTGAGGTAGGGAACATGGAAAGTGTTGGTGCAGCGCGCCATGGTTTTGGAGGCGCGACTGATGGGGTCGGTCATGTAAAAGTTTTCCACCGCGTTGATGAAGGGTGAGGCATTCATCTCACCGGTGGTACCGAAGGCGGTCCACTCGGTCCTTGCCGTGCGGTTGGCAGCGGCCACGTCTACCTCGGCAAAAACGGCGTTGGTGTGAACCATATGCGCACGCAGTTCTTCCAGGGTGTCATAATGCGTCTTCTTGCCCAGAGCGTGTGACAAGGCGCGCAAAATCATCCAGTCGGGACGGGCCTGGCCAGGTGGGTGCACCGCAAGATGGGTCTGCTGCACCCGACCCTCGGTGCTAACGTAGGTGGCGTCCTTCTCCGTATAGGCCGCCCCAGGAAGCACCACATCCGCGGCTGCGGCCCCGGCATCACCGTGATGCCCCTGATAGATCACAAAGGCAGAGCCAAGCTCAGTAGTATTGATTTCGTCGGCACCGAGCAGGTAAACCACCTCTACCTCGCCACTTTCCGCGCCTTGGAGGATACCGGCAACATTACGGCCATCCTCCTCAGGAACAAAGCCAAGGTCCAGTCCTCCCACACAGGAAGCGGCTGTATGCAGAACATTGAAGCCGTTCCAGCCGTGGCTCACCAGGCCGAACTTGTTTGCCAGATTGCGGGTGGTGGCCAGAACTGCTGAGCCATCGGGACGGACCAGTGCCCCCTGCCCCAGAATCAGCATAGGCTTCTGAGCAACGTCCATGAGTTCCGCGAACATATGGGAACGGGAAAGAATCTGTTCCAAGATATGTGGGCTGGAGCCCAGATATTCATAACTGTAGGTAAGATCGGCCTTGGACCCCACGAGGGCAACGGAAAACCCACCCATGAGATAGCGTTTGCGCAGGCGGGCATTGATGATGGGTGCCTCATACCGGGGGTTACTACCGATCAGCAGACATAAATCTGCATCCTCGATATTGGCGATACTTGTATTAAACAGATACCCTGCACGCACCCTCGGATCGAGCTGGGCGCCACTCTGGCGGCAGTCCATATGGGGCGACTTGAAGGCCGTCATAATGTCTTTTAACGCCTGTATGGACTCACAGCACGCCAAGTCACCGGCGATGGCGGCGATTTTCCGGCCCTTGGCTCCCATGATTTTGCCGATGCGGTCGGCGATGGCGGCAAAGGCCTCGTCCCAGCTTGTCTCACGTAAGCGTCCATTCTCGCGAACGTAAGGACGGTCTAAACGCTGGCATTTCAACCCGTCATAGGCAAACCTGGCCTTATCGGAAATCCATTCTTCGTTTACATCCTCGTTAAGGCGGGGCAGAACGCGCATAACCTCGTTACCGCGGGAATCCACCCGGATATTACTGCCCACGGCGTCCAGGACATCAATGGTCTCGGTGTGGCGGAGCTCCCAGTTACGGGCGCTGAAGGCGTAGGGCCCGGAGGTGAGCGCCCCCACCGGACACATATCGATCATATTACCCGAAAGTTCCGAACTCAGCGCCATTTCCACATAGGTGCCCACCTCAGCGTTTTCGCCACGGCCCGTGGCGCCCATTTCCTCAACGCCCGCCACCTCGGTGGAAAAACGAATACAGCGGGTGCAATGAATACAGCGGGTCATGGCGGAGGCCACCAAGGGACCAAAATCCTTGTCCGGCACCGCCCGCTTGTTCTCCTGGAAGCGGCTTTGATTGGCGCCATAGGCTACGGTGATGTCCTGAAGATCACATTCGCCGGCCTGGCCGCAGACGGGACAATCCAGTGGATGGTTGATGAGAAGGAATTCCAATGCACTCCTACGCGCTTTTTCCACCATTGGCGTATTTGTGCGAACTACCATGCCATCGGTCACCGGCATAGCGCAGGAAGCAATCGGTCGAGGTGAGGGTTCCATTTCCACCAAGCACATGCGGCAGTTTCCGGAGATAGACAAGCGTTCGTGATAGCAAAAGCGGGGAATTTCAATGCCAGCCACCTCACAAGCCTGAAGCACGGTCAGCCCAGCATCCACCTTTATTTCTATGTCGTTGATCGTGACCCTCGGCATAAGTGTCCTTTCCCTAGATTGCTTCCGGAAGATCTTCGGCCTGGATGGCAGCCGGCGTAGCGATGGTGAGATCATGGGCGGCGATCCTGTTTTCGAGTTCTGGTCGGAAATGACGGATCAGCCCCTGGATAGGCCATGCCGCTGCATCACCCAAGGCGCAGATGGTGTGACCCTCAATCTGGCGGGTGACTTCATCGATTATGTCGATGTCCTCAATCCGTGCATCCCCCACTGCAAGTTTTTCCATCATCCGCCATAGCCAGCCCGTACCCTCGCGACAGGGCGTACACTGACCGCATGATTCATGCTTGTAGAACTTGGACAGTCGGGTGATAGCACGGACAATATCGGTGGATTTATCCATAACGATAACCCCCGCGGTACCCAGACCTGACTGTACCTCGCGCAGAGAGTCAAAATCCATAAGCAGGGTATCGCAAATATGTTTCGGTAAAAGCGCCGTGGAAGAGCCGCCGGGGATCACCGCCAAGAGATTGTCCCACCCGCTGTGCACACCGCCAGCATGCTTTTCGATGAGTTCCCGCAGGGGAATACCCATCTCCTCCTCCACGGTGCAGGGCAGGTTCACATGACCGGAAATGCAAAACAGCTTTGTCCCCGTGCTCTTGAGTCGGCCAAGCGAGGCAAACCAGCCCGCCCCACGGCGAATAATTTCAGGCACCACAGCAATGGTTTCCACATTGTTAACAATAGTGGGGCAGCCATAAAGACCAACAGTGGTCGGGAACGGAGGTTTCATGCGGGGTTGGCCTTTTTTACCTTCAAGGCTCTCCAGCAAAGCCGTCTCTTCACCGCAAACGTAGGCGCCGGCCCCGTGGTGAAGGTAAATTTCTAAATCCCATCCAGACTTGCAAGCGTTCTTACCGATCAGGCCGGCCTTGCGGGCCTCGTCAACGGCGAATTGGAGGCGCAGGGCCTCAGCGTGGAATTCCCCACGGATATAAATGTAGGCGGTGTTGGCACCAGTGGCAAAACCGGCGATCAACGCTCCTTCCACCAGTTTATGGGGGTCATGACGGATGATCTCGCGGTCCTTGCAGGTGCCAGGTTCTCCTTCGTCAGCATTAATGACAAGGTAGTGGGGCCGTCCATCTGTTCCCTTGGGCATGAAGGACCATTTCATGCCGGTGGAAAAGCCCGCACCGCCGCGTCCGCGCAGGCCAGAGGCCTTGATCTCGTTGACAATCCAGTCCCGTCCCCGGACGAGAATTTCCTTTGTTTCGTCCCAGTCGCCACGCTTACGGGCGCCACGCAAACGCCAGTCGGAATGCCCGTAGAGATTGGTGAAGATGCGTTCTGAATCGCGCAACATCAGCTTTTTCTCCTAGCTTTTTTGGAATCACGAGCCAGCGCCGCACCGCGACGACTAGACTTTGACCCAGCCTGTGGCTTGCCCCCTAGCTTAAGCTGGGTAAGAATGGATTCCATATGAGCTGAATCCAGATCCTCGAAATAATCATCGTTGATCATGAGAACCGGTGCATTAACACAAGCACCGAGACATTCCACCTCACCCAAAGTAAATTCCCCGTCCTTGGTGGTCTCTCCCAGACCAATGTCGAGAATCTTACGGCATGAGGAAACGATTTTATCGGAACCACGTAGCCAGCACGGCGTGGTAGTGCAGACCTGCAAATAGTTTTTTCCCACCGGTGCTAAGTTGTACATGGAATAGAAGGTGGCCACCTCGTAGACGCGGATCGGCGCCATGCTGAGAATCTCCGCCACCCGGTCCATAGCCACCTGCGGCAACCAGCCGCCTGCCTGACTCTGGGCCAGAGTCAGCAGTGGCATGACGGCACTTTCCTGGCATCCCGCGGGGTAAAGTTTGAGGATATCTGGGATGCGCGCAGCATTTTTCGCCGAAAACTCGAAGGTTTTTGGCTGCGTATTATTTCCCGCTGGATTTTCCGTTTTCCTGCTCACCGGTCGATTTCCCCAAAAACTATATCGAGACTACCGATGAGGGCCACCACATCGGCCAGCATGTGTCCTCTAACCATAAAATCAAGAGCCTGAAGAAAGGCAAAACCCGGCGCCCGAATCTTGCAGCGGTACGGCTTGTTAGTTCCGTCGGCCACCAGATAGACCCCGAACTCACCTTTGGGTGCCTCCACGGCGGTATAGGTTTCGCCTTTCGGTACGTGATAACCCTCGGTAAAGAGCTTGAAGTGATGGATCAGCGATTCCATAGAGTTCTTCATTTCAGAACGCGAGGGCGGAGAAATCTTGCGGTCATCCACCGTAACTGGGCCTTCGGGCATACTCTCTAGAGCTTGGCGAATGATAGACAGGCTTTGGCGCATTTCCTCGATACGTACCAGATAGCGGTCGAAACAGTCCCCGTGCTTGCCCACCGGCACATCGAAATCTATCTCTTCATAGGCGTCATAGGGTTGGGACCTGCGCAAGTCCCAAGGCAGCCCGGAGGCCCGCAGGCAGGGGCCGGAAAATCCCCAGTCCAAAGCCTGTTCTCCGGTGATAACACCGATATCCACGGTGCGCTGGCGGAAGATGCGATTTTCGGTAAGCAGGTTTTCGATATCATCGATGATCTGTGGAAAACGCTCCACGAAGGCAAGAATGTCTTCAGCCAACCCCGCGGGCATGTCCTTGTGCACGCCGCCGGGACGGAAATAGGCGGCGTGAAGGCGCGCGCCAGAAACCCGCTCGTAGAATTCCATCAGCACTTCTCGCTCCTCAAACATCCACAGGAACGGCGTCATCGCCCCCACATCTAGGGCGTATGTAGAGATATTGAGCAGGTGATTGAGAATGCGACCGATCTCGCCGTAAAGGACACGGATATACTGTGCCCGCGGCGGCACCTCGATACCGAGAAGCTTTTCTACAGCTAGGGCATAGGCGTGTTCCTGGTTCATAGGAGCTACGTAATCGAGCCGGTCGAAATAGGGTGCAGCCTGAAGGTAGGTCTTGTGCTCGATGAGCTTCTCAGTGCCCCTGTGTAATAAACCAATATGTGGATCGGCGCGGTCTATGATCTCGCCGTCGAGCTCAAGCACAAGGCGCAGCACCCCATGGGCCGCAGGATGCTGGGGTCCGAAATTCATGGAATAGTTGCGAATCTGGCGCTCCGCCACAGTCTACTCCTCCCCCGCTTCAGTTTCTTCGCTGTTCCCAGCTTTTTCATCTCCGGGAAGGAGTTGTTGCATGCCTTCCCAAGGGCTGAGGAAATCGAAACTGCGGAATTCTTGGGTCAGTTTCACCGGTTCATAGACCACGCGCTTCTGTTCGTCGTTGTAACGCACCTCCACGTAACCGGTCAGAGGAAAATCCTTGCGTAGAGGGTGCCCCTCAAAACCGTAATCTGTGAGAATGCGGCGCAGATCTGGATGCCCGGAAAAGGAAATGCCGAATAGGTCCCAGATTTCCCTTTCGAACCATCCAGCTGAGGAAAAAATACCCGTAACCGAAGGAACAGGGGTATCTTCGTCGGTCTCAACCTTGACCCTAAGGCGCTGGTTCTGGGCTAGACTGAGAAGTTGGTACACCACTTCAAAGCGGGGATCACGATCGGGAAAATCAACGCCACAAATATCGATCAGTGCCTTGAACAAGCAGCTGCTATCATCCCGCAGAAAGTTCAATACATGGACGGTGGAATCTCGTTTTACAGTAAAGATGAGTTCGCCCTTTTCGTCGCACGAAGACAAGACGTGGCCGGACATAGCCACCAACACGTGATCACGAAGGTCCTGAAGCTCCTGTTCCATCATTTTGTTGTTGTTCTCTCTGCCTTCGCAGCACACAGTCCCTGCCGCTTCCGTTTAAAAACCTATCGAAGGATAGTCCCCGTGCGGCGGATTTTTTTCTGTAACTGCAAAATCCCGTACAAAAGAGCTTCCGCAGTAGGCGGACAGCCGGGGACATAGATATCCACCGGCACAATACGGTCGCAGCCGCGTACCACGGAATAGGAATAATGGTAATAACCGCCGCCATTGGCGCAGCTTCCCATGGAAATTACCCAGCGCGGCTCCGCCATCTGGTCATAGACCTTACGCAAGGCCGGCGCCATTTTGTTGGTTAAGGTCCCGGCTACAATCATCACGTCAGACTGACGCGGGCTGGGCCTAAAGACGATTCCGAAACGATCGAGGTCGTAGCGACTGGCCGCGGATTGCATCATCTCAACGGCGCAACAGGCTAGACCAAAAGTCATGGGCCACAGAGAACCGGTTCGCGCCCAATTGACAAGGTGGGTGAACTTGGTGACGAAGAAGCCTTTCTCGACCAGTTCCATGTCCATGCCCTTTGTTAGGGCATCCTGCCGTTCTCCACCAAGTGAGACGTTGGAGGGTGTGGAGATTATTCCCATTCCAAGGCTCCCTTTCGCCATTCATAGATAAATCCGACGATCAGGATGACAAGAAAAGAGACCATGGACCAAAACCCGAAAAGTCCAATATCCCCCAGCGAAACGGCCCAAGGGAAAAGAAAGGCTACCTCCAAGTCGAAAATGATGAAGAGCAGGGCTACCAAATAAAAACGGACGTCGAAACGCCCCCTGGAATCGTCGAAGGGTTCAAACCCACATTCGTAGGAAGACAGCTTTTCGGAATCGGGCCGCTGCGGAGCCAACAGCCAAGATGCCACCACCGCGATGATGGCGATGGCAAAGGCTATCAGGAAGAAAATCAGAACCGGCAGATATTGGGAGAGAATAGCATCAAGCACGCTTTTTCCCCTGATGGACGCCCTAGAGAGCGGAGTGAGTTTCTGGTGCAATATCCTATATAAAACATTACAGAATCACTGCCGCATCGCCCGCCACAGCACAGATTCCCTAGCATTATAGAAACCGGGTTTGACGATTGAAAGCCGGTTTACGCCCCAAAACATGAAATGTGGTATTTTTTGGATATAGACTCCCATATTTCACGCCAGGCCTCCTTAGCCGGGAGAGAAATCACTTTTTGTGTCATGCGCAAATTCGGACATCTATTCTGCTAACGCGCTAATCACAATAACCGAGAACAATGACATCGATGGGTCGTTCCACGACGGTGAGATTCAGTTCGTAGTCCAAGGTCAAACCAAAAGAAATGGAAGGCAATGGCGGGAGTGACGGGACTCGAACCCGCGGCCTCCGGCGTGACAGGCCGGCGCTCTAACCAACTGAGCTACACCCCCCTATGCGGCGCGTCCTCCGGGCCGGAAAAGAAACGTGATTGCTCCTTGGGAAACGGCCTTTGGCGTGGCGGATACGTGGGAAGAGCCTCTACTACTTTACCCCACGACGAGTTGTCAAGCGACCTCCCCGGATCATGTGAACAGGAACCAACAAAGCCGTCTAAAGGTGGGAAGGATGGTGGGCGGTGACGGGATCGAACCGCCGACATCCACGGTGTAAACGTGGCGCTCTCCCAGCTGAGCTAACCGCCCGGTAAGACGCCCCCATTCACAACAAAACGAAAAAGAGCGCTACAAACAAACGCAGAATGCCGACCGTTTCCATACGGCCGGCATTCTACGTGAACCACCTTGGGAATAATCTAGAAGATTCAATAAAACTAGTTAACAGCAGCCTTCAACGCCTTGCCAGCCCTGAACTTGGGAACTCGACAAGCGGGGATTTGAATGACGGCTCCGGTTCGGGGGTTTCTTCCCCGCGAAGCCTTACGATTGCTGACGCTGAATGTACCAAAACCGACGAGCCTTACTTCACTCCCCCCTCTCAAGGAAGAAGTAACCGAAGCCAAGGTGGCATCGATTGCTCTTGCCGCATCTGCCTTGGAAAGGCTTGTTCTAGAAGCAACTGATGTTACGAGATCATTTTTATTCACTTTATTCCCTCCTCTGAATGGAACTTAATACGAAGAACAATATGGGACTCCAGGAACAGCAGCGTGGCCAATCCAAAAGACTGGCAAGCCCTACAACCCTACAAGATGGGGAGTTTAGTGCGGGAAAAACAACCCCGTCAATCACGCAAGTAGCTCTACCCCCAGCTTTTTGCGGTCTTTGATTGAAAAGACAGGATTTTTTTAGCTAATGAGTGATGATGTTTCCCTGAGATTCGTCCTTTTTGCTCTCGAGAAGCTGCTCAGACTCCGCCCATTCGATGGGGACCAGCGGAGACACCAGGGCTTTTTCTAGTACTTCGTCTACGGTGTTCGTAGGGATGATGTCGAGATCGCGTTTTACATTGTTGGGAATCTCAGCAAGATCCTTTTCATTTTCCTGGGGAATAATCACGGTCTTGATACCCCCGCGCAAAGCGGCCAGGAGCTTTTCCTTTAGCCCGCCAATGGGCAGGATACGGCCACGAAGGGTGATTTCTCCAGTCGTGGCGATGTCCTTGTGCACCGGGATTCCTGTCAGGGCGGAGACAATAGATGTGCACATAGCGACACCCGCAGACGGCCCATCCTTAGGTGTTGCGCCTTCAGGTACGTGGACGTGGATATCACTTTTCTCAAATACTGTAGGCTTGATGCCGAAGGCTACGGCGCGTGAACGCACATAGCTGCGGGCAGCCTGAACCGATTCCTTCATCACGTCCCCGAGCGTCCCGGTATGGGCCACATCGCCCTTGCCAGGCATAACCACCGCCTCGATGGAGAGCAGTTCGCCGCCCACCTCGGTCCATGCCAGACCCGTAGCCACGCCGACCATGTTCTCCTCTTCCACTTCACCATAACGGTAACGGTGGATACCAGCGTATTTAGAGAGATTGCGGGCGGTCACGCTAACCTTTTTCTTACCGCTCATGAGCACGTCCTTCACGGCTTTGCGGGTCAGGTTGGCAATCTCACGCTCGAGGTTACGAACCCCGGCCTCGCGCGTGTAATAACGGATAATGTGGCGGATGGCAGAATCCGAAATCGACCATTCCCCTTTTTTCAGACCGTGCCCCTTGATCTGTTTAGGAATGAGATGGCGTTTCGCTATCTCCACTTTTTCATCCTCGGTGTATCCCGAAAGATGGATGATCTCCATGCGGTCGAACAACGGCGGAAGCATGCGCGTGGTATTAGCGGTGGTGACGAACATTACGTCGGAAAGGTCATAGTCCACTTCGAGATAGTGGTCATTGAAGGCCACGTTTTGTTCGGGGTCGAGAACTTCCAGTAAAGCTGAGGAGGGATCGCCGCGCCAATCGGAACCCAATTTGTCCACCTCATCTAGAAGGAACAAGGGGTTGTTGGATTTAGCTTTCTTCATGGACTGGATAATCTTGCCCGGCATGGACCCTATATAGGTGCGACGATGGCCACGGATTTCGGATTCGTCGCGCACGCCGCCCAGGGACATACGGACGAATTTACGTCCTGTAGCCCTGGCAACGGATCTGCCAAGAGATGTCTTGCCCACGCCTGGCGGACCCACTAGGCAGAGAATCGGTCCCTTGAGCTTTCTAATACGAAGCTGGACGGCAAGATATTCGACGATGCGTTCCTTAACCTTCTCCAGTCCGTAGTGATCATCATCGAGAATCTTCATAGCCTTCTGAAGGTCGCGATTGCCTCGGGTGCGTTTGCCCCAGGGCAGGGAAAGCATCCAGTCGAGGTAATTGCGCACCACCGTGGCCTCAGCGGACATTGGACTCATGGAGCGCAATTTTTTGACCTCGCCCAGGGCTTTCTCCCTGGCTTCCTTGCTAAGCTTAGTAGTTTCGATCTTATCCTCAATCTCGGACACTTCATCGCAACTCTCGTCGATCTCACCTAACTCTTTCTGGATCGCCTTCATCTGTTCGTTGAGATAGTACTCGCGCTGGGTCTTGTCCATTTGGCGCTTGACCCGGTTGCGGATGCGTTTTTCCACCTGGAGAACACCGATCTCATCTTCCATATAGGAATAAATCTTTTCCAGCCGCTCGTTAACTTTGGCGGTTTCCAGCAACTTCTGTTTTTCGGGAATCTTCAGCGCTAGGTGGGAGGCCACCGTATCGGCCAGCTGGTAAAAATTGTCTATTTGATTGATGGAGACCATGACCTCTGGTGGGATTTTGCGGTTGAGCTTTATGTACTGCTCGAACTGGGCGATGACCGTCCGCGACAGAGCTTCCAACTCCTGATCATCGCCCTTATGTTCGGAGATGATCTCGGCATGGGCCTGGAAGAAATCCTTGTTATCGACATAGCCCGTGATACGAGCGCGCTCACCGCCCTCCACTAGAACCTTTACGGTCCCATCAGGAAGCTTGAGAAGCTGAAGCACCGTGCCCACGGTTCCCACGGTGTAGATATCCTCGGTCTCGGGGTCGTCCTGGGTGGCGTTTTTCTGGGCCACAAGGAGAACTTGCTTGTCTTCCTGCATAACGTCTTCGAGGGCGCGTACAGACTTTTCGCGGCCCACGAATAGGGGCACAATCATATGTGGGAAGACCACGATGTCGCGAAGCGGAAGTATCGAATAGACTGTATTCATACTGGATTCTACCTCATTACCGGATAGAAATATGGGAGATCTTTCCTCAAGTTAGCGTCTTTATAAAGCGTCTTCGCTGGGCAATGATGCAAAAAATCTACGGGAACCTTGCCACAACAGCTTATGAGTCGCCCTTTGGGTTAACCTGTTCTTTAGGTGGCATTCAAACACAACCGGGTCAAGAGGTCTCGGAAAAGAAGACACGATTATCAGGCGCTCGACCCAATATCTTCCTGTCTTTCCGCGTAGATATAAAGGGGCTTGGCACGCCCCTCGATTACTTCACGATTGATGACGATTTCTTCCACCCCGGATAGGCCTGGAAGCTCGAACATGGTGTCGAGCAGGATATGCTCTATGATGGAGCGCAGGCCGCGAGCCCCGGTCTTGCGCGCCAGAGCCTTCTCGGAAATGCCCCGCAGCGCATCCACGGTGAGCTCAAGGTGGACACCTTCAATCTCGAACAGCTGCTGATATTGTTTTACTAGGGCGTTCTTGGGCTCGGTAAGAATCTCCACCAGCGCATCCTCATCGAGGTCGTTGAGAGTGGCAACCACCGGCAGACGACCGATAAATTCTGGAATAAGACCGAATTTCAAAAGGTCCTCGGGCTCCACGTTGAGCAGAACTTCGCCTGTCTGGCGGTCATCGGGGCTCCGCACATCGGCGCCAAAGCCGATGGACGAACCCTTGCCACGGGCGGTGATAATCTTTTCCAGCCCGGCGAAGGCGCCACCGCAGACGAATAGGATATCGGTGGTGTCCACTTGGAGAAATTCCTGTTGTGGATGCTTGCGGCCGCCCTGGGGAGGCACACTGGCTACAGTACCTTCCATGATCTTGAGAAGTGCCTGTTGCACACCCTCGCCCGACACGTCGCGGGTAATGGATGGGTTGTCTGACTTGCGACTGATCTTGTCCACCTCATCGATATAGACGATGCCGCGCTGCGCCCGTTCTACATTATAATCGGCGGCCTGAAGAAGCTTGAGGATGATGTTCTCCACATCCTCACCCACATAGCCGGCCTCAGTCAGGGTAGTAGCATCTGCCATAGTGAAGGGAACGTCGATGATGCGGGCCAAGGTCTCCGCCAACAAGGTCTTGCCGCAACCGGTGGGACCGATGAGCAGGATGTTGGATTTCGCTAGTTCCACATCTCTGGCCTTGGAGCCCTGAGCCAGGCGCTTGTAATGGTTGTGCACGGCGACCGAGAGGACGCGCTTAGCATGGTCTTGGCCGATTACGTAGTCATTAAGGACCTTGCAAACCTCAGTCGGGGTAGGAACGCCGTTATCCGACTTGACCAAGGTGGACTTGTGTTCCTCGCGGATGATGTCCATGCACAGTTCAACGCATTCATCACAAATGAACACCGTTGGGCCAGCAATGAGTTTGCGCACCTCGTGCTGGCTTTTACCGCAGAAAGAGCAATAGAGGGTGTTTTTAGGATCGCCGCCGCTGGACTTGTTCATATCCTCTCCGCACAGACCTCATTGAATTTGATTCGGGCTCGGTCCTTGACAGGTATGTTACCAAGTTGGACAGGTGACATACAACAAAACCCGTCAAAAAAGTCCAGCTTTCTCCTGCCGCCCCACGTGAAAAGGGCGGAACCATGCCCGGCAGGGGGAGATTTAGTTCGACACCCGCTGCGTTTGATCGTGTCTTCTGTTTGTGACAACACTCGGGGCCTCTGAATGAGAAAGGAGAACTCAGGGAATGGCTAATGCCAGAATGAGAATATTTCTAAGAATCTTTCAGAGCACCTTGGTAAGACCGGACCCCTTCCCTTATTCTTTTTCCTCTTCTTCTTGTTTTTCATCCTCGCTTAGCTCGGGACGGTGATCAACCACCTCATCTACCAAGCCAAATTCCTTAGCCTCTTCAGCGGACAAAAATTTGTCTCGATCCATAGCCTCCTCGATCGCCTCTAGGGTTTGGCCGGTATGAGTGACGTAGATCTGGTTGAGCCGGGCGCGTAGAGCGAGAATTTCTCTGGCATGGATCTCAATATCGGCGGCCTGCCCCTGGACCCCGCCGGAGGGCTGATGAACCATAATGCGGCTGTGGGGCAAGCAATACCGCTTCCCCGCAGCGCCAGCAGCGAGAAGCATCGATCCCATGGATGCTGCCTGGCCGATGCATAGGGTGCTGACGTCGGGGCGGATGTACTGCATGGTGTCGTAAATAGCCAAACCCGACGTGACGCCTCCGCCCGGGGAATTGACATAGAAGGCGATGTCCTTTTTGGGGTTCTCCGATTCTAGGTAGAGCAGCTGGGCGCAGACCAAGCTAGCCACGCCGTCAGAAACAGCGCCGGTGAGAAAGATGATCCGTTCTTTGAGAAGGCGGGAATAGATATCGTAGGCGCGTTCACCGCGATTGGTCTGCTCCACCACCATGGGTACGAGCGTGTTCATGTAAACATCCATCGAGTCAGTTGAGTCATTCATAGGTTGCAAACTCCTAGCACCGACCTCAGAAATATCCTTGCTCTGGGAAGGGCTTGTTGCAGTTATTTTTTCTTCGTGGTTTTACCCTGGGTGACAACCTTTTTTTTCGTCTTGGATTTGGCGGTGGACTTGGTCACATCCGACCCGTTTGGCAGAGCAATCAGTTCCTTTAAATCTACTTTGCGGTCCGTCACCTCTGCCATTTCAACGATGAAGTCAAGAACCTTTTCTTCGTATATCTGGGTGCGGAAGCCTTGAATCATCTGGGGGTTCTGCTGGTAATGACTAATCACCTGCTGTTCCTGTCCGGGATAGCGGGCGGCCTCTGCTTGCATAGCTTTCATGACTTCCGCCTCTTCCACTTTGATGTTATTGCGGTGGCCTAACTCCGCTAGGACTAGGGCGAGGAGAATGCGCCGTTCGGCGGCGACGCGGATTTCTGCACGTTTGGCCTCCTCGTCTTTTTTGTCTGCGGCCTGCTCTCCGTCGGCTTTTCTCGCTTCCTCATGCTTATCCCAAAAAGACTGGAACTCGTCCTCCACCATACCTTCAGGAAGATCAATCCTACATTTCTCCACCAAGATGTCTGAGATGACCCGTTTTAGGCGGATACGGGCAATTTCCTCATATTCACGCTCGAGCCGCCCCGTTACCATCTTCCTGAGTTCCGCCAAGTTTTCCAAATCCAAGTCCTTGGCCAGCTCGTCATCCACGGCGATAGGGATGGGTTTGCGCACTTCCTTTACGCTGACATCGAAGACGGCCGTTTTTCCGGCCACTTTTGGCACGTGATAGGTTTCTGGGAACACCACTTTGACCTTTAGTTCGTCACCAGCCGCCGCGTCCGTCATCTGTTCCTCGTAGCCGGGAATGAAACGTCCCGAGCCGAGTTCGATCTCTTCGTTTTCGCCCGATCCGCCGTCGAAGACCGCGCCATCGATCTTCCCCACATAGTCGAACAGGATTTGATCGCCAATTTTTGCCTTCTCCGAAGCTTTGGCTGGCTCAAAGCGTTTGTGGACCATGGCCAGTTCCTTAAGGCCCTCTGTCACCTTTTCCTCGTCAGGCTCCGCGTAGAGGCGGTCCAGAGACAGCTCGGCCAGATTGAGATTGGGAATCTCGGGCATCACTTCCAGCACCATGTTGTATTCAAGGTCAGTGCCATCCTCGTAAGAGGTGATCTCGATTTTTGGCTGGCTGGCAGGGCGAAGCTGCCTGTCCTCCATAGCACGCTGGGAACTTGTGCTGACGGTGGATTCGAGGATGTCGCCCATGACTGAGGAGGCGTAACGCTTCTTCAGCATGTCCACGGGCACCTTGCCTTGAC
>Ga0187827_10000249_pt1 | contig 85842 bp, 73 predicted proteins | sample ETNtaG_39_FD_167969 | JGI IMG/M metagenome (GOLD analysis project Ga0187827, IMG submission 167969) | Marine microbial and viral communities from oxygen minimum zone, Eastern Pacific Ocean - ETNP2014_SV_150_PacBio MetaG (Illumina Assembly) | ecosystem: Environmental > Aquatic > Marine > Hypoxic... | reverse complement strand
GGTCCCGGGCACCCGGCTCTACTTCGCGGCGTCCGACGGCAGCAGCGGCGCCGAATTGTGGGCGCACGAGACTACCAACTCCTCGACCTGGCAGGTCGCCGACATCTACAGCGGCATCAGCAGCGGGTATGCGAACGACATCGTGGTCATGGGCACTCGGCTCTACTTCGAGGCGACCGACGGCAGCAGCGGCTACGAACTGTGGGCGCACGAGTCGACCAACTCCTCGACATGGCAGGTAGCCGACATCAACAGCGGCAGCGGCTACGGGTATGCGAACGACATCGTGGTCATGGGCACCCGGCTCTACTTCGAGGCGGACGACGGCAGCAGCGGCCTCGAACTGCACATGATGGAAATCGAGCACACTATCACTTACGACTGATGCAAATCAATCGTGAAGATGGCTGTGGATTCGCTCTGCGAGAGCTTGGCCGATTCCAGGCACTTGCTGAAGCACCTTGAGGGATGCCTCATCAATTCCTTTACGACCACCAAAATGTCGTAGCAATGCTTGCAATTTCTTTGCCCCTAAGCCTTCGACCTCTTCTAATGGGTCTTGTAGGGTGGATTTTGCTCGTCTTTTTCTGTGGAAGGTGTTGACAAAACGGTGTGCTTCATCACGAGCAAATACGAGAAGTCTGCCTCTTCTATCAAGAATTAATGGATCTTTGTTTAGCCGGTATAGCGTCTCTTCTCTTTTGGCCAGTGCGGCAAGTGGAATCCTGTCTTGTAGCCCATGTTCCTCAAGCAATCCTGAAATGGTGGAAAGATGGGTTTCTCCACCATCTAGTAAGAGAAGGTCTGGCCACTCTTCTTGGCGTTTAAGCCACCTCTCTACAACCTCTCTCATCATCCTCAAGTCATCAAAAACATCCTGTTTTACCTTGTATGTGCGGTAACCCTTCTTGTCTGGGCGGCCATTTCGTAAGGTTATGCAGGCGCCAACTTTCTCATTTCCTTGCAGTTGTGCCATATCAAAACAGACTACTGTGTCAAGAGATTCAACTTCCAAATAGGTTGCACACTCGGTGGCTGATTTTTTCTCAAGATTTCCTGATGAGCGCTTGTCAAATGCCCTTTGAGCCTGCATCTCAGCGTTCTGGTCTGCAAGTGCTCTCAATGTTGCTAACTCTCCCCTCAGAGGTGTTTTGATTTCGATTGCCCCTTCCCGTTGCTCTTTGAGCCACTCTCCCAAATGTTCGTTGATGGGGGTTGGAGTCAGAATAGTGCGGGGTGGCCTTCTAGATTGGTAATGTTCAGAAATCAAGAGGCTAACAGATTCAGCAACATCGCCTCTGTGAAGTAATGGGTAATGGGTTTGTCCTGTAACAACTCCTTGTGTAGCATGAAGGAATACTACTGCCCCTAGATCGCCTCTGCTGGCAAATCCAATGGCATCAACATCTTGGTAGAAGCGGCTTGAAACAACTTGTTGAGATAGAGTTCTTTGGACGGCTGCAATCAAATCACGCCTTTGGGCAGCCGCTTCATAATCGAGTTTGTCACTAGCCGCATCCATATCCGCTTGCAGTGCGGCTAGAAAATCGTCAGCTTTGCCGCCCATCACTTGTTCTACTGCCTCAACTCGTTGCCCGTACCCTTCCATATCGATACAGGGAGCCGCACAAAGTCCAATGTGCATGGCTAAGCAACCTTGGGGAAGTAGAGTTGGGCAGTCTCTGACTCCAAATTGGCGACGCAGAAGTTGAATCATCCGCTTGGCTGCACCTGCATCTGGAAATGGCCCCCACAACTTAGCGTCAGTTGGTGGATGTCGAGTGTAGATGATTCGAGGTGCCTCTTCAGCAGTCATGGCGATGAAAGGGTATGACTTGTCATCGGTCATCAAAGAATTGAATTTTGGTTTGTGGCGGCGGATCAGTTCTCGCTCTAATGTCAATGCATCTCTTGGATTGGGTGTTACCATGCAATCAACATGGTCGGCTTCATTGACCAATCTTGGAATCATGGCGCGATCTGGATTTTTTGCAAAATAAGAGCGCACTCGGTCTTTCAAGACTGTTGCCTTACCAACATATAGGACACGACCATTCATGTTTTTGAAGAGATAAACACCTGGTTCATCCGGCAGATGTAGTCCCGAAGCATCGACCGGCATTAGACAAACGGCTAAGGTGAAGGGAAATGAACCCACGCCTCTCCTCACGCTTTGTGCTTACAGACTCTGAAGCGAGGTTGGTGCGGCTTTTGGCCACCTTTCCTGAAAGTTTGGAGAAGGCATGGGATGTACCTCGTAGCATCTCGCTCCCCGGACTTGCCGAACATCTAGGGTTGGTTCGCTCTGCACTAAACCCCCCCATCACCTCACTTGAAAATAGAGGGTTCATCAAAACTCGTCAAACTCATGTGATAGGTGGAGGGCATCGGAAAAGAACGGTTGTTCACCTGACAAAAAAGGGATGGGAAACTGCTGAGGGTTTGGTACCTGAAGAGGAAGTTGATTCCATTGGAGAATTATTTGGTAATCCACCACCGCTCACCTATTTGCATGGAAGAAGTGAGTTTGTTCAAGAAATATTGGAGGAACTTGAAACGGGTTCCTGTGTGCAACTAATTGGTCTACCTGGAATGGGTAAGACTTCACTTCTGCGAGTATTGGCTGAGGAGGTGGTCACTCAAGGCAAGGATGTTCGCTGGACGACAATGCATGCTCATCATGATATTGGAAAAATGACTGCTGAATTGCTGGGCAAAGATGATGCGCCCAAAGATGTGGATGCTGCTGGAACTGCGCTGGCAGAGGTATGTGAGAATACTCTGTTTGTTGTCGATGAGTTGCAGGCGGTGCATGAAAGACATCTGCCAGAGATTACGTCTCTTTTGACATCGCTTGCTGAAAACAAGGATGTCACGCTTGCAATTGGCTGTCGAGCACCCTCGCCAATTGAAATTGGAATTGTAACCAAGGTTGATGAAATCAGTGAGGAAGATGCACAGAAACTGCTTCCTGAAGATCTTGAAGAAGAAATTGCACAACAGGTGGTTTCAGCACTTGGAGGCCATCCTTTGGCTCTCAAACTATGGCAACCGGGACACACCCTACCAGAAGCTGATGACCGAATTCAGGAATTTATCCGTACTGATGTCGTGGAGAAACTAGCAAAAGAGGAGTTAGCGACAATGGATGAATTAGCTGCCTCCCCACTCCCCATATTAGTTGACCAACTGTCAAACGATGACGGGGTCAATCTTCTAGATGATACTGCACTGCTACGTTGGATTATCGAATCCATTGAACTGCAACATTTGGTGAGAAATGTTCGCAGAACCATGTGGAGTGACGAGGAAGCGAAGGATATTCACTCTACTGCCGCTGAACATTGGGCTGATAGAATTGAGCCGGCGGCAATAGTTCATGAAACGCATCACAGGGTTCAAGCAGCAAGTTCTGAAAGTGCGACTGAAGTCACTGAATCGTTGGAAAGCAGTATTGGACAATTACTCTCTATTGACTCCGCTGCCGCTGCAGCTATCATTCAGGATGCCATCAATATTCTACCAAATGCACAGCGACTCAACCTGCTGTCAGCACGCGTTGCCATCGAAAGAGGTGAAGGTGAACATGCTGAAAAGGCATTGAGCAAATGCGATGCAGAATTGCAAGAAGAGATTGATTGGAGATTGTTGAATGCAAGGGTCAAGCGATTAAGTGGTAAATTCGATGAGGCGAATCAAGAAGAGAGAGCAGTGCTTGAAATCGCTGACCCTTCGCGGGCGACAAAAATTCTGTTGAATCGCCTTGTACTCAGTATCGAGGATAGACTTCCCCAACAACTCGGTGATGAACTGCGAACAAATGCTGAATCTGCATTGGATGAGATTGACCTCTCCACCCTCGAGTCTGATAACAAGAAGGCTGCATTGGTGACAATCGCAGCAATCCGCCACTCACTTGCACTAGCGACAAATGATGCTGATACTGCAGCAAAAATTCGCACAGACCTTGCCACCACTGCGAGTCATGATGACCCCATTATCGAGGAAATGGCGGCACGCGCTGCACTGATTATCGGAGATGACCCGCACCGCGTCAGGAGCCTAATATCTAGGACCGCTAACCCCCTTAGAAGATGCGCTCTTGGCTTGCTACTGGTGAAGCACGCCCATGAGAAAAACTACCCAGACATTGCAGAACTATTGGCTGATGTAGAACACCCATCAGACCTTGGTACTACGACCGCAAGAAGGCTTTCTGCCCTACATTGGTACTGGCGTGGAGTGGTCGATAATAGTCAACGCGTGAAATGCTGGCAAGAAGCAATGCACCGCTTTGGAATGGCTGAATGCGCAAATGCCTACACACAATTACAACACAAATTGCACGATGTTATGCGCCTGTTATGACTACCAATCTTCTCCATCGAGGTCTAATCCTGTTAACCAATCAGTATCAGGGCTAGCGGGCAAGTTAGTAGGTTCAAGATCGAGTAAATCTCTCTCAACAGCAAATGTATTGACGTTGACTGCGCGTTTCTTCAACAACTTCGCTTCCAATTTCTCACGCTTTTTCTTCTTCTTACGTGAACGCCGGTAGAGGAGTAGGATAATCAAGATTAGTAATCCAATAATATAGGGCATCAATTCTTGCAGAAGGAAGGCATATCCAATTGTAAACTGTATACTCAGTTCATCGCTCTGGGCGTCACAATCATTCGGGTTTTCCTCAATGCATAGCGGTACATAATAGATGATTTTCTTACGGTCACCATCAATAACGTACTTCTCCGCCCGCCCCATGGAAGATGAAAGTTCAACCTCTAATCCACGAGGCATGGATAATTCAAGAACGATTGATGGCCTGACATCCAAGTCTGGATCATTGTTCATATCTCCATCTTCATCACTATCTTTAGATTCATCAACATCTTCAACAATGGTAATAGGTTCGACTTCTACCTCCAATGGATCTGGTGGCAAGGTGACAATACCTCCTGAATCACTTGCTGCTCTGAAATCAAAAATAGAAAATAGGTCGCTGAAAAGCGGGGTCATCATTCCTACTCCTTGTTCAGTATTGATGGTGACTCCACCATCTACATACCTAGCTGAAATCACTGTGTTATCCAATGCCAATGTGAATTTAATCGGAGAGTCATCGTCGATGATGCCATCGTATGGCCTCTCCATTTGTGGAACTGATGCTGAAAAATGAATTCCTGAAAGATCAACTGTCACCATATCATCTGATTGCTCCATACCTGATACTTCATCGTTCAGCATATTGGCAAGAGAATTTGCAAAGGCTTGCAGTCCATTATTAGACAACTCCAACTGATGTGTCTGTTCTCCAAGTGGAACCTCAATTGTCTTACCAAGTAAACCATTCAAGCCACCATCCTGTTCATCCCCAAACGCGACAAAATGGCGGATTAAATCTGATGGGATAGCCTCAATTGTAAGACCAAAATCATCAGTCAATACGGCTGGTACTGCCACCCTGTACAATTCTACTGAAATCTCGCCTTCAACAGTCAATTCAATCTCTTGAGTCCACTCATGAATCTCAAACTTGGGAAAATCAAGTGATGCATGAATGCCAATGCAAGTCCGCTGGGTGCTTGGACAAATCAAATCGAGTGATGATTCACTACAGACTCCACTACCTCTACAAATTGGATCATTCCAGCGATTGTGATACGGGTTTGGTCCGGTCAATGAAATGGTTTGTTCCTCTCCACCCATAGTAGAAGCACTCAAGGTGATTGAACGCGAATCACCAATATTAGAAGCCACCCAATCAGGCAATAAAATGGTGATTTCGACCTCAGTAGATGGAATCCAGCTGGGCATACTATCTGAAATAAACGAGGAATTGAATCCGTGTTCAAAAACAAGAACAGAAAGAATCGCAGCAACATCTTCTTCTGGAATCTCTGTGAGGTTTTCGAGTTCCGGTTGGTCATTCAACAAGTCTGTCAGTTTATCAAGAAGAGAGAAGGAAAAGGGGTCACTCATAGAGGTCAAAGTTACTGGGAAGGTGCTATTCATCGCATTAGCGCCACTCAAACAGTGAGTGACCGCGATTAGTTCCGAACAAGTAAAATTTGGTATATGGGTAAAGTTGAGGCCGCCAGACGAGTCGGGTTCTTTCCAATAAATTTCTGACATTTCTAGGTCTACGTCAGTAGCGTTGGATATCGCTGCATTCAAATCATCCATTGGAATCATGCTAGAAAAATTTGCAAGTTCAAGCAAACCGTATTCGTAGCCCATCCGGATGCCATCACTGGTAATCCATGGAAGTTCTATACTATCACCCATAGTGAAACCCCAGCTCCCCAAAACAGATTGGGGTAGGTAATGAATATCAGCATCAAAGATTAAAAGATTATTACTTTCATCTCTCAAATCTACAACCATCTCAATGGATAATGCCTTATCTATCGCTGGGTCGATAAAAACCGAGTGTGTCGTTGTGTTGCGGTAAATACTCGTGATAGAAGCATCGTAGTAGGTGCTTTCTGATCCCTGTAGGCTAATACCGTCCGTCAGCCAAGATGCCGAGTTATAATGTACAGAACCTTGCTGTTGTGGGACTAATGTACCATTTCCTCCAACATCAGTGAATGTTGCATAATTTGGTGGAATTAACTCGAAAGATGAGCGGTGTCCCGGCTTTGAGACGAGAGTAAAATCAGAGGAAAGCTCCGCGCCCATTAATAGAAGACCTTCGAAGGCTCTTTCTAGATTTAGGGGAGTTGCGGTCAAATTAAACAGGCCTGAACCAATTTCTACCTCGGCAACAGATCGGAAGCAAAGGGGTGGCTGGAAAGCGTTGTTGCCAAGTCCATATATTTCATCAATTGAATCGGCATCCATATCATCTGTACACTGAATATTTTGACCTTCTATGTTTACTTGATTAACAATTGTACTTTCTACTTCAGCACTACCGCCGTAGGTATTATTGACCAATTCTTCAACTGAAGATGAAAACTCATTAAGCATCATTTGTCGCACCTGCATTCCCTGCGGAGTGGTGAATCCCAGATAATTACGAATGTAATCTGCGGGCGCACCACTGTTATTGAAATCGAACAATCCGCCTAGATCCATATCCTCAAGACCAATGGCAGATCGATTGAATTCGTGCATCTCCCACTCCAATGTCATAGTAATTGTACTTGTATTGTGCATCTCAAACTCGTACCGAGCTCGTACCCATTCACTCGAGGGAGTCAAATCATGGGCGAAATTATAATCATCACATACCCCGGTTCCGCCATTCCAAACAGCACAGAAATTGTTAGTGACTTCAGGCGTACCAGGGGGGGGTTCCGCTAGCACAGGCAACGAAGTGAGAAAAGGCACAATCAATAGGGCAAATACAATCTGGTTGCGTGATTTTCTCTCATCAAGCACAGACATCTGACCCCTCACCCATAAGTTCATAGTTGCCCTATGTTCATTTAATTTAGTTATCCTGCTATGAGTACCACGGGGGGGCCAATGATGGCAAGTGAGCAACTTAACCGGACACCAAAGCAACGTATGGTGGAAAGTCTCACCTCCTACATTGAAACTCAAAATGAGGATATCTCAATACTAAATTCTCTACCGCAAAAGTGGGAAAAACATGGCGACCTTATTCTTCTCCCCCATGGGTCTTTTGAAAAATGGAGCGAATATGCTGGACCCGAACTTTGGACTTTGGTGGCGCACTCTTTGGGTGGCCAGAGACTAGCTCTGAAAGGTGAAATCTCTGGACCTGAAAGAAGACCCAATACGGAACTGTTGCTCGGAGAATCTAGTTGGGTGACACACTGTGAACATGGAATCGATTACTCATTTGATATCACTAAATCGATGTTTTCTGCTGGCAATTTGCCGGAAAGAGGTAGGATTGGAAATTTAGATTGTAGTGGAGAAACAATCCTTGATCTCTATGCTGGAATTGGATACTACACGCTGCCTTTGCTAGTGCGCGCTAGGGCAGTTCACGCACACGCGTGCGAGTGGTCAGAGGACGCTGTTCATGCGCTAAAGCATAATCTTGAGGCGAACAATGTGGCTGAGCGCTGTACGGTTCATGCTGGAGACAACCTACTCACTGTCGCAGATGATGGGTCTGCTGCCGAAGTGCTTGGTTCCTGTAGCCGAGTCATGCTTGGGTTGCTTCCTTCTTCAGAAGATGGTTGGCCTCTTGCCTTGGCTGCCCTCAAACCAGAAGGGGGGTGGCTACACTTGCACGGGAATGCCCCTGGGGGAAATGAAGAAGAGTGGGCGAAATCTGTAGTAGAACGGATTGCAGAAATCGATAGCAGGAAGGTTAAACTCGTTAATCTAGTGAAGGTTAAATGGTATGCTCCACATATCAGACATTGTGTCCTTGATTTACAGATTTCTTGACAGATTAATAACGAATTCTTTTGACTTCTTTGGGGGTGTCCCGGGGCTTTTTAGTGGAGTGTTATATACTACCGGAAACAAGTGTTTAACATGATATATAATTATCATTTTAAAAGGAAAAAATGGACTACGATTGCCTTGGCTTTGATGATGTTACTAGCAGCTCCTACAGCTCTAGTGGCAGCAGACGAGTCAAACGGAGAAGGGACCGGACAAGGTCAAGGAATGGGAGACAATAACAGCACACTACCAGATATGACAATTAGTGACATATACCTCGATGACAACAATATTCTCTCCATTGAAGTATCAAACATTGGCATTGGAGATGTACCAGCCGCAGAAGCTGACAGCGGCACTGTCTACATCTGGATTAATCAATTCAATCAGCCGGACTGGACCTACTCTTGGTTCACTCTTGCCGACACATCCTTCGTTAATGCTGGCGGTATTGCAGATGTTCAACCTCAACTTCTTGTTGGTATGAATTATGTGAAAGCATGCGTTGATGTGCATGATGCAATCGTGGAAAGCGATGAAAACAACAACTGTCTAATTTCTAACCTTACAAGCGTCGAAGATATCGATGAGATTGAAGATAATTTTACGCACGATAACAACAGTGACGACGACAACACCCCCGTGATGGACTTCCCCGACTGCCCTCCAGGCACCTCGACCTCTGGAACTGGAGCACATGTGAAACTATGGCTGCCTAACGGCTTCCTGAACTGCTACTACATCAATCAAGAAGACAAGACTGGGCCTACATTCGATGATAACGGTATGCAAACCTGTTCCGAGGGAACATCCTACTATGGAACTGGGGATCATGTCAAACTATGGTTGCTCAACGGTGGATTCGTCAACTGCTACATCCTCGAAGGCGATGATGAATCAAACAACAACAGTGACGACGACAACACCCCCGTGATGGACTTCCCCGACTGCCCTCCAGGCACCTCGACCTCTGGAACTGGAGCACATGTGAAACTATGGCTGCCTAACGGCTTCCTGAACTGCTACTACATCAATCAAGAAGACAAGACTGGGCCTACATTCGATGATAACGGTATGCAAACCTGTTCCGAGGGAACATCCTACTATGGAACTGGGGATCATGTCAAACTATGGTTGCTCAACGGTGGATTCGTCAACTGCTACATCCTCGAAGGCGATGATGAATCAAACAACAACAGTGACGACGACGATGACTGCGAATCAGACGGTAACTACAGCGGATTAGCTGATGACGACAGTGGAACAGACGACGCTGACCACAGCAACAACACCGCTGCCGATGATTACAGTGATGACACAATCGGTGACGATGATGAAGAGTCCGATGAATCACCGTCATCAGCCATGACATCCACTACCAAAGTAATCGCAGATAATCCCGAAGCGACTATGGCGGCAGGAATGGGCGTAGTATTGATAGCTGGATTGTTTGGAAAAAAGATTGGCCGGCGCCGAAATGATTTCCTTGGACTAACAGGTCCAATAAACGGCTCACGGTCAAATATCGCGGATGATTGAACAACACGGCGTACAAGACAATGAATGCGAACGGCCCGTTCGGGGTGGCTTCGGCTAACCCGGGCGGGCTTATTTTCGTTTCACAACTGAACCTTAATCCAAAATTGGATAATTAATCAGTGTAAGATGTGTACATCTCAGCAAGTTCGCCTGAATCTGTTCTTGCTCCTAATGTATAATCAACGATGACGCCTGTTTCATTGACTACAAAGGCGTTGGGAACACCACCTACTCCCAAAGACTCGGCCAACTCGGGAGCGTTCATGAATGGCCTTGAAAGATTGCGACCAATCTTTTCCTCGGACGATTCCTGCCATTCAGTCATATTTGTGTAATCTTCTCTTAATTCTTTGTTGAATATCAGTAACTTACCTTCAGGGATTACTTGGTCATAAGCATCTAGTGTGGATTCACAATGGGCACACCAAGGAGCAGAAAAGTAAGCGACCCATACCATACCATCCATTGAAGATGAATTCCAAGACTGATTGTATTGATCCACTACGGCAAATGAGGGCAATGTTATTCCAATCCAAGCCTCCTCAGGGTAGGGAAGGTCATCAGTGCCACATTTTAGATGATTGTCACAACTATCTGTCCATTCACATGGAATCCTAATGCATCCAGACATAGATGTAGAGAGTATTGTCATCAACGCAAACAGGGCAACCGCCTTCTTGTTCATGAATCTGCCATAAATCCCTCCCTAAAGTAACAGTTGGTTCATTGATTTGACTGAAGGTGTAATTTTCCTCTCCTTTTCTCTAAGCGTCACCCTCATGATGGAGACTGTGTTGGGGGTGTGTATGAGCGAGCCTCTAGAGGCTGAATTGGTTGCTGATGAAGGTAGCCTTGCAGATGCTGCCGCTCGTGAAAAAATGCAACTAAATATTGCTATGGGAGCAACTGCAATCGTCATCGTTCTGTTCATGATTCTTGCATCTGTTTGGGGTACTACCTCCATGGATGGAGGTGGATATGGACCGAATGGGCAATGGGAATGGTGGGAGGTGCCATTAGAACAGCGCCATACAATGGGGCTGAATGTAAGTGGGGAGAGATCCGTTCTTCCTGAACCCGGGCCCTACAATTGGACTGGCCCTACAGAACATTTCGTAGAAGTTGACCTACCTGCTTCAGAACAAGATGCGGGTTATCCAGAACCTGCGTTGATGCATGTCGCATTGTGGATGCCCAATGTTCCAAACGGAACGAAAGTTCCAGTCATAGCCAGCATTCACCCATACTACGACTTTGGAGGTGAAGGCCTTCCTGGTGCAGGTGATGACTCAACACCAAACACCGTCCCTGACGGCGGCGTTGGTGCGTGGGTACTCGATCAATTCGTACCCTATGGGTACGCGCTAGCACAAATCTCAACTTTTGGTACTGGAAAATCAACTCATTGCCAAGATGTCAAAGGGCTTGGAGAACAGACAGGAATCCAAGCTGCTGTCCACTGGCTTGGTGAACAGGAATGGAGCAATGGAAATGTTGGTGTGATGGGTAAGTCATACGCCGGTACCACCAACTGGGAAGCAGCACAACAACCATCTGAACACCTCAAAACAATAGTTCCAATCTCCGGTTCAATCGGAGTGCAACAAATGTTCTATCGCAATGGTAGTAGTGAGAGCCGGGCGATGGCCTATGATATTCTCTACCAAGGGGCAACAACCGACATGACTGAGGATGATATGCGAATGTGCAGTGATGACCTTATTGGCCCCCTCAACCCATGGACCACTTGGGCTGGAGCAGGACTAGGTGGAGACCAATGGAACGATTATTGGGAAGAACGATATCATCTCCAAGACGTCCTCGATAACTACGAAGGTAGTGTCTATCTTGTATGGGGATTCCAAGACTGGAATGTAGACCCTTACCATGCTTACCCCGCCTTTGAGATGTTGAATGAAGCAGGGGTCCACACAAGGGCAATCTCAGGACAATGGGCACACAACTATCCTGATCAACCTGGGCGACATGACGATTTGAATAGCGGATATGGGGCAGAAGGATTCCCCAACATGAGCCGCATGGATTGGGCAATAGAACTGTTCAACTGGTTCAACTACTACCTCAAGGGTATTGGGGATGAGCCTGCGGCAATTGCTCAAGTACAAACTAACGATGGGCATTGGCATGTTGAGGATACGTGGCCGCCAGAAGATATCGTGTGGGTGGGGCATGAACTCAATGCGTGGGATGGGGGTATGTCAGGCACCATCTCAGCAACTAGTTCAATGACCATAACTAGCCCAGAATTAACCGAGGAAGTACACATTTCGGGACTACCCACTGTACACCTTGATGTTCGGACTTTTACATGTGGAGGTGGACAAATTTTTGCCACCATGTATGATGGGACAAATGGCTTACGTCTAGGTCATGCAACAATGGATGTGCGATATCGTGATGGCGGATATGATTCACAAACAACAACTCCGTTCACCACTTATCGAATGTTAATGGAATTCAATCCAATGGATGTAATAATCCCTGCTGGGCACACTATTCAATTAGTTTTGAGTGAATCTGGAGAAGATTACCTGCCCTCACCTTGTGCTGCTTTTCCATTAACTATTGTTGCAGGCATGCAAACTCTAGGGCTACCAGTCATAGACCGTCCTGCCGGAGACTCACACTGGTTTACTGTACCACAGTTAGAACTTGAAGAGGCTAGTTGACTACTCTTCTGAATTAGTGCGATGGGGGACTGTGCCATATTCATGGAACCATTCGTCATCGAGTTCGTCTTCCCTGCGTTCGATAGAATTTCTTAGAATAATTCCATGATGGGTGTGCAATTTTCTGTTACGCATAGAGCTGTTAATATCTATCTCAAGTTCTCTAAGATCAGATATCGAAGAAACTTCTGCGATAGCTGTGTCAAATCGACGGAAATTATTAGTCCTGAATACTCTTATTACGGCATAAATAGGAATCAATCCAATTGGTATAATCAGTTCTGATGAAAGTGCTGAAAACAACCATGAAATAGATAATTCAATTCCTTCAACATGATAATCTCTTGAGATGCCTGCACCAGGGGCAAAGAAAAATCCTGTGTTCACACCCCCATACATATTGAAAGGTGTTTGATCCTCGTCAAATCTGTCACTACCTCTATCTTCTTCAATTAGATCTGGCCATCCATCATTATCATCATCTAAGTCTACTACATCAGGTATGGTATCAAAATCACTGTCAACAGGAGTGCTGCTAGAATTGAAAATATCATATTTAATCACTGCATTTGATGAGGCCAATTCCAACTCGTTGGATATTCCATCACCGTCAATATCGTCATCAAGAATATCAGGGATCCAATCTTGGTCAATATCTCGGCACCCATTCATTTGAATCTTGCTAGTTCCATATGTATTAGGACAATCATCAGAGACATTGGTATTTGGCTGGTCGGCGTATCCATCACCATCATGATCAGACCAAGCGTTTGGATGGTCTGGAAACTTATCAACTGAATCGTTGAATCCGTCGTTATCCGAATCAGAAAATGATGGCTCAATTGAAAGTTTTAGAGTGTTATTCTCTAGAGGGGAAACAAGCAATAGGACAAAACATACTACTAACGGTAACAGCCATGCCCTCCTAAACATCATTATTTGCGGGGGCTACCTTTGTTTATGAAATCGTATTACATAACATAACATCAATATTTAGAAACATCGAATAAGGTAATCCCCCCCCCTTGCAGGTAATGGATATGTGGGAGACTCGCTTTTTTGTCCTGTTCTTGACGCTAATTCTCTTTTTACCTGGCTGTCTCGGTGGCATAGATGATGATATAGAAAGTAAACTATTCCCTGAATTCTCCTCTATCGCAGACGACAATATGACCTATTCGTTATCAGATTATTCTGGCGCCCCATTCATTGTACTATTTTCCGCTGAATGGTGCGACACTCCTTGCCACATGACCATGCATGCCATAACCTCTACATTGAATAACTCTGCAATGATTGTGATGAGTACTGACCCTCAAGATAATCCACAAGGAATCACTCTTAAAGACTGGCATGACAAGGCAAATGCTCACGATGATGAAGACGGAAATTCAGGCCAAACTCTTGGATACCCTTTCATGAAAGGAGTTGATGCTTCAAAAGAGTTGAATGTGGACGCCAGGCCAACTATCATTTTTGTGGACAGTAGTGGTCACATTACTGTAACTCACGAAGGAGCGATGACTGATCGGAGCATGATTCAAAAATACTGGGCTACTGCCGGCGGGACAATCTAATGCGAATTCTTGCATTCGAAGATTCCTACGATATTGAAGCCTTGTTAAGCGCTGGAAATATTGATACACGTCAATTCACTATTGAGCAGAAATGGAACTCTGAAGATGCATTGTCAGTCATCAAGGAGTTTGCTCCAGATGTTCTAATGCTTGACCATTTCATGCCTCCTATGAAAGGGCTTGATGTGTTGAAGGCTGTTATGATAGCCGTGGAAAAAGAAGAATTGGTACGCCCTCAAATGATAGTAGGAATAAGTTCAGCAGGGTTTGCAAACCGAGCGATGCTCAATGCTGGAGCTGACCTTGCAACTGCCAAGTTTAACCTTGCAACGCTAGAAATTTGGTCTGAATAGGGCTTAATCACCGGGATACCAATCATCATTTCCAGGTGAGCGATACCACCACTGGCCATCATCATCTCGCCACCATTCAACATTATCATCATCGACATAATAATCCTCGTCATCTGATTCTTCCTCGACATGGCGTTCTCCCTCTTCTCCGACATCCCCTTCCTGCTCTCTAATGATGTCTTTCTTGACCTCATCGGCAGTATCCTCTACATCATGGAAGACACGACCTGCCACTGGATCTTGTGACACCATTTGATCGTGGTCGCCTGCGGCTATTGCTTCATCACTATCTTTGTAAAATTCCTCAGCCATTTGCCGTTTGTAATCGTCATATTCGCTAGAACCCCAAGAACCTTGAGAGGAATCGGAACTAGCGCGCATCAATTCATCGAGATTGACTGGCCCCCCCAATTCTGGTTCAGGTGCGTCTGGCATGTTTTCAGCATCATACGCTTCCTCTGAGTCAGATTGTAGTTTGTCGAAAGTTCGGCCATCGGGATGGACATCTTCAATAGCCTCTATCAGAATATCGTGCTCCTCTTCATCGATATTCTCTTGGCCATACTCCCGACGGACAATTTTGGCAATTTTATTCAACTCCCTACCCAATTGTTCGATTTCAGTATTCTCTTCAGTTTTCTCGATGTGCCTGCTCAATCGGTCATAGGGTGTGCCAGCAAGGCTTCCCAATAATCCACCCAAGCCTTTCTTCTTGCGCGCCAATCCTATCACCTTTGGGGGCGATGTGAGGCCAAGCCTGTTAAGGGATTCGCCCTAGAGAGTATATGTGGTTGATGCTTGGCTAGTCGAAGCGATGGCGTCGTACAACGCCGATTCATTGTCCAACAAGAATGGATATCGCGGTTTGATTCACATGCCTGGGAGCACTATAGAACAAATACTTCACTGGACTCTTGAATCTTTACCTGACGAGATTTTAATCGGACTAGATGCAGACAATAAACGACCGCACTTAGCAGAAGTCGATGATGCCTTCCAAGGCACAGAATATGAAGATGGAAAATTTGCAGGAGAGGGATATGTGCTTGGTGATGCGACGATTGTCAATCGAGGAGATTCGTTTTCTGTTCACCATGTGCCTGAGGAATGGACGGACGGAATATTCACTGAAAGTAGAGGGTCGCGTGGGGGGCGCTTCATCCATTGGCTCCATACCCATCCAAACGCTGTGGCCATCCCTTCACAACAAGATGCTGACGCTGCACAATACACCCTTGGGGTGGACATGATTCTCGGAATTGAGTTCTCCCCCTCGGGACCACTTCCTTGGCATGAAAGGGTAGAAGGTGTGCGCAGGCCACTTCAACCAGATAATGTCGCTCCTGTCAAAGAGAAAAGAGGTTGGGGAAGGTGGCGCTCAAGGGCTGAGAAACCGGTGTTGGGTGTTGCTCCAACAGGACACCGGATACATAGTTTAGAACTCATCTCTTTCCACAAATCAGGTACGGGAATCAATGTCATCTTTGTAGATGACGAAGGTTTGCCCTACGGCTGGCCTTTCGATCTAGACGCTTGAATTTTCTACTGGAAAATATGTTGACGGAAATATGCTAATTCTGCCACAGATTCCCTGATGTCATCAAGGGCGCGATGACCTCCTATCTTTGCCATAGGGGGGATGTCAGGATTCCAACGCTTAGCTAATTCTTTGACCGTTGATACATCAATGCTACGATAATGGAAGTGTGCATGTAATTCTGGCATATAGCGGCGAAGGAATCTACGATCTTGTGAAATTGTATTACCACAAAGAGGAGATTTGCCAGGTTTGGTGTATTTTTGAACAAATTCAAGGGTCATTCTCTCTGCTTCTTCATCGTTCACTTCACTAGCCCTTACTTTCTCAACTAACCCACTTTGAGTATGATGGGTTGTATTCCACTCATCCATTGAATCTAGCAACTCATCTGGTTGATTGATTTCTATGCTTGGCCCCTCTGCAATGACGTTTAGTTCTGAATCAGTTATGATTGTTGCAATCTCAATGAGGCGGTTTTCATTGGGGTCAAGGCCTGTGAATTCGCAATCGATCCAGACGAGGTTGTCGCTTACCATTTACCTCCGGCATACGAGGCTGTTCATGAGGGTTGGCACTAATACCATGCACAGGATGATAGAGAATGGGTGTTAGCGGTTGCCATGCAGGAACGTGAGGTTGGCTTTATTGAAATCCTCCGCGTTAATCCTACATTTCGGCGCTATTGGTTTGGAAATACTATTTCGATGCTTGGGGAGTGGTTCAACACTGTTGCTCTTTTTGTACTGATAGAACAACTCACGGGTTCTGAATTAGCACTAGGAATATTATTCATGATACGAATGTTCTCACTAGCCTTCCCTCAAGTTTTCACTGGGATGTTAGCCGACCGCTTCAGCAGGAAATGGTTGATGGTGGGGGCTAATTTTGGAGCTGCTGTGGCGGTTTCCTGCTTTTTGTTAGTGAATGACGAAAATGATGTTTGGCTAATCTATTTCCTATCAGCATTGTTGATGCTATTCCATGCGGTCTACATACCGGCAGAAAATGCTGCAATGCCAAATATCACCGAGTCAAATGAACTGTTAACTGCTAATGCGATAAATTCGGCTACTTGGTCGGCTTCACTTGCAATCGGCGCAGCATTGGGTGGTGTTGTCGTGGCAAAGTATGGAGTCGATATCGCCTTCATTACCAACACAATTGCATTCATCATTGCAGGGATCATCATCGCTACAATTGACATCCCACAAAAGAAGGTGAAGGTTGCTGAAGGCTCGTTCATCGCCGTAAGCCTCGCTCAGGTTTGGGACGGATACCGTATCATCAGAACAAATCCACGGATTTATCGAATTATCACAGCCAAGGCGTTGTGGGGAATTTTTGGTGGCGGCCTAGTTTACATGCTGGTGCTTCTAGGTAGTAAAATTGGATTCGGTGAGGTGGCCACTGGAATCGGATTGATGTTTGCGGCCCGCGGCATAGGTACAGGACTTGGCCCAATAATTGCAAGATATGGACTAACTAACCGAGCGAAATGGCCTCTTCTCTTGGGTTGGTTAGTATCTTTATGTGGGGTAGGATATGTCATAATAGGTTGGCTAAACTGGGGTTGGTGGATCGCTATTGCGGTGATTTTCTCGCACGCCGCAAGTGGGGCAAACTGGGTTATTTCCACTGTTCTTCTGCAAGAAAGAAGTGAAGATGAGTGGCGTGGACGAATGTTCTCCACTGATTTTCTCTTGCTCACAATGGTCAACGGCATTTCGACACTTGCCGCGAGTCTGATTCTTGAATTCACAGACTATACCCTTAGGGAAGTCATACAGGTATTTGCAGTCTGTCAACTCCTTTCTGGAATTATTTGGGTGATGCTTGTATCGCCAGGTGAGAAAAAATATATTGAAGAATCTAAAATGTAATCAGGTGAATGAAATGAAAGAGGCAACTGATATATTTTCATCATGGGCCACAACTGGACGAGATGAAGGAATGGAAAAGGGACACTCTGCTGCTGTAACCGAAATGTTAGAAGTGGTAATTCCAAAACTAATACAATCATTCACAGCAATTGATATTGGTTGTGGTAATGGATGGGTTGTAAGGAAACTCTCTAACCTTGGGGCAAGTCATGTAGAAGGTATAGATGGCGCAGAAGAAATGGTAATGAAAGCAAGAAAAATAGACCCCCATGGAATTTATCATCACGCTCGATTACCTGAATGGAAACCTGAATATAGATTTGATTTAGTCCATTCAATGGAATTTCTCTACTACCTAAAACAACCACAAGAAATGTTAACCATAATTCATGATGAATGGTTAGAAAATGGTGGTTGGTTAGTTGCAGGAGTTGATCATTACCAAGAGCATGAACAAAGTCTTCAATGGCCGAAGCAATTGCAAGTACACATGACTACAATGACAATTAATGAATGGAAAAGTGCAATGCAAAAAGCTGGGTTTCAACACATCAAGGTTTGGCAAACCGCCGCCAAAGAAAAATCGTCAGGAACACTATCAATGCTAGGACAAAAAGCGACTTATTCATGAACGGCCTATGATGCGGCCCTGCCATGACAGACCTAGTCGACCAAGTAGATGAGCGCGGACTAGCAATGAGCCCTAGCCTTCCTGAGGGGTGCAAGAACTTCCTGATTGATATCGATGGAACAATTTGTGAAGATGTACCCAATGAAGAGCCAGAGCGGATGGAAGATGCTGAGTTGTTTGATGGGGTGATTGAGGTCATCAATGGATGGTTTGACGAAGGGCATGTAATTACCTTCTTTACAAGCCGGACTGATGCACACGCAGAAGTCACTGAACGATGGCTAGATAAGCATGGGTTCCGTTATCATGGGGTCGTCTATAACAAACCCCGAGGAGGGAATTATCATTGGGTTGACAACCATACAGTACGGGCAACTCGGTTCACATCTAAATTTACTGAGTTTGTCAAAAAATGGGCTGAAGTCGAAGTTTTTGATGATTAATTTGACTGAAAAAACCTTAATTCGCGCCACCAGTGGCCGATGCAGTAGACATGCACAAAAGCCACTTCATTCCGATGCCTAGGCACGAAGTAAAGAAGCGTTTGTTCGCCGAACCGCAGGTTGCCCCCCTCATCGAAGAAGGCTTGGAAAGTGTCTGTACGATGCTTGAAGCTCTTGACCATCACAGTTCATTGAGTGAACTAGAGAGACTTAAGGTACTGTACTGTGCTATGGACCCTGATTCCGAGAGCCAAATCGAGATTGCAGAAGTTGATTCTTTCATCTCCGCCTTCGAAGAGGTATTGGTAGACGGAAACTGGGAGCACGTCACCGATGAGGAATTCCAACTCGCAATGGATGGAGAATCTCTGTTCCCAATCAGCATGGATGTCCGGCTTGACGAATTCGTTACGATGAAGTTGTACAAACTAGGCCGCGATGAAATGACCGAAAATCTGCCCAACACATTAGATAATTTGCTCGGAAGACCAGGCAAGGAAATAAAATTCGAAATGTACAATCGTGTAATTCAGATAATACATTTTAAAGATTCGAAATGGTTCATGGAACAGGGAAGGAAGAAGCATGACCCCGGTAAGATGGGCGAAGGACTGCACCTGAGATTGTTCAAGAACGTCCCAGTTGAGGATCTTGAAATTATCTTTCCAAACACAACGCCCAAGATGCGGCCAATGGACAAGGCTAAGATTTCCCTTCCACTAGCGGTAGGCCTAGTCATGCTGTTCCAGCAGTATCTGCTTCCAATCATCGTCGGTGGTCCGACAGCTGATTTATCTCAGGCGCTGTTAGTTGCTCTCGCAAGCGCGCTCGGCAGTTATGCCATGAAGGCCTATATGACCTATCGTAAAACGAAAGAGACGTACATGGCAGCAGTAGCCAAGGACCTCTATTTCAAAGGCCAAGCGAATAATCAAGCCGTACTCAATATGGTCATCGATTTAGCAGAGGAGCAAGAGGTAAAGGAATCGCTACTCTGCTACACATTCCTGCTCGCTGAGGCTGATGTTGGCCACACCCTTGCATCATTGGATGCACGTATAGAAGCCTGGTTGGCGGAACAAGGTGTACACGCTGACTTCGAGATTCGTGATGCAATTGGGGATTTGGCGGAGATGGGTCTTATGGAACTCACTGGTGATGTGCGTAGCAACGACGGTAGTTGGAACATGGATGTCCCTCTTGGCCACATTGCGGTACCAATCAAGGAGTCGCTTGCTAGATTAGATGACATCTGGGATGGACTCTACAACTTTGAGCATTGATTAAGGGCGGATTCATGAATAATAATATTTCAGAAGAGCGCTTAAATGCTGATGATAAAATCATCAACTTTCTATCTCTCTTTGGTCTAGGATGGGCGGCATTCGCTTGGAATCTATGGAGATTACCTTGGTTTTGGACGGAGTCGTTTCAGGCATCTAGCGTCAACGGGGCTGAATGGTGGTCTCTACTAGCTATTTTACTAACTTCAATCGCACTTGCCCCACTTGGTTTTGTATGGCTGACCTTAATTGGCGAGGTAAAGAAGTAACCAAACAATGGAAAGAAGAAACATCATGGTTGCTATTGGGTGGTGTTCCATTTGCAACAATTTGGGCCGCACTGTGGATTTACTGTCTTCCTCACGTCTGGACCCTTCTTCCGTGGGGCCCGTGGGAATATAACTGGTGGAAGATTTTTCCTTATTTATTTGGCCTTATTTGGATGGGACTAATGCCTCTTGTTGGCCTGATAATTGAAGTTAGTAAGAAGTTGAAAAATCCGGTCTTTATTGGTGATGAAATTAAAGAATTTGGAGAGCGCACCCTTCAGAATGGAATGAATGGTGGTGATGTTCGAACACTCCAAGAGTTGCTCAACAAGCACGGCGCTTCTATCAGCGTTGACGGTCGTTTTGGAAATCAAACCCGAGGCGCTGTTACAAAATTTCAAACAGATATGGGATTAACTATCGATGGAATTGTTGGAAATCAAACCACATCGGCACTGCTAAAAGAAGATGAGATTGTAGATGCTGCCAACATTTTGAAAGAGAGCCTTGCTAATATTAGCGACAAAATAGTGCCAGAAGATTCTGGAGGTTTTACATCTATTCTCGAAGGATTAGAACTACCTGAAGATGGTTAACTATTCAATGATTAGAGGCATCACATAGATAATGAATAGTAACCAAATTAATGGGAAAATACTCCAAAAGATTGTAGTAGCTATTTCTGCAACTCCGCGCTCGGTAATTTGTTTAAAATGGGACTCTAGTGTGTGATCAAATTTTCTCACAACAGCATCAATTCCATCTCTAACTAAAGCAATTGGGGCATTGGCAATTGTATCGAACGCTTCTAGGACATTTACTAACACTTTTGCTCCAGGAATTTTGGAGCCTTGTTCACTTTCTAATTTATCCTTAGTTGACTTTTTAATTGTTCTTTTTACTAGACTTTTTCCAATTTTAGCCAATCCTATTTTCCATCCCACAATTATACTAAGTCCGGCACTAATGCTAATTTTATATGTCTCCAATTTAGTTTCAAAATTAATTATTTTTTCAAGCAATTCGTTTAGGAATTGATTTGCATCCCTCGATCGGCGAATATCAATTATCAACCAAATTATCAAACCAATAGCTGTGACAATGGTTGTTAAAGAACCAAGTTCTTCTAACGAAATTTCTCCAAAAGTAGTTTTCCATAATATTATTGCTGCAAATAGATATGGGATTATGAGTAGTATGCTTTCTCGCATAATGAATTGTTTCATACCAGGGATTTTCAAATTGTTAATTTCTGTAATCGTATCTTTGACTTGCCCATGGAGATGGATTCGCGCCTTGTTCAATGGTGATGACAGCATGTAAACTCTAACAATAAATGGAATGATGAGTAATAGAAAAAAGAGATCCCTCAGCGATGAAGGAGGTATTGAAGGTAATAAATTAGTAAATGGCATAATTTCACTTCAAAGGAAATGTGCGACACCGTATAAGATGAATAAAGGCATTAAATTCAAGGCTAACCCCTTTCCAACTCTTTTCCATGAATGTATGGATTCAAGTATAGAATCAAACTCCTTCTGAGCCTTTTCATCTATTTTTGTAGCAGCGATTTTAGCGGTTTCTTTAGTTACTTTTCTAACAGCCATTGCTTGAGGAGCAAGTTTCAAAGCATTCTTAATTTTCTTCGCAACACCAACATCATCTGGCTCTATCTCCGTCTCTGTAGGACTGTTAACAATGTCCATTTTTGATAATCCTTCTAACTGTTCTCTCCCCCAACCAAAGGTTTTCATCATATTTTTCATTACACTTGGATGAAGTTTCAATGTGTTGACAATATTCGAAGAATGGAGAATTGCATTAACTGATCTTCTAGTTTTTATTATATCGCGAATTTCAAAAACAGACCAACACACGAATAATATTATGTAAGCAATCAAGAGATTTTGTGATGTTGGCCAAGGAGATGTAGGGGGACCAAAAAGCAAACGTATGCTTAATGCAAGGAAACTAGGTAGGATGAGTAAACATATTTCACTAACAATTAGTCCATAAACACCTTTTAATCCAGTAGCCTTCACTATTCGCCACAGTTGCTTCCACAGAGTTTTACCCTCTTTACCATATTTACTCAACAAACCTTCGTAAGGCCCCCACAACAACAGACCTCTCAAGATAAAATGTAGCGCTAAGATGTATAGATAAGCCATCCATATATCTGAAGGTGGAAATGAAAGAACAAGAGGACCCAAGGGTAAGAGAAGAATTGGGGCACCAAATGCCATTGTTTTTCCTCCGGAGGTAAGCAGTTGATTAGCACATCGGAGAAATTATTATTCTTGATTACTGATATTCATCGATAAATTCAGCATTGGTGTCAACAACACGTACGAAACTCCCATCCTCTAATTGATGGACATCATATCTTAATCCATCATACAATGTAGCACCAATGAAACCCCCCAATATACCGAAAACAAAGGCAACCAGTGAATTTGCCATTATATTCACTCCTCAATCTCTGGCGCAAATGTATTGCTAACAATAGATCGGGCCCTGTGTTCAAATGTATCAATCAAGTTACACGCGTTGCGTCCAAACTTCCGGCCTGTGGCATAGGACATTCCTGCAGTACCACTAATTGTGATTGCTCTGACTGTCCAAAGGACAGTGCCAATACCAACTCCAGCAATTAATGGAATCACTTCTTCTTCCCCCTTGTTTTCTTTGTTTCATCGGCCACGATGACAACCTCTTGAATTTGGCCATCGTGATTACGAAGATCCCGTTCATCCGCATAGCGGTGGTAATAGTGTCTAAAGCTACTATGAGCAACCCCCAACACAAAACCACCAGCCATTGCTAGTACTGTTCCTGCAAACATATTCTGTATCATTTTCATTCACTCTCCATTTTTTCTTCATTTTCTTCTATAGCGAGCTCTTTACCAGATTGACCTGTTACCACTTTGACAACACTTGAACCAAGTGTTCCAACAACATTTCCAGCAGTTTCAATGCCAACTTTTGTCACTTGACCGGTTGCATCGATTACCGCACTTATCACGCGGCCACCACCAACTGCTAGGTGAACTACTGTCTCTTCACCTGCGTTGACCATTTCCTTTACTGCTGCAGTAAATTCGTCAACCAAAGAGGTGAGGCCTTTTGAGACCTTATCGACTGGTTTCTTGCCCGCCATGGCACTCCCAAGATAACTGGGGTAATATAGTCCGGAGAGAGAATATAGGGGGTATATGAACCACCTAATATGAGTCAGATGGGAGATAAAAGAATGATTCAGGGTAATATTCTCCCCTTTGACACAATTGTATGAACCGCCCGATGTCAGATCTCCAGGTTCGACCAACTGGTGAAATATCATAATGCACCAGGGCGTGCCCCCCTCTACCTCTGCCTCCTTCCTCAATTTGTTCTATTAGACCCAATTCTGTGAGTTTTTCTAAATGTGTTCTGAGTTCTTTTCTATCAATTCCAGTAGCTCTTTCAATTCTGACAAGGCGACGTGAATCGAAATCTTCCGCGCGCATGCGAGATAAATATAGAAGGATTCGGTAGATGGAAACGGGCAAATCTCGTTGCTTTCTAATTGCCACCAATTAAGGGGGTTAGAAAACCACCTATAAAATATTGGATGAACAATAGAATCATCACCTAATTACCTGTAGCAATTTTATGGCATTCAATCACGACCTATCAGATTGGCTTGGGATCTCCATTGACGATGAATGGTTAGAGGAAAATGTACGCTGGAAGGACTTTGGTACCGGCGTGAGGCTTGGAAGACTGGCCCGAGAAGATGAATGTTCTTTGGTATTGTATGACGCTGATGCCGAAGTAGAGGTGGAGGCTTTCATGCCACATATGCACCCTGGTGGAGAAGCCTATCTAGTCCTTCGTGGAGAGGTCTATGATGAGGCAGGAACTTACCCTCAGGGGACTCTAGTTTGGATGGACCCACAAACTACCCACAACCCAAAAACTAGAGAAAAAACTTTGATTCTAGTGCTTTGGCCAAATGGTGTAAAAATCGTTTGATTATATTACATTGAATCGATAACTTATTCAAAATAGAAATATATACTTCCCACTTCATCAATTAATAGAGATGATGACTTATGAGTAACTACAATCAGAAGATTGTTGCAATCATTGTGTTGTTACTATTAGTCCCTCCAGTCATTTCTATTGCTGATGCTGGAACAAAAACAACTCCTAACCTATGTATCAATTGTCATGGTAATAGATACGGTGATTATGTGACTCTTTCACAATTTACTGTACCTAGTGAAGTAGAAATAAACTCTACATTTACTGTTACCGTCCGACTTACAGTTAGTGGAAATCTTGACCAAACTGAATCCGATTATTGGTTAGTTGATGCTGATGTAACACTTAGTTCATCACAAGGAAAGTTTTCTTTTTCTTCTGCGATTTATTCACATACAGGGCTACTTCCTGGAGACACCGTCAACATTAGTTGGCAATTAACTGCCGATCAAGGATTGGGCATCGATACATTGCAAGTTAGTACCTTTTCAATAGCTCAACATGAGGGTCGAACCGGCACTGATCAACTATCTGCTGGAATTGAGGTTTCGCCACCCAATGTTGCCCCTCAACTCTCGGCACCAAATTTTACCCCAGTTGAGGGAGATGTTAATCAGATATTTGGTTTTGAAGTCACTTGGTCAGATGCTGATGGTGATTATCCATCTTATCTAAGACTCATATTGGATGGGAATTCGCTGCCACTTAATGAAGTAAACCCTGGTGTTGATAACCCCATCTCAGGAGTTACATATGTCAGTTCAAACATGACTCTAGGGTTGGGGCACCATACTTACTATTTCCAAGGTTCAGATGGAATAAATGGTGCTAGAATACCCGCAGGAAATGAAGTTACTCAAGGATCCCAAGGCACGCTAACAGGAGTATATTCTGGACCCTTTGTAGGGGGCCCCCCTGCCCTCTCCAGTGAGTCATTGTCGCCACTTGTTGGAAATAACGAAACGAACTTTACATACTCTGTAATTCTTGAATTTGGAGACGATATGAATGGCACTCATGTCACATTTTGGCTAGATGGTTTTGCTTCTGTAATTATCCCGGAAATAACTGATTTAGGCACCACAGGGACACAATATAACTTCACGACTACTTTGAGTTCTGGAATAAACCACTTCCACTATTTTACCGCTGTAAATCGTTTTGGCGCAATTAGATATCCTTCAGGTACTGATTCACTAAGTGGTCCAATAATCATTGGTGAGGTTCTCTCAAGTGCTTCTATTTCACCAATACAAGGAAATGAAAAAACGGTATACAATTTCTCAATCAATTATTCAAACCCTGCAATGATATATCCAGATAGCATTTCAGTAATTATTGATGAAACACCTATCCCCCTTAATTTGACCACAACTGGCAATTGGTCTGAAGAAAATCAGTTTGTTACAGAGACTATGTTGAATGCGGGAAACCATTCCTACTATTTTCTTGCAACAGAGGGAGGGAGAACTCATAGAATTCCTAAACAAGGGTACTTACAAGTTAATGTAGCACGTTATGATAGTGATCCGTGGTTGGATGCTGGGACAATTTATGTTGGAGGAATCGAGGTATTCAATAACTCATCAGCCTCATTAATCGATGATATTGAAAATATTTCTCACCCAATTATTTTGATTGGTACTGAAATAGAAATTAGAGTGACATATTTTGATGCTGAAAATGATGAAGCAAAAGCAAATTCTATGCTTGCTTGGATTGATGGCAGCCCCAATATAATGCAAAGATTGGATGGAAATAACACATCAATAGGCCAAGTGTGGTTTTATCTAACTCCAAATCTTGTAATCGGCACAAATCATTCTGTGTATTTTACTGCAGTATCCAATTATTCAGCAAGTGAAATAGTATCTGGAGTTAGTATCAAATATCCAATCTTAGATAATTATCTCATACCTTTACCAGATGTTGAAGCCCCACCTCCCCCTAATGTCCCACCAACAATTATGCCACCAACCGATGGAAGAATGACTCTAAATCCATTTGCTGGTTCTGTTGAAGATAATTACACCTATCTAATTGAAGTTGTAGATCCCGATTGGATAGACAATAGAACACTAACTGTGTGGCTTGAACTTGATGGCAACATTCACTATCTTCTGCCCATTAATGGTACTGATTACCGTAATGGCACAGTATTCGGGATTACTTTGAAAATATCACATGGAGAACACTTACATCGATTCATAGTAAATGACACAGAAGATGAAGTGGCATATCCAGAAACCGATATGCTAAGTGGCCCAACAGTTCAACAAAATATGATGCCAATTGATGAATTAACATCTAAACCATCCTTTATTTCGTGGGCTTGGTGGTTAATATTACTGAATTCATTCCTCATTATAGGTGGAATTGGATGGGGCGTTCGTACATTCGTTGAAGCGCGCGATGCTGTCCATCTAAAGGAAAAGAGAAATATCGAAAGAAGTATCAGAAAATTTGATGAAAATGAAAAGATACAGGCTAATGAATTAGAATCTAATACTGAAATATGGAGTTTCGATTCTGGTGATAATAATGATTTAGATATCGATACAGATGAACTCCTATCCCAATTGGGCGATGTGGAATTAGAAACTTCACCAATGGTTGATTTAGAAGATCTTCTTGAGGAATAGATATTGATAATGAAAGGTGGATGAAAACTTGCTATCAGAATCAACCATTTATCTTACTGGTAGATGGACTGGAATTATTGTTTTCCTGCTACTGATAACTGATTTCACTATGATGGAAATATTCAGATTACGGAAGAATACCATGAAGGAATGGCTTGCTTCGCGCATCTATGCTAACAAATTACACGGAATTGCATCTGCCACAATATTACTTGTCGCCATTCTTCACTCAATGCTTCTTGCATTTGGGCACTGGAACAGTCATGTTTCACCATTCCCACTATGGATGCCACTTGGAGAGAATCTTGCCATAATGTACAATCTTGGGACTCTTGCAGCTTGCATGATGCTATTTCTTGCACTACACGGATATTTTCGCAACTGGTTCTGGAAAAGATGGAGCCATGAGGCATGGGTACGTACCCACTTTTGGACCACAATTTGTTTGATAATTATAATATCTATTCATGCAATAACTATTGGTGAAGAGTTACAATTTTTGGGTCTTTCAATTCGCAGTTGATAACTAATTAATCATAGCAGTATTGAAATTAGTATAACCTGACCCACAATTATCTGACACCGCCCCGCTGTGGGATGTGTTGTCGGAGGTGCCACGCATGAATGCGAGAACAAACCAAGGTTCTGCCTCCAAAATTGAGTTGCCAATTGCTGCAACATTAGCAAAACAATCCTACCACCTAGTTGGGGACCACGGTGGAGTGAAAATCTGTCATTGGACCAAAGAGGATTTGCGCAGTGACCGCGCATGCTACAAGGGAACATTCTATGGAATTGAAGCAGGAAATTGTATGCAAATGGCACCAAATGTTGACACCTGCAATCTCTCTTGCTCATATTGCTGGAGAGAACCGCATTCAGACACTTTAACAAAAATTGATGATGATCCGCTGCAATTATTCTACGAAAGCGTGCGGGCACAGCGTCGCCTGCTCACAGGATTCAAGGGGCACAAAGATGTACCATTCGAAAAATGGGAGGCTTCCCAAAACCCAAAACATGTGGCAATATCTCTGAATGGCGAACCCACCCTCTACTCACGTCTTGGAGAGTTTTTGGATATCTGCCATCAACACGGAGTATCGACCTTCTTAGTCACCAACGGAAGTTTACCAAAGGTATTGGAAAATCTTGACCCGCTGCCAACTCAACTCTACATCAGTGTGGATGCACCTAACAAGGAATTATTCAATCGCCTATGCCGCCCGAAATTCAATACTGGTGCGTGGGAAAAACTTGAGGAAACTCTTGCACTGCTCCCCTCTCTTGACACACGAACTGTCTGTCGCCACACCCTCATCAAAGGCGAATCTTTGGGGCATCACGAAGATTATGCACGACTAGATAACATTGCTGACCCTGATTGGATTGAAGCGAAAGGTTACATCTATGTCGGCCATTCACAGAATAATCACACAATAGAAAATATGCCTTCTCACGATGATATCATGGAGTTCTCAAACACTCTTGCACCTCTAGTTGGGAGAGAGGTTCTTTCTGAAAGAAGAGAAAGTAGGGTTGCCTTGATTGGAAAAGAAATCGTACCGATTACTTTGCCTATTGCTACCAAAAAAATTCCCGAAGACCTAGGAATTGCGCGGCCACAAAATTACAAGCTCCCACTCGCTTGAAATAACTCAAGGCTGAGGGCAAGCATCCAAATTCTCATCCGTCAACTCAAGCGGTGATGAAACGATATTCATTGGCTTAACTGCAACTCCATCAGACCAACTTCCTAGATCCGTCATTTCACCTTCATTCATGAACCAGGATTTGGCCGTATCAGCCGATGCTATATCACCAAATGCTGAGGAAGCAATGAAATCTGCTTGCGCTTCAATTCGTGGATAATACGAATGGTCTGCCAAAGATTCTCTAACAAATCCCGAGGGCAGATAATGAGAGGCAATTAGTCTAGGAAAGCCATGATAATCTGATGGCACTTGTAAGAAAAGTACCTGATTTGATGCCAATGGTTGGATATGGTCGCGAGCTGTTAATCGGGCGTGCTGCCAGCGTCCAATGCACTTTTCAACAACAATATCAGTCTCATACTCAACCACGTGAATTAGAGTATGATCGGGTAACTGCGACATATTTCCCATCAAACCTTCCTGCGTAGCATGAATCCATGGTGCCTCTAAATCAACCACTAATGATTGGCTTCCAAAACCTCTGCTAAGCAGTTCACTCAGCACATAAAACGTGGTTCCAGCACCCATGCTATGCCCGCCAATCCACAAGTGATTCGTGTTCAGTTCGGTTGCTCCTAATACTGCGCTAACAGAAGGGTCAGAATTAATGAATTCAAGACCAGCATCAACACCATACAACGCCATTGTGTACCTGGGTAAATGCTGAGGATGGTCTGAACCACCTAGAGTATAATTCAACTCAAAGTCGGCTGAAATTGAAGAGAGATCCATATTCGAAACATACTGTGGGAAAATCGTCACTAACCCTTGGCCAGCAAGTGACATCATTGTATCGCGATAATATTCTACTTTTTCCCCCTCATAACCATGCAGTACAACAGCTACACCTACTGATTCAGATGTTAAACCAACTGGCACAAAGACATACACATTCCACTCTTGCTCATTTGCCCAATCATTCCACCATGTTGTCATGTTATCAGGGAATTCTGGAGTAAGAAAAAACTCCTCTACCTCGTAAGGCATATCTGCACTACCATAACCATCACTGGGTCGTTCTGGCGGACTTGGAAGAAGGCCTGCAACTGCGACAAGATTTGGTAGAGTAAGAACTAATGAAATCAACAACACCGTAAAAATTGGAATTTTTCGGATAACAGTAGTTGGTGTGATTTCACCTTTTAATTTGGATGCGTTTATTGTCAAATTTCCAGCAACCCCTGCTAACAAAACCGCACCAAATATGAAGGGAAGAATAGCGATTGAACCACGGAAAAATGCTATGTTTAACAAGAAGTAAATTATGGCTCGTGAAAACCCCCAACCAATAACAAATGAGGTGAATAATTTGTACATCTGCCCTGCCTTTTCTGAACGCAAATTGTGTCCAGTAATTGCCGACATTCCAACTAAAATGATTGCTATAAAAGCAACCCATCCTACTAATTCACGAGCCGCCATTGCGTACTGGATGCTAGCAACAATGTAAACAAAGAGAGCATTGAATAGAGTACTGCCATTCAACATTGGCCACCAAATAACCGAAAGGCCAAATGTAAAACCAATTATCACCCAAAGAATTTGAGATTTTACTATTTTTTCCCAATCCAATTCATTCACCAATCATTGAATCCCATGCAGAAGCTATTTTATTGCCCCAATCTTTAATTTGAAATTTAGCTGCTCTTTCCAATGCTGTTTGATTTACGCCCACTGGCTCACCACCACGTTCTGTCCATGCTACGTGGAGTTCTGTAATCGCTTCAACCCAAGCCTCCTTGTCTGCAGGAGATAGGAGCATTGACGAGTCTGCAACTTCGTTGTGGGCTGGCAGGTCACTGGCTAGAACAGGGCAGCCTGCAGCCATTGCCTCAAGGACAGGAAGGCCGAAGCCTTCGCCAGCTGAGGGAAAGAGCAGGGCTTCTGCTCTCTGATATGCTGCTATCAATTCATCATCAGAAAGAGGGAGATGGGAGCCGACTTTCACTAAATTCAAGTCTTGACGAATTTCTTCCGGTAAACTTGCAACCACTTCATCGATGAAATCAAGCCGCTTGCGGGGTTCATCACTTCCAACTGTTAGCAGAACGAAATTTCTCAAACCTATCTCTCCTGCAACTTGATATGGTGCTGAATCTATTGCATGAGGAACTACTGACACCTTCTTGTCCGGCCATAACTCTCTGCATTCAGCAGCAGTCGCTTCTGAGATACAAACCAACATATTTGCTCTACCCAACCCTTCGTGAAGATATTCAATATCCTTGGCACGAGTTTTGTTTGGATTGTGATCTCCAACCTCTATGTCCAACACTATTCTAGGTTTCAAGTGAAACAGGTCGTGCACCGTGACGCTAACAGGAACTGGTGACTTGAGGGGAACAAGATGTGCTTGTTCTTGGTCGGTGATGTGTAATAATTCGCAATTTGATGAGATAATTGCCTTTGCAATCGCTTTTTGTTGGCCTTGCCTTCTTCGCCAATATCGAAGCAACGGATTACCTCCAAGTGGGTGCTCAACAATATCTGCTAATTCGTAGTCAGGAATCTGTCCTGCTTCAAGCCTGTCAACTAACTCATGATGGGCACGGCCAAGGCCACTTTGGCGGGGCAGCGCCCCGCCTCTTGCAAGCAAAACTCGCCTCGCCATCACTCCCGCGAACCCATGCCGATATTAAACGGGCGAGCAGACGAGGGCGCATGTGCGCCGCATCCGCACCCCCTCCACGACTGCTGGTGGTGAAAGGAACCTTCGAGCAATTTGGCGGCGCAGAACGTGACCTGCTCAACAATTTGCCAGCATGGAAAGAGCGTTTTGATGTCACTTTGGCATCATTAAACCTACCAAAAGAGGCGAGACAGCGATTGGATGAGGAAAATATCCCCTACCTAACTCCCGTAAAAGAGTGGAATGCCCCTTCAGGGGTATGGGCTGAAGCCAGAGCTTTGGCGAGCCGGCAAGCAGTTACGTCTTGGCTATCAATGTTGAATTTGAGTGAACAAATTACTGGCTTGAGAGAGGTTATTGCAAATGTTGATGCAATACACGTCACAAGTGGAGTTGGGTCTCTAGAATTTACTGGTCTAATTCCACAGCATATACCTCTCCACTATTACTGCCTTGAACCACACCGCGGGTTGTACGAGAATACCCTACACAGGAACATCGATGGCTCACCCAAACGCAACCTTTCAATCACTCAATTCTTGCTAGGAAAACAAAAACGACGGGATCAAAAATTCGTTGCCAGCCTAGATAAGCGGAATAATTGCCATATTTCTGGCAACTCTGCTTGGATTCAAGAGCGGATTTCAACTGTTTACGGCGTTGATTCTGAACTTTTGCTACCGACTGTAGATATTTCCGCTTGGATTGAAGGAAGTGGAAATGCTGGTGATTATGTAGTCACCATTGGCAGAGCGTCACATGTCAAAGGAACTTGGGATACTGTAGATATGTTGGCGGGTACTGGATTGTCGCTTGCACTTGTTGGCAGTGGCAGTAAGGAAGATCTCGCACAACTGCAATCTCATGCCAAAAAAATAGGAGTCACATTGGATATAATACCTAGACTGACTCAAGGCGATTTGGTTTCCCTCATCAAAGGAGCAAGGGCTGTTGTCAGCCTTGCCTACAACGAACCATTTGGCCTCACACCAATTGAGGCACAAGCAGCCGGCACACCTGCCCTGATGGTAAATGAAGGTGGATTTCGATACACCGTAGAGGATGGTGTCAGTGGCAGACTATTGCCAAGAGGTGATTGGAAAACATGGCATCAAGCATTGGAACAAGCCGAAGACCCAGATACTCGAAAGGAGTGGGCCTTAGCAGGGCGTGGGAATATCAAGAAAATGGGGCTTACGCCATCTAATCAAGCAGCTAAACTCTGGGAAATCTTTGGATTTACAGAAGAAGAGTGACCCGTTCAATTGATGATATGGGTGCTACCCGCCGCATCATGGAACCAGTCCAGAGTGTCGCCATCATCGGTGCTGGCAATATGGGAAGTGGAATTGCTCAGAAGACTGCACAAGAGGAATTCGATGTGCAAATGGTTGACCGCGAGGCACAATGGATCCAAAGAGGGGAAGGCATCATTGCCGATTTTCTTGCTGAGGCTGTCGAGCGTCGTATCTTTTCCCCTCAACAGGTCGAAGCGATTCAGAGCCGCATCACCGGAGTAGTTGGAACGGAAAATGTCGCTTCAGATACCGATTTAGTGATTGAGGCAGTTTTCGAAGACTTTGATATCAAGACTGCCGTCTTTACTACTCTAGATGAGGTGTGTGAAGAGAAGACGATTCTAGCATCCAATACCTCCTCACTTTCTGTCAATGAACTAGCAAAGGCCACTGGGAGACCAGATCGATTCGTCGGCCTCCACTTCTTCTATCACCCCGCAAAAAACAGATTGATTGAGGTGATCCCTGCCCTAACAACAAGCCAAGAAACAATAGAACGCACAGTGCAATACTGTAAAACCCTGGGAAAAGTGGTAATTGTATGCAAAGATAGACCTGGTTTCGTTGTAAATCGATTCTTTGTACCATGGTTAAATGAAGCATGCCATCTACTTGACGAAGGTGTAGGAACTATTGCACAAATCGATGCCGTGGCCTGCAAAGCATTCAGAATAGGTATGGGCCCATTTGCTCTGATGAATCTAACAGGGCCACCAATTGCTCTCCATTCTACAGATTATCTAGCAGAACAACTCAATACGCCCCGATATACTGGCGCACAAAATTTGCGAGATATGGTTGCAGCTGGTGAGATGTGGGATATTGGAGAAGATTCGGATATAGATGATAAAGCGGCAGAAATCATCTCAACACGACTTCTAGGCCAAGTCTTTGCAGTTGCTTCCCAAATTGTTGAGGAAGATATCTGCTCAATGGAAGATGTCGACCGTGGCGCTAAAGTTGGATTAAGATGGGCAAGAGGGCCTTTTGAATTGGCCAATAGGATTGGTGTTGAGGCGGCAGTCAACATGGCCGAACAATATGCCCAACTAGCAGGCTTTGACCTACCTTCATTCTTGACAAAACAGGCAAGTAATGGTGAAGCATTCACTTTCTCCTACCTTGATGTCACCCAAGAAGGCGACATTGCCACCATCCAGATTAATCGCCCGGAAGCAATGAATGCCCTGAATGTGGATGTTGTTAATCAACTAGGCTCAATATTGGACGATTTGAACTCTGATGATTCTGTGAACACCATTGTTCTAGAAGGGGCAGGGAAAGCATTTGTCGCAGGGGCTGATGTAAAATTCTTTGTTGATAAATTACGTGCAGACCGCTTTGTGGACATCTATGACTTCACCGCCTTTGGACATGAAGTGCTCAACAAGTTGGAAAATTCCCCAAAGACCACAATAGCTCTGACCACAGGACTAGCGCTTGGAGGAGGTCTTGAATTGGCCCTATCATGTGACTATCGCGTGGGAACTCGCAAGACACAGTTCCGCTTCCCCGAGACAAGCATCGGTATTTACCCCGGACTAGGTGGAACACAGCGAACACCGCGAATATGTGGAGTTGAGGCGGCACGCTGGGCAGTTCTTGCTGGTAATTTCATGGATCACAATACCGCTGCTGCACTTGGACTTTTGACACACCTTGTCGAGCCTAGTGCGGTATCTGCTACAATTGCAAATATTGCATCTACTGGCAAACCAGACAACAAGTATTCCGGAAAACCAATGGATGAAAATCATCCAGTTGCTCAATTTAGTAATGCATTCTACTCAAATGAAAACATGGCAACTCTTCTTTCAGGTTCCTGTCCAGAAGGGTTTGATGCTGAGGACAAGCAGGTGAGCAGACAACTACGCTCACTCTCCCGTACAGCACCAATTGCCCTATCCATGGCTAGCGGATTGCTTGATGAGGGCACCAATTCTGATAATCTTGATGCCGGGTTAGCACTCGAATTAGATCGACTATCTGCCATCTTTGGCACTTCTGATGCACTAGAAGGGCTCTCAGCGCTAATTGAAGGTAGGCGGCCTGTGTACACGAATAATTGAATGAAAAGGCTTTGAAGTAAGGTAGTATGGCGAACTCATGCAACCCGGCACGGATCAATTTGGACAGCCAGCACAACCAGGCCCTCAGCCACAAGTGATTGGACAGCCAGTTCAACCACAATATGGGCAACCCCATCAACAACAAGTTGTAGGTCAACCGGCCACGATTGTAGGACAGCCTACAGTTGGAACTGGAGTGCCATTGGGGCAACAGATGATGGTGGGTGAGGCTCAATCAACTAATGCTATGATTGGGCTTGTCTTAGGAATTCTAGGAATTATCGGCTCATTTTTCTATGGAATTGGTTGTCTATGCGGAGTTATTGGTCTAATCATTACTTACGGTGCAAAGAAAATTACTGATTTAAATCCGATGCATCCAGACAAAGGAACCGTGAAAGCTGCGCTAATTACCAATTGGATTGCAGTCATTCTCGCGGTATTGATGTTGGTTACTGTGGTACTGGCAGGAGTGCTGTATGTGTGGGCAAACAGTCTTGCCGGTGATCAGACCAACTCCGCTGGTACACTCAATTCCTACTTCGCTGAAGACGCCTCCGCAGAGACTACTAGTGACACAAACGACGGATTGATTAGATTGGGATGGATAACTGCTGAGGACGATTTATCCTGGCCATTCGTACAGATCAAGATAACCGTTGATGGCATTACATACGATTGTGTAACTGATACAAGTACAGAATGCACCATTACAGAACAAGACGCTGACAACGCATGGAGGGAGGACGAAATCATAACTCTATCAGAGAACGGGCACAACATAGCAGACGGCGCAACGAACATCGACCTCTATATCACATATCGTGGCATTACAGTCGCTGGCGATACCTCTGTGGCTATCAGTTAGGTGACATTAGGAGGAATATTTTATGCAACCTGGTACGGATCAGTGGGGACAACCTGTTCAACCACAATATGGGCAACCAAGCGTCCTTGTTGGACAGCCCATGGTTGGTGTTGGAGCGCCTATGGGGGTGGGTTATCACTCGAGCTGGACCGACTATCAGCCATCTTTGACACTTCTGATACACTAGAAGGGCTCTCAGCACTGATTGAAGGCAGGCGGCCTCAATACACGAATAATTGAATGAAAAGGCTTTGAAGTAAGACCGTGTGGCAATCTTATGCAACCCGGCACGGACCAATTTGGACAGCCAATTCAACCACAATATGGAGCACCACCTCAACAACAAGTGATTGGCCAACCAAGCGTCCTTGTTGGACAGCCAGCAGTCGGTGTTGGGGCACCAATGGGAATGGGTTTTCCAGCAACTCAAGCAACCGTTGCTTTGGTTCTTTCAATCCTTGGTTTGGTAGGATGCGGAATATGTACTGGTCTCCCTGGATTAATAATGGCAAACGGTGCACTTGCAATTACCAATCAATACCCAAATCATCCAGATGCAGGATCAGCAAAAGCTGCTATGGTTATTGGATGGATTGTTGTTGGCCTTACAATATTAGTCGTTTTGTTCTATGTAGTTATGTTCATAATATTGGGCGCAGGGACGATAGCTTCAGAAGGATACTGATTCTGAATCCTAATTTCAGAGATCATCAGTGTTGCCAATCGGCGATAGCATAATTTCCGCACTAACAAACGTCAGGTAATGAGGTGAATTGAGGATTTGATCTCAATTTTTCCCTTTCCAAAATTGAGTGCTGAGAAGATTGTGTGCTGCTCGCTTCAAACGGATTTTTTCCGCCTCAGCATCACACAATCTCTTACTTTGAAAATCCAACCAATCATCTAACCATTCATCCATATTTAGGCCTCCTTATCACCATCTCGGGCAATATATAGTTGTACTCGGCATTATATCAATAGAGAAGTGAAATGGGATATATCTAAGTGCAATGGCTACACCACATGAGTTTAGTAACACCGGGGGATTGTAATGCCTGAGCCACCAATGATTCTTGATGAAAATGATTTCAAAGAAATTGAAAATGCAATATCTAAGACTGAAAATTTGGGTAATCGTGTTCGTGAACTGTTCCGCGAAAATTCAAATGAAGTCTTATTTACATCTGGGAGCAGAGTTCACGATATATCTTGGGAAGTTGATGCCGCAGTGGAAGCTCTTGATGTCTTTGCATCACGTTGGACCATTGAGATTCTTGCCGCCCTATACATTGCTGGTGAACGGCGCTTCAATGAACTCCGTCGCCTATTGGTTGGCATCTCAAGTCGTACCCTCTCAGACAAACTCACCACTCTGAGGGAATCCGGTTTTATTGACCGTATTGTTGTAGATGGGCCACCTGTCAAAGTGACCTATAGTCTCAATGAGCATGGCACCCGTGCTGGCCGTCTTCTAAGCCCACTTGTAGCCTACATGAAACTCAGTAATGGTAGTGTCACTAAAGGCGATTAATGGTTAAAATCACATAATCGGATTACCAACACATACAATAGGGACCGACTACAGAAGATTACTTGATGGCGCTCTTGAGTCAGTTTGGAAGTCGCTACGCGTTCCTAGGTGTTGCGGTTGCAGGATTAACTGGCATCGGCTCGCTTGCTACAGGGCTCCTACCTTGGAATTGGTCAATATCTGGCACCATCAGTTCACATCGACAACGTGAGTGGGAACATCCACTAAGAGTACAGATTCTAGATACTTTAGATAGTAACCCAGGTATTTGCTACCGCCGCCTTCAGAGAAATTTGAATGTTGCTAACGGCACCCTGCGACACCATCTTGATGTGCTACAAGCGCAGAGAACCGTCACTACAATGCCTGTTAATGGCCGCACTTGCTATTATGCTGGAGCACCAAGCCAGTTAGAAATAATCCGTCACATGCATATTGGGGATGAAAGGGCAGCGGAAATGATGCCAGTTGGACTATCACAGGTTCAACGAGAGGTTGTGACTAGATTGGTTCAAGAACCACTCCCTAAATCCCAAGCTTCACTCGCTCGTGACATTAACCGAAGCCGCGCATCGGTGAACAGTGCTGTTCTAGTGCTTCGTAGACGCGGGATACTTTCCTCTCTCGATCTAGATCTAGCAGACCATTTAATTGGACTGCGTACTGGTACACTAGATTATGAGTGGATTGATGAGCGTAAAGTCGCAGCATGAACGCTAAGAGACGGAACAATCGCCTCTAAATTGTAGTTTTCACGATAAGTAGTGTCAAGACAACAGATAGTATCAACAGCACTTAGAACCGGCCTATATCGCCGATGGCTGGATGTTGAGACTTCGTCTTGAAGAGCAGCCTGCTCCTACTGGGAAGAAGGATGTAGATATGCTGCTTGGGTGGCTACTCGACACACTTGGATTAGTTAGGCGTCGGAACGATGCTGATACCTCAGATGCCACCCAACGACCCCTACACCGCTTGATGCGAGATCATCTTCTCAAAGAGCCGATGAAAGGAGTTGATGCGAAAACTCTTGCAAACCAATTAGGAATCAGTATGACGGCTCTACATCACCACCTCAAAGGGTTACAAGCAATCAGATTGGTCGCCTCAAAAAGCGGGGAGAACGGATGGATGATGCACCATCTCCGCTGTGGCTCTCTATCTGCTGCTGTCGACCTGCTTCATCGCGAAGCAGGCGGCATCCTCGCTCTCCGCCTTGCTTCACTTGAACAATGGCAAACAGGCTCCGTAAACAGAGATAGTGGTGAAGAAACAGAGGAAATCCCATTGAAACTCGTAATTTGTGAACCACGGCCTTTAGTTAATGATGAAGATGAAATAGATGCTTTTCTCAATGATTTTGCTCTTCGCGGGGAACGAAGTCGTCAGACCTCCGGAGATGATTTGACTCGCCAAGTGTTTGAGTCACTTCTCACTGCTAAGCACGCAATATCCTTAGATGAAGCTGTTGCGCAATGGGGTGCAACAAGACCACGCCTGACTCGCACTTTCGATCGGTTCAGAGCAGCGGGATTGGTCGAACGGGTCCTTCGTCACGACCGATTGACTGTCATTCTATGGGATGCACTCTCAACCCAATACTCCCGACGGGGAGAGGAATGGTTACTCGGAAAGGGTGGCCTAGGCCGGCTCGATGAAAAGGTGAGCAAACAAGTGGTGAAATCTCTGCGCGAGGGTAAATTTGACTCCAATAGATGTGCCGAACTATTCTCAAAAACCAGTGAAGATGAACTACGCTTGGCGCTCAATCTTCTTGGGGGTCGATTGCCCTATGGATACCGCCTTTCTGGTAGTTCTGGAGATGATGTCGCTCGTCAAGTTAGTCTGCGCTTTGAGGTCATTTTCAGCCGATTAAAGAGAGTTGCCTCTGCACTTGATGAGCTTCAAGCAAACTAGTCTTGCTGAATCTGATTTTTACTTGCAGTAGTTAGTTCAACGAGAAACGCCTCGACTGAATCTGCCAATTGCATTGCGCCTCGGTTGCTATGCAATTCGGAACGAAATGCCTTGCTTCCTGGCAATTCTTTGGTGAAGGCGAAGGCGTGTCGTAAGCGATTCTTGCTCAGAAGACGGTCCTCTCCTTCTTCAGAAGACGCGCTTTCATTCAATTCATCATCGAGATTAACATAACGGCGCCAAGCCCACAATCTTACACTTGCCTGATTTTCTATCGAAGAGGCGAGGCCCCAAGGTGGAAGTGATGAGTCCCAATTCAATTGGCTTTTAATCTGTTGAAAAATTGTTGGCCTACCTATTGCAGCGCGCCCTATCATTAAACCGGCAGCACCAGTAATTTGCAAACACTTTGCCGCAGATGCGGCATTCACTATGTCGCCATTGGCGATGACTGGGATATCAACTGCATCTACAATTTCAGCAATTTCTTGCCAATTTGCTACACCGGAATAACGTTGACGAAGTGTGCGCCCATGTACACATATCCTCTCAACACCTACATCTTGCACACGCTTGGCTAATTCAAGCGCGTTGATGTGTCCCGTGCCTGTACCAAGCCTCATTTTCACTGTGATGGGTACTTTAGAAACCTCAACGCACCTCTCAACCATCCCAACTAATTCATCTGGTCGGCCCATCAATGCAGCACCTGCACAATGGCGTGTTACCTTAGGTGCTGGACAGCCAAAATTTAGATCAATCAAATCGGCATCATCCTGCAATAATTCACAACTTTGTACCATTTCCTCCACCCTGCCACCAAAAATTTGAGGGATGAAAGGCTTTTCTCGTGGGTCGCTCTCTAATTTGTGCCAACTTTTGGCATCTTGGCGAGTTAAAGCCGCTGCTGCCGTGAATTCTGAAATAGTGAAATCAGCACCACACTCTTTGGCTAATAGCCTGAATGCAAGGTCTGTAACTCCTGCCATAGGGGCAAGAAATAGTGGGACTTGTTCCACCTCTCCCGTCATCATTTACTGCGGGGAAGCGTTCTGATACAGAAGTTATTGGCTCTTTAACCTCTAAATAGTGATAGAAGCGGTTATGAATGGCCGTCCGGTCGCCGAGCCGAATGGGTGAACAGAGCGCACCATTGATGGCGTACGAGGAGTACGAATTGAATTCTGTTCACATAGGCACTCAGAACAAGAGTAAGGATATGCAACCATTCATCAGAGGGACCACAACTGAGGGCCCCATCATCCACCAAATTGATGTCACAAAGACTGACGAAAGACTCGCATTGGCTGCAAATTTCATCAACCAATACGATGGTATAGATATCCTAGTTGTCAGTGCTCGTCAATATGGACAACGCCCCGCTCGAATGTTTGCACAATCGATTGGTGCCCGACATATTGTTGGACGCTTTATTCCTGGTACACTAACCAATCCTCGTCTGCGCACCTACATTGAGCCTCGAGTCATTTTCGTTACAGATCCGCAAGCCGACTCGCAGGCGCTTTCAGAGGCCGTCAAAAGTGGCTTACCTGTAATTGGCATCTGTGACACCAATAACCACCTTCGTAATGTCGATTTCTGCATTCCTGCTAACAACAAAGGTCGCCGTAGTCTCGCCCTAGTATACTGGCTTCTATCTCGCGAAATTCTCAAAGCCCGCGGTGATACTGACGATGCCACTTGGAATCACCACCAGAAAATTGAGGATTGGGAATCGTCATTCTAATCGCCTCTGCCACTCAAGCAATCAAATGAGGTAGCTTTTACAAAACCCTCTTGACTAAAACCCCAATAGTGCAGAACTATGGGGGATGCTGCTGCGGCCAATGATGGCTCTTCGGCCGAGAAAGCTGACAACTCTGTTACAGAAAAGCAACTTGCAATTGCCACTCAAGATGATGATGGTATTTGGCGAGATTCTGAAGGTAATGCATTACCAGTTTCTGCCAGTGATCTTGAGAGACACGCGTATTGCCCGCTCTCATGGCACCTTGCACGTTCCGGAGTAAGTGGTTCAGGTGAAGCAATTGAATTGGGACAAAAAAAGCATAAAGAGATTGAAAATGCTATGCGAGATTACCGGAGGAAAGACATTGAATCACGTAGAGAAATGGTCATTTGGAGTTGGTGGTTTGCAGTAGTTGTCACCTTGACACTTGATACCATTGTCTTGTTCTTTGTCAGAAATACAATTGTTTCACCAGATAATGTCATCTTCAGCGATTTTGATTTGATTCTCTTCGCTCGTTATCTCGTATTACTTGCCCTTGTTTGGCTATTATTTGCAATGGTTCTGCTACTTCTACCTTGGAGAAAACTGCTAGGCTCACCTTTTGGTTTAGCCCAACCCCCTCAGCCCTCAGAATTTGATGTCGAAGATATTGGACTGTTCTATTTTGAATCTGATAATGTAGACAAAGGTGGTTGGGGGGTGGGTGGAAAAATCGAATTTGCTGTTATTCTTGGAAGTCTTACAATAGCCTTGCACGGTTTTACACTCTATTACGCCATAATCTCACCAAAATTAACTAGTTCTATTCTTGTTATTGCAACTATTTTTTGGACCCTTTTTGCTGCTGGGCAATTGCAACGTGTACTTAGAACTTCATCAGATGTTGAGAAACATGGCGAAAAATTGGGGATTGAAACTGGTACCGCAGTAGTTTACAACGATGACTCGCGCACGTCAGAACTTCTACAAGATTCAAAAACTGGCCTACGGGGCCGACCTGATCAAATAGTCATAATAGAAAACGAAATCATCCCCGTTGAGCAAAAAACGGGCAAAATACCAGAAAAACCTCATTTCAGCCATAAACTCCAACTCTATGCCTATCTTCACCTTGTTTCTGAAATTACCAACAAAACCAGTTACGGCATATTGAGGTATGGTGACGAGCAACTTCACAAAATTAAATGGAATGATGATCGTAAAGCGGAATTGATGGGGCATCTCAAAGAGGTGCAGAGATTGATGGTAGAAGGTGGGGCAAAGCGCAATCATTCGCGGGTGGGGAAGTGCAAATCCTGCTCTAGGAAACACCGATGTCCAATGCCGCTAACCTAGACTGGGACGCATTCTCCAGTATCTGCTGACTCTGGGAAGATTGTGCAAGGCCTTGTCAAAGTTACTGACACTTCAAACTCATCGTGGAACGACAGTTGATCAACCGGAGATGTCCAACCATAACCCTGTGCTTCCACTTCCAATTCCCATACTCCTTCCTCAAATGGGGGATAGAATTTCTTTGGATGTGGGTAATAGGTCTTCGTCGCATTATCCTCCCAAAATGGTGCATCTGTATTCTTATTTGCTCCGGGTTCCCATAATCTTGCATGGACATATCTTACTTCACTGGTGAAATTACTAATATCAACCCCAGCAAGTGTGCTATATGGGATTTCTACCCGGAACAGCACTCTCATTTCACTGACTTCTAAATCAATATTGATATTATTGGGTTCTGGATTGTATATTATGGCTTCTATTTCTGTTGAGTCAAATGTGTGTTCAAATTTGTATTGAACCATCTGATTATCGATAATAGGCACGCCTCTGTTCCATTCCATCAATTCACGGCTAGCAACTAGCCCAATACATCCAGAAAGCATGCTAGTTGAGAAGCACAACAGCGCTAACACAAGAGCTAGACGTGTTCGCATCAAGGCTCTACACACACCCCTTTCATTTCAAAGCGACGGCCATTTGGCCATGTAATTTGGCTTGTTTGCCTGTCAGCACTCATAGGGGTCGTCAAACTAACTCGGCGGTCCCACTCGTCATCACTCAGGCATTTACTCCACTGGGGGCACACCGTTTGAACCCCTTTGCTAAATGTGATATAAACAAGGATTAGATAAGAAAATGGTCATTCATCTCCGTTACCACGGCGGCGTACTGGTCGTCTTCGTTCGGAGGTACTTTTATCAACAGAATCTTCAGTATCTTCAGTATCTTCTGAGTCACTCTCATCATCAACTTCAGATGACGGAGCCTCTTCGACGCTTTCCTCAACTACTGGCGGCGTTGGGAATCCACCTTCATCTTCAACTGTGAAATCTGTAACCTCTGCGGAATCTTTCAACACGTTTCCTACAACTGTGTTGTCAGGGATGAACTCTACTTCTACTTCTTGACCTGGAAGAATACCATCTTCACCTGTAATCTTGAAAATATCTTCACGGATTCCCGCATCTGATGCACTCAACTCGACATCTTGATCTTGCAGATGACGGCGTGATTCTTTGTCGCCGATAATTTCGTCAAGATCAGCTCGGTGCGTCTCATGAGATTGGCGCATTTGAGTCATTACCAACTCGTCCTCTGCATCCTCTTCTGTCATTTCAGAGAGTTTTTCACGCTCTGCAATAGCCTCGTCAATCTCTCGCTCAGCATCGCTGAGATGCTCGTCCCAATCGGATTCTAAGTGTTCCTCATCGTATCCCATCTCTTGAATGGCGTCGCCATAATCATCTGTACCGATGACAACTTCGTCGAGGTCCTCTTCAACTTCTTCCTCAACTTCTTCGATGACTGGCTCCTTGCGCTCTCTCTTTTCATAGAAGGAAGATGTGTCCTGAACTGTACCACAGTATGGGCAATGCTCAATCACATCTGGAATGTTAGTTCCGCATGACACGCAATCGTGGAATTGAGAAAGGCCTTCCTCCAAATCAAAGTCACAGTGGGGGCAAATATCCTCATCACCTTCTATCTCGCCATCACATGAAGGACAGTACTCGAATGTTTCTCTCTCTGCCTCTTCATCATCTGTGCGAGTCAAGAGAATTGCACCTATGAGTACACCAATTAGAAGCAAACCAGCAATGACAAAGAGAATCGTTGCTTGATTGTTATTGGTATTTTGACTAGATGCCTCATCGTTGCTAGTAGCAGAAATAGACCAAGCTGCAGTCCAAGTCGCAACGCTGCTTCCATCTGGTATCACATACAGTTCGTAAGAACCTGCCTTATCTGCTTTGAATGAGCAAATTACAGTGCTGCTAGATTCCGGCGACGAGAAATTTAATTCTTGGGAACTCAATACATCGTTTTCACCATGATTTAGACAAGTGAAGGTTTCAGTTCCAGAACCCTCTTCAGAAACAATTTCGATAGTGTAAGTGTAGGTGTTTCCTACCACAAGCGGTGTGTGTTGAGGAGTCCAACTCTCACTCACAGAAAGGAATCGTAGTCGTAGATTGCTACGTAGGCTAACTGAGCCAAAGGCCGTGTTGTCATTACTTGCTGAATCATAACTTGCAGGGTTTGCTTGCCATGTAGCAATGAACTGTAGGACTCCATTTTCATCGCCTGCTGCAGTTGCTTGGAAGGTGAATGTCCTCTCTTCTCCAGCAGGTATTCCAAGGGATAATTTTGGAGTGAGGGCACTGCTGTCAAAAGTAGCTGTCAAATCACCAATTACTGGCAGGGTGCCTGTGTTTAGAACAGTAACCTCAAAGGTGACCTGGTCGCCAGATAATACCGTATCACTCGATACTGACGCGTGGGGGGATACGACTACATTTGGTTCGGGATGAATGACTATTTGGGTATCAAGATCGTCATTGAATTGGATAGATTGTGCAACCTGCCTGCTCGGGTCAATTCGCACTCTCAAAGTATGAGTTCCTGGTTCACTGGATTGTAGTTCCGCTGTTGACAATATCTGTTGCCATGATTGTAAAGATGATGTGTCACTGAATGTGAGTTGAAAATTACTGACGCTGATTTCGGTCTCACCGGAGACACGGTAAATTCCTATTGAAATTGTACTTTCACCACTACCACCCATTCTCAAGATTTCGCCATTCAGTGTCCAAGGCCCAGTTAATGAATCCGGACTTGTTGTTACCGTAATCTGGGGGTTTGGTTGCTGGTGATGGAGATAGTCTGGACTGGCCTGTACACTAAATGAAAGCGGTGTGGCTCCATTATTGCCAGTATTGCTCTCAGTAATATTATCATTTGCTGAATTAGCGGTAGCAGCAATCTGATGAGAGCCGGCAGCCGGAGCATTGAATGACGTTTGAATAATTGTAGATGTTCCCGCGAGTAGAGGTTGCACTGACAACTCTGAAATTAATCCCCCATCAAGTTGAATTAACAAATGTGATGATGGAGCGTCAAGATTGCCAATGTTGCCCACATTTACTGAGATATTTACTACATCCCCCTGATGTAGGTCCGTATTTGGATTAAGTTGGATGTCTGAGGCAATCAAATCAACTAGACCTGTAGCACTGAAAGGCTTCGATACCGATGCTGTTGAACCATCATGACTGACTACCAATACCACTGAATGAGAACCAAATGAGATATCTGCCCAAGCACCAGTTACTTGAACAAAACCAGATTCTGAAATTGAGACCGTTTCTTGGTGAAAGGCAGTATTTTGATCGCTCTCTGGATGTAGTGACACATCAACCCCTGAAATATGACTTGAATTTATATTAGTCAATGTCACAGTGAAATCGACATCGTCCCCTTCGACTGGATTTGATGGTGAAAGAATGATGCTATCGACGCTAAAAGTAACGTCTCCTGCACTCTCTGATGTCACCACAGGGGATAGTGAAACCAATAGTAACAGAAGGGAGAGGGATAGGGTTCGACCCCTGCTCATGCATCAACGAGGTCACCGGCCACACTTCAACTCTATTGCATGAATGTTGCAGAAAACCGTAACGCATCACAAAGTGATGCGCAGGAAGTAGGGCGAGGAAGGGTTGAAGGCAAAGGTGGGTTGTCCTCGAATTGGTGCTCATGCGACGCGTGGCAGTGACAGTTGCTCTTGCAGCGCTTTTCATCCTTGTACTAATCCCTCTCACGGAAGTTAGTGCAGCAGGAGCAAAGAGTGCCACACCCACCTTTGGAGCGGGGCCCTCAGAAGGCGAAGTTGTGTCTGGAACCGTTACCATTGTGGTCTCAACTACTAGTGGGCTTGATGCTGCTAGTCTAGACCTAAACGATGGAAATAGTTGGGTTTCGCTCACAAACATCACTTCCTCTTCGTCATGGATTTACAATTGGGATTCGTCTGCAGTCAGTGATGGTGATTATCAACTACGGCTTGAAGGATGGAATAATAGTGCATCCACTGGGACTACAAATGGAGCAAATTTCACCGTTGACAACACTAATCCTAGCAATCTTGCCTTTGTCATAGAAAATCCCGACTATGGTACTGGGACCTCACTCGCTAACCGTGCATGGTTCTCTTTACCAAGCGATGGTACACTATCCTTCACATGGAATGCTAGCGATGCAAACCTTGACCACGCCACACTGACAAACGTGCCTGGGCCGGGGAGCCCATCAAACGATGGACCTGGTTTCCTCGCTTATCGATGGGATTGGACAACTGGGGGATTCCCCTCACAAGGAACATGGAATCCACAATTGACCGTGTACGATGCAGGCAGCTATTCGACCAGCGAAACTCGATACCTAGGTATTGACATGGTTGGGCCAACAGTTGGCACCCCTTCTCTTTCAATCAATTCAAATTGGAACAATGCCTACACTCTTATTTTCTCCAATTTGTTCAATGGGGCCAGTGACAATGGTGGATGTGGTATCAACGGATATGAAGTGCGAGATTCTGCTGATTCTACATGGACCGCTGTAGGTTTCGGTGGCTCTGGCTCTCTCACCTTGCAAGAAGGGGTGAGGCAGATTCAATTCAGAGCTGTAGACAATGTAGGAAATCGAGGTGATGCAATCAATTACACGCTTCAAATCGATCATAATGCCCCAGTTGCTGGTGGTTGGATGGTTCCAGAACTGACCACTGCCCTCTCGGGTGCTGTCAATGTAGAAGTGCAAGCAAGTGATGCCCTATCTGGAATCAATCTCACACAAACAAAAATTCAGTATGGATTTGACTCAGACGGTATTGGCCAAACACCAGACATCACGAGTTCATGGATTGATGTAGGATTCGGACTATCCACAACTCTATCCACTTCTATCGACTGGTCAACTAAAGAAGGCCAATTTCTCTCACTCAGAGCAGTAATGGTGGATGATGCTGGAAACAGTGACACCTCTGCAACTCAGCATTTCGTAGTCTTCCCAAGTTTTGATTTCTCATGGAATTCTGCATCTGTAGACAGACTGGTTGTTCGTGCGGGGTCGGATGGAGAAGTCACCATAACCTCTATTCTAGTCAGCAACGAAGCATATCCGGGAAACGTCATTGTGCGGTTACAGACAGCGCCTGCTGACAGAAATAGCGATGTTAGTTGGACTACCTTAGAAACCCGAACTTTGCCACCCATTGCGCTATATGATATGCAGGAAGAGATATCTTGGTCAGTCAATGTTCTGAACGAAGGAGAATATGATATTCGATTGACTGTAGATCCGAATGATGCTGTCTCAGAGAGGGATGAAGCAAACAATGATGCTTACATGGTTGTGCAAGGCGCTAGTCAGAATTTGGTCGGTGCTGTTCCCTCGTTTTCACCGCCTCTAATAGTGGTCGCAGTTGCTGGAATCTGGTTAGGATACTGGCTCACACGAAAAAAGGATGAAGAGATTCACTCTTCAGCCCAAGAGACGGATTCGTCCTCTGCCAATTCCATCATTTCAGCAACAGCTTCTTCATCTTCAGGATCAACCTGTGACGACTTGTAACGGCGGCTTCGCTGACGCGCTTCTGCAAGCCCTGGAACAAGTTGCTCAAATCCACCATCATCGGTGTCTCCCCTCTCTTCGATGTATTCAAGCCGCCTAGCAGCCATCTTTCTGTCACGTCTTTCTCGCTCAAGAGCCTTGATAACCGTGCCATGTTCAGAACCGCGTAGAATACGCTCAACTGCATTACTAGCTAATGGAAGACCCTCTTCATCGCCAATCAAGACCACTGTGCTACCATAAACAGCCATCTCACAACCAGTGTTGTGCTCAATGAAACGCCGGATCTTACCCTCTGTTCCAATTAAACGCCCGCGCATTCTCTTTTGCTGTAAATGCTGTTTACCAACCCAATCGCGCATATCATAAAGTCGGAAATAGCAATCATCTTCCATTAATTTTATTGCCTTTTTTGGAGACATCCCTCGGCCTATCGCCTTGATGAGTTCGGGAAATTTCATCATCTTGACTGGGTCTGCCTTGGCTGGATCCCAAGTAATAGAAACATCACCACTGGTAGAGTCAATTTCAAGGGTGACTTTTGCAGCCTTCTCCAACCCTTTACGTGTCGCTCCACCCTTGCCAATTAAGACCGCAATGCGGTCTTTTGGTACACGGACAGACGTCTCCATAAGTCACCCCGACCTACCGCCCCTCTTTGAAGCCAACCCTTCACTAAGTGTTTAGATAAATGCGCAATATGTTGGGGATTTATCCACCTATCACATGGAGTGTGGACTCTGCTAAATCTGCTTCTACTCCGTTGCGATTTGCCCATTGCACAAGTCGGGTCAGATCTCTAACTAAGAATTCCTTTGCCTTCGGGTGATTCTGAACAACAGCTTGCCCCGCATCAATTATCCATGGATCACCTTGGTGAATCATGATATTATATTCTGAAAAATCTGCATGAGCAAGCCCAGCTTCTTGCCAAATCATACGTAACTGTTCAAGCAGGGATTTGAACACTTCTTCAGGATCTTCGATTTCTATGTCTCTTAGCCTCGGAGAGGGGCCATTCTCATCACCCAAATACTCCATGACAAGTACATTCTTGTGTGTAATTAGAGACTCTGGGACACGTACGCCATTCTTTCTCATTCTCGTCAAGTTTCGATGCTCTTTCTGAACCCAGACATTGACCAATTCTCTATGGCGACGGCGTAAACCACCAAATCTTGGGTCCCCTTCTATGTACTGCATCAATCCTTTGAAAACTGCATTACTTGTGTGAAAAATCTTCACTGCAATTGGTCCAGATTGTGATGTTGCATAGAATACATGTGCCTCTTTTCCTCGTGCTATCGGCCATTCGATGGTATCAATATGGTCTTGTTGCATCAGTTTGTAAACTGCCATCAAAGTGGACTGGTCGAACACTTGGTCAAAGACTCGGCGATCTACCCAATCATACTGACCAACCCCAAGGGCGCCGGTTAATTTATGTTCGATTTTACTGAACATTTGAGCAAATTTTTTCTCTTTCATCCAGTGATATTTTGAACCAGCATCATCGAGTTTCTGAAGTTGTTTGTCAATTGATTTTTCATGCTTTTCAAGATCAGTACGCTCATCGTCAGCCTCAAACTCAGACCAATCTTGGTCAGGAAAGGCGTCGAGATTGATTTTTGCCTGCTCTTTTGCTAAATCAGTCCAATCACGCTTGGTTGTTCGACGCTTTGCGCCCTTCCTGCGCGCTATGGTTATCCCCTCTCATTCACGCCTCGTCAGTAGATTCGTCTTCTGCTTTGGGCTCTTCAGAAGCAACTTCTTCCTCACCAACATCCCAGATACCATCATCATCCCCTGAATGTTCATCTCCACCCATGCCAAAGATATCGACAATCTCGGGAAGAACTCCCTTACGAGAAAGGTAAAGAGCTTGAGTCTTGGTATAACGCATTTTTACATCTGCTTTGGATGGTTGGAAATCCCATGGTTGGATGATAATTAAGTCACCATCTCGAACCCATTGCCTGCGACGCATCTTGCCTGGGATTCGAGTAATCCTCTCTTCACCATCAGCACAAATAGCTCTAATTCGACGGCCACCGAGAATCTGATCTGCTATAGCAAACATCTCATTGACTCGCTCATTGGGGACCTTGACACGAATCTTCTCATCGCCAGATTCCATCTGGGCAAGCAATTCCTTGTCTACGGTCTCCTCTCTACGACGTCCCACGATTTCAGCCGACCAACACGCCCCTCATAAACGGTTGGAGTCGAAAAAACACAGAGAACATGCGCGGTACTCAAATCTAAGAGCGCCGTCTGCCATTTTGAGGTATTGGTTTGAGCGACTCAATTATTGAACGAGAACGGATGATTGCTGATAAAATGGGGTGGACCCATTTAGGTGGGATTCGCAAGGACGATGGCTGGGACATGGTTACACCAGATGGTGGTAAAATAGCTATCAGATTTGATGAAATATCTCTAGAAACCGGTGCTCATTATCTTGAACTTGAACAACGCTCAGACCGTGATTCTAAATGGAAAGCCTCTGGATTTGGTGTGTCAAGAAAAAATGCTGATTGGTGGGTCATGGCTAACTCTGAGAAAATCTACGTTACTTCCACCAAAAAACTCTGGGCTATTGTAAAGAAAGCAAAAGGCTCTGATGAAAGGCATTCACGCCGTAACTTGGAAGATCCTGACAAGAGGCTTTTCTCACGCGCCCATATCATCTCACTCGAAGATTTGGCCACTTGTTCCACCTTCATAATAAATCAATAAACAGTTGAGGGGAATGGTGGTTATTGTATGCATGTCCGATATAGGGGTGCTATATACAACTGTTATTCATCGCTAAAGTGATATGTGACACCCTGAGTCAATAATTCATGGCTTGTTGCAATTCTCCTACTTGTGAAAACGATGTGACCAAAACAAATCAATATCATTGCAATCCGTGTTTTGCTAATATAGGTAATAAATTACTCAACACGTGCAACAGAATTTTTCGTTTGGCTGAAGAGGTCAATAATGAACTGTACCATGAATATAGTGGAAGTGTTGAAAGACATTATCAAGGCGCTTTTTCCTCAGAACTTAGAAAACTTAAATTTCATTATCAAGCTGAAACTTCTATCGCATTACATTACAAGGACTTCCCCCTAAATGATGTACGTGCTGATTATTTCATTTTGCCAGGGGGGCCCAACAAATTTGATGAAAATATAGTTCTTGAAGTTAAACACGCATCATCAACAAATCAACAACCACAATTATTCAATTATCTACATTCAGGGCCTACAAATACAAACCTATTCACTAATAAATTAAAATATGGACTCCTACTAATTTGGCCTCAACAACACAAACCAACATTTAGCGAAGATGGGCGATTTGCGGAATTATCTCCTGTACAAACCCCTACAATGGAATTATGGAAAACTTCCAATCCAAGAAAAAGAACCAAGTTTGAATTGCTTTCCAGATGGAGTGAATAGCCAATCCACTTAATTTCATTCAACTGAAGAATGAAGTGGCAGCATTACTGACAAGCGTCAACAAATGGTCAGCCAATGGACCTAGCCCAAAGGCAAGTGTGCCAACCATACAGAGCATGATTGTGATGCGTAGGAATGGAGCATAGACCAATCTCTTCCCAGTAGGTGGTTTCTCAAAGAACATCACCCAGCCAACCCGCAAGTAGTAGAAAAGAGAGAGGGCGCTGTTCAAGAATACGAGCAGTGCGAGGAAGAATACCCAATGAAGTGAACGGATGGCAGCCATGAATCCGTCATCGAAAGACATGGTGTTGTGAACTGTAGCATCAACAATTCCACTCACAAGTAACAGTTTCGAGAGGAATCCGGACAGTGGTGGAACACCGGCCAATGACAACATGAAGATGAAAAGAGCGGTTGCAATGAGTGGCTCCCTTCTCGCTAATCCATACAAATCCTCCAACTTCGAGCCCCGCCCTTCACTCTCCAACATGGATAGTACTAGGAACGAGCCTAACTTGAACAAGACGAGCACGGTGAGATGGAACAACATCGCTGCAACAATGAGTTCTGCCACCACATGGTCTCCCACTCTTGACGCGTTGAGACCTAATGCTGCAACTGCTGCAAGCAGGTAGCCTGCGTGAGCAACCGATGAGTATGCCAGCATTCGTTTTGGATTCTCACTAGATAGTGCGCCTAAGTTGCCCCAAGTCATCGTAACTGCGGCGAGGAGTCCAACGATTGGAACCCAAAATGCTTCGCCGTTCTCAGGCATTGTGATTGCTACAAGGACTCGTAGTAAAACCACGAATCCCATTGCTTTAGAAGCCGTTGCCAGAACACCTGCTACAGGGCTTGCTGCGCCAGAGTACGCGTCGGGAGCGGCCAAATGGAATGGTGCTGCACTCACCTTGAATCCAATTGTCACAACTATGAATCCAAGACCTGCGAGCGCTAGAGGATCGATGTCGTCCATGGCTTGCCAACTAGCAGCAAGTTCTGAAATCTGTAGATTACCGTTCCATAGGTATAGCAGAGAGATCCCATACAGCCCTATTGCCGATGCTACAGAACCGACAATGAAGTACTTCATACCAGCTTCTGGGGCCTCATCTGTCTCCTTCATGAAGGCGACTAGAACATAAGATGAGAGAGAGGCTAACTCAAGACCGATGAACAGCACAAATAGATCACTTGCTAGAGCGACTACTGACATCCCTAGTGCTACCATCAACAATAGAAGATGGAAGTCTACCTGTCTGCGGTTGTCAAGCAACTTCTCGATGCGCTCATCTTCTCGCCTGCCGGCAAGCACCTGTGCGTGAATCATGAAGCGGGGGGTCGCTGGCATTCGGCTCCACATCGCCACACCGCAGAGCATCAATGCGCCGTAGAAAACAATCTCAAGTAAACGACTGAAACCATCAATTTTTAGCAAACTCGGCTCAATCATACCTACACACGAGTTGAATGCCTCTCCAGTCGTTGCAATACACCATACATTAGAATCTGACAAGGGATTCTCCATTTGACTCCACAATGCTAACGCCGTAGAGAAGAGTAAGGTGAAGACACTGATGGCCCCGGGCACTCGAGGACTCGAAGTGAGGGAATAACGCTCACCACCGAAGAAATAGGGCAAACGAATATTCGTGTTTGGTATAGGTAGGCGGAAGGTCCCCTTGCCAAGGTTGGGCACGAGTATCAACAATACGATACCTACTATCAAGGTGAACTCTGGTAACAAAGCGGTTGCTGTCTGTGGATCTGTGATTAAAGTCAGCGCACTCATGGTATCACCTCGTTCAATACATCAAGAAGAACTTCGGTGACAAAATAGTTGGAATAGGATGACATCATGTCGAAGAAGATGAATGGTAACACACCAAGAATAACCGCACATACTGCCATCGCAAACATTCCTGCATTCTCATGCCAAGAAATGTCTACAGGTTCATCATGCAAGGAATCAGGAAGTTCGCCCTCATCTCCACCCTCAAAGATGGTTCTCTGCATACTCCAAAGATAGTAGGCGGCGGTAATGATTAGTGTTAGAGCGGGAAGAATGACCCACCAGCCAAAGGCCATCCAGAAAGCAATCATAATGGCCACCTCTGCTACAAATCCAGCCATTAGAGGCAATCCAAGGCTACCCATCCATGCAGTCATCATATGGCCACCCAGCCATGGTGAGAACTTCGCTATCCCACGCATTGAACCGATTTCAAGAGTGTGATAATGGTGCTTGAATGAGCCACATACAGCGAACAGATATGGTGAGATTACACCGTGTGCTAGCATCATGAAGATTGCACCAGCAATTCCCAACGGTTGCATCGTGGCAATTCCTAGGAAAATCAGACCCATATGTGAAACAGATGAGTATGCAACCATCCGTTTGAGGTTGGTTTGCCCTAAACACACCATTGCCCCATAGACCAAACTCACCATTCCAAGAATTATCAAGAGCAGTTGGTAATGTACCATGGCGGCTGGCAATAATTCAACAGCGACCCGTAAGAAACCGTATGCACCCATCTTCAGCATCACACCAGCCAGTAACATCGAACCAGCCGTGGGTGCCTGTACGTGAGCGTCCGGTAGCCAAGTGTGAACTGGTACAGAAGGCATCTTGGCTGCAAACCCAACCAACAAGAGCAAGAATACCGCCTTCTGCATTCCAAATCCACCGAGGAAGGCAGAACCTAGATTATTTGATGAGGAGGCCATCAAAGTGATATCGAAAGCACGACCAGTGATATTACCATCCCATACAGGTACCCGCGTAAAGTAGTACATCACAAGAATTCCAAGCAACATCAATACACTAGCAGTGAAAGTATAGATGAAAAATTTCTGGGCCGCATACTTGCGATCTTCTCCACCCCAAAGAAGGATTAGGAAGAACATTGGAATCAATGTTAATTCCCAAAATGTGTAGAATACGAATAAATCAAGAGAGACGAATACCCCAATCAATGCACCCTCCATCATGAGGATGAGACTGTGGAACTGTGCGCCCTTCTTTGCATTCCACTCAACCATCATCGAAATAGGAATTAGTAGCGTTGTGAGCCAAACCATTGGGAAAGAGAGGCCATCTACTCCTACGTGCCATGAAACACCAAAGCCGTCTACCAGTGAACATCCACCAGCCTCGATTGCGACATCAGTGTTGATGCAGTTATCGTAGGCGTAATTACTCAAGCCAAGTGAAGTCCAAGAAATTCCGCTGTATGATTCTAGGAACATCAGTGTTGAAAGTGAAAGAAGAAGTAGAGAAAAAGCGAATATCAACAATCGAATGTATTGACTGATTTCTTTTCTCTTTGAAGGTGGTGCTGCCCATGCTACCAGCATGAAAGCGAAGCCGGCAAAAATCGGGCCGAGAGTCAAGATGGTTAGTGGGTTGCCAAATGTTGTCAAATCCACTCAAATCACCCCCCATAGCAATACAAGGATGCTAAATGTTCCAATTACTGCCATCATGATGTAATCCGAGGCACTGCCCGTTGTCAGTTTACGAACATCGCCACTAATCTTCTGACTACCCCATTCAATGCCCCTGATAGCACCATCTACCACATTCTTGTCAAACCATGAAAGAGCATTAGCAAAAGGAATGACTGTTTTTCCAATCGCCCACTCATATAACTCATCGAAATAGAGGCGGCGATGCAGAGCATCTGCTAAACCTGAGTTCGCTAAGTCATCTACATTCACTCGTCCGAACTTCGATGAAAGTGGTAATATCCATGAGATAAGATATGGTGCACTTTCGCCTTTCTTCAGATGACCACCGTGAATACGCATTGCCATTGCTGGACCAACTACCAATGAAATTGTAATAGCAACCCATGTGATGAGGAAGAGGAACATTTCTGTTGGTAGGAATGCATGGACAAGTGCATCTAGAATCGCAACTACCAATCCATGCTCATGGATAGCCGTTCCAAGTGTTTCTGCTTCTCCAAGCCAATGAGTAGCACCAAGAACTGCTAAGACAATACCACCTAGCAAAGAGATGATGCTGAGTGTGATTAGCGGTGTTGGAATCCATGGTGTCTGTTCATGCACATTATCGGCATATTCTGTTTTTGGCTTACCAGCAAATGTCATCATCCACATGCGCGTCATGTAGAAACCTGTCATTCCAGTAGTTAACAGAATCAAGAAGGCGGGTACCAGTAACCAAGTTCCACCATGTAATGCAGCTGCATTCCAGGTTTCAGCAACTATGCCTTCCTTTGACCAAAATCCGCCAATCAGAGGGATTCCTATAATCGATGCCGAACCGATAGCCATAGCTGTGGAAGTGATAGGTAATTTACCTGCAAGACCACCCATGTTACGCATATCTTGAGCATCGAAGTCATCCCCATGATCATCATGATGTGCTTCATGATGAGCGTGGTGCATCTCATGGATGACTGAGCCAGAAGCCATGAACAACATACCTTTAGCCATGGCGTGGTTGAAGAGGTGGAACATTGATGCACCAAAAGTGATGACTGCGGCGTGGTGTTCCCCATGGTTGTAGAACCAGAGAGCGACTCCAAGACCGGTGAAGATGTAGGCAAGTTGACTCATTGTTGAGTAAGCCAATACCTTCTTGATGTCGTTTTGAACAAAGGCTATGATGGCCGCCATAAAGGCAGTGATTCCGCCTATCCACGCTATCATAATTGCAACATCGCCAAGCCCTTCAACTCCATGTCCGTGACTTGTGACATCGAAGAAAGGAACAAAGCGAGCAACTAGATAGAGCCCTGCGTTAACCATTGTAGCTGCGTGAATCAGAGCGGATACAGGCGTTGGACCTTCCATTGCATCTGGTAGCCAAACATGTAGTGGGAATTGTGCGCTCTTACCTACTGCACCGATGAAGAGCATAATTAATGCCCAGCGCAACATACCGGTATCAACAGTCCCGTGAATTGATGGATCTCCAAAGATGACTGCAAACTCAAGAGAGCCATAGATATCGTACATCATCAGTAGACCGATAAGGAGGAATATATCGCCCACCCTAGTGGTCAAGAATGCTTTCTTGGCCGCATAAGCAGCACTTGGGCGCTCGTAATAGAAGCCAATCAAGAGATAGGAGCAGAGGCCCATTATCTCCCAGAATATGAACAACCAAAGGAAAGAGTCGGCAAGTAACATGCCAAGCATTCCAGCAGTAAAGAGAACAAACTCTGCATAGAAGCGATGGTTGCGGTCCTTGTTAATTGGATCTGTATTCATGTAGCCAATTGAAAACCAACAGATGAGAAAGCAGAGGAAAGATGCTACAAAGAGCAACATCATTGAGACATTGTCAATCCATAGCCCTACCCCAAGTGAATCATTTTGCAGATGAATCCAATTACCTGCAGCGTCTTGTGTAATTGTATTGAAATTAATCCAATCGAAGACCGAGCGCCTGAGTGGTTCCTCAAAACTTGCACCCTCAGTGAAGAACTCGATTGCTAGCCATATTGTCAATGATAGAGAGATTGCTAGAGCGCAAAGGGCAATCATGCCTCCTTCCTTGAACCGAACACGCCAAGCCTCATCGCCGCGATTCATCTGTCCAAGAATTGCTATGACTGGGAAGATTACAATTGGAATTAGAGGAATTAAGAAAGCAGATTCTAATGCTGTGAATGGGGTCCCAGTTGCAAGGTCTCCCCCAAACATCCTCAAGAATGGGAATAACATACACAGTCCAATGATAGGTAGAAAACGAAGCTCTGAGGTTTTATTATCCAACATAACCACCTCAGTGTCTTAGTAGCATTGCCTCATCTAGCACAATGCTCTCTCGTTTTGAATAAAAGGAAAGGAAGATTGCCAATCCGACTGCTACTTCAGCAGCAGCAATAGCGATTGCAATTGCAGTGAATACCCAACCAGTCACATCGCCGTAGTGAAGTGCACCAGCAACGAAGTTGAGATTGACTGCATTGAGCATTATCTCAACACACATCAGAACAATGATTCCGTTCTTGTTGGTGAATACACCCATCAAACCAATACAGAAAAGAATTGCACCGAGGCTTGCAAGATACATTGCTGGAATCATTGTTTGCCCTCCTCTTGCTCCCATAGAAGATTCTCCATGCGCTCGTCGCGCACGAGGTAGGAAGCACCTATCATCGCCATAGAGAGTAGTATTCCAAGAATAATGACTGGAAGCGCCCAATCTGTTAACATCACGCGAGCGAATTCGTAGGTGGTCATACTAACTGTATCCGAATTTGCATCCCACATAGGGTGGAATGTAATTAGAGGCAAAAGAATCGCAAGAATACCTGCAACCATGATGCGAACTAGGTGTTCACTCAAGCGCATTAGACGTCATCCTCCTGGATTGTACGGCGGGCAAGCATTATTCCAAAGGCGAATACCAACATCACACTGCCGAGATAGACTAGAATTTGAATGGCTGCAAGTAGTTCAGCGCCTGCAAGAATGAAAACTCCTGCAACCGCTAAGAAGGCGATAATGAGCCAAAACATAGAGTGCGCTATTCTCTTTGAGTAAATGGTACCCAATGACCCGAAGATGGCCATAAGTGCAAAAGTAGCGAATGCCACATGCTCAAGAATATCTGCCATCATTAATCTCACGCCTCTGCCTTGGCTTTCGCCTTCTTTCGCTTTCTTTGCTCTTTCTCTGCCCGTTTTGCGAGTTCTAGGTCAACTCTTTCTTGGTGTACAGATGGTAATACTCTCGTACGATCAGCATCGTACCATAGGTCTTCGCGACTATATCCTGACATGCCATCATATTCGTTGGTCATGAAGAAAGATTCGAATGGGCACGATTCCATACAAAGTCCGCAGAACATACAGCGGCCCATATCAATCAACCCTGATACAATATCAACTTCTGCGGGGCTCAAATCAGCGGTCGGGACTTCTCCAATACCACCCTCGTTCCAGCTAATCGTTGCAATATCCCCAGTGATATCAATGATTGAACCAAAGTTGTATTCTTGAGCTACAGCATCGTGTGCCGTCATCAAATCATAATCACTGTTGTCAACATCATTGCGCTGAGCAGCAAAGCCACCTACTTCTAAGTCGCTTCCATAACCATGCCATTCATCTCCTTCAGATGCGGTATCAAGTACATTGACTCGTGTTTCGGTGGTCATGTGAAGACAACTGTTTGGGCAAGCTTTCACACATGCCTTACAGGCGGTGCAAGTTTCCCAAATAACCCCAATCCTACCATTGTAATTACCTGGAACGAAAAGCCATGGCTCAAGATCCTCAAGACGTTCGTAAGGATACATCACAGTAACTGGGCGGTCAATATAAGGAACTAATGTGGAGGTTTCCCTATCTGCAGCGTAGGTCTGTCCAACACTTGGATGATTTTCTCCAAGACGTTCAGCTGTCCCCCTATCAATCATCGTTGCCTCTTGTGCATGGTAAGGGGATGAGGTTCCGTGCGCTGCAAGTATTGGGAGTCTCCCAAGGTAGGGGATTGTTCGCAATGCAGCCTTCAAGGCCATCCACATAGGTCTGACGAACATATTGCGGAAGTTCGGTTGTGCATGTGGATGATATGGCATATTTCTCCCTCCTAATTACTTCTCATGGCTCCTAGGCGAGGCGGGGCCAACATCACCGGTGTATACCGAGTAGGGTCTGGTTCTGCCTTCCAATTCAGATGTGTCCTCATCAATTCCAAGAATGACAAATACAACGAATGCAATTCCAGTAATGAGTCCGGGAACAAAGAGTGGCCATTCGCCACCATCCCATGCAGCGAGACGCAACCAAAATGCAAATCCTAGATTTACTAAGGAAAGAGGGAGGAGCCAACGCCACCCAAATTCAAGAATTTGGTCAGTACGGATTCTGTGGAAAGACGCACGAATCCAGACAAAGACTGCAAACATAACCCACGACTTGAACAGGAGCCAAGCAATTGATGGTACTACTGACATGAAAACAAGTGGAAGAGGAGCTAATAGAGCTGGATATTCACTACGCATGCCAAGGGCTAAGCCAATTAGACCTACACCTACTGCACCAAGAATCAAATCTTGATTAGGTATGATATTGATTATTGAATCACCGAATGGCATCTCCCAACCGCCAAGGAAGAAGAGGGAAAAGAGTAGACAAGCCGCATAACAGCGAAGATATTCACTAGCAAACATGAGCCCCCAGCGCATCCCGCCATATTCGGTCCACCAACCTTCAACAAGTTCAGCTTCTGCCTCTGGCATATCGAAAGGGATACGCTCAACTTCTGCCACCATTGTGATTAGGAAGAGGCCTGCTCCAAATGGAAGCAGAAATATATTCCATGAGCCAGAGGACACTTGGAACTCAACAATTTCAATGATGTTCAATGAACCTGAAATAACTGCTACAGAAAGCACTGTTACCAAAAGTGGAATCTCGTATGCAGTTAACTGTGCTGCTGAGCGGATTCCACCAAGTAAGGTGTACTTGTTGTTTGAAGACCAACCCGCAAAGAAGACTCCAAGAGGTGCAATCCCGAAAATCGCCATTAAGAAGAGAAGGGATAATTCTGGATTAGCAGAATAGATTTCAGAACTTAGTGGAATAAATGCGAAGAGCATTACAGTGGATGTGATGATAATGAATGGAGCAACTTCAAAGATGAATTTATCAGCTTTAGCGGGAACCATCCACTCTTTGGTCATGAACTTCATTCCATCAGCGACATTCTGAATCAAGCCAGGTAAGAGGAACCATATTCCATGGTAACTTCTATCATTAACTCGGTCAACGGTTTCATGTTCAGAAGAACTCCCAAAAGTGTTGTTGAGTAACTCGTTCAACCAACGCAGTGGTTTACCAGTACCAAATGGTAATTCATCATACCAATCAACATGTTCACCACCTTCTCCAACCCACAAACTACGGATTGCCATTGTAGCACCACGACGATCCATAATCCGAGCGAAGAATTTCCTCTCAATCCATAACAATATCAAGATGGTAGCCATGATAATTCCAAATACTGTCACTGCCATGATGCCTTCAGTCATGACTGTTACAAATGTATCAGAATAATCTGAAAAGGATGTTTTTCCAATGCTGTTATCAGATATCATTTGAGAGAATTCCTCTGCCCAAGTGCGAACAGTAAACCAATCTCCCATCTACTCACCTCACCTATCTGTCTCTCCGATACATGGGTCAAAAGAACCCATGATTGCGGGAATATCTGCCACTTTGTAACCAATCATGCACTTACTTGCGTATGGTAATGTAATGAACATTGGAGAGCGAATGGAAATTCGGTAAGGGTATTTGCCCCGTTGATCGCCACCGCCAACCATGTAGAACATGGATTCACCACGGGAATCCTCAAAGTGGTGGAATCCGGTTTTCCCCTCTTCTGCTCTCTCTTTTGCTTTGGTGATAATCATTGGATCTCCTTCTGAGTAGTGCGTTTCAGCGCCGCCAGGGATCTTGTTTAGTGCGTCAAGGCACATCAACGCACTTTGACGCATTTCATCAACACGTACGCGGTAACGGTCATAGGAATCTGCCCCTTTGATAGATGGGCGCTCTACAGAAACTTGCCAGTCAAGTTGATCATAGACTGAGTATGGATGAGCCCATCGCACATCGTAGTTGACGCCCCCTGCACGGACATTTGGTCCAGTAACGCCATAATTGACCATCTCTTCAGGCTTCGCATAACCAACTCCTTGGGTGCGAACCAAAAAGACTGTGCTCTCGTCAAGCAGTTGCTCAGTTTCTTGAATTCTATTGAGGAAGAGGTTGAGTTTCGCCCGAGCACGCATAGCAAAACCAATCGGTAAATCTCTTTTGACACCCCCAATCCGAGGGAAGTTATAGTGCATCCTTGAGCCTCCTAATTCTTGCAAGAGGTCTAACATCATCTCGCGCTCTCTCAAGCACCAAACAAAAGCGGTCAGGTTACCGACATCGGGACAGAATGCTCCAAGCCACATCAGGTGGCTTGCAATCCTTTGCAATTCAATCGCAATTACTCGAATGTATTCTGCCCTTTCAGGGACTTCAACTTCTAACAGGTCCTCGGCCGCATATATGTAAGAATGAGACCAAGTGTTCGCACTTGCATAACAAAGACGGTCGCAATAGGTTGTAATTTTTGTGAACTCACGCGATTCACATATTTTTTCAACACCACGGTGTATGTATCCTAAATCGGGTATGGTATCAACTACAGTTTCACCGTCAACCTTGACTTTGAGAGTCCAAAGACCGTGTGTCATTGGGTGTTGGGGGCCCATTGAAATCCACATTTCTGCCAATCAATCACCCCTCACTTTATCTTACCTTCATCAATCGCTTTGCGGCCAAATCCTTGAGCGTCGTCATACATGTATTCGAAATCGTGGTAGCGAATCTTATGTTGTCTCTGTAGTGGATGGAATCCTACCGGCGTATCATGGGGTTGCAAGACGCGGCGCATGTTTTCATGGCCTTCGAAATCAATACCTACAAGATCCCAAGTCTCTTTCTCGTTCCAATCAGCACCCATCCAAACTTCTTGAACCGACTGAACTGACGGACTCCTTGTATCAGGAATTGAAATGCTAACTTCAAATTCCATAGGAACATCATCATCTTGCAAAATATTTGGGTCGCGGATAACTTGTTTTGTCCAGCCACCGCGTTCGGGAGGGTTGATGACATTCATTCGCATTAGATGGGCCACTACTTCCCATTTGCAATCATCAGGGCCATCTGGCCAATGAATTCCGGTAATCATAGAGCAATGATCTACGCCCATCTCGAAGCGAAGCCACTTGGCAACTGCTCTCCAATGATTACGTGGGCAGTTGATGTAGACATAAGGGCGAGCCATGCCGCTTTTGTGATGCCGCACCTCCGCCTCAAGTCGTGTGCCTTGCCAACGAAGAACAGCGGCATCAACGATCTGTTGAGCAGCCTCTTCAGCGTACTCTTCTCTGATCTTCATACTCAAACCAAACACCACCTAAAATCAATCATCTCCAATAATTATTGGAGCGTCTCCAACTCTCTCTGAACTCGACTTTACACCCATTTTCATTATCTTCTTCCGTAAATGAGCAAAACCATCAATTAACGCCTCGGGCCGAGGGGGGCATCCTGGAATATATACATCAACAGGAATCAAAGTGTTAACCCCTTCAAGGATGTTGTAAGATTGGTAATATGGACCACCAGAAATTGCACATTCACCCATAGCTATACACCACTTGGGTTCAGGCATCTGCTCCCAAAGCCTCACAATAGGATCGGAAAATTTCTTGGAGATCGGGCCATTGACAAGAAGGATATCACATTGGCGCGGAGATGAGCGGAAAAAGACGCCAAAACGCTCTGCATCAAAGCGGGGACCGCCTGCAGCAGCCATCTCTAGAGCGCAACACTTGATTCCTAGATGAAGAGGGAATAACGACTTACGCTGACCCCAGTTGAAAAATCGGCCTCCAAGAACGCTGATGAATTTCTTCAGACTACTGGCCTCCAATGCTGCATCTGTGGTGTCACCAACTACATCGACGAGTCCTTGGCTATTGAACATAGAATAATTCTGGGCTTCGTCTGCCATTTCGCCACCTCAAATGTAAATTCTCCCTCTCTTACGAAATGCATGCCACACACCCAAGCACATGAGAGCAAGGAAAATGGTCACTGTGGCCACACCCCCCAGAGCTAATTCGATGGTGTTGGGGGCACCTGGTTCTGAGTGGATGGCAAGTAATCCCCCAAATGCGAGGAACATGAAAGCGATGTCGAAAACTAGGAATATGATGGCATACCAGTAATATTGAAAATGAAAATCAATCATTGCGTCCCCAACTGGATCCGAACCACATTCATAAGTCGAATCACCCCGACTGTGAAGGGTATGATCCGATTCCAAGCCATCCAAAAGAAGAGAACGTAATTTGTTGGGATTATTTGGGTCAGGGGTAGGCCTTAGGAACTTTGAAAGAAGAAAGGCGCCGAAAGGAAAGCCAATTCCGACCACCGTCATTATTGCTAATCCAAGGTAGGATGTCGGCACACTTTCTACTACCATCTGTCACGCCAACCCCGAAACCACTGGTTCGTTAGTGTCTTCGACTTGCAGAGACCCCATAAGGATAACCAAAGCCCCTTGAGCCCCTACGGGGCTCCAAGGGGGAGGGATTATTGATGAAATGTTGATAATAACATCAGTAGAATCGATAGTGATTCTTTGAGGGATTCTTACAATATTCTAGAATCAACTACGGCGAGCGCGCAGTGATGAAAACATTGCGCCAAATATCAACAAGCCAAGGATACTGAGGCCAATTGCCTGCAAGTTACCACCACTACCGAATAATCCTATAGATGGTGATGCTGTAACTGAAATGTCAACCGGTTGTGCTGATACCGGTGAAGAGGCGGGTTCTGCTGTCAAAGTAAATTCAAATTTGTCACTCTGCTCAAGATTTGTTGGCGGCTTCACTACGATTTCAACCGATTTTGTTTCACCCGGTTCAAGAGTTATCTCTTCTTCGGTGATTTCAATAGCCCAACCTCGCATTGGTTCGCTACTAAACAATCGCACAGTTTCCTCAACATTCCCCTTGTTAGTCACATTGACTGAAATTATGGCAATATCTCCATATTCAATAGATTTGTCGACGTCACCATCAACTTCGAAGGCCACTTCATGGTTGGTACGTATTGTTAGAGATATCTTGACTGTAGACAATTCGGCGGCATTACGACTCGACGCAGCCGAAATTTTGATTAGCCCACTAGCTCCATTCTCCACCCCCTCTTGCACCGTAATGACCACTCGTAGAAGTTCTGATTGATCCTTCTCCAATTGGATTGAATTGCCAATCAATGTACCATTTGCATAATAGATGTCTATTGTGGTTTCAGAGGCCAATCCCTCTACAGTAATGAGGGCCTCCTCAGTGTAAGTTGAAGAACCAATATTGGTGACAATTACCCACGTCTCAACTTGCCCTAATGGTGGTAGTTCCACTTCTTGCATGTCTGGTATTTCCCCTGGGGACTGAAGAGCCATACCCATACGATACAGATGATTTGATACAATGACTTTCAAATCGAATCTCTCTTGTACTGTTCCATCATTGACATTCTTGATACGGACTTGGAAATCTTCTGATTCAAATTCGTCTTCGCCCTGGACTGTAATCTCAGCATAAACAGTCACGGAGTCACCGGCACCCAGTGATGCACTGGTTATCTCTGAACCTGCTGAGTCTGAAAAACGAGTTGGCCAGTTGGTTGATTCACATAGATTGGGATTTGATGATGGAGGTTCATCACATGCGGTCAAAGTGTACGAATCTTGGATATTACCCGTGTTAGTGAAAGTAATCGGGAAGCGCGCCACCTCTCCCGTCTTTCCAAACTGATCTGTGGCTAACATCTCTGCTGACATTGCTCGGTGCGCAGCAACGGTCACGGTGAGAGTATCAAAACCATAAGCGGTACCATCAGCAGAAAACAATGTGACATCAAATGTGAGTTCGTCGGTTGCGAGGGCATCCTCTGGAGCCGTGATTTCAAGTAAAATAGTGCCACTGGAACCACTAGAAGAGTGACGCCCTTCAAGTGAAATTGAACTTGAACCCAACGTAGCAACCCAGCCTGTCTGTGTAGTAACGCCTAGTGAGAAGGTCTCCTGACCATTTCCAAGATTGGAAGCGGTTATGAGAACAGAACGGGTAGCACTCGGCTCAATATTGTCTATTCTTGACGATTCTAACTGCACACCACCATCCTTGGTTTGTCCAAGTTCAACCTGAAACAATGCACTACATTTCTGACTTGAACCATCGAGTCCAGCAATACTGAAATCGACTATGCTACCAGCAGGAAGTGAGTCATCGGGCGCCACATCAAACTGAAATACTGCTTGGCCGTTACCATTGCTATATGGTAATAATTTAGTCGAGCCACCGCTTGTTGAAATCCAATTCTTCTGACTATTGACGGAGAACCCGATTGTCCAATCAGTATTACCCTCGTTGTAGAATGTAATAGAGTAACTCTTACTCTCATCTGGATCAACTGAAACATCTTCGTTAGAAAGTGAAGCGCTACACTCTTTCATTTCAGGAACGTCAAGGTGCAATTGGATGAAATCTGACGCCTGCTCGGGAGTTTGTGGAGTAGTTACTACCCCTTTGAGGTAGAAACAATGTTCGCCCGCTTCCGTACCCTCGGGAACTGTTACTTCAACAGTCACAATCTCACTCTCTCCAGATTCAACCATCACTGTATCTGGATCGACACTTGGGCTCAACGGAGATTCACAAGTTGCGTTACTCTCAAATGATAACTGAATAGTTTCATTCTGAGCTTGACCTGTGTTCTCTACATTGACTGTCCATGTTACTGGATTGCTTCCCTGAAAATTACGATTTGGCTGTGATGAGGTTAAGTCGACTCCAGTTATCGTGCCACCAGAACCTTCACCCACAGTGGTAGTGACTACAACATCCCCCGTCTCGGGAGCATTGAGAGGTGCGGTTCCTGTCCCAGTGACAGTAGTTTCACAATCTTCTCCAGATTCAGCATTTTGTGGAACCGTCACTGTAAGAGCAACAGTTTCAGAAGAACCACCCGATATTTGACCGGTTACCTGCTCAATTGTTGAAGTCCAACCTGTACACTCCTGACCTTGGGAGGTGCTAAGTTGAACCGTCATGTCCTCATCACCTGTATTCCTGACAGTAATGTCATAGGTTCCATTTTCACCAGGATTGATTTCTTGAGTGGGTGGGCTTGAAGATAAATCGATTCCAATCTCTGCTTGAACTGTAGGAAAGAGCGTTAAAACAAGCATTGCTGAGAGAAAAATAACACCTACGCGAGCACCGAACGGCCGGTTGCGCATGGTGGTCGAAGACCACCCCTCCTTGATGAAGATGCGGCTTGATTGAATTCTTGCTGCTTCAGATGACACTGCTTCATTCCACCTTCACGAAATTTTCTACCGGGTTATTACAAGTCCTACACATCTTTAGTGCTGAAACACCGCACTGCGAGTCTGAAAGATGGTATCTCGAACCACATTCTGGACAAGCTTGCCAGCCCTTTGGGGGTAGCTCAACAAGGCACACCCAGCACTTGTGATTCGCATCTTGTTCACCAGCATCATCTTTCTCAGACTCTGCCGGCGCCGAAGTTTCTTCTGATACCGCGGGCGTTTCCACAACTTCAACCACTTCAACATCCGGTTCAGTTACCTCTTCAACAGCAACAGTTTCTGTAACAATCTCAGCGGCGGCGGGCTCAGGCTGCTCAGGAGCCTCGAAATCTGCATCGGCAGGGGCCTGTGCTGGTTGTGCTTGAGGTGGAGGTGGAAGCGGATAGGCACCGGTAGTTGGAGGTTCATCCTCCTGCTGTGGGGGTTGAGGTAAGACTTGCTCATTCTGAGGTGGAGGAGCAACCGTTGTGGCGACAGGAACCACCGGAGTTTCTGAGGCTACAGGAGGGACAATTGTTACAGAAGATTGAGGGATTCCAGCAAATGGTGAAACCTCTTTCTTTGCTGAAGTAATTACAACGACTACCCCCCCTATAAGTGCCAATATCAGTATGATAGCTATTCCCCACACCCAGACTGAATTGCCTGATGAAACCTCTTTTGCCGGATTCACTGAAGCGTTCAAATCGAAACTATATGATGAGCCGCTTACATCATCTGCAGATTCCAAACTTAGAATGATTGTGCTTGGAGCCGTATCATCTGGAACTACATCAATATTCAACGTTCTAGTCTCACCGGGCTGTAAATCAATCATATCCGCGTTGGTGAATTCAATCACCCATCCATCAGGTCCAACAGCAGCAATTCGATGAGATAATATTGAATTGCCATCATTGGTAATATCAACTGAAAAAGTTGCCTTTACGCCATCAACAAACGATTCTGGCTCAACTAAGGAACTCCACAACACCTGCTTGGTTGCAGCCGTCTTGAGTGTTACAGTATCTACAATCTGCACATCATCAACAATGACTTGCATTGTAACTGCGGGCTCACTACCCGCCTCTGTTGCTGCTGGCATCACCACCAAACACTCTATCCGTTCACCTGAGCCAGGAGTAATTTCACCCACGGGATCGCACAATCCGGTCCAAGCACTTGAGGGCATCAGTAAATTGGTTGTAGGAGTCCATTTCTGAGAGCCGCTGTTCGTAATGAGCCAAATGAGCCTAAATCCTGGCATCCCTACTGGGTGATTGCCAAGTCCAAGAACACTTGATGAACGGGTTCCATCACTGAAAACTATCTCATCAAAACTGATACTAGGTTGGGGTATTGACTCTACATCGAAATACCCATTCCATGTTATCCGGTAACCTGAACTATCGATCATTATCAATTCAATAGGGCCACTTGCGGCTAATCCATTTCCTTGAAGAGCAACGACGATTGCTTTTGTTTCGGTTGGCTGAAGGGTCATGGTTGGTAATTGATTTGAAACATCCCAACCACCAGGTAGTTCTACTGATGCCGTCAATGATAATGCAATATTACCCTCATTTTTGAGCGTGAAGCGCAGATTTAACTGACTATCAGGGCGCAAGGTGCCAAATGATGATTCATTAACAAGAGTGGCGTTTTGATGTGCTGCTACTAGAAAATTAAGATCTAATTGCCAAATCAAATTGTTGTCTAGTTGCGAAGTGGCTACCAACGAACCAGTGAGTGCAGTTCCTGCTGAAATCATCTGTCCATCAGGAGGTACAATCGTCACACCGACGACTTTCATTCCAGACATGGGGATGTATCCCGAAGATGCAGATGGAGTGCCGGCCATTGAACCAAGAGAGTCGAATCCTAAGTGCCAACCTGCTGGGGCCAAGAGATTCAAATCCCAACCTTGTGGTCCGTTGCCTTCATTATACAACGTCACATTGAATGAAGTATCTTCAACAGGAGAGACCACCTGCTGATTGAAATTAGCGAATCGGAATCCAGATAGGATTGGGACATCTAATGTTAGTGTTATCGGATAATCAATTGCATTGTCTACATCCCTTCCTGTAACAGTGAATTGATAGATGCCCGGTTCAGGTGGGGCTGGATGAACCATCGTCAATCCAACAGCTTCGTTTCCTGAAGCATTTAGTAAAAATGTCGTTTGTGAAAAAGATTGAAACCAATCAAACGACTGTCCATCACTCGTTCTAATCGGTTTTTCAACCAAAATTGTGGCATTTGTCGGTATCAGCGCAGTATTCCTAATTGTCAAATTCCACTGCGCTGTCGACGTGGTAGAATCACTGACTTGCTTTATCACGCTCTCAGCAGTTACGCGGACACCCGGTTCGGTAACCCCTATGGTCTCAAGATAGATATTATTGGATTCATCCAATTCATCAAACGCGTCTGTAGGGTCAACCCGCATGATGATGTCGTTGTCACCATTCGCGGTAGGAGTCCACTGCCAATTGACTCCTCTGACCTCCCCAGGCCCAAGAGCAATTGTGTGAGTGGTGAGTGATTGCCCGCCAGCAGTCGCTCGCACCTGTAGGTCTTCCATGGCTCTGCTTCCCCTGTTTGTAATTTGCACACTGAATGTAACCTCTTCATTGACTTGAGGAATTGGGTCTGAAAGTAAAAATGACTGGTCAACAAACGCGGCATCTGGTGATAAGTCATCCACTCCAGCACCACGAATAGCCAATGCATAGGTTTGCTCAGATTTCTGACCACCATGACGTACATCAGAGATACTAACAGTCCAAACGCCCTTTTGAGCTTGGTCAATCAACACCACCTCAACATTGTTCGTATCATCTGCAGTACCCCCCGAAATAGAACGCCCATTCTGAAATACATTCCCCAAGTATGTAGTCATGCCATCTGGTGCCGTCACCACTAAATCCAAATCATTCTGTAATTGTGTAGATGCCCAAGTGCTACCACGATAATCAGACCATGACAAGACCACTTTGAGTTGTTGCCAACCATGTGTTAGATTGAATGAGTAATCACGGGTGTTACCACTGCGCAGGTAGTTTCGGTCGTCCACCCAAACACCAGTATCGCCAATTGTGTTAAGCGAGCGGGCAATATTTACTCTACCCCACCCCTCATCGTGGTTAGGTATGTCTCGACTGTCCATGTCCTCGGCACCAAGAATAAGGAGAGATTTCACCAGTGCGCCCTGTGGTTCTGGTCGTTGTGCCACTTCGATGAGATATTCTCGTATAAGCGCTGAAGCGCCTGCAGCATTGGGAGATGCCATCGAAGTACCGGAATATTCCAAGTACCATTGGCTACTCCATGTTGCTGTCGAAATATCTGAAGCATCTTGTGAACGGCAAGAACGAACCCAAGAGCCTGGAGCGCTTACATCTGGCTTGAGACGCCCATCATCTGTCGGCCCACGACTACTACTGGTTGCCAAAGTGTCAGGTGCGCCACCACCACGATTGTGATGGTTGCCAACTGCAATCTGATTCTTAGCAGTCGCTGGTGGTGATATCGTCCCTGAACCATCTCCATCATTTCCAGCAGAAAAGAGGACTGCTAATCCGTCGTATGACCAGAACTGGTCGTAATAATTGACTCGGTCATCTACATCAACACTGTCTGTTGTATATTGGCCGAAATTAGTATGTGAGCCCCATGAATTAGTGTGAATTCTAGCGCCATGGTCATAGGCTTGGTTGAGAATATAATTCATGCTAGGGGAGTAAAACTGACCATCACTATCTCTCTCCATTGCTTGGAAGTAAAGGTTCGATTTGGGGGCTACACCTGCGTAACCACCCTTCGAGCCATCTCCTAGAACGGTACAGGCTACATGAGTTCCGTGACCCGAGTGAGTATCTTCTGTAGATGAATCACCACTGACAACAGATACTACGCCATTGATTCTATTATCCATATCACCATGATCTTGGTCAAGACCCGAATCGGCCACAGCAATTATCTGCCCACTTCCGTTGAGTGGTGTTGCAAATGCTGACACTACTGATGAAATTTGCATATGGCCTCTTGAATTGTCATTATGGAGTTCAAATCCCGGTGACAAACGAAGCCAAGATACTGCTGGGTTTGCTGCAATAAATGCAATGTCGTTTGCTGCCACTACGCCTTCAAAACGACCCGCATCAAGAATATCATCAACTTCCATTGTTGATTCAACAATATCACTGACACTCCATTTCCAGTCACCAATTACAACATCATCAACCGGTAATCCATCCTGACTGGAACGCCACCCTTCAATCCTGAGTAATATATCTGGTTCATCGGATGTTGCTAGAATCTCATCGGCAATGAACATCGCCAAAGGCACTGGATGAACAGCAACGACCGATGGTAATGATTTGAGGGCATGCAATGAGGAAGGATCACCCTGAACAAAGAAACCGGAAGGAGGGATATGTGCACGAATTATCGTGCCTTTGAGTGAGGATATTTCCTCTTGTGCAGACCATAGACCAACTTCTCCATCAACAATTACCATCACAATATCAAATCGAGCTACAGCAAGGTTAGGGGGTAATTGATGAGACAATCGCAAACCATATTCATCATAAATGCCAAGCCTTGTTTCTGCCTCAGTTAGACGAATCTGTTCATCACCTTCAGAGAGTATTGAATTTTTCAACCCCCTCACGCTATTGGGGTCTGCCTCTATTTTGGTATACTCAATCGTGGGAATTTCTACCCATTCATTTACCTCTTCAGCCCGCTGACTAGGTACAACTGAAGCAAGTGGCAAGAGTAACAACAAGAGTAACATCAGAATAGCATAGGAGCGGTTTGACATAATGTCCCCTCTATGAGGGGACAACAGAGCCGCTATATCTCTTAGGGTTCTGAGAGTGAGTGTTGATTCAACCTAACTTTCAACAAGCAAGGCACTCAAAGCCAATGACGTTCTGCTTTGTCAGAAAAATATTCACTAGTCCAATCACCGACATTATGAGTCCATGATTCAGTCAAATCTTCACCACCATAATACGAATATTCTAACTCAATTGTGATATTATACTGCGCCCAAACAGTCGCTCCACCAATAACTAACTCGAGATCATCTCCTGCAATAGAGGTGTGAGCAGGGATTTCAGAGCGAAGGAAATTAGTAGAATTCAGAATATCTCCATCAGTATTTGTGAAGGAAACCGTGACTGTCACCTCGGTAATCGGTTTGGTACCATAATTGTGCAATTCGACTAGCACTACATGCCCTGGTCCACTCTGCATGTAAACTGTATCAACACTCACTGCATCACGGGGAATCACCCAGAAAACTACTGCAAAAGTTGTGAATATCAAGAAGGCCATAAAAATCGACGCTATTACAACATTGAATGGTGTAACTACTTGACTAACCTTTTCTCCAACAAGCCTAACTTTCTCTAACGCCTCATGCGCAAGTTCGACCTCGTCCTTAGAGAATTTTTTGCCGGCCACGTCAACCAGTTCATCGTCCTCAGATAGTATCTCTTCCTCGAGTTCTGGATCATCTGGATCACCGACTAGATTGAAGACGCCTTCTGGTTCTTCTTTTGCCATCTAATTACCTCAGAATAATGTGAACAACAACGTGCACGCTATTGTTGAAAGTGGTTCTGGGAAGAGCCAATGAGTGGATGAACTATCAAATCCAGGGACCGCATTTAGCATTGTCAAATCACTCGTTAGACCATTGACACCGAGTGTAGATGCTGAGGGAATAATGCTAGTTGTCTGGGCATCTATTAAGACCGCTCGCGCATCGAATGTTTCACCGCCTACTTCCAATTGGACTCTGCTGGTAGCGGCTATTCTTCCACCTCTCACATCACCAACTTCAACGATTGGATAGACATCAGCAATCCAATGAACATCGATTGTTGCGCTCTGTAGGTTCTCACCAATTGCTTCCACCTGCAGCATGTAGACACCTGGTGATGATGGTAGATCGGTCTGCTTCACATACAATCTGCCAAGCCCACCTTCAGATGAAGAAACAGAGAGACCAAAATTTCCTGTTGGGGCAATTGCAGCATGGCTCGCCATGTCTTCAGTGAGCAGTAGCATATCGCCTCTGTTATTGATTGCCCGACCTGCTGCTGAGATGAACAAATCCATCCCTTTCCCTGAAGATGCATAATTGAGAGTCGGCATGCCTTGGAAACTTGTGTCTTGGGTAATATCGTAATTTGAGGATGGTTCAACATCGAGAGTCATTGTGCCTGGTATTTCTCGAATTAATACAGTCAGCGGCCACCATTCACCATCAGAGAAGATTTGCTGTTGCATCATCATAGAATCAACACCTATTCCACCAATCTGTTCATTTTCAGGTACCGACATCGAAAGATGAACTCGTTGACCCAAAGCAGCATTCAAATCAATCATTTTCGGAATATCATTGAGAAGCACTTCGGAACGGGTTGCACCTTCTCGGTCAAGCAACATTGCGTGCACGTAATCCAATCGATGTGACATCTCATAGCGAGAAGTCAGCATGATTTCTGGAATTAGCAAATCGTTAATTCGTTCCAAATCTATCTCTACCTGTAGCGACGTATTCTCACCAATTTCAAGCCCCACCATTGAGAGAGCGAAATCTTGTCCTTCGAAGCCTTTGATGTCGAAGATGAATTCTTCACGCGTGGGCACCCAACCATCAAGATTAATTTCCACGTGATACTTGTCTCGCACAGTCATATTGGTGTACTCGATAAAGAAGTTCGTTTGTGGAGGTAAATCGGGCAACCAAGTACGTAGGTGGAAGGCCGTTTTATTCTCATTTTCACCTGCACGCATGGCAACTCCATGCACCCATTGCGGTTCATCTAACGTCATGTTTCCTTGGCGTAAATCTGCAATTAAAGTAAATGGTGCAGAGGTATTCAATTCAACTCCTGCTGAGAATGATTCGGTCCCAGAACCATTACCAGTAAGACTGGTGGCAAAGCCGCTGAGAATATCATTCACACCCCTGCCAACATCGGAAAATCCTGCAAGGAAGAAACCTACTCCTGCAAGGCCGCTTTCAGTAGAAAGGTTTGGCATTGGCAACTGATTCTCTCCGTTGGAAGGTGGAATTGAAATCTCAAGATTGCTTGGCAACGGACTAATCAATATTTCACCATTGATTCCCTTTGTAGGATCATCCCAATCCGTCTCATCCCTCAATATTAGACCAAGATTTTCTCCGCCATCTGACAACAATTTTACAGCAGGCATCCCATCTTTACCAGACGCACCTTCAATAGTTGGTTCGGAGTATTGAACACTTTGTATCCCAGAAATTCGCGCTGAAAGTGATGCTTCGTTATCATCCGCATTCTGCCAGAACATGAAGTGGTCTCCATCCATGGTTTTCATCTCAGTAGCATTACCCATCTGAATAGTGATGCTGCCAATTGCGGTTTCACCTTCCCAACTCACTGAAGAACCTGTTTCCATAGTGAAGTTCTGAGGGAACTGCTCAATCAAAATTACCTGTTGTTGAAGCCCTGAGGCGCCAGCGTAGAGTATTTCGCTCAATCCAGAGTCACTATTCCAAGAGATATTGCCACCAGAAATAATCAAATCAAGTGATGCTGGTTGATTTGAGATGCCAACTGTTTGGAAAGTATCTGTCGTTAGTAGACCAGACTCATGTTCCAAATAAATGAAACGTAAAGGTTCTCCTCCAAGAGTTCGTAGAGAAATCAACTGCTGGCCCGCAGAGGAATTATCAATGATATGAATGGATTTCAAACCACTATGCTCGATACTAACAGCTACTGAAACCAGCGGTTCCACCATTCCCTCTCTACCATTGACCAAATCAAGGCCCTCGTCTTTTGCCATTATGATATGGGGGCCCACTGTGGTGGGGTGGTCGCTTGAACCGAGTTCAATATGAGCCAACCCCAGCGCCATCAATTGGCGGTCAGCAGCAATTGAAGTGTAGAAATCAAGAAGAAATTCGCCACCGGTTCCTGTGCCATCGCCACCACCTCCAACAACATTGACAATCGCTTCAGGTATGCTGTTAACGATGTTACCTATATCAATAAAAACATCAACTAAATTGAGAATGGTTGCATCAAGTATAGATGAAATTGGATCTGACTGGGAATTGTCAACCATCGCATCAGCAGGTGTGCTGCCACCTAATCGGAAACTTCCCTGTAATACCATACCTGTTGGCAAATCCTGCGCCGAGAGATATAATCTTCTGTGATCATCAATTGCACCCGACCGTTGGAACCACGAAGTGTACTTAATTTCTGTAACGGATTGTGTAGCGAATATAATTATCAGCGTATTTGGTGGGTTCGTTGGGTCAACAGGTAGAGTTGAATCTGGATTATTGGGAGTTGTATCCTTACTGAAATTCTTGATGGCGAGAATCATTGAAAGTCTCTCTGGCATCTGTCCTGGAAGTTCTGGTGCAGATTCACTGCCCAACATTCGGAAGATGCGTTGAATCTCGTTTTGGGGAAGTTCTCCTGACGGCATTCCTCTCAACCAACCAAGAGAATCGGTGATGTTACCATACGGCTCACCAGGAGCATTCATCTGATTGGAGCGGTTCTCATGAAAGTGAAGGTGGAGGTCTGCGCGCTCGTCTGCAAAATATTCAACAGTGTCAAGCCCTCCTTCACCAGTAACACCAAAAGAGGTTGTCAAAATATCGTCGTTGCGCAACACTAAATCGATTACAGATGGCAAAATTACAGATTCTACAACAGGATGGATACCTAAGTCAATGTAAGCAAATTCTACGGCCTCTTTTTCACCAGCATTCGCTGGGGCATCAAAATGAACATAACCAAATCCAACAGCTACGGTACAACGATGTTCATTAGACGGAGCATCATGCATCGTCGCTGCAATGTAATCATTGGGACAATTTGTTTGCCCCACGTTATCAACATGAATCGCATATGGGGCCGCAACAGAAGCAATGCTGACGCCCGTTTCATCAATAGGTCCAGTAATTAATCCGGTCAATGCAAGAAGAAATGAAGTTGCGGCACTAGATATATCAAACCAAAATCTCTCAAGCCCGACTTCAAGGCTGAAATCTTCTGGCATCATAGTAAATCTACTATCAATAACCCAAACATAACTCTCACCTTCGCCTAGCGGATTGATAGAATAAGCAAATTGTTTCATCAAAGATACTTCAAGATACTCGATATGATCCCAAACAGTCGCTTGGTCATCAAGTACCTTAACGGTAAATTCGATTGTTGGCTCAACCCAAAGCGTGGTGGGAGGATTACCTTCAGTGCCCCAACCGTCGCTTTCAGATGGATCTACTGTCAATCCAACTTCAATCTCATCAGTAGTGTCATTATCAATTGAGATTTGGTGTAGGAGTGGATTGGTGCCAGTCAATAGTCCAATCAAGCCACCTGCGAAAAGTGCACTTTCAGCAAAGTCAACTTCCTCATAATGGTCGTACTCTTCTCCAGTATCGGTCTTGAAATGAGTCCAGATAACAAAATTATCTGCGGTCAACAAAGTTCCCCAAATGTTGTTCGCCCATTCAGGTGGGTGTTGTTCAGGGTTAAGCACCATTGTGTAGGGAGTGGGATGTACTGACTCTAGTGGAGTAGTGTTTACGATATGCAAATTATTCAAATTTTCATTGACCCGCCCTAGTGGGTCTCCACTGTCGGTAACTCTCTCCTCTAATTTTAGTTGTTCAAGTGCAGAATTTGCTGCGGAGGAAACTGCTGGATTACCCACCATATTGACTCGATTGTCAAGCACTTCATCAAGTTGAGAAAGAATTCCGAAATCCTCAACATTTACCTGCAATTCGGCTGATGCTACACCAATTGGTGTCAAAAGAGGGAGTAAGATGACTAAAATGACAAAAATGCCGATTTTTGAGTCCTTAGAGCGAGGTCCCGCGACCAACAATCTGACGCTACCCTCCTCCATGGTGTGATTTACCCGCTCATATCGCTTGAACGATTTGGTTGAATGATTCAAAATTGACTGTTTTCAAGCAGATAGGTACGCTGCGGAAAAATCTCGTCCTCACAGAGGACGATTTTACACCTCAGCGTTGGAGGCGAATTCTCTGCTCACACATCGGGCAAGCAACAAGTGCCTCATCGATGCTATGTGGTATATCAACAGCAAACATCTGCTCACAACTTGGGCAAGACGCCTTCACTGTGGTCACCTCCTCCACTTCCGAATCTGGCGCAGGTTCAGGCTCGGGCTCTGGTTCTGCAACCGCTGAAATCTGCTGTGTGGCCGCTGGGCTCGAGGCTGGCTGAGTAACCCCTGCCTCACCGGGTAAGGCAATGCCTGCAGAACGCTTTGCAACCTTACCCTGCTCATTAACTGACTGCTCCACGGGTTTTTGTTCCGCAGTAGGTTCAGGTTTCTGCTCTCGCTTTCTAAGGAAATCAAGATCATCAAGGACTGCGCCCTTATTCCCTGAGGGGACAAGTTCATCATCATCATCAACAAAGGCGGAAAGAACGTCCATCGATACCGTCCCTTGAGTATAATCTGCACCTGCGAGAGATGCTATGCTATCACCGCCATAACTTTGCGAGCTAGCAGGAGCATACATCGATAATTGGTCCTCCCGCTCGGGTTCTGGCTGCTCAGAGTCTTCTACTACGGTTGCTTGCTGTAAAGCGAGGGCTTCATTGGCCAGATTCTTTTTGCGCCAGTTCCAAGCCAACCAGCCGCCGCCACCAAGTACTGCTAACAACAATATAATCAAGAAAGGAACTATGCTACTAAATGCCGAAGATAAACCACTCGCTGCTGCGGGATCTACTTCGATATCTATGAGATGCTGAACTGTCTTTGATAGGTTGGCATCATTTGTCACGGTGCATGTAACATAGGTGGGTTTCGCACTAGAAAATGTCCACGAAACTGATGTCCCTGTTGCTTGTGCATCATTGCCGGTCACCCCATCCAAATCAGAGTCGACCTCCTTGTCAAAATCCCAAGTATAGAGGAGGGTGCTAGATTCTGGATCACTTGCACTAATCGTGAAAGTCACAGATTCTCCTTGTATTGAGGATGTTGCTGCCACGATATTCTCAACTACAGGTTTTGTACCATCTCTAATCACAACCGTCACAGTGGTAGTAGCTACATTATTTGCTCCATCCACGACCGTCAACTCAACAGTGTGATTTCCTGTTGCATTCAGTGAATGAGTAAATGCTGATTGGCCACTTGTGAATGACGAGATGAGAGAACCATCTACACGCCAATCCTCCCGCGAAATCTGCCAATTATCTAATGAGGTTGAAGTGAGGGTGAAATTTGCATCCACATCTCTCTGCCAAACATCAGAACCAAGAATGGATGCGGTGGGATTGGTTGAATCTGCAACGGCTACCGAAATTGAATCAGTACTATTTCTGCCATCAGAGCCATGAATAGTAGCTTGAACAGTGAAGTTATCGGGACTTGAAAAACTGGTTGTTGTAGTTGCTCCTGTAGCATCAGTAAAACCATCACCATCGAAATCCCATTCAGTCAGAGAAAAATCAACCTGATTAGAAAGATTGGGGGTTGAATTGACATTGAAGCCAACCGTTTCACCCACATCAACACTCTGTAGGTCATCAGCACTCGAAATTGTTGGAGTAAGAACGGGCAACAGAGTGACGGATACAGTGATTTTCAATTCGCTTAAACCATCCCCCCCACCTGTTGGTCCAGCCTCATTATCCAAGAAAAGATAGAGTGGTTGGCCCCCCAAATCAGAAGTCACAATCCAAGGTTGTGTCGTAGCAGTGGAAATCGAAAGCATCTGTGTACCGGGTACCCAAAAACCACCACCTCCACCCATTAGATAGGTGTCCTTTTGTGATTCTGTGAGAATAAATAGATCACCTGCGCCAGACAAGGGAAGGGCGGTAATAGAAATTTGAGTACCCGTATCTAGAGTAAGGGACTCAGGTCCAAGAAGCGCCACATGGCTGCCAGGTGAAAGGACTTGCAATGAGTCCATGAGAGCCCAGTATGTCATGGTCGGGAACGTTACTGATATTGTGATGTTCGATTCAGCTCCTCCTTGCCCCCCCTCGCCGTCATCCCCTGCGTGTGCAAGGTTGTCAAGAATGAGAAACCAATCGGTTTCCTGACGGTCAGTTGGTACCTCCCAATGCCATTCAGCATCACCTGAAAGTGATTCTACCGAAGCATCACCTTCCCAAATTGATGGGTTTCTGTACGATTGGTCGTTGAGATAGGTTCCTACTGAATTCATAGCGAAGATGAGCACGTCAGCAGAGTTACCAACGACTGAAGCATCAATTGACACTAGAGAACCCGGTGCTAGAGCTCCTAATGAGACCTGTAAACAGGCTTGATCGGCAAGATTTACCATCTGGGGAAGGATAACTACGTTTGTCGCCGGGCAAGCCAGAGCCTTGGGGCCTGCTTGAAAGGTAGAATCTGATAATTCCTCTGCCTCAATTATGGCTGTCGGTACAACAGTACTCATCAGCATTAGAAGAGCAATCGGCGCAGCAACACTCCAACGCATTAGAAGGCGGTGTTACTGTTCTCCCTTTCAATAGTACACCCTTCGGGTGTGCAACTAAAAGTGTTAAAGTTGGTACTTTTTCCATTCTTCGTGTCTTCGAGTCAAGGATACTTCGCCATTTTTGGATATAGTGAAAATATCGCCATCTATGCAAGCAATGGAACGTTCATGTAGATTTCTTGCACCTGCTTCAACCTCATTAATGTCAATAATACTTGAACTATAATGGGTTAAGGCCAATACTTGAGTTTCAGAAATTTGAGCATGCCGCGCCGCGTCGTGAGAAGTTGAGTGATTCCACTTCCTTGCCTTTTCCTCGTTCCCGGCCAAATGGGTAGCTTCGTGAACAAGAATATCTGGTGGATTAGGAAGTTTAGAGAATGCCTCGACATCGCCACTAGTATCGCCTGAAATTAGCAGTGAGCGCGGTTCAGGGATTTCACCTCGGAAATCTGATGCTGAGAGTTTGCCAGAAGAGGTTTCGACATCCGTGCCATTCGCTAGTAATCTAATCTGCTCGATTGATAGATTCAATTCATCTGCTTTGGCACGGTCAAACTTGCCTTTACCACCTACAGAAGAAATCTGCCAGCCACAAGAAGGAATCCCGTGCTTAGTTGGAACAATTGTTAACTCAATACCATCTAGAGGTTGAAATGGACTAGAAAACGGCGATTCCTGTTCTATTGGGACTAATCTCCAATCAATAGGATAACCAAAATCGCCATCCTTACCCCCAAGGGCTTTCCATTGTTCGAACAGTATTGCAAGATCTGTTGGATGAAATCCACTTTCTAGTGGGGGAGTCACTCCTGGTTGTTCCTTTGCCCATGTAATTGCCTCTTGACAAGAGGGAGCGATAATTGTTAGGGGTTGGGTACGGCCATCAAGATCCATAGTTTGCAGCATTGGTAAAAGTCCCCATGTATGGTCAAGGTGACAATGAGTAAACAAAATTGTACTTACCTTAGACATTTTACTGCGCATCTGCAAACCACTTTTTTTCAAAGCAGTATTTTGTTCGACAAGACGGCCCTGCATACCTTCCCCGCAATCAACAAGTAACGCTCCACAGGGCGTCATTACAAATGAACCTGAGACGGCGCGACCATGTGCAGAACGGGCTGATGATGTGCCCAAGACATGCAATTCAAACATAGCGCTCAAGTAGGCCGAGGGGCTCATCCCTCATCAATGGTTCACGGAGACTCTGGAATCGGAGTCGGAGGAAACCATCGTAAAATCACAATTTCCTCTATGCCGCGGACCCAATGCCAAGGTATTGCAACATGGACACCACCTGCAACTAGTTCCTCAGGACAATCAACCACAAAGAGATGACTAGTGGACCAATGATCTACTTCAACCACTGTGTCGTGAACTACTCCAAGCCTCCTACCATCAGGAAGAAAGACGGAAAGTCCGCGCAAAGTGGTAATCAGCGCCTCTGCCATTGCGTATGCATCGGACTGTCATGGTCAATCAAAGTTAGCCATGTATGTGGCTAAACTAGGTTATTTGCCACGGTTTAGGTTAGCGGCGAGGCTGGGGCGTAATTTCTCTGCGCCCTTGCCTTTCTTGCGCAGACCGCGGCCACGCTTGCCAGCACTGGTCTTGCCGCGGTGGGCTCTGCCATGATGGCGGCTATTACCAATCCAACTCAACTGCTTGTCTGCTTTTACTGCTGGGTGGTGAGGATCAACTAGAATGACCTCGAAGAATTTGTGCTTTCCATCTTGACCAACCCAATAGGAGTTTAGAACTTCCATATTTGGATGCTTTTTGCCAACGCGCTCCTCAGCAAGGCGCTGGGTTGACTTTGCCATTGTGATTTTGCGCATTCCCATCTTCGATGGTTTTCGCTTTGCATTAATCTTCGATTTGCGGAGGCCACCACGGCGAATACGGGTTCGGACTACAGTGACTCCCTGCTTCGCCTTGTATCCCACGCGGCGTGCCGCATCGATGCGAGTTGGCTTAGCAACTCGTTGGAAAACAGGCTCACTACGCCACTGAGTCATGCGCTCTCTGCGGTAGTCATTTGGGAGGTTATCCTTGGGCCTCTTCCATGTCTCGCGAAGTTGATGAGATATACCCCCAGCCATCTAGAACCCTCCAAGGCGAGTCGGCGACCTACTGCCCCTTTATCAGCGAACCGGTGGAGTTTTGGAGATGATTTAGCCTATTCATCCTCACTACGTGAGGTGATAATGCGTAACCATCCATAGAAAATGATGGCATTCAACCATCGAAAATGAAAGTGTGCCTGACTGGGAGCACGCGCCCCCAGCCAGACGTGTTAGCTTATCTTGTGTGAGTTTAGTTCAGGCCACCGACCATTGGTGGCATCACTCTGACAGTCCCAATCTCGGCCCAATTTGCGGCTTCAAGTTCTGCCGGCTGTACGAGCCGGTTTCCAGTGAAGACCCAGGCGCCATCGTGTTGATTGATGACATCCATTGTCTCGGCTTTGGTCAGTTCCATCTCAGCGTGCCCTGTTAGGTCTGCGATATGTACTAAAGTTCTAATTTCAGAATCCATGCGGTTTTTTCCCTCCTTCCTTGTGCGGCAACTACATCAGCAAAGTCAGTATATTTAATAGAAGTATACGCGCCATATAAAGGATCTATCACACAAGTGATAATCGCGATAAGCGTGTTCAATCAAAACGCTGGAATCCAAAGCGACTCCCCGCATCCTTCTGACCTGCTAAACCAAGCGCTTCACCAAGTTTGTCAGCCGACATCTGTTCTTCCAATAATCTGTCACGGGCCACCCCTGTGATAATCGACATTACCTTGATAGTATCACCAAATCCTGGGTCCTGCCTTGCACCCCAAATCACATTTGCATCGGCCGCAATTCGGCTAGTCATCAAATCAACAACTTGGCTAGCCTGTTCAAGAGTCATGTATGGGCCACCAGTAACATGAATGAGTGCACCTGTAGCACCAGCCACATCAATATCAAGAAGTGGATGATTCATCGCTTCGTGTACAACCTCTTCTGGTCCACGGTCAGATTCACCATAGAGCATCATAGTGACTCCTCCATCCTCCATGATAGCACGAACATCTGCGAAATCGAGATTAATCAGACTTGGGAGTGTAATAGTCTCAGTGATTCCTTTGACAATTTCGGCTATCAACTGATCCATGATACTGAAAGCCTCATCGAGAGGAAGATTTGGTACATAGTGTAACAGTCGATTATTATCTAGAACAAGAACTGCATCGCAAGTCTTGCGTAATTGCTCAAGCCCTTCTAACGCTCGCTGCATCCGCTGCCTTCTCTCAACTTGGAATGGAGTCGTCACAATTGCAACAACAAGCGCCCCCGCACGCTTCGCCTCATCGGCAACAACCGGCGCAATTCCCGTACCAGTACCACCACCAAGACCTGCAGTGATGAAGACAAGGTCTGCATTGTGAACAATCTTGGAAATCACATCTCTACCTGCTTCAGCACACTTACGCCCCATCGAAGGGTCGCCTCCTGCACCCAAGCCCCTAGTAATGTGACGACCAACCAACAATTTTTGCATCGCTCTAGTGTGATCTAAATGTTGCTTGTCAGTATTAATAGCAACAGTAACAGCGCCTTCAACTCCCAAGTGAGTGATTCGGTTCATCGTGTTATTCCCAGAACCACCACACCCACAAATCAAGAGGCGTGGATTAGGCACACCATACGCATTTAGTTCATCATCAACAAGAGTTGTGGCTGGACCTGTATCAACGTCCTTTCTCAACTCATTGACGATTCCACTATATTCGGGTCCCCCCGATACGCTTTGTCCCCCATCCATGGACTCCACCGTGTGCACTACCTACGAAGACCATTCGCTTCTTCAAAGGTTTAAACGCTTGTCGGTCTCTGATTACCTTTGCAGGGCGATTTTTCACCCCCTGAAGAGTGCCACCAACGCCGACATTTGTGGCGATGAAAGAGTACTTCAACTAGTTTGATGGATGCTTTGCGCACAATAATTGCCGGAAATAGTCAAATGAGAGCGGCTGTTCGGCGGCTTGCCCGTGCTTAACTCAGTTGGCAGAGTGCCTGACTGTAGACTAGAATACAAACGGTTGTATTGGCAGCCATCAGGATGTCCCCGGTTCAAGTCCGGGAGCGCGGACCAATCGGTAAGGAAGTAGGGGCCACCATATCTGGTCTCATCGGGCATATCCAGAGAATAATGAAAGCAACAACACAACAGCCCATGTAAACGCATAGAATCACTATCCAACAATAGTTTAAGAATACATACCATCAAACATTTTTTCAAATTATTTCACGACGGCGAGTAGCAACAATCAATCCCAAACTTGACGCAATTAGAGTTCCAAAGATGCCTATTGAAGGAATCCAACTACCCTTCTCTTCATCAACAATTGGAGTTTGTTCAACACAAGGAGTCCAATGTGTGTCAACACCTGGCTCACCCGCTGAACTGGTTAATCCTCCTCCTTCAGAGATATACAATATACCTGTACCTGCTCCCCACTCTACAACATAATTACCAGGATAGCCCGTATTAGCACTATCCCAAACAGGTTGGCCATTGGCTACCCAAGTTTCCTTACATGGACAATCAATAGGTGTCCAGACATCTAGATCAACATCTGGAGCACTTACACTAGTAAATGGGCCACCAGAATTTACTTCGTAGAGATTATCTGAATACTCATAAATTTCACCAGTCGCGATATTAGTTCCTATTGTTGCATCCCATACGCCCACCACAGTCAAACCAGCACACGGACCACCATCGGATGGAGTCTCTTCACAAGGGAACCAATGACCGTCAACACCCGGTTCACCAGCTCCGGTTAATCCACCACCTTCAGAAATATACAATATTCCTGAATTGGCAGGCCATTCTACGACATAATTACCTGAATAATAATAAATGCCGCTATCCCAAACAGGTTGTCCATTAGCATCCCAAGTTTCCTTACATGGGCACTCAATAGGAGACCAAACATCGCCATCAATGTATGGTGCACTTACACTCCAAAATGGACTACCTGGGTTGACTTCATAGAATATTCCAGAATTAGCTGGATATTCGTAAATTTCTCCAGAAGTGACGTTAATTGATGAATCCCATACACCTACTACGTCTAATCCAGCACACGGACCACCATCGGATGGAGTCTCTTCACAAGGGAACCAATGAGTATCAACGCCTGGTTCACCAGCTCCGGTTAATCCACCACCTTCAGAAATATACAATATTCCTGAATTGGCAGGCCATTCTACGACATAATTACCTGAATAATTATAAATGCCGCTATCCCAAACAGGTTGTCCATTAGCATCCCAAGTTTCCTTACATGGGCACTCAATAGGAGACCAAACATCGCCATCAATGTATGGTGCGCTAACGCTTGAAAATGGACCACCTGGGTTGACTTCATAGAATATTCCAGAATTGGCTGGATATTCGTAAATCTCACCAGATGTGACACTCATTGTTGCGTCCCAAACACCTACTACGTCTAATCCAGAACATGGACCTCCACCGGTGTTACTACTAGTACTATTTTCAATTATATCTGGAATGAGATTTTCATTTAAATCATCGCAGTCTAAAATATCATTACTCAGGAACGGAGTGAAAATAATTCGTCCCAGATGAGATTCATCTTCAAAATGATAGATTGAGTTCTCAATCATGAGTGGGTCAGTGGTACCCCAGTAATTGTCTGATAGATCATCATGCAATGTGGTTGATTTAGTGTGTACAAGGCTCTGATTGTTATTGTTGTACAGATTATTCCAATGCCAAGATCCTTCCATATAGGATACACCGATATCTGATGATTTGATGGTGTTGCAGACCGCATTCCAGCCACCGTTTGTCTCCTTCACACCGATTAAGGATCCGGTGATGGTATTACCGTACAGAGGACCGCTGCGCCCATCGATTGCGTATTCATTGTTATCGAACAAGCTGTTGTAGACTTGAGTTCTTTCTACTGTCGGCCCGATTGCGTAGGTGTTGTTCATGAAGGTGGAATCTCTAATGATTTTGTCAGCACTGTTAATCGCATTTGAATGACCATCAAAAGTAGAGTTGCTGATGTAAGTGTAACTACCAGTATAGCCGGTGACTCCTTGAACATTGTTGGTGAAGGTAGAGTTGTCTATGGTTACCTGCCCGTTATATCCATTGCAACAGGAAAGGGAGAGGGCTGCCCCGTTGACATCTGAGAACTCGGTCCAATCAAAGTCTGCGCGATCATTGGAGTGACCTAATGTGAGATCAATACCGCTCCACTCAAGTGCACTGGAAGCTCCAGTAAGAGGAATGAAACGTACAGGGGAAGAGGATGTCCCTTGAGAAAGGATGCTACCACGCACATCGAATAGAATGTTATCTTCGACCTGTACCTCAACACCTGGTTCAATAGTCAAGGTGACATCGTTTGCCACGACTGCACAGTTGAGGATAATCACGGGGCTACTACTGGTAAACCAAGTGGTGTCCACGAAGACTAAGCCAGGATCTGGTGAAGGTGCAATTGTTGAGGATAAATCGATCACAGCCGCATCAGGAACACCGTCTTGGGGACTGACATCTGCCATGGAAGTGAGTTGACTCGATAGGATAGGAGTATAGTATATCTTGCCAAGAGGACATTCATCGTAAATGTCCGTGTTTAGAGATTCTATCTGGGTATTGGTAGTGGTTCCCCAGTAGTTATTAGGCATGTATATGTCATCCTGAATTGTGTGGTTCACGTTCATAGAATTGCTGTAAAAGTTGTTCCAAGACCAACTGCCTGAGGCACTCTGAAGACCTAGAAGGTTGCCATAAATGGTGTTGCCCTCCGCATTCCAGCCACCGTTTGTCTCCTTCACACCGATTAAGGATCCGGTGATGGTATTACCGTACAGAGGACCGCTGCGCCCATCGATTGCGTATTCATTGTTATCGAACAAGCTGTTGTAGACTTG
>Ga0187827_10000248_pt1 | contig 86011 bp, 88 predicted proteins | sample ETNtaG_39_FD_167969 | JGI IMG/M metagenome (GOLD analysis project Ga0187827, IMG submission 167969) | Marine microbial and viral communities from oxygen minimum zone, Eastern Pacific Ocean - ETNP2014_SV_150_PacBio MetaG (Illumina Assembly) | ecosystem: Environmental > Aquatic > Marine > Hypoxic... | reverse complement strand
TTTTAGCGTAGAATTTGAATTCAAAGATACATCGCTTGCTTTCGCCGTTCCTCGCTATAACCACATTTAAGTCCGGAATGACGTCTTTACCCTTAATCCGGAAGCGCGTTTCAACTAATCCTACCTTCATATCTGAATAAGTCATTAGGTTATGGAAGAAGTAAGCTTGAAATGTTCTCTCATTCCAAAGACCGTCTTGTCCATAATTTATAGCTTCACTAAAATCATCTAGTGTTGCATTTAGTGCTTTCTCTACAATATTAATAATCATAGTATTTGTTCATCCTATTATTTACCCTGTAATAACCATTTACTATTTTTAGAACCTATCTTTTATGTTCTTCAATGTAGCAAAGGAGATCACTTTTTCTTATCGTTCCAATTTCGGACAGGTAATAGCCTATTGGTGCAGGCTGCTAAAGCACCTAATCATTATTTTTCTTAGTTTTATTTAACTGCAACAGATTGAGATTCTTTTAATCCTTTTTCACAGATATAGTGTACAATGTCTTCAGGTACGCCCTCATTGGACTAATTTAATGGTGGGCCTGATGGGGTTTGCGACATCATTTATTTATAGATAGATATACTGCGTAGTTTATCTGAAATCTCACCAAAAATATAATACTTCGTGGTACTAATCAGAAGTTCAGTAAGGCTAGACTTTGAAGATCCAACGCATATATCTAATCATAGTGGCAATAGCTATTCTATTACTTTCACTGACAATACCAAGAGCTTTAGACCCGCCTACAGAAATTGAATATGCTCTTAAAAAAGAAAGTAATCCCATCCTAACACAAGAAAACTTCTCAGAAAACCCTGAAGAAAGATGGGTATTACTCAAAGATGCATACTGGAACAACAGAGAAGAAAACATTGTTCTATCTACAACTAGACAAGGAGACACAGGAGTCATCTGGATAAAACAAAATATAACACAGCCTTTTACAGTAGAATTCAGTTACTATGTAGGCGGAGGAAATGGGGGAAACGGATTCGTCTTCATGTTCTACAAGGAAGGAAATTTTGATCCAGGTATGGGAAGATACTTGGGCTTCTCCTGTAGACCTGAAAAGAATAAGCCCTGCCCTCAAAAAGATGCTCCAGGTTACGGAATAGAATGGGACACTCTCTACAACAACGGATACGGATTGGGAGATCCATCACCGAGTCACATAGCCCTCATAAAAAATAGTACATACAACCACATAATCCACGTAAATGACACCACCACCAAAGACAACCAATGGCATAAAGCCAAGATCATAGTAAAGGAATCCAACATCAACGTCTATGTTGATCAGAAACACGTTCTAACCTGGACAGGCTCCATAAACAGAACTTACAGCAGAACAGGTTTCGCTGCATCATCAATGGTGCATTATGACTGGCATATTATTGATAACTTTAAGATATACGGAAACACCATCAAGATAACTGGACTTCAACCAGGATGGAGAGTGGAGCTACATAGCAACACAAAAGAGATAACATCAACAAACGTCTTACCCGAAACAAATGTTGTGGAGATAGATGTAACAGATATCGATGCTCCTTTCCGAGGTCGCTTACTAATTTTCAACGAATTTGATGACTTATTATTTCAATCTCAGATATTCAATGAGATATGGGGAGGAGACACCCTAATGTTCCAAAAAATAATCTAATAATTCAATTAAGGTTAACGCAATATGAACTGTATGCTGTTTTCCAAAAATACTAATCAACTCTATTTATTAGAAGTAAATTGATCAAATACATAAGAATAAGCATATTCATTAGATAATATCAATTCGAATAACTCAGTAAAATTAATTATTACGAAAACTTTTTATTTATACTAAAAAACCAACTATTCCAGTAATTGAATATGCATTTTTCTACCATAAAAACTGCAAAAGACTTTTTCGATTTCTGCAAAAATCAAAAATCAGATATGATTGATCTTAAATTCGTAGATCTATTAGGCAGTTGGCAACATTGTTCATTTCCCATTGACACATTAGATGAAAACACATTCCAAGATGGTCTTGGATTTGACGGTTCATCTATTCGAGGATGGCAAGGAATACAAGTCTCGGACATGTTAGCCATACCAGATCCTACTACCGCCAGACTTGACCCCTTCTTTTCTGAACCGACCATAAGTGTTATTGCAGATATATTTGATCCAATAACAAAAGAAAATTATTCACGTGACCCAAGATATGTTGCCGCAAAAGGAGAAGAATACCTCAAAAAAACAGGAATAGCTGACACGTGTTACATTGGTCCGGAACCTGAATTCTTCATTTTTGATCAAGTTAGGTTTGAACAAAACCAGCATACAGGTATGTATGAGGTAGATTCAGTGGAGGGAGCATGGAATTCTGCACGTATTGAAGAGCCTAATCTTGGTTACAAACCGAGATACAAAGGAGGATATTTTCCAGTAAGTCCAACTGATACTTACCATGACATGCGAAGCGAGATGGTTAATGAAATGCGTAAAGTTGGCATCATCATAGAGGCACATCATCACGAAGTTGGTACCGCAGGGCAAGCTGAGATCGACATGAAGTTTACTTCCCTGAAGAAAATGGGTGATTCTTTCCTGTGGTTTAAGTACATTATCAAAAATGTAGCTAAACGACATGGGAAGACAGTGACTTTCATGCCTAAACCAGTTTTTGATGATAACGGAAGTGGGATGCATACTCACTTTTCTCTTTGGAAAGCGGGAAAACCATTGTTTGCAGGTGGTGGTTATGCCAAAATGAGTGATTTAGGATTATATGCTGTTGGAGGAATTCTAAAACATGCACCAAGTATTTTGGCATTTGCTGCACCTACAAATAATTCATACCGCAGATTGGTTCCAGGGTTTGAAGCACCAGTAAATCTCTGTATGTCGGCACGCAATAGATCTGCTGGAATCCGTATTCCTATGTATTCAGACAAACCCCAGGCAAGACGTTTGGAATTCCGTTGTCCAGATCCAGCTAGTAATGGATATCTAGCCTGGACAGCGATGCTTATGGCAGCAATAGATGGAATAAAAAACAAGATATCACCTGGAAAACCGTTAGATAAAGACATTTATGAAATGAAACCAGAAGAACTTGAAGATTATAAACATACACCAAGTTCATTATCTGAAGCCATTAATGCACTGGAACAGGACAATAAGTTCCTAACTGAAAACAATGTGTTTACCAGAGATTTAATCGATACTTGGATCAATTGGAAACGAGAAAAAGAGATAGCACAGTTGGCTTTAAGGCCCCACCCATATGAATTTGAACTCTATTACCAACTATAAAAAAATCTAGATTTCTACTAACCAAGAATGATTTAACTAAAAACTGATATTTACAAGATCATATCTTTTGTTTTAGAGGTATTATTATTAGGCATGGAATTTTCAGGTTCACCATCGAAGATTTTGCTTAATGGATGCCTGTGCATGATGAACATACTTCATCTCGAAAAACAAGCAGATCCAAGGGAGCAAGTTTTACAGAAAGTAGATAATCCAAATGAAATAGTGATTATTCTTAAATATAAAAGTATAGAGAAGGCACAAGCATTAGCTCAATCGGAAGGCTTGCGTAATGCTGTGCAGAGAGCAGATGTTAACAGTGTTTCAGATGTAATCTTCATAAATTAAATCTAAAGAACTGACGAATAATTCATAATTAGCAAAAATAAACACAAATAGAAGTCATAAAGAAGGATGGAAGTGATAAGGCTTAAATATTCAATAATTTGGTAGCTTGCCATATGCTATCCACTATATTTTCCACTAGTGTTTTCACTGTTATAGACATGTGATGATAATGTCTGAAAAGAAAGTAGCTGAAAAGAAAGTAGCTGAAAAGAAAGTAGCTGAAAAGAAAGTAGCTGAAAAGAAAGTAGCTGAAAAGAAAGTAGCGAAAAAGAAAGTAGCGAAAAAGAAAGTAGCGAAAAAGAAAGTAGCGAAAAAGAAAGTAGCGAAAAAGAAAGTAGAAGATAAGATTATAATCAATCCTCTTGAGCACATTTATGTTCCTAACCATGAAATCGTATCTGAAAAAGAAAAACAAGAATTGTCAAAATTATACAATGCTAGACCTAATCAATTTCCACAAATCTTGTTATCCGACCCAGTTATTCGTGAAATAGGGGCAAAACCAGGAGATATGATTAAAATTACAAGAGAAAGTCAGACTGCTGGAGTCACAGAATATTATCGGTATGTAGTGATGTGATAGAATTTGACAGTACAAGTTGAAAAACACGATTATTGGCCTATAATCAAGAATATGCTAGAAACCGAAGGAGTTGCTCGCCAACATCTTAACTCATATAATGAATTTATCGAAACAGGGATGCAGAGTATAATAGATGAGATAAATGGGCTTGAAGTCGAAGCACTAGGAAATCCCTATAGAGTAAAATTTGGTAAATTGATTATAGGCCAACCTCGTGCAGTAGAAATAGATGGATCTGTTAGTAATATCCTTCCATTAGAAGCTAGATTGCGTGATCTTACCTACAGTGCACCATTATATCTGGATATGGTGATGGAAGAGAGAGGAGTGGCCATAGATTCTCAACGGCAACATATTGGGGATCTTCCTATTATGGTAAAATCAAAATTATGTGCTCTAAATAAACTCACTGAAGATCAGCTAGTCGAAATAGGTGAAGATCGTTATGATCCTGGGGGATATTTTATAGTACATGGCTCTGAAAGAGTTGTTGTTGGTTTAGAGGATTTATCTCCAAACAAAGTTTTGGTAGATATAGATAAAACAGGTACTAATATAGCATACAAATCAAGGATATATTCATCTATTGTAGGATACAGATCTAAGCTTGAACTATCATTGAAACAAGATGGGGCAGTAAACGTAAAACTTCCAAGCTCGCCAGTGGATCTTCCAGTTGTCACTGTTTTACGTACTTTGGGATTAGAGACGGATAAAGAGATTGCAGATGCAATTTCTCTTAGACCTGAAATACAGGATCTCCTAGAAGTCTCTTTTGAAAAGTCAAGCGAAACTCCAACAACTGAAAAAGCATTAGTGTATATGGGAAACAGAGTAGCCCATGGTATGCCTGATGAATTCAGAGTTCGTAAAGCTCTATCTGTTCTCGATTGGGGTCTATTACCCCACCTGGGCAGAAAAGAGGAACATCGATTCGATAAAGCAATGTTCATCAGCGAAGCTGTGTGTAAACTACTTGAACTTAAGTTGGGTTGGGTTGTTCCTGACGATAAAGATCACTATGGTAATAAGATGATAAAGTTCGCCGGACAAATGATTGCAGATCTCTTTAGAACATCTTTCAGAAATCTAGTTAGAGACTTGAAGTATCAACTGGAACGAATGGGACAACGTAGAGGAATAAACGTTGTTGGAGCTGCAATACGACCTGGAATAATAAAAGATAAACTAGCAAACTCCGTAGCAACTGGTAACTGGGGAAGAGGAAAGGTAGGTGTAACCCAACTCCTAGACAGAACTAATTTTCTTTCCACTACTAGCCATCTCAGACGTATTCAATCTCCTTTGAGCCGGACTCAACCAAACTTTGAAGCAAGGGACCTTCACGCTACTCACTTTGGAAGAATATGTCCAACAGAAACTCCAGAAGGCGCAAATTGTGGGCTTGTGAAGAACGTTGCCTTATCAGCAATGATTTCTATAAATACACCGGTTGAGGATGTAATTGAATGCCTCACTGAGCTGGGTGTTATTAGTACAAGAGAGAAAAGGGACGATAAAAAGGCTGAAGATTGCAAGATATTCCTAAATGGTTGGTTTATGGGTTTCCACAAAGATGGAGAATTACTAACTTCTAATTTTAAGGATATACGACGAAAATCAGGAATACATTCGCATGTTGGTATTGCTTACTTCCCACCTCCTGCCGAGAAGGCATCAAAAAGAGTGTATGTTTCTACAAGTGCAGGCAGGGTTCTTAGGCCTCTAATAATTGTTAAAAAAAGTAAACCTTTGCTAACTAGTGAACAAATAGAAAAAGTAATTAGAGGTGAAATCAATTGGCGTGACTTACTCCTTGAAGGGGTTATAGAACTTATAGACGCAAATGAGGAAGAGAATGCGTATATTGCCATAGATTACTCTTCTTTAAATAAAGATCATACCCATTTGGAGATATTCACTCCTGCAATGCTTGGTGTGGCAGGTTCCGTGATACCTTATCCTGAACATAATCAATCACCACGAAATACCTATGAATCAGCTATGGCTAAACAATCTCTCGGATTTTCAACTCCAACCTATCCTGTTACTACCTCTGTTCGTGAACATCTTATGGTATACCCACAATCTCCACTTGTTACAACACAACTTACAGACTTGCTTAAACTAAATAAGCGCCCCACAGGGCAAAATTGTATTGTAGCAGTACTTTCCTATGAAGGGTATAACATTGAGGATGCTATTGTTTTGAATAAGTCATCAATCCAAAGAGGTTTAGCTAGATCCTTCTTTTATAGAAGCTATAAGGCAGAAGCGAAACAATATCCTGGGGGTATGAAAGATAATTTCGTGATACCTTCTGCTGAAGACAATATTCGGGGTTATCGGGGAGAGAAGTACTATCGTCTGCTTGAGCCTGACGGTGTTGTTATGCATGAATCCAAGGTTAGTGGTGGTGACGTCATCATTGGAAAAACAAGCCCCCCTCGATTTATGGAGGAGTATAGAGAGTTTGAAGTTAAAGGTCCATACCGAAGAGACACATCATCCGCAGTAAGACCAACTGAGTCAGGAGTTGTGGACTCGGTATTCGTTACTGAAAGTATGGAAGGTGGGCGTTCGTATACAGTAAGGGTGAGAGATATGCGAATACCTGAGATAGGAGATAAATTTGCTTCACGACATGGTCAAAAAGGGGTTATTGGCCTCACTGTAAATCAAGAAGATATGCCTTATACTGAAGATGGAGTTGTCCCTGATGTAATAATAAATCCACATGCTTTTCCATCACGAATGACTGTTGGTCAATTCATAGAATCACTGGCAGGTAAAGTTGCTTCAATGAGAGGACGACCAATTGATGGAACTGCCTTTGTTGGAGAAGATCCAAATGATCTAAAGAAAGAGCTCAAACAACATGGTTTCAAAGAAACTGGAAGAGAAGTGATGTATGATGGAATTACAGGACGAAAATTTGTGGCAGACGTTTACATAGGTCTAGTATATTACCAGAAACTGCATCATATGGTTGCAGATAAGATTCATGCTAGAGCACGGGGGCAAGTTCAAATGTTGACTAAACAACCTACAGAAGGTAGAGCCAGAGGTGGAGGTCTTAGATTTGGCGAAATGGAGCGTGATTGCCTCATAGCTTATGGGGCTTCGATGGTCCTTAAAGATAGGTTATTGGATGAAGCTGACCGCACTGAACTTTATATTTGTGAAGAATGTGGATTGATAGCATATTACGATACCAAACAGCATAGGTATGTCTGCAGAATTTGTGGAGATCCATCAAAGATTTCTACTGTGGTTGTGGCATACGCATTTAAACTCCTACTCCAGGAAATGATGAGTTTGAACATAACCCCCAGATTAAAGATTAAGGTAAAAGTCTAAAAAAGGTGAAAAATAAATTTGTCTTTAGAGGAGTCAGTTAAATGTGTAGCTGGAATATCATTTGCGGTATTTTCACCTAGTGAAGTGCGAAAATACTCAGTTGTTGAGATAACTGCCCCAGAAACCTATGATGAGGATGGTATGGCGGTTCAAGGAGGACTAATGGATAGTCGTCTCGGGACACTCGAGCCAGGTCAGAAATGTGGTACTTGTGGGAATACAGCCACTAGATGTCCTGGGCACTTTGGACATGTTGAATTAGCGGAATCGGTATTGCATATAGCTTATGTCAATAATATCCACAAGCTTCTCATATCTACTTGTAGAGCCTGTGGAAGGCTACGTCTGACTGACGAAGAACTTGATTCATATAGGACAAAGCTTACAGAACAAAGCTCATTTGCACCTAATCTAGCGGACGAAATAATGAAAGAAATAATTCTTAAGGCAAAGAAAATCAAAGAGTGTCCACATTGTGACAAGGTTCAGTTCGATATTGACTTCACAAAACCTACTATTTTTCATGAAATAACAGAGGATGGTGGTGCTACTCGTTTGCTTCCAATAGCCATACGTGAGAGACTAGAACGACTGCAAGATGAAGATTTAAAGCTATTACGATATGATTCAAAATCAACAAGACCAGAGTGGTTCGTGCTTCAAGTTTTGGCTGTCCCGCCAGTGGCTGTAAGACCTTCAATAACGCTAGAATCTGGTATAAGATCAGAAGATGATCTTACACACAAGGTTGTTGATATTTTGCGTGTCAATCAGAGAGTGAAAGAAAGCAAGGATTCAGGAACTCCTCCATTAATAGTTCAAGACCTTGTGGATTTGCTTCAATACCATGTTACTACCTTCTTCGATAACGAAGTGTCAGGCATCCCTCAAGCTCATCATAGATCAGGTAGACCATTGAAGACACTTAGCCAACGACTTAAGGGAAAAGAAGGAAGATTTAGAGGAAGTTTATCTGGGAAACGAGTGGACTTCTCAGGCCGGACAGTCATATCACCTGATCCAAGTCTTGATATAGCTGAAGTTGGAGTTCCTTTTGATATTGCTAAAAAACTCACTATTTCTGAAAAAGTATCTTCTTGGAATATGGATATGCTCAAAGAAGCAATAATTAAAGGACCATCTGAACATCCTGGTGCGAATTATATTACTCGGCAAGATGGAGTGAAGATTAGGCTTGATTATGTAACAGATAGAACAATCATTGCGGATTCCCTATCTTCAGGATTTATTGTTGAAAGGCATCTCAGAAATGGTGATATAGCGATATTCAATAGGCAACCTTCTCTTCATCGTATGTCTGTTATGGCTCACTTAGTGAAGGTTCTTCCAAATAGGACATTTAGGTTGCATCCTGCTGTCTGTCCTCCCTACAATGCAGACTTTGATGGAGATGAAATGAATATACACATACCACAAAGTGAAGAAGCTAGATCGGAAGCAATGACCTTAATGAAGGTTCAGGACCAAATACTTTCTCCTCGTTATGGGGGTCCAATTATTGGAGGCATTAGAGATTTCATTACAGCTGCATATCTACTTACAAAAAAAGATACTTTCTTAACCAAGGATGTTTTTACAGATCTAGCCTTAGCGGCAGGATTTAGTGGGCCTCTTCCAAAACCTGAAGTCCAAACACCCACATCCCTTTACAGTGGTCTTCAATTATTCTCACTTCTGCTGCCAAAAGATTTCAACTATGTTTTGTCTTCTAAATGGAGTCAAGGTCAACAAAATACAAAAGGAAAAGATGTTGTGATAAAGAATGGAGAACTGAAGAAAGGTATAATTGATAGAGCGGCAATAGGTGCTGAAGAACCTGATAGTGTTCTTCACAGAATATCCAAAGATTACGGCACTAGTAGATCTCGCGAATTCTTAAATTCTACATTATCTATGCTTCGGGCATTTATCACTAGATATGGTTTTTCATATGGGTTTGATGAACTTGAACTCACTCCAAAGGCTCAAAATGATATCAATTTAGAGATGGATAATGCATATCAACGTGTTGCAAATCACATAGATCTTTATGAAAAAGGTACCCTTCCTCTGCGAAGAGGTCTTTCAGCAGAAGAAGTTTTAGAATTCTCGATAATGGCTGAGCTTGCAACTGCTAGAGATAAGGCAGGACGAATTGCTGATAAGGGGTTTGGTATGAACAATGCAGGAATGATTATGGCAAGAACAGGGGCAAGAGGATCAAAATTGAACGTAGGCCAGATGACTGCTGCGCTTGGCCAACAATCTGTAAGGGGCGAAAGAATCAAAAAAGGATATCAGAATAGATCTCTAACACATTTTAGGCGAAACGATACCTCACCAGATTCTAGAGGATTCGTGAAATCCAATTACAGGGTTGGATTAAACCCTACTGAGTTCTTCTTCCACGCGATGGGGGGCCGTGAAGGACTTGTTGATACTGCTGTGAGGACCCAGCAGAGCGGTTATATGCAGAGACGTCTAATTAATGCTCTTGAGCACATAAAAGTAGAATATGATCTAACAGTCAGAGATCCTGATGGTAATTTAATTCAGTTTCTCTATGGTGAAGATGGGATAGATCCAACAAAGAGTGATCATGGGAAAGCAGTAAATGTAAAACGTCTCGCAGATACTGAAGCAATTATTGACGGCATTTCAAAAGAAAAAATTGATGTAGACTCTATTCTAAAGAAGTATAAAAATGAATTTAATCCAAAAATGCTTCAAGTATTAAGAGACACTTTTAAGTCAAGTACACTATCCAAAAATGCAGTATTAAAAATAATTAAAAAGACCAGTAATCTTCTTGTAAAAGCCACTGTTGAACCAGGAGAGGCAAGTGGGATAGTAGCTGCTCAATCTATAGGTGAGCCAGGTACACAAATGACTTTAAGAACATTCCACTTTGCAGGTGTTAAAGAGCAAGACGTTACACTTGGTTTACCCAGACTGATAGAATTAGTAGATGCTCGAAAGCAACCTGCAACACCATCAATGACTGTATATCTAGACAAAATACATAGAGTTTCAAAAGATAAAGCACTTGAAGTGGCTAGAGAAATTCTATTTACTAAGGTTTCAAATCTTATAGATCATACTGAAATAGAATATGAACAGGGAGTAAGAATTATCCTTAGTGCCAAAAAACTAGCTGAACGTAAAACTGATGTTGAGCATGTGGGTTCTTGTTTAAAGACTGGTAAACGTAAGGTGGAAGTGGATAGCAAGAATAACACAGTTATTGTGACTTTGGAGGATGCGGACCTCGCAACACTATTTGCTTTGAAAAATAAATTAATGAATGTTCGAGCAAAAGGCATACCCGGAATAACAAGAATCACAGTAACTGAGGAAAATAATGAGTGGTTTATTCAAACTACTGGATCTAATCTCGCTAAAACCTTAAAAGTGAATGGGGTAGACCAAAAAAGAACGATCACTAATAGCATAACTGAAATTGCCACAACATTAGGTATAGAAGCAGCTAGGCAGGCAATGGTAATCGAGATTACGAATACCTTAGAAGAACAAGGACTTGAAGTGGACATCCGACATATATTGTTACTAGCAGATCTTATGACGTCAAAAGGAATTGTTCAATCAATAGGCAGACATGGTATTGCTGGAAAGAAAGCTAGCGTACTTGCAAGGGCTGCATTCGAAATAACTGTACCAACAATTGCTACTGCCGCTATAAGAGGTGAGGTAGAGCGTTTAAAAGGTGTTACAGAAAATGTTATTGTGGGTCTTCCTATCCCACTGGGTACAGGTATAATAGACATTTTCATGGAGGGATGATCTTTGACTAATATTGATGAAAAAATATTGCGAAAAATAATTAAGGCTATAATGAAAGATGGAAAATACGACTTAGGTGTGAAAGAATCCACTAAATCACTAAAAAATACCAAACTACTAGTCTATTCGGATAATCTCGACAAGGTGATTATCTCTAAAATAGAAATGTCTTGCAAAAAACTATCAGTTCAGACTATTGCTTATCATGGTTCATCAATGATGCTTGGACAGATATGTGGTAAACCGTTCAAAGTATCAGCAATTTCAGTGAGATCTACTGGCGGTGTAAATATTTCACCATTATTGAATATGTAGATTTAAATTTAGGTATTTGAATCAAATCGCCGTGAATTATAAAATGTGGAGAATATAGGATGCCTGAAATAATCAAACTAACGTCGGATGAACTTGGACTTATTTCATTATTTCAGAATATAACTGGCGCTACAGCTAGAGATTGTATAATTGATGATAAATTAGATAGAGTGATATTCATTATTAATAAAGGTGAAATGGGGCTAGCTATTGGTAAAAACGGTGCTTCTATCAATAAAACTCAAAAAATGGTGGGAAAAGATGTGGAGTTAGTTGAATATTCAGATGATCCTAAAAAATTTATAATTAACGCATTAAATTCAAAATTCATTATGGATGTTAGATTAAGTGAAAAGGTGGATGGTAACAAAATAGCAGTGGTAATGGTTGATCATAATCGAAAAGGAGCCATTGTTGGTCGGAATGGAAAGAATGCTGAGAAGGCAAGACTATTGTGCAGACGATACTTTCAGATATCAAATGTTCATATCGTGACTAAAGAATGATTTGTATTCAACCATCAAACTTTTAAGGTTAATTCTGAGAGGGCATGTGAACGATTTGGGAAGATCTAAGTCACCAGTTGGGGAATTTGCGGGAAGACAGCTTAAACGCAAACGACAGAAACAACGTTGGTCAGATATTTATTATAAACGTCGAACTCTAAGGCTCGATAAGAAGGCCGATCCTTTAGAGGGATCATCTCAAGCTCGTGGAATAGTTCTTGAGAAAGTCGGTATAGAAGCAAAGCAACCAGATTCTGCAATTAGAAAGTGTGTACGGATACAATTAGTAAAAAATGGTAAACAGATAACGACATTTTTGCCTTGGGACGGGGCTCTTAACTATGTTGATGAACATGATGAAGTATTTGTTGAGGGTATAGGAGGTCCTCAAGGAGGTGCCAAGGGAGATCTTCCAGGTGTTAGATGGAGAGTCTATAAGGTAAACGATGTTTCACTTAAGGAACTTGTATATGGGAGAAAGGAGAAACCGAGACGATGACATCTAATATTGAAAATACAGAAATATTGTTGTTTAGAAAGTGGGATTCACAAAAAGTTGAGATTAATGATCCAGGATTAAAAAATACCATCTCTTTGATACCAGTGGTTATTCCTCATTCAATGGGTAGACATGAACATCAAAAGTTTCAGAAAACAGGGGTAAATATTGTAGAGAGACTCGTCAACAACATTATGCATTTCGGTCGTAGACATGCAAAGAATACAGGACGAATGGGTGGAAAGAAGAATCGTGCGCTAAATATTGTTGAAACAGCCTTTAATATTATGCAACTTAGAACGGATGAAAATCCAATACAAGTTCTTGTGCGTGCAATCGAAAATGCTGCACCTAAGGAAGATACAACGAGGATAGCTTATGGAGGTGTTGTATATCATGTATCTGTAGATATTGCTCCAATTAGACGAGTTGATTTAGCAATTAGATTCATATCTGAAGGAGTTCGTGAAGCCTCCTTTTCATCACCCAGAAGCATAGAAGAGGCACTCGCAGATGAGATTATTCTTGCATCATATAATGATAACAATAGCTATTCAGTTAAAAAGAAGAATGAGCAAGAACGAATCGCGATTGCATCTCGTTAAATTATAAAAATCTAAATATGAAGCTCAAAAATGAGAATATTATTATGAGTGAAAAAGATCTTAATCACGATTTTCATTGTCCATACTGTGCATCTGAGTTCAAAAGTAAAACAAATCTATCAAAACATATTGACCGAATTCACACAGGCAGCGGGCTTTTAGAAGGCGATAGAAGAAAATGGTAATTCTATATTTGAATAATTTTTAAAAGCGAATTGCTTAAATAATGATTTACCTGCTTTTCGACGTGCAAAGGAGCGATGATATAAAATGGCAGATAAGCCTCATTTAAACGTAGTAATATTAGGTCATGTTGACCATGGAAAATCAACTGGTATGGGTCATTTCCTATTTGATTTAGGTGTAGTAGATCAAAGAAAAGTCGATGAATATGCGAAGGAATCTGAAAAGACCGGAAAGGGAGATTCATGGAAGTACGCATGGGTTTTGGATAATCTGAAAGATGAACGTGAACGTGGTGTTACAATAGATCTAGCCTTTCAAAAGTTTGAGACCGACAAATATTTCTATACTCTAATAGATGCACCAGGGCATCGTGATTTCGTTAAGAACATGATTACTGGAGCTTCTGAGTCAGATGGAGCAGTTTTAATGGTGTCAGCAAAGAAAGGAGAATCCGAAACAGCTGTAGGAGCAGGTGGTCAAGCTCGTGAACATGCATTTTTGGCAAAAACACTGGGTGTTAATCAGCTTGTCGTGTGTATAAATAAAATGGATGATCCGATTGTACAATGGAATAAAGACCGCTATGATATTGTAAAAGCAGAGGTTGAAACTCTCCTTAAAGCAGTAGGATATGATACATCAAAAATCTCATTTATCCCAACTTCTGGCTGGAAAGGTGACAATTTAGTTAAAAAGTCTGAAAATATGAGTTGGTATACAGGTCCAACACTTTATGAGGCACTTGACCAATTCATTGATCCGCCTAAAGGATTCGATAAACCTCTAAGATTACCTGTTCAAGATGTTTTCTCGATTACAGGTGTAGGTACTGTTCCAGTGGGTAGAGTGGAAACAGGAAAAATGAAAGTAGGTGATTCACTGTTGATAATGCCTAGTGGTGTCAAAGCTGAACTAAAAACTATTGAGACTCATCATACACCAATGCAGGAAGCTAAAGCTGGAGACAATATTGGTTTCAATCTAAGGGGAATTTCAAAACAAGATATCCGGCGTGGAGACGTGATAGGTACGTCTGATAATCCGCCAACAATAGCAAAAGAGTTTATAGCTCAAATTATAGTAGTTTATCATCCAACTGCTCTTGCTGCTGGTTATACTCCTGTTCTTCATGCACATACTGCACAAGTGGCTGGAACAATTACAGAGATAATCTCTAAATTAGATCCAAGAACTGGTCAACCAATGGAAGAGAAGCCAAAATCTGTAAAAACAGGTGATGCCGCTTTGGTAAGAATTCAACCATTGAGACCTCTCTGCATTGAGACGTTTAAACAGTATCCAGAACTTGGTAGATTTGCTATGAGAGATATGGGATCAACTGTTGCAGCAGGAGTAGTTAGAGAAATTACTCAAAAAGGCGAAGCCGATAAATAAATTCAGTTTAGTAATTTATTTTAATTTAAAATAAATCTGAGGTTAATTATTTGCTTCTTCTCCTCCTCTTAGAATACGCGATAACATTGCAGAGAGCTCTATCAGTCCGTCTTGGGTTACAGAAGAAAATGGAATTAATTCATAAAAAAAATCGCTCTTAACAAGATTTCTGAGTATATCATTAGTAAGCACGTAATTTGCCGCATTTTTTTCTGCAACTAATGCATCCTCTAATTTTGATAAATCTTCTGACCAATCTAACAGTTTTTTCAATTGACCCCCCACAACATCGCTTTTTGATAGAATAGAAATTTGAGGCGTATTAAATCTAATCTTCAAGGAAGATGCTAATAGTGTTATTGAAACATAGTTAGAAGCATTTGATACAAGGGTTGAATCAAAAAGGAATATATTGCATCTTGCATCGCATACAAAATTCTCAACAAAGTAAGGACCACTCTGCCTATATGCAAATAGCTCTATTTGACCCGGAGTATCAAATATTACATATTCTGGATTAAGTGTGTCCACTTGTTCCTGAATTTCAGGTAACCGAGTTGCTATCATATCTGCCGCAAATATAATGGCACCATTTGGTCCAAGCTGATATGAATCCATAATTGATTTAATATCTATATGATCTTTCACATCTATATCAGGAGAGTATGGTAAGCTAAAAGCACCAGGGTCCAGATTAACCGCTATTGCAGTGGAACCTTTATCAGAATACCAGGTTTTCAAGACCGATGTTAAAAGAGATTTTCCTGCTCCGGCTGTACCGGTTAAGAATATTGCGTACATTTCAAATATAACCAGTAATTTAGGTGGATATTAAATGGTGTGTTAGTGCTAAAGAACCATTTTTTTTATTGAAATTGTTCTCAATAATTTTGTAGACTAACAACAATGTATTCATAACGTTTGCATTACATTTTCGCTTTTCCGGAACTTTTGATATTAATAGGTTAATATTCAGTTGAAGAATCAATAATTATAGAAATGGTCCAAATATTTTCCTTAGCTTTGACTAGATTCCCCATGATATGTACCGAATTTTGATAATGACATGTCCCGTAAACTTTTTTGGCAACTATTTTCCAACATATTGAGACGAAAGATGGCTCAGTGCCCAGAATGTAAAACAGAAAACAAGAAACCCTCACGAATTTGGAAAGTACTGGATGAACCCAACCGTTCAGGTGTCTTTAATGAGCGTGGTGTGGGTATCTTCCAATGTGTAAGATGTGGGACAACATTTCCATCAGTAGTTGGTAAGCTACAACTAGCAATAGTGGATGCTAAGGAATATGCGAAACTTACTGGCAAAATCAATGATTTATTGCAAGAAAATAGGAAACTCAAAGAAGCAGTGGATGTTGTTAGTTTGCAAGCCGAACTGGGAGCCTTAGAAAGAGAAGTTTCAGCACTAACTAACGAGAAAAAAGAACTTGAGGTAAATCTATCACGGTACCGGTAATTTAGACCAAGTTCCATAACGCACAGGCGATTGTTGCCTTAGTTTTTTTTGTTTAATGTCTTCTTTTGCGTTCTTTGAAGAAGCTTTTCCATGAATTGAATTATTATTTTTTATTTTTTTCTGTAATCTCGTCTTTACAATTTTTAAATTTTCAATTTCTCCCTCCAAACCTTGAGCCTTCTTTTCCAAAATAGTATTAGCAAGAGTTTCTTGAATCTTAGCAATATCATGTTGCAAGTGAGATTTAGTTTCTTCAAGAGTTCTTATCCTTGCTTTTAAATCATCTTTACTACTGACCAGATTATTATTAATTCCCATTCCATTTTCACATTAGTCTTAATATCGTTTTTTACCTTTTACTTAGATTGCGTAAAGATGTTGATTAACATATTAAAGCACTTTCACGTAGATTTATTTTTTTTATTGCCGAAATGCTTGGATCTCAACACTCAATTTGTATCCTAACAATTGAAAAAAACTGTTTTTATCAGACATGATGAGTCTTTTTTCATTAATGCCACCATGGGGTAAAATGTAAAATAATGTTATCCTAGAAAAAGTTTTAAAAAATAATTAACTAATTTTAAAAAAATGTAATGAAGAAAGAAGTTTTGAAATAAAAAAATGATATACTCTTCAAGTATGACAATATCAAGCTAGATATTAAGCTAGATTGAATAGAAAAAAATTAACTTTTCTTTTTAATGAAAAAAAATCCTGTTAAAGCATTTCTGTAAGAATAAATACAATTAATTATTTCATTGTACCCATAGATCTGATTATGATTCTTTTTTTATTGAAAACGAATATGTATTGTTAATATTCAAAAGCTAAGTAAATATGGATAAATGAGAGCAGTTAAGTAAGTTGAAACATACTAATCTTATTATTTTATTTGTGAAATAATCGTGATGATTATTTGAAACGGTTGAATCATTAATATGGACAATACTCTTATTTTAACCAGAAATATTTTTTTTAGAGAGCAATAGGACAAATTGTTGTATCGTTTATCAATTATTTATAAAAACAATAAATATTAATTATATGATGATTTATTTATAATTCTGGGCATAATTTATCATTATAATTAAAGATCATTATAGATGGATTATAAATAATTAATAGTGACTCATTTACTTTTGCTATAAGATTGCCAAAAATAATGAAGTTAAAAACTTTTTTTTTGTCTTAATCAAGTTAAGAATAAATTTTCTTTTTTTATTAATGATAATTAAATATAATTAGAGGCATTGATGTATTTGTTTATCAAGCAATGTTGATGTTATCGCACTATTAGTTGTAAATGATACATTTGTATATATATGGAATAATCTGATTTAGGAAATTCGTTGATAGTGTGATATCAATATTTATTTGTTCTTTAAATTTTCCATCATGACTTGTTTTTATTTTTTTTATATTTCTAAAAAAAATGCAAGCTCTTTTTTCAACTAATACCCCATGGGGTAAACGATTAAAAAAATCAATTAATGGATATAACATATTAGCAGAGTTTCTTTAAAATATTTTTTATTTATTTATTCGTATTTAGAAAATAATAAATATGTCAATTCATTATTCATAAAATGTTGCCTACAATGGTGGTAATAGAACCCAAAGATATTGCGAAGGTAAGACGACAACTCGGTCTTACTCAATCTCAACTTTCATCTGTTTCACAAGTTAGTCAATCGTATATAGCGAGAATAGAATCAGGAAAAATCGATCCGTCATATTCAAAGACAAGGGCATTATCAGATGCGTTAAAAAATATACAAAGAAAAAATTCAAAAAAAGCAAAAGATATAATGGCAGTACATATTATTAGTGTATTAAGCGAAGATCGAGTAGAAGAAGCTGCTCGACTTATGCGTAGACATTCTATATCACAGCTTCCAGTTTTTGAAGATAAGAAGTCAATAGGGTCACTATCAGAAAGAACAATATTAAGACTGCTTGAAGATAAAAAGGAACCGCAAAATGTCTTCAATAAAAAAGTAAAAGTTGTAATGGAGGACTCATTCCCAGTGGTTAGTGAAGATACACCAATAGAGCTTTTATATTCTGTTGTTGATTTCTTTCAAGCAATACTAGTATCAAAACGAGAAAAAGTTGTTGGAATTATCACTAAAGCTGATCTCTTAAAAATTGATTAAGATTCAACTATTTGACTCCAATAATTTGCGCTAATTCTTGTCTAGAATATGCCCCTAATTTCTCAGCAACTTGTTCGGGTCCAACTTGGTTGATGTATACACCCATACCTTTTTCAAGTGCTCCTAATTTATTTTTTTGAGGGTATATTTCTATGTGCCAGTGAAGTTGGCGTGTTGTTTTTTTCTCCGAGGAAAAGTGGAACGCAAGGTTAAATGCAGGAGCATCGAGACCTTTCGACATTCCTCCTAATGTACAACGTAGAATCAATGCTAAATCTGAAATTTCTTTTTGTGTAGCTTTTAGGAAGCTCGTTTTGTGTGTCTTTGGTATTATCCAAAATTCGTAGCTTTGAGAAGATGCCCAAGGTGCGATTGCCGCAAAATTTTCAGTTGCCAATATCTGCCTAGGTCCTCCCACCTCAACATTGACAACTGTACACATTGGGCATATCCCTAAATCATTCATAGATCTCTGTGCATCTAAAGCTTCTTGCTCAATATTGGGGGGTAGACAAGGCAGCGTGATTATTTCAAGGTGAGGATGAGTATATTTTGCTCCGGCTTCTTCACCATTGTTCATTATAACCGCCACATATGATACTTTTTTCTGGTTATATAATCCTCGAATTTTGTCTTGTAAAGAAGTTAAGACATTTATCATTTGTTCAGTAGACATATTTGTGAAATCTTCGTAATGATTGGGTGATACTACCATGATATAGTGGTGGCCATGAGCGGGTTCGCTGTACAATGGCTGGTCACTATATGCTGGTCCCGGTGTAGGAGAGACTACTGGCTCTTCGCTTGGGATAACTCTGACTATCCAATCCTTAACGGGAGCATAATCTTCATCACTCATTTTTATCAATGCTCCCTCTTTTTGAATGAGAACCATAACAGCAGACTTAGTTTTTTCCTCATTTCCAGGACATAGAATACATTTTGGTTCTACTGATTTTTGAATGGGAGTATGAGTTTTTTCTTCTCTAGGTTTTGGTGATTCGTTTTTTTTTGTAGATGTTAGAACTATCTTATTTGTAAAGTAATCTCGTCTAAGTTCACCCAACTAAGCATCTCTTTCCTTTAGCTTAGTTAATAGGTTTACCTATTTATAACTTGAAAAATAATTGCGTTTATGTACCGTTTTTCATAATTGGATAACCATCTGTTATCCATATATTAATTACCTGAGTCATTTTTTAATATTTACCCCATGGGGTAAACACTAAATATTGTGTAAATTATCCAATTCGAACTTATGTCTATCTGTCATATTATCTACTATTTCTTCTATCTCAATATCTTTTATAGAGTACTCAAAGGCGTAATATTTGGCGAATTAATTGTTTTTTTATCACATTATTGAAGCATATTAGAATTTGATTAAAAATCGATTCCTATACCATAAATTGGAACTTGGATTGCGCTCTTGAAGTGTGGTAAATACTAGATTACTTTTTCATAATTTAATGATGAGATCCATTTATTTCCGATTTTAATCATTTCTTTTTGGAAGTTCTTTGTTGTAACAATATACACACCAATGTCTATATTATCAAAAGATGAGTGAGAAGAAATTTAAAATTTTAAGAGATCAATACCAATAAAAGATGAGTGACCAAAATTGACTTCTATTCCAACTCTATCTTTTAAGAAATCCGTTTTTGCAGAAGAGTCATCATGTTTATCGAAAATGTTTGGTTCTGCTTCCCATCCTTTACTAGTGAATTCATCTTTTAATTTCTTATTAAAGTCAAGTCGAGAAAGAGTAGTAACATCAATATTAGTGAGAATATTTTCGATTTCTTTCTTTAAAGTAAATTTACTATTCAGAACTTCTGCAAAACGATATGACTAATTCCTAAGTTTTACTTTATGCAATTTACTGATTCATATCGTTCATCACATATAATTCTAACTTAATGAAACATCTAACCAACTTTTTTCTTGGTTTTATTTAGCTACAATCAACTGTGTATTAGTGAAACAAAGGTGTAAATAATAATTTCATAATGTAGTTTTTTTGATTCTTTTTTCAGGTGTGATAGAATAAAATTGTTGACAATGATTATTCACTTTGCAGTAAATCATTTTTGCTCAACTTAAATAAATTAGAAGAAACAGTAATTAATTAATTGATAAAAAAATGGGTAGATTATTGACTATGTTGGGAATATGGATTGCTGGTTTCTCTTTAGGTTTTATAGGATATCTTGCATATCCGGGGCTTAGCCAAATGGCAGTTTCTGTAATACCTTCATTGATTTCCCTTGACAGTCAAATGGTAGGTGCATTGGTAGCGGGAATGGCAAGCTCATTCGTAACAGTTTTAGCTGTTTCACTATGGGCTTATACCTCGAGATCCACTAATTCACTATAAACCGCTTAGCAATTTTCAAATTCCTAGGATTCCATCAGAGGATTTAGAATCATATAGTCCTTGCAGGATTATATTTTAAAGAAAATAATATCTTTATTTTTAATGTTTAGATAGATGTTTCTTACTATTTACCATATTGTTTGAGGCTGTTTTGATGTTTGATTACATATCTCAATTCTACGTTTATCTTTTCCAAATTGTATTACTGAAATCAATCCAAGTATTTCAAGGTGTAGCAAGATATTGTTCAATTCTTGATCATTAAACTCAATTTTTTTCTTTTTCAACTTACTTTTTAGATCATCATCAGTTATATTTCCATGCTCTTGCACCAATTCGAATATCGCTGTCTTAAGACGATTCATCGTAACATTTCATTTCTATAGTAGTATATATACCGTCGTGATAATCATTGCAAAATATTTAGTGTACTATTTGTTATACTTATTGATTTTTCTCTAGTATACCCACCAGAAATAGCTCGTATGGCATCGATATTTTCAGGAACAGCAATAGCTTCTTGAGCGACTCCCATATGAAGATAAAGCTCCTTATCGATAATTGTTATTGAGTCTTTCCAAACTGCAAGTTCATAGAGATCGCTCCTCCATCTCCCGAGTTCTCGTGCGTAGTCAAATAATTGGCCTGTTGTCTTAAAGCCATCTTTACTAGATATCAAAATTATTCGTGTTGTATCGTTTAGTGCTTTAATAATTTGTTTGGCAGTAATTGCACCATCCTTTAAAGAAATGATCAGAGTATGTAGATGCAAATGAGTTGTCGGTATCTTTATTGCAGTGGTTATTAGCCTCAAATTAGGCAGGACTGTATTTACATCTGGTCCGTGGTGAGATGGTATTTGAATTGGATCAACTGAAACTGCATCTATGATTCCTTTTCCTGATTCGTCAGGGTCAGCTGCCCTTCTAATTATCACAGCTCTAGCTAGTTCTATTCCAAAATTCATATCTATTGAGTCCAGAATCCTACAAAGACCTGTAGTGTTACATGAAACAACTCTGATAGATCTCTTTCCTTCTGCTTTTTCATAATTACATTGAGCAACAAAAGAACCTTCAGCTATTTCTGAAGATTCACCACCCTGGTAAATCACTTTTTTCCCAAATTTTTGGTAAACGGTTCTGTTAGTTACCCCAACTTTACTGGGAACTGCGTCTACCACTACATCAACTTTATTCAAAAGGTCTTTTAGTTCACCAGATACTTGAATATTAGAGTTGGCAAAAGTTTCCTTAGTCCTACTATCAGTGGAATACATGGAAAAACCTTTTGAAATGGCTAGTTTTGCTTTATAATCAGGTTTTGTTTTTATTATACCAATAAGATCCATATCGGGTTGTGCAGAAATTGCATCTGCAACCCTTCTACCAATGACACCATATCCAACAACACCTACTCTGATCATTTTATTTTCTTCCTAGCCGCTTTATCTAACACTTCAAATAGAGGTAATTTTTTTCCTGCAAGAAAGAGTACAAGCGCACCACCAGCCGTACTAACATGATCAATCAACTCCTTTCTACCAATTCGTTCTAGGGCAGCAGATAAATGTCCTCCGCTTACAATAGTTGTTCCAAGCGATGAAGTCATTGCCCGCAAAAGTTCTTCGGTTCCTTTGCTAAATCTGTTATCTTCAAACATTCCAGGTGGGCCACTCATAAATATTGTACCAGAACTCCTGATTATTCGTGAATAATTATCTATAGTAACACTTCCAATATCTAATATTTTATCGTTTATCCCCAGTTCCTTAATTGTGACTTCGGCTCTTGAATCATTTGACTTTATTGCTACGTCCTTAGGCATCTCAAACACATCTGGGTGATTAGTGAGTAACCTCTTAGCTTGTTTCACATATTTATCTTCATCTTGTATTTCTAATGGAGCATCTAATTGACCAGCAGCCTTAAGAAAAACATTTCCCACCATGCCTGTAAGTAGTACTTTATCAGCCCGATTATTTGCAATTAAGGTATTTATCGCTTCGAGACGATCAGATATCTTTGCTCCCCCTAGAACTGTTGCATATATTCCCTTGGCAACATTAAGAAGTCTATTAAGGGCTTTCAGCTCCTTTGCAACGAGTCTTCCACCACACGTTGGAAGGAGCTCAGAAAAACCTACTATCGATGGGCAAGATCTATGTGCTGTTGGAAATGAATCTAGAACACATACATCAAAATGTTTGTAAAGACGCTGTACTAGCATAGTTTTTGCTGCATCTGCAGGTAAGAAATCTTTATTCTCTTCTGCGGAAAGTCTCAGGTTATCCAACAATAATACTTCCCCAATAGATAATGAATCGATTTGTTCTCTAGATGCCGGACCAAAAATGTCGTCAATAAATTTCACTTTGTAACCTAAACACTTCGTGAGTGCTTCTGCATGTTGCTCCAAACTAATGAAATCATTTCTTCCTACACGTCCTTGATGAGATGCAACCACTACTTTTGATTTATTGAGGTCACGTATTGTGACAGAAGCTTCTGCTATTCGGTTTAGGTCCATAAGTTTTCCTGATTTTGAATCAACAGGTGTATTTATATCCACTCTTACAAATACAGTTTTTCCTATAGTATCAATATCATCAATTGAAAGCATCTTTAGTACCATATATCATCACCTTGATCGGCTAATCTCCGGTAATTGTACCAACGAAATTAATTTAGGCTTATACATAATGACTTTCGCATTATGACCCATTGACTATTCCCAATCATACTGAACCTCGACCTTAAAAATATGTTGTGTTAATAGTGGAAATTCTTAAAAGAAAAATAAAAAATACCTTTTTTATGTTACAGTTACTTTACTACGACTCTTACGTTGCTTCTGAGATTTAACCTTGACTGCACAAACATGTCTATCTTTATGAATATAACAATATGTAGATGAGCAAATTTTGCATTTGAAATAATACCCTGTACCTAGTCTTTGACCGCACCACACACAGGTTATTATCTCTCGCTCCTGATTCTTTACTGAGCTCAATTTTTTTAACCTTCTATTATCTTAATAGATATTCACTTAAGTATAGATTTTCAAATTATATATAACTCATATTAAGTGAATATTATAAGACTTCTTAGTTAAGAAACTCATTAAGATATTTTATGATTATGTGAACAGGGAGTTATTTTAGAGTTATCAATTAATGGCTTAGGAAACCTTCAACAACCTTTACCCATGCTTTGGCCGTATTATCTAGTGAATAACCACCTCCCCCCATTGCTATAATTCGTCCTTCACTGAATTTATGCGCTAGTTGATGTAGTTTTTTAGCAGCAAAGCCATAAGCCTGTGGAGAATATTCTAGATGAGCTATTGGATCATTCTTCAAACCATCTCCACCACATTGAAACAGTATTATTTCAGGTTCCACATTAATTATGAATTTTTCTACCTTATCGAAGACTATTTTGAAACCTTCATCATTAGTTTGTGGTGGCACAGGGATAGATAATTTTGTACCTTTTGCATCTCCTTCACCTCTTTCATTTTCAGATCCAGTGCCAGGATATAAAAATCTTCCATCTTCATGGATATCTGCGATGAAAACCTGGGGATCATCATAAAATGAATAAAAAACTCCATCACCATGATGGGCATCAATATCTATATACAATATTCGTTTTAATTCATACTTTCTTTTAGTCTCAATAATTGCAATTGCAGCATCATTAAAGACACAGAAACCAGCAGCAGCTTCTCGTCTAGCGTGATGAAGTCCACCTATTGGATTGAAGGCGTGTTCAACTTTTTTATTCATAACCATTTTCAATCCTTGTAAGGTAGATCCAACAACATATCTTGAAGCCTCAAATACACCTTTGAATGCTGGAGTATCTCCTTGGTCTAAGAATCCAGTACCCTCATTGGAAACCTTTTTCACAAAATTTATGTATTCTTGTTTATGAAAAAGACGAATATCTTCTTCACACGCCTGTACTGGTTGATGAATTTCAACACCTTCTGCCGAATTTAATTTCTTTTTTTTTATTAATTGCCAAAAAGCTTCAGCCCTATCGCCAGACATAGGATGTCCTAATGGAAACGAGTATGTTTTAGAAGATCCACCATAAAAAATAGCAACTTCATTTGGTTTATCCATCAAAGCTGGTTGCCCTCTGAAAACCAAATTCTTAATTTTTCTTTTTTTATTATCATCTCTATGAAAAAACAATCTTTATTATGAATTTGTGTTCCATTACCATCGTTCAATAGCAATAAAAATATCTTTTTAACGGAATATCTGAATTAATGTTACCATCCAAAAATTAAATCAACGTTTTTATTGTTTAACCTTTATCTTTATTGTATGTTAACCTTTTTTGTTGTCCTAAGTCCCTTCCACTTTATCCATGGCTTTATGAGATCTGCCCAGTCATCATGAAAATCTTTTGAATGAATCTGAAAAATATTATATGCACCAGATAAAGAGGATTTACAGATTGGGCAATATCTTTTCCGGGACCAATTATCTACGTCTATACTCCAGTTTTCTGGATATAATTCATCACGTATTTCTATAAATTTTTCTCTCAGAATCCGACGTTTTAGGATGGTAGGTTTATACAGAACACCTTGGTCATCTTTTTTCTTTCTTTCTTCTTTCAGTTTCAAAGATACCTGCATCATAATTCGTTTTGAACAAAATACCTAGTTAGGTATTAATTATCCAAGCAATCTTTTTTTACAAAATGGTAAAAACAAGATTGGCAAAATAATTGTATTTCCGGTTATATTTACAAATTATTCTTGTTTTTTGTATAAATTATATGTATTTCAAGTTTAGAGTAATGATATCTTCTAAAAAAATATCTATTCATCCGAAATATTCTTAGCAACTTTCTGAATAAGGCTCTTAATGTTTGAGCTCTGTTCTTTTAGTATTTTTTCTTCAGAATTAATCCCTATTAGTCGGATAGTCTGCATAGATAATTTTCTTAGAGGTTTCTCATTATTAGTTAGGTGGCTAAACATTTCTTGAAACAATGGTGGATTACCTTTGATTCGACATTTTAATTCGTATAATTCATCTATAACTCTTGTTATTTCCAGTCCCAAATAACAATATGCATCTACAATTGCATGAGACTTAACTAGATAATTGCTGGTTGCTTCAATAAAAATGTAAGCATATTTAGGATCATTGAAAATAGTTGAATCTGAAAAAATGGAACCAACTCTAAATAATTCTCTGAGTGCATCTAATCTTCGGATAACTGCAACTTTTGTTGCAAGATTAGCTCCTGAGGCCTCAAACCATATCTTGAACATATCTGGTGATACTGCAACTGCAGTGCGAAATTCGTTTAATAGATGAGAGACATGTGGAACTTTACTACTGAGAGCTATGATTGATTTAGCAAAATTATTAGATGAATTCAACAGCCAAAAACCTGCATCTAAAGTGTTACCTGCATCGATCGCGTCTTTAAAGCGACCCAAGTCAGTCAATGATTTGAATAAAGTTCTTTTTGCATATTGTTGCAGATATCTTGAAGATTCTGTCTTTATTTTATATACAATTGGAATAAGGTCCCAACTAGGATCTGATATGACATTCATATCAAGTAAAGCCAAAATGACCATATTTTCAGAAGTATTATGAACTGTATCTTTATCCAAAAAAAGTAGTTCTATAAAATTATTTTTTTCTAAACGTCTTTCTATCCTTTTTATGCCTTCTTGTACAATAAAATAATTATATTCGCAAGGAGGATATGGTTCACCAGCAGAACGACAACCTGTTATTCCTATTGCTGCTTCAGGAAATTCTTTTTTAAGTTGCTCAGCGATTTCTTTGTTGAACCCAGAAATATTCACAAACCTTGCGACTATATTGAAAGTATTAATACGTTTGAGTTACCCTAGTGCAGAGTTACAGCTATATCAGTAATGTGCCAATGATATATCAAATCCAGTAGAAGTTTTTTTGTAGTATGCCACAGTAGCCATAGGGATAAATGGGATAATCACCATATCAGTATGATGTCAAAATATCTGATAAAACATATAGAACGAAAACCTGAAATATCATAATATAAAATTATCACAAAAAGTCTGCAAGGTAGTTCTTTTCAGGTAATTTATGAAAATCTCTTCTCATGAATACAATAGATTAAATAAAAAAACTGGTTTTATTAAATAAATCTAATATTGGTATAACTTTTTTAACAAAGTACAATTATTTAATAAGCTGGAATAACCGAAACAGTTAAATATGTTTTCAAAATCTAAAAAATGGCTGTTAATATAAAAGTTTTATGGTGAAATTGATGCAAAAAGATAATGATGATTATTCACGACTCATGCGTCTGAAGCAATCGGTAGGCAATTGCCCTAGATGTGGAAAGGGTCCAATGGTAATAGATTCAGCTGGAGGCGAGTTATCCTGTAGTCAATGTGGATTTGTGGTGAAAGAAAAAATTGAAGAATCAGGACCAGAATGGAGAGCATTTTCAAAGGAAGAAAAGGATGACAGAAGTAGAACAGGTATACCGGCATCTCTTGCGATGCATGACATGGGTTTAGCTACTGTAATCGGTATTGAGAATAGAGATGCTTCAGGCAAGTCTTTGCCTACATCAATACGATCTACTATTGAGAGACTCAGAACTTGGGATGGGAGAAGCCAAGTTCATGAGCCAGTAGATAGAAATTTGAGACAGGCTTTCAGCGAACTTGATAGACTTACAGATAAACTAAATGTTGGTGACGCAGTGATTGAGAAAGCCGCGTATATTTACAGGAAAGCACTTGAGAGAGGGTTAGTCAGAGGCAGATCTATATCTGCTCTGATAGCTGCATCTATTTATGCTGCCTGTCGAGATACTGAAACGCCAAGAACACTAAAAGATTTTGCAGCTGTTAGTAACGTTAAGAAAAAGGATATTGCACGTTGTTACCGTCTTTTGCTTAAGGAAATGGATCTTAGGATGCCTGTTGTGGATTCAACTAAATGTGTTTCAAGGATAGCGAGTAAATCTGGGCTCTCAGAGGTTACCAAACGGAAGGCATTAGAAATATTAAAGAAAGCTTCTGAAACCATGACTTCAGCTGGAAAGGATCCTATGGGATTAGCTGCAGCTGCATTATATGTTGCTTGTGTAATGCAAGGTGAAAACAAAACTCAAAAGGATGTTGCTGAAGCTGCTGGTGTAACAGAGGTTACAATTCGGAATAGGTACAAAGGTCTAAAAACAATACTTGATATGTAATACTCTAAATTCCTTTTTATGTCTTATTCTTAGATCTTCAAATATTATTTCACAAATCTCTAATAAACAATGATTGTCTATTACTTATTGTGTATCAAATTAGATACTCTATTGGTTGCTTTTTTCTCTAGATCCTCTTTATTGAATACTTCTTTGAAAGAGTCACTCAGTATTTGTACATAGAGATTTGTTTCTTCGGAAGACATATACTGGAACTGAAACTCTCCGGCATATGGCGATGGATGTCCCTCTCTTGTGATGAACTCGATATGCATTAATGGGTCGCCTCTCTTAATAGTAATTGGTTGACGGTCATTACTTAGATTAACGAGCTCTAATGCCAGGCGTCCTACAAACCCGCTATGAATTTTTGCAGCATTAAGAAACGAGAGCCCCATTCTACCAAATTTACTTTTGGCTGTCAAGTGTGCAACATTATCAGGAGGCGTAAATACTACTTCATTAGATATCAAGTTTCTATGCTCAAGATAATGGAGCGTAGTTTCATCTCTTACAGTCAGAATATAACCATCTCCATCAAGAAGTCTATCGTCAAAAGGATTGATGCATTTATATGCATCTATTAGTTTGATTAGAAGTTCTTTACCAATTACCGACAACTATTCACACTCCCATATCTCTAGTAGTAGCGAATAATAACTATTCCCGTTGAAATAGTGAAGTTTTATTAAGAATTCAAAATCCAGATGAGATTTAAATAATCAAATAATTTTGTGCAATGATAGGTGGAGCTCTGTATCATCTAAGCAATAAATTATAATTAATTGACAGTAATATAGTACTGATAGTAAATAAAAATTTGAAAAAAAGATTTTATTGACTTTAATAATATGCAATTATTGATGCGAATATCTATTCAATATGACCATACCAATTGAAAGAACACCGGTAATCAAGAGCAGTGCTTGAAATGCATTTATTAGAAAACTACTTTCTGCTACTTGATTACAAGTAACAATTGAAATGTTAACTGCACATACAAAGTAAACATAGGCACTTGGAAGAAAGTTGAATGACCAGTGTAATATCACAGCTGCCGGAAAACCAAGTGTAAAATATATCCACCCAAGTAATATTCCTGCAATTATTGCTGATGGTAGCTTTCCTATTGCCCAAGATGAGCCATATGCTAGATGAGAAACACCGAAGAAAAATCCTGATAGAAGAATGATGAATATTATGGATCCGCGATAATTATTTGGATGAAGAGATGTTTTCTGTTCTAGATACTTTGATGGATGCCACAGTGCTTTCAGAGAACTTAAGTTATTACTTCTTTCAAGAAGTATGAAGAAAACTACTCCCCCTATTAGAGTTGTTCTGAATCCCACTTCTTCAACAATGGGAGCGATGGATACCATCGTGAACGCTCGAATAGGAGTAGCTTGTGGTGTTGTACCTATTGGTATTCCAGCTTGATTCTGAATGAGTTCTATACTGGAAAAGATTATTAACATAATTGAGAAATAAACAATAACAGTGATTATTGCGTTTTCATTAAATGGAAATCGATTTCTTTTTTTAATGCTGTATATAGCACTAAATACAGACAATTTGGGGCCATTTAACGCTACCACGAATAATATTAAATATATTGACCATATTCCAGAAAAAATGTCTCCCAAAGTAGTTGAAGTGAATATTGGAAGAGGTACTCCGAATATAAATAGAGAAAAAAAAGTAATGGGATTTGTGATCTCTGTAGCACCGAGTTCAGTACTAAAGACTGTGTATCCTCCTAAAACAAAAGAAAAAAACATAGATACAATAACGAGCAAGCAGGCTGCAGCAAAAAAATAGGAATATATTTGGTAAATTTTTTGTCTCATTCTTATATTCTGTGATCTTACCATCCATGACCGCCATCCAATATTGTCTTTAATGAACGAAATCTCTAAAATTCAATTCCCATTTTCTAATGCAACAGAACCAAAATAGCCACATAAATTGCAAGAATATTCTTGCGGTAATAACCATCCTGCTAAATTTGACGTAGGCTTAACTTCCTTAAGACATTGAGGGCAAAGTTTTTTCTTTTTAGATATCACTCGTCTTATTTTGATTTCATCCACCGTAAGCAGACCTCATAAAGAGAAGATATTTTTTCCTATTGAACCTCTATGGAAGATTCAATAAAGCCAAGCTGAACTAATTGATCCTTTATTATACTTCTATGATCTCCTTGAAGAAGGATATATCCATTTTTTGCAGTTCCGCCACAGGCAAATTTATTTTTTAATTGTTGTGCAATCTTCTCTAGATCGGTTCTTTTGGGATTCAATCCTTCTATCATTGTAGTTGGTTTTCGAAATCTTCTCATTTCGAGTCGAATAACTATTCGTGTCTCTTCCTTTTCTAGCTCTTCACATACACAGAGATCAAGTGGTAGACCACAGCTTTTACATATTTGAGTCATTAGTTTGATCTCACTGTCTACCGCCGAGTTGATTTGTTATCAGAAACGGTATGTGTTTTTTAATTAGTTTTCTCAGAGGTGCTCTAAGCATATATAAGCTTAATTCCTCAATAAGGCTATTTAAGTTTTTTAATTTTGTTTAATCTATAGGCTTTCAAAATTGTACATGATATCCTATTAATAGGAACACAAGAGTTTTTTAGTGTCATTTTTTTATTGGAGCAAGGTGTCACTTTGAACGAAGATATAACGGTAAAAGCATTGGATAGGTTGTCTGAACTTATTCAGGATACTAAGACAGGGTTTGATCCTGATATCTTAGCTAACTGGTACAAGATAATAGAATCTGAAGCCAAGGAGGCTTGTCCTGAGAAGTTCAGGGATAAAATTAAGGTAACACAAGATCCATTATTACCAATGAAATTTGAATTAAAATCTTCACGTAGATCTGTGAGATATATTGTTGATGCAATTGAACGAAATTTACCAAATATGCCATTCTCTACCCGATTATATTTCCAGAAACTGGAAGAGATTATTGATAAAGAAGCTGTTTTATTTGAAAACCGGAATCAAGACTAAGATTCTTGGAACTGGAATTAATAATAATTCAATAGTTTGTTATAATAAAGATATCAGAGTTCTGATCTGGATGATAATTAAAATAATAACTTAAATCCACATATGTATTATGCAATTTTCATTAAGAGACAGATGATAAGATATTTACAATGGTAAAAAATAATGATCTACGGGGTGTTATTTCTTATCAAGTGGTAATTTAAGGAGCTTCAAATATTATACAGGTATTGATAAGGCATTAAAAAATATTTTCAAATCTATGAAACAGATTAGGATTAACAAACAAAAAATTTCTCTAAATGAATCTTTAGATCGAATAACAGCGTCAAATATTATTTCAAATGTGAATATCCCAAGTGTAGATAAAGCCGCTATGGATGGATATGCTATCGTCGCTGAGGACACATTTGGTTCATCACAGAATAATCCCGCCATACTTGAAATAGTGGGTGAAGTTGGTATCGGAGAAATTCCAAAAATAATGGGGGGAATAGGGAAATCTATAGCAGTAGCAACCGGATCCAATATGCCAAAGAAAACTGATGCGGTAGTTATGATTGAATACACTAATGTACAAAGAGGTGATTTGCAGATAGTTAAACCTGTAGTACCTGGACAAAATGTTTCAAAGATTGGCGAAGATATAAAGAAAAATCAAGTTGTTCTAAAAAAAGGGACACGAATCACCCCTTATGACATTGGTATTCTAGCTGCATTAGGTTACAAGAATGTGGAAGTTATGCAACGGCCTAAAGTATCTGTGATATCAACTGGAGATGAATTAATAGATCTTGGTGAAATACAGAAAAGCGCAAAAATATATGATGTAAACAGGTATATGGCTAAAGCATCAATCATTAAATCTGGAGGAGACCCCATTGATCTTGGAATAGTCAAAGATGAGTTTGAAGAGATAGAAAAACGATTGAAACAGGCTATATCTATTTCAGATATTGTAGTGATATCCGCTGGAACCTCTGTAGGTGAAAAAGACATTGTACCAACTGTTCTTACTTCTCTTTCTGGGAAAAATAAATTAATCCACGGAGTCTCATTGCGACCTGGATACCCTACAGGTTTAATCGTAATAGATGAAACACCAATAGTATCACTTCCCGGATATCCTGTCTCAAACGCAATATCTTTTCGTGTCTTTGTACGGCCGTTAATAGCCTTTTTTTTGGAAACGAATGAAAATTTTGAGCCCAGTATTAAGGCGAAATTGTCTAGAAGAATTGCCAACTCCGGTGGATTGAGAACATTTGTACGAGTACGAATATTTATGGGTAAAAATGAGTTGATCGCTGAGCCCATTATGGCTTCTGGTGCTGGTGTAATTTCAAGTCTCACAAAAGCAAACGGATTAGTCATTATACCCGAAGATAAAGAAGGAATTGACGAGGGAGAAAAAGTAGAAGTAAGATTATTGAGACATTTTGAAACGTGATAAAATGATCGAAAGGAAGATATTCAAGACATTAATGACATCTGAAGAGGCACTTGCCAAACTTGATAAACATTGCAAAATCATACCCATTGGTATCGAAAAAAGATCATTATTAGATTCTTCCGGAATGATACTTGCTGATGATATCGTTTCAAGTCTCGATGTGCCGAATTTTGATAAAGCCTCTATGGATGGTTATGCTCTAATAGCATCTGACACATTTGGTACTAAAGAAGACCAACCTATCACATTAGAAATAATAGGAATATCTCAACCAGGTTCATCTTCATCTGGAGAAGTAAAGTCTGGTCAAGCAATTGAGATAGGTACTGGTGCTCCTATGCCTAGTGGAGCTAATTCAGTAGTCATGGTAGAATATACTCAGGCAATCAATAATGCGCTTAGGATTTTTAGAGCAGTTTCACCGGGTGAAAACATTACACCTGCTGGAAGCGATAAGATGGCTGGTGAGTTGATCCTTCGCAAAAAACAACGAATATCTCCAAGGGAAATTGGTGTTCTTGCAGCAGTTGGCATTGATAAGGTTGCAGTTTATCGTAAGCCTAAAGTTGCTGTAATTTCTATTGGTAATGAGCTAGTTGAACCAGGAAATGTGTTGAAATATGCTCATATATTTGATATAAATTCCAATACCATATCTGCATCAGTATTGGAGAATGGGGGTTTACCTCTAAAACCGGTTATAGTAACGGATGATAAAGCTAAAATTAAAAATGCAATAAAAAATGCTCTACAAGAAGCTGACATTATTCTAACTTCAGCTAGTACATCAGCAGGAGCAGGTGATATGCTCAATAAAGTTATTGAAGAACTTGGTGATCCTGGAATAATCGCTCACGGATTAACATTAAAGCCTGGTAAGCCAACTTTAATTGCAGTTATTAAAGAAAGACCTCTCATAGGTCTTCCTGGATATCCAACATCTGCGCTTATGATATTCAATTTGGTTGTGGCACCTATAATACGAAGAATGGCAGCTCTTGCAGATGAAAATAAAACACCTATTATTGAGGCAAAAGTTGCTAGAAAGGTTTTTTCAGATAAAGGAAGACGTGAACTCTTGCCAATTCATCTTATTTCATCTTTGGATGGTTTTTCTGTTTACCCGGTTGCGTACGGTTCGGGTGCCATAAGCACTATATCCTTAGCTGATGGTTATGTGGATATTCCAAAAAATCAGGAGTTTCTTGAAGAAGGTGATGAAGTAAAGGTTAATCTTTTTAGTCCAAAGGTACAACCAACAGATTTGCTGATAATTGGGAGCCATTGTACAGGAATAGATCTGCTTCTTCAACATATGTGCATCAGAACACCTAATTTAATATTCAAGGTTGTAAATATTGGATCACTCGGAGGCTTCGAAGCTGTAGTGAGAGGAGAAGCAGACATTGCTGGCTTACATATTCTTGATGAACAGACGGGTGAATATAATGTACCATACCTCAGACGTCAAAACCTGTCGGGTCAAGTTTCTCTAATTCGCGGTTATAGTAGAGAGCAGGGACTCATTGTTGCAAATGGTAATTCTAAGGGTATAGTTAGTTTCGAAGATATACTTCGAGATGATGTCATATTCTTGAATAGAAATCCAGGATCAGGAACACGCATGTTGATAGATCTAAAGTTAAAGAAGTTAGCTAAATCCAAGAAAGTATCTTTTAATGATTTAAAGAAAAAAATTGGTGGATATAACATAGAAGCTAAATCTCACCAAGCTGTAGCAGCATCAATCGCACAAGGAAAAGCAAATGTTGGAGTGGGAATAAAGACAGTTGCACAATTATATAATCTGGAATTCATTCACTTAGCTAACGAGATGTATGATTTCCTTATCCCTTCTAACCGTGCAGAAAAAAAATCTGTAAAACTTTTCTTTAACACATTAAGATCAAAGGAGTTTAAGAATGATATTCTAAACAAGATGCCTGGATTAAAACCAGATTCTTTGACTGGCAAGATTATTGACGAAAAATAATATCGGTATGTAAACTAGATTTTTTACATTTTAACAAATATTGTCTTGTGATTAAGCGGTATAATTGCTAAATCCAAATCAAATTTTCTTTGGGATTAAGTTAACATATGTTCAGTCTAAAGCCTTTTATAGATATATTACAACCAAGATGAATGTAGATTAAGTTTGGCCACAGACATTTCTCTCTTATTCATCGAGAATCTACTACAGATTATAGGAGCTTTTGTGGTTTTTTCTGTAGCCTTAGTATCATATCATGGCTACAAAAAATTAGAAAGTCCAACTATGTTACGACTTACGATAGCCTTTCTATTATTAGGTGGAGGTTTTACGCTTTCAGGAGTAATTGGTTTAACAAACTTGGATATCCAACCTCATAGCTCTTTATGGGTATCAGCAGTTGTTATTGGAGCATCTTCCCTTGAGGCGGCAGGATATTTCTTTCTCGCCTTCTCATATATGATGAATGCAAGAAGTTTTGGAAAAACAACTATAGTTCCTACTTTTGCACTTATAGCAGCGGTTCCTGTTATTGCATTAAAAGCTATTGCAATATACTTTTTACTTTATGGGGTAATAGAGACCCTAATATCATACCTAAAGGTGAAGAAGGTTGAAACACTAACGATAGCTGTAGGGTTGGTACTGATTGTTTCAGCAGAGTTTATCCGGTGGATAAGCTTCCTTTATCCAACAGAAGCTACTATTTTGGCAATATCTTTGGTTGTAAGAGTCTTTGGATTTATCATACTATTTGTTCCAGTGGTAAGATTTATTTCTATTCGAGGTAGATAGAGTTGATATATCGAACTCAAGTAAAAATAATAGCAGATGTTCTTTCGGCTACCAATGAATATGATTACAACAATGTGGGAACAGGGGTAACAACAATAATTCGAAAGGCAAATTTATCTCATCCAAGACTAATGAAGATTCTAAGTGATCTGGTTAGTTCAGGTCTTCTTGAAGAAACTGTCAAAGGAAAAGTATGTAAGTATAAATTAAGTATGAAAGGAAAACATTTTCTGGTAGAATATAATAAATTCCACGAATTCGCAACTACTTTTGGATTAAGGCTTTAATATCGAAATATATTCAAAAGAGAAGATTATTGCATCAACAATATATCGATCATCTCATACATTTTCTTGTAGGCAGTATTGTAATCTTTGTCTTTTTCTAGTGTCCTTTTTAGAGTTCTGAGTTTTGAGATCAATTTCTTTTTATCATTCTGGAATGTTAGATTTTCTAGGTATTCAGCTACTTTCACAAACTTTTGCACTTCTTTTGCAGCATAATTATTATCTAATTGAAGAGTAGCCAGAAACTCTGGATCATTGTGTAAGATAGATTCAGCTAAAGTTAATTGGATATTAAAGGTAGTACCTGATAGTCTTCGTAAACTCCCAAGATCCCTTGAAGACATAATAAAGGCATAGGCAAAGTTGATGAAATAGGTAAGCGATAGGATTGTAGCCATAGCTTCATCATGCTCTTTTGCAGATGCTGACACAACATCTGCTTCAGGGAATATCCGTTTTGTTTTCGCTACTTCCTGTTCGGAATCCATAACAGTAACAACAATCATTTTAGAATGCGAAAGATTCTTGGCACCTGGCCCAAACATAGGATGAACAGATAGAAAATTCATATTTTTTTTCAATTTTTTTTTGCAAACATTAATTATTCTTTCTTTGAAAGATGCAATTTCAATTATAATGGCATTTTTTTTTATCAACTTTGCTACTTCAGATACCGTATCAGCTGTAACAGTTATTGGAACAGATATCAAGATTACATCAGCCTCGCTTACTGCTGATATCATGTTTACTGTATTCTTTGCATTATATTCGTTAGCAATCTCTTCTGCTTTATTGTAGTTTAAATCAAAAATTGATATTTCATTTCCTTTTCCTGTAAAGTAACGTGTAAACCATGCACCCATCTTACCTGCTGCACCAATTATTGTGACTTTCACATTAGAGCATCCTCCATCCTTTTAACAGCCTCTGCTATCTTCTCTTTAGGCTGACATAAAGATATTCGTAGATAATTGGGAAAATCGCCAAATGCAACTCCTGGTGTAATGGATACATGTTTTCTTTCTAGTAAATCAAGAGCAAAAGTTTCAGAATTGAATCCGGGTTTATTGATTTTCGGGAATACATAAAGTCCACCATCTGGAGTATAATATTCAACAGAAATATCATCAAGAAGATCGCATAAATACATGGATCTAGAATGGATCATATCCATATTTTTCGCTACAATGTCCTGACTTTCAATGGCTTTTATTGCAGATCTCTGAATAAATTCAGGCATACTTGTTAAAGCAAGGTTCTCAATATTTGCCATACGTAATATATCCTCTTGTGAACCAATTGCGTAACCAATTCTGAATCCAGTCATACTGTAACTCTTCGAGAATGATGATATGAATATGGACCTACATTTATCATATTCTAGAATACTTTTATATTTTGTGAAGGAGTAATCTTTGTAAACTTCATCACTGATTATAATAACACCTTTTTCTGAAGCATTTTTTGTTAATTGATTTAGGACATCACTGCTCAAATTTTTTCCAGTTGGATTAGATGGTGAATTAAGGATTATTATATCAGGTGGGTCATCAAATAAATCTTCAATAGTATCTATATCAGGTGTCCATCCATTGTCTAGAAGTGTAGAAATCGCCATTGGCCGCCCTTCAAATGATTTAACAATTTGTCTATATGCTGGATAAGCAGGTTCAAAGAACAGTGCAGAACCACCTGGGCTTAAGTTCGTGGCAATTGCTAAAAATAATGCAAATCGTGCCCCATGTGTAATAAGAACTTGATCAGCATTAATATTTAGATGATATTTCTTGTTAATTTGAGATGCAATGGCTTCTCTTAATGGCCCAATTCCAACAGGATTAGCATAATGCGTTTGTCCCTTACTTAGTGCATCTATCGCAGCATTCAATATCCTTGAATCCGGTGGAAAATCAGGTTCACCAGTTTCGAGATGGATTATTTCAATACCTTTGGCCTCCATCTTTTTTGCTTTTTTAAGCATTATTGACGGGGTAATTAATTCTTTTTTAACAACATTCGATTGGATAGATTTGGATTCAGCCACCATTAAGTTCAGTAATCTTAAACCTAGCTTTGGATTGATTCCAAGGTTCAAACTTTTTTCTTTAACTAGTTTTCGTAACTTCCGTTCTACTGAAATATCTTCTACAGATAAACCTTGTTTTTTCTTTATAACTCCTATTCTCTGACTTAATTCTGCACGCTTGGCAATAAGATGCAATATTTCTTCTGTTAATTGTCGAATATCATTTCTTATGTCGACTAGAACATCTTCATCAGACACTTATACCAGCTCAGCCATTTATGACAGAAGGAATCAATTGTGCTTCAATTGCATGGTCTGCCAATACAATGGCCATCAATGATTCAACAATTGGAACTGCTCTAGGAACCACACAAGGGTCATGTCTACCGGGAACTACAATTTTGGCACTACTCATCGATTCTAGATTAACTGTGGATTGAGGATTAGATATTGAGGATACTGGTTTGAAAGCTACCCTTAGAACTATTGGAAGTCCATTTGAAATACCTCCAAGAATTCCTCCTGCATTGTTAGTTACTGAAATAAGATTATGATTTTTTACCGTATATGCATCATTATTTTCTGACCCTAATTTTTTTGAGCCTTCAAAACCTGATCCAAATTCGATACCTTTAGCAGCCGGAAGGGATAACATTGCTTTTGCAAGATCTGAGTCAAGAGCTGAGAAACATGGTGAGCCTAATCCGATAGGAACATTTTTTGCGATGCACTCAATTATTCCACCAACACTGTCACCAGTTTTTTTTGCATTAAGAATTTTATTTTTCATTTTTGCAATATTTTCAGAATCAGCACATCTGATTTCATTATCATATCTCTGATTTTCTGCGTCTTCAAACGGTATAGAATTTGCCCTTATTCCACCAATCTCTAATGTGTATGCAACTATTCTTGTATTCAAAGTCTTGAGTAACAACTTTCTTGCTATCGCACCACCCATTACATATGATATTGTTCTTCTAGCTGAGAATCTACCACCACCACGGTAATCATTGAATCCACCATACTTTATTTTAGCTACATAATCTGCGTGACCAGGGCGTGGCAGGTTTTTTATTTTCTCATATGGACTAGAATCTATGTCTGAGTTTTCTACTGTTAGACATATAGGTCCACCTGTTGTATATCTTTTATAGACTCCTGATAAAATTTTTACTTTATCGATTTCTTTTCTTGGTGAATATAACGAAGATGTACCTGGTCTACGCAAATCTAGTTCTTGTTGGATATCTTTACCTTCCAAAGAGAGTCCAGCTGGACATCCATCGATAATTGCACCAATGGATTTTCCATGACTTTCGCCAAAGCTTGTAACAACATATCTTTCACCTAATATGTTTCCAGTCAATTGTCCACCGGCTCCAACTTCCCACCTAACGAATGTATATCTTCCTTAAAACCTGGATATGAGACTGCCACTGATTCAAAACCATCAATTAAGCAACCGTTTGCAGAAATCATACCAGCTATTGTAAAAGCTAAAGCCATTCGGTGGTCTCCATGAGTATTGAGTGTGCATTGTTTTAGTTTTTCAGTGCCCATTATTGTCAATCCATCTTCTTTTTCAATTACAGATACACCCAATTTGGGTAACTCTTCCACCAATACTGAGATCCTATCTGTTTCTTTGAAACGAGCATGTTTTACACCACTTATAATAACCTCATCTTGACATTTACATGCAAGCAAAGCTACAACTGGAAGAAGGTCAGGAGTATCTGACAAATTAAATTCACCACCATTAAGATGTTCAGTACCTTTAATTCCCACAATACCATTTTCCAAATCTACTGACACATTAACACCCATCTTCTTCAAAATATCTATGATAGCTGCATCACCCTGAGGTAGACTGAAATCTAATCCAGTAATTGATATATCTCCTTGTGTTAATGCACCTCCTGCAAGGATAAATGAAGCTGAACTGAAATCACCAGGTACTTTGAATGATGTTGGAGTATATTTCTGGAGTGGAGTTATTTTAAATGATCCCATACCATTCTCGTTTATTTTTCCACCAAATTTTTCGATAATTTTCAAAGTGGCATCAATATATGGTCTTGAAACAATATCGCCTTGTATTTTAATAGAAGTTTCTTGATTAGCCAAAGGTGTAGAAATTAATAGTGAGGAAATAAATTGTGATGAGATTGAACCTAATATTGAAGAAGATCCTCCACAGATACCACCTCCTTCAATAATCAGAGGGGCAAAACCATTCAATCTCAAGCTCCAGCATTTCACTCCTAATGTTTGTAATGTATCCAATAATGGCTGCATTGGTCTTTGACGAATACTCTTATCACCTGTAAGAATTGAGAATCCTTTTGAAGTTAGAGCTGCTACACTGGACATTAGGCGGAGTGTGGTTCCTGAGTTTTCCACATTGATAACATCATCTGGAACTTTAAGTGGTAATTTGCCTTTAATGATAATTTCATTATTCTGCGTTATAGAGACACCAAAAAATCTGCAAGCATTAATTGTCGCTATTGTATCTTGAGAGAGTAAGGGGTCTATTATTTTTGAGGTCCCCTCACAAAGACTTCCTAAGATTATTGCTCTATGAGTATAGCTCTTACTGGAAGGTACTGAGATATTTCCCTGTAGAATTGATGGTTTTACTTTAATTATCACCTAAATAAACCCCCTCAGCTTTCGAATTATTAACTGCTGTAATCTTAATTTCACCAGGTAATTGTTGCCAACTTTCTTTTATTTCATCAACAGTATTTTGGTAACATATTGCAGCTATAGCCGGTCCAGTTCCAGAAAGGCCTGCCGCAATTGCACCAGAGTTTATAGCATCCTCTGCAGGTAGAAGAGTTAAACCCAGAGATGCAGAATGAATCCTACCATTAAGTGTTAAAGCTTTCCAATACTCTCCTTGACAGGCTAAGTCATATGCTTCAGAAACCTTATGTTTTTGAGATATAATTGTTTTTGCATCAAAATCTTTTGTGTAAATTCGTTCTTCTGGGATATAAATTAAAATAGATAAATTATCGGGGGCAGGTTCTTGTTTTACTATTCTCAGCGATAAATTATCTGTGACTACAAAACCGCCGAAAAAGCTTGCACATGCATCATCGAACGCACCAGTAATTGTTATCCCTGCTTTGAGTGAAGCATTAACAGCTAATTTCACGATATCGGTATCTTCCATTTTAATACATAAAGCTGAAAGTGTAGCTAATGTGATTGAATTTGATGCAGCACTAGAGCTTTTAAGCCCTTTTCCTTCAGGGATCTCAGATTCTGTTGATACAGTTATTTCAAATTTCTCTTTTCCATATAGATCTAATACATCATTCACAGTAGCTTCAGCTAAAGTGCGATCTTGTGTAATGTTACTGCTAAAATTATATATATTTTTTCCATCTCTTGGCTCAAGAATTACTTCAGCAGATGTTTTCAACATTACGCCTAATGCAGCTCCTTTTCCTGTTGATATTGCATTCACGATAGATACTGCACCATGGACAACTGCTTGTCCTTTCATTTTGTTTATACACCTAAGATTTGCAGTGCAGTTCGCCTCATTACACCCATTGGTGCTTTTGATCCTGTCCAAAGACTGAAAGACCCTGCTGCTTGGCTTACAAGCATTTCATACCCATGTATAACTTTAGCACCTGCAATCTCTGCATACTCAATTAATTTTGTTTTAACTGGTTTATAGACAATATCATAAACTAAAAGGTCTTCCCGTAAGAGTATTTTTGGTATAGGGCTTATTCCTACATGTGGGTACATACCGATTGGAGTTGTGTTTATAACAAGATCCGAATCACTAATATTTTTATCTAAATTTGACCTGTTCATCATATCTATATTTACATCAAAATCGATTTTTTTCTTTAGATATGATGTCATTTGATTTGCACGTTCAGGGTGTCGGTTTAGAATTACAAAATCTGTACAATCTTCATGGACAAGACCTGTAATACAGGACCTAGCAGCACCTCCAGCACCTAATATCAAACATTTCTTATTCTTCAGAGGAATATCATGATTCTTCAAAGGATTGATAAATCCTTCTACATCTGTGTTTACACCAAATAATTCACCATCGTCGTTTACAACAGTGTTTATGGCTCCTATATCTGTTGAAATAGTATCGATTCTATCTACATATTTTAATGCTGCCTCTTTATGAGGAATAGTAATGTTAAAACCTCTTGCACCTAGAGTTTTAAGACCTTCAATAGCGTTTTTTAGTTCTTTCTCAGTAACTCTAAATGAAAGGTAAATAAAATTTAGATTAATTGAACGGAACCCTGAATTATGCATTCCTGGTGAAGGTGATTGAGAAACCGGGTCGCCAAGCAGACAACATAAAGTTGTACCAGAATCAACAATAAATCTAGAACGCAGCATAAAATTCCTTTAACTCCTTTATAGTTATTTGACCACTAGCAGTTTTATTCTTTCCAAGTGATGCATAAGTGAAAGGGCTTCCCATAAAAACAGATAGAGTTCTTGATAATAGCCCTAACTCACCCATACAAAACGAGACAAGATTATTTTTCTTAGCTGATTTAACAAGAGAAAGAACTGTTGTATTATCCTCGAATGTTTTTGCAAAAGTTATTATTTTGGATATATCCCCAAGATTCTGTGCCCTCGAATAAATTGATTGTAATTTATCCAAAGATGGTGTTTCTGAAAAATTGTGCCATGATACGATTATTGATGATCCACTTGACCTAAGATTATCAGTAATTTCAGGTCGTTTTTCAACTGCACTAAGTTCGATATCTAAATATGCTGGATGTTGTTTAGATAATTCTTCAAGAGTTTTTATCCGAATATCTTCGTTATCTACAAACAAACCACCTTCATCAGCTTTTCTGCAAGTGAATATACATTGATCTACATAATCCTTCAATAGTGGTTGTAATTTGAAGATTTGTTTATAATCCATATAATCAAACCTTATTTCGATATATTCGGATCCTAAACTTAATGCTTTCTGAATATATGTTTGTAGGTCTTTAATATTAGTAGCTGGAATGGAGGTACATATTTTAGCTTCTTTAGCCAAAGATGAATTCAATAAGACTCACTTTTCCAGCATAAATTCATCTACTGCTACTCCAAAATGTCTACCAATTGATGTGTTTACTTTTATGAGAACTTCATCTCCAGATTTCAGAGAAGTAACTGGTATTTGCTTTCCTTTCTTTCCAATAAGTGGGATTGTTTCTGCGTTCTGCAGTAAAACACTTCCTGACCCTCCATCATATTCAACCTTTACAAGTGTTAATGGGCGACGTTCAATCTTAACTCTTCCAATCAATACACTTCTTGTGTTACCTGTTTGATCAACTGCCAGTACTTTATCTCCGGATTCTAGCTCTGATAAATACCTAGTTTTTCCATCGGGCATAAGTACATAGCTATGTATGGACCCTGCATTCACTCTAAAAGGTCTAGGAGACGTAAACTTGGATCCAGATGATTCATTATGTATGAGAAAAAGGGTATTTGCTTGGCTTCCTATCAGGATACCTTCCCCTTTGTTCAAAATCGATGCAGTGTCAATGCAAGCTCTATCACCTACCCCTAGATGTTTTACTGTAGTAACTTTGGCGAATAACAAATTTGCCTTATCTAAATTTTTAAGATTATTGAACGCTTGAACTATATTTTCAGCATTACCAGTAGGTAAAACCACGCCATCTACGCCTAATTCCAACACTGAAAACATCGTGGGAACTTCCTCAGGTGAATTAACACATGCATAAATTCGTGTGTTAACCTCATGCGTATTTGCTATGAGATTTTCAAGTGGAATTATTTTCCAATCACCAGTTTGCACGATTAAAGCGGTTGCACCCATCCTTGCAATAGCAACTGCTGCATCAATATCTTCATTACTGTCTACCTTAAATTTTAAGGCAAATTTCTTGCCTTCCTTTTTCTTCAATGATGCTTCTTCATTATTCGAAACCAAAAAAATATCTGCATTATCTGATGGAGAAATTGTTGTACCCCCTGCTTTTTTCACTTGTTCAATCTCATTTGTGTTACAGAGAAAAAGCTTAACTCCTAGTGATAAAGTATTTTTTACGAATTGAGATAGGTTTCCACTTTCAATTATTGGAACAATAACAATTTCTTTAGAATTAGGCACTTGATGATAGAACCTCCAAAGCATCAGCTACGGTTAATTTATCAATTACTAATGCTGAAAGTGCTCTTACCATTTTGGATGGATCTTTATGTTGGAAGATATTTCTACCAAATGTTACACCGATTGCACCAGCGTTTAGTGCTCCTTGAACGGTCTCTAATATCTCTTCTTCGTTATTTGTAGCAGGTCCGCCTGCAATTGCAATGGGTACTGGACAGCTCTTAACAACTTCTCTAAATGAGTCAATATCACCTGTGTATACTGTTTTCACAATATCTGCTCCAAGCTCAGCACCTAATCTTGCTGCATGAGCTACTTTTTCTGGGTCATGAGGATTTTTTACATTTTCTCCACGAGGATACATCATTGCTATACACGGAAATCCCCACATGTTGCATTCACCTGAAATCGTTCCTAATTGTTCAAGCATCTCGGGCTCTTCCTTTCCACCGACATTTACATGAACAGAAACAGCATCGGCGCCTATCCTTATTGCTTCTTTCACATTTGCCACTAACATTTTACGATTTTGAGATGACCCTAGACTAGTGCTCGCAGAAAGATGCATTATTAGCCCTGTGTTTCCCATAGAAGTGACCGATCGTATTACTCCCTTATGTACAAGTACTGCTGTTGCGCCTCCATTTACAACTTTAGAGATAGTGTTTTGGATACTCTCAATACCTTGGATAGGACCAGAAGTTACTCCATGATCTAAGGTGACACAAACTATTTTTCCTTTTCTTATTATTCGATTAAGCCTGATTTCTTTACCTAAGACCATACCATAATCGCCTATATGGCATAAGAGCAGAATATATCTTATACTTAACAGTTCACTTTATTGTGGATAATTATAGTTAAATCATTACTTTATAGATAATATGACAGTTTTTAAGAGAGGAACAGTTTTATCAACCTGATTTTTTGAGACAAAGATACGAATAGATGAACTTATTGTAATAAGGCCAAATACGTTGATACCATTATGAGCAAGAGGCTGAGTTACACGCTGAATAAGACCAGGAACAGTTTCCAGTGCAGATCCCTTAATCATAATTATTCTTAAGTCATCATAGAAGCTCACTGCCTTTCCTAATTTATCATAGATAACCATTTTATGTATGATATCTGCAAGATTTTTGCCATTAATCACATAAAGAATAGTGGATTTGAGATCAAGTGTGAGAGAAATAATTTGGCCTCCAATTTCGTTTATTTTTTCCATAAGTTTTTGAATTTGACTTGGATCAAGTACTTTATCACCGATTATTGTAACCATAGTTATTGGATCAGAAGGTTGTTCAACAATTAAATCTACATTACCCCCATCAATGATAGTTCCCGTCTGAGCGCCTTGTTCAAGGCTTGAAATACGTATTCTTACCTCACTTTTGTTGTAGTTTAAGGCCTTTGCATGAAGGAATTTTGCTCCTCCAGAACTTAGAAGGAGAGCTTCTTCAGAATCAAGGGTTTTAATGGGGACAGCATTTTCCACAACATTAGGGTCGCTTGAGAATACGGTTTCCACATCTTTAACTAAGACTAATTCATTAGCATTTAAGCAGCTAGCTAATAATAGTGCGGTAGTATCACTTCCGCCCCTTCCAAGAGTTGTAATCTTTCCGGTTCGAGACTTTCCTAGAAATCCACAAACCACAGGAATTTCTCCATTCCTAATCAAAGGTAATATTTTGTTTTTTACTTCTTTTTCGGTATCATCATAAATTGGGTTTGCATCAAGATGTTTATCATCAGTAATGATTGGCCAGTTATCAAATTCTGGATCTACTATTATTGGTTTTAATCCCTTTGAGTTTAGTGCTGCTGAAAAAACTCTTGCGCTGGTTCTTTCTCCCATAGATAGAATTTGATCCATAATATCCGATGGAGTATCCTTGTTGATAGTTTCAGCTAATTTCATAAGATTTTCTGTAGCTCCAAATAATGCAGATACTACTACAACAGGATTCATTTCTCTTTTATGGAGATCTAGAACTATTCCTGCAGCTTTTCCTATTGTTTCTTGGTTTTTAAGAACTGATCCACCGAATTTTAATACAATACTTTCGACCAAAATATATCAAACACATTAAACTTGTAATGAAATTTTCATTAACAATCCATTAATCATATCATCTTTTTATCAGGACTTGCTGTGAAAAAAAACAAAAAATGTTGGTATTTGCTGCAATAGAATTAAACAACTTCCTTTCATTCTTTTTTGCACTATACCAATAAAAAAATTCAATTGTATATATAAAGAGTATGAAAACTGTTTTATCATTATATTTGGCATATGATGCCTAAATAAAATTTATGCAAGAAAATATATTATTTATCTATTGATTTAGATTTTTATTTCTTTGATTGTTTTATCATTTTCAAGTTCAATCAAGTACTTCTCATATTCAGTTACTACATTATGACATTTTTGACAAATATTAATTTTTAGGTCCATAGATTTAACGTGGTGTTCTGTCATTTGTTTATTTTTTTTACAACATTGACATTTTGACAATCCGTTCATAAGTGTATGTTATCTTAAGTGATTAATAAATAATCCTTATCCAGCAATAAATTTAGTGAGTTATTTTATTCACTCAAATTATTCAATTCTTTAAGCATATTTTCTAATTTTTGACTATCCATTCCATGAGCCATTGCACCTTGCTCCAGAGTTTCCCAGGTAGCAACATGGCAACCTATACAATGTAATCCATATCGCATAAGAACATCTGCTGATGCTGGATGCTTTTCCACTGTTTCACCAAGAGTCATATTTTTAGTTATCTTATTTTCCATAGTTTTAACTTCCTGTATTTTTTTAGACTTTTACAGTATATTTTAACATTTCTCTAAATTAATATGTAGAACCAATTTCATTGTTAAGAACAAATGATAGATTATTCTTGATATCAACGAGATAACATGGTTAATAATGGTTGGCCACATAAAGAATTAAAAAGAAAGGATTAAACAAATAAAATGATTAAAATGAATACATCCATTTCTCAGGAAGATCTAGAATCAGCTGAAGATATTGATTTTGAAGAAGAAAAAGAGAGTTGGAACACCTACACATTAAAAGATGGATCAACATTAAGAACAAAACTTATTTTGACTGGAGTAAAGAGACTCAAAAAATATGCTCCGGATGGTACACCTCTTTATGTGATAAATAGCACCAACAGCGTACGCGTTCTTAATGTTCCAAAAAAACTAATGGGCAAACCAAAACCAAATAACAAAAGCATTACACAAGTATATACATAGAGAATAAATTATTTTCAAAATGGGTTAGGCCAGATATTGTGTAACGAAAAAACAAGATTATTTCTATATTCAGAGGATAACTGGAATATTTATCACTATTCTGATTCTTGGATTTGTTTTTGTTGTTTCTGACAATCTGTTTCATATTAGGAATTTAGGTTTTATACGATTATCTTTTCTATTTTTATCTTAATCATAGTAGTTGTGGGAGTAATAATTGTTACAATTATCCAGAAAAGATTTTAATCAGTATTCAGGAATGATTAGGAAATTGCCACAAATAGATTATAAACACCGTAAAGATAATCATTTGTTTTCAAAAAGAAGCATCTATCGCACATACCAATTAATTAAAAATTATGAAGGTTGATGAATACTTTTGGCATTAAAGCTTTTCAATACACTTGGTAGAAAAAATGAAGAATTCATATCTATTGAGCCTAACAAAGTGCAAATGTATACTTGTGGACCAACAGTCTATGATTATGGACATATTGGGAATTTTAGAACTTTCGTATTTCAAGATATTCTAAGGCGCTATTTGAAGTACAAAGGTTACAAAGTTACACAGATTATGAATCTAACTGATGTGGATGATAAGACGATAAAAGGTGCACAATTAGAAGGAACCAGTTTAAAAAAATATACTGAAAGATACACTAAAGCATTTTTTGAAGACCTCAATATATTGAACATAGAGCGAGTAGAACAATACCCAAAAGCTACTGAGCACATTGAAGGGATGGTTAACTTGATAATGAAACTAATCGAAAAAGGTTATGCCTATCAAAGTGGAGGTGCAGTTTATTTTGATATTTCAAAGTTTAGAAGCTATGGAAAACTTTCAGGGAAAAAAACAAAAGATACTAACAGAAAATCCAGGATTAAGAAGGACGAGTATAAAGATGAGGCAAACGATTTTGCTCTTTGGAAGCCATGGAGTGAAGACGATGGAGACGTATTCTGGATAACCGAGTTAGGTAAAGGAAGACCAGGGTGGCATACAGAATGTTCAGCAATCGCAAATATATATCTAGGGACATTATTTGATATTCATTCAGGTGGAATAGATTTAATTTTTCCTCACCATGAAAATGAAATTGCACAGTCAGAAGCGGTAAATGATAAAAAATTTGCAAATTATTGGTTGCATGCTGAACACTTAATCTTAGATGGAGAAAAGATGTCCAAATCCATAAAAAATACATACAGGGTGAGAGACATTATCAATAAAGGATTTAGCGGAAGGACAATCAGATACCTCCTCTCCTCCGCGCATTATAGAACCCAACTTAATTTCACAGATGCAGGATTAAAGCAGGCAGAAGCTTCATTGGGGCGCATTCAAGATTTTATTGGAAGACTAAAGAGCTTTGATGAAGGAAAAGATAACCCTGAAGTAACCAAAATGTGCCAACAAGTTGAAAAAAGGTTTAAAGCAGAAATGGATAATGATCTGAATATACCTGGAGCTTTATCAGTAATTTTCGATTTCTTGAGAGAGATTAATCGATTAATGGATACGAAAGATGTATCTAAATCAAATGTTAATGAAATTTACAGCACGATGATTAGACTGGACACGGTTCTAGGCTTATTAAAGACTGATGATGAAAATATTTCTAAAAAAATAAAAGATCTCATTGATCGTAGAGAAGAAGCTAGACGTTCGAAAGATTGGAAAAAGTCTGATCAGATACGAAATGAACTTCTTGAAAATGGCATTATTCTAGAAGATACACTTGAAGGTGTAAAATGGAAGAAGAAAATATAGCTGCATCCACTTGAATTTATTGATTGAGAAAAAAATATAAATAATGAATGAAAATATCTTGCTGAATATTTAATTAAACCAACAATTGAAACACCTAAAATTATGGTGACTAGAGATACCATTTTTCAATCCACAATTATTGATCCTAAACTATTCTATTAATCGGTTTCAATATTTTCTATATCTTCTTTTAATATCGATGTTCTATAGATCCTTTCAATATAATCTTTAATGCAGGCATACCAATTAATGTAGTAAAAACTACTGCAATGATGCTTATTGTGAAGATATCTCCCCCAATAGTTCCACTTGCAAGACCAATACCTGCTATTATCAACCCCATTTCACCCCTTGGACTCATTCCAATACCGATACGTAAAGCATTTTTCCTAGAAGAACCAGTTATTAATGCTGCAATTCCACAACCTCCAATCTTTCCAGCCATTGCAATTGCTGTAATGAACAAAGCTGGAATAATATTGGTGGTAAATAGATTGATGTCAATTAGCATTCCAATAGAAATGAAGAATATTGGTACAAAAAATATGTAAAGAGATTTACCCTTTTGCAAAACAGTATGTATCCTATTCAAACCTGAAAGAGATACTCCAATCGCAAAAGCACCAATAATCGTAGACAAACCTGCTTCAGATGCAAGATATGCTACCAAGAAACATAATGACAATAAAATAATTAATAGATTCTCAATAGTAATTCGGGTACTATCTAAAACCTTAGTCAAAACACGTGTTCCAACAACAAGAACAACTGAAAAAAATGCACCCACTTCAAATAGAATCATTCCTATACTACCAAAATCAAGTTGGCCTGCCAAAATATCAAGAACAATAGTTAACATCACAACCGCAATTACATCATCTATTATTCCTGCTCCCAAAATAACCATTCCAAATGGAGTGTGAAGTTTTTTCATAGCCGTTAACATTCTAACTGTTATGCCCAAACTGGTTGCAGTGAGCACAGTGCCAAGGAACAAAGATTCTTGCCATGAAAATCCAATAAGTATTCCTCCATAATAACCTAGAATAAGTGGAAGAATAGCACCTGATATTGCTACCATAATAGATGGTAAAAAATATTTCTTCAGCATATCCATTTCTGTCTCTAAACCAATATAGAACAATAGTATGATGGCGCCAAGCTCCGCAAACATGCTTACCATTTCTGTTTGTCTAACGAAACCAAAGGCAAAAGGTCCAATAACTATCCCTATTAGCAGCTCTCCAAGAGCCATCGGATATCCCAACCTTCTGACTAATAATCCACCTGCAAAGGCCGTTGCCAAAAGAATAGCTAGCTCAAAAACAAATGTCTCTCGCATATAAATAACCCCCAATAATCATATATTTAAAAAGTTAAAAGAAAGATTTTTCAATACCCTACTTCGCTATCTAAAACCTCCTCTATTGTGGTATAATAAGACGGTATATCAAACACAATTAGTTTTTTAACCCAATACCAAATCTTAGAGTTATCCTAATTAGGGTATAACTTTTGTAATAGATAAAAAGCGAATCCTAATACCTAGTTAGATTTTTCTACTCCTTTAAGTCCCCAATGACAATGAAACCAAAAAAAAGGTCAGCCTTGACAGCTTCTATACTATGATCCAGTAACTCATATCTCCCTACGTAGTTCACCATATCCAAGTCTGAGAAGCATTCATAAGGAACACCATTTACAGAATCAACTAGACCATTCATTAGAATATATCGTCTATCGAAATGCTTTCAAAAGAATTTATCTTACACTTTTAGCACATGCTTTAGGGAAAAATAAGAATTTTAAGCGCAAAGATGCTCTAAGAAACCTTTCGAAAGTTCAAGGTACTTATGAGAAGAAATGGGCTAGGTAAGAAAAATTAAAACTAGATGATGAGGAAAATGATGCAAAGTCTGTGTGGGAGATTGAACACAAAGCCATTAACAAAATACGGCCAGGAAACTGGAAACGTGAAGAACACGCTCTAGCTAAAAACTTGCCAGAAGAAGTAATCGTTCACGATACTTCATGGTGTCCTATGATTGAAGCATGTAATGTATTAGGTCTTGATCAAAGAGAGGTCTGTTCAATTTTTCCAGGGAGAAATGCAGAGGTTGTGCTGAAAGAAGTGAACCCCAAACTTTCTCTAACAATTGGTAAGATACGCCCAAAAGATGATTACTGTGAGTATCGCTATACATTAGAGCCGGAATACTCAACAGAAACCAAGCAGTAAAAAAGTTTGTCAAATTATTTTTAAATACAATAGTTCTAATTACTAAAAAACGTCAAAAATGAATCGAAACAAATAATATTAAAAAATAGGTATTTTCATATATCTGGAGTACCGTAAAGGGATACACAGTATCTTAACTAGATATTATTTATGGTAGTGTACTTAATTCCTCTGCGATGGGAGTTCCAGAGAAGATCAAGCGTATAGAGGAGGAAATGAGTAAAACTCAGGTGAATAAGAACACTGAACATCATTTAGGTATACTAAGAGCGAAGATAGCTAAGCTCAAACGTGAACAAGAGGAGGCTAGATATCGTGGGAAATCTTCCTCATCTACAGGTTATAGCATAAAGAAGAGTGGAGATGGTACAATTGCAATTATTGGACTTCCTAATGTTGGCAAATCAACTCTTCTTAATCGATTGACTGGATCCAAATCTAAAGTAGGTGCATACAAATTCACAACTTTAACAGTTGTTCCAGGAATTATGGAATACAAAGGAGCTTCAATTCAAATTTTAGATCTTCCAGGTATTATTGAACAAGCATCTAAAGGTAAGGGACTAGGTAAAAGGATTTTATCTGTAGCAAGATCTGCTGATTTAATTCTTTTGATGATTGACGTTTTTCAACCTGAAGTTCATCCCGTATTAATAAAGGAGCTTCAAGGAATTGGAATAAGACCAGATGAGAAACCTCCAGAAACAATTATCGAAAAAACAAGAACTGGAGGAGTTGCTGTTACTAGTCTAGTGGAGTTAACAAAAATTTCTCCTAAACTCGTGAGAGACATCCTTCATGTTTACAAGATACATAATGCGAGAGTAATTATCAAAGAGGATCTATCTGCAGATCAACTAATCGATATTATCTTAGGAAACCGTAGATATGTAAATACATTGACATCTATCAATAAAGTTGATCTGGTTAATACTGGGTTCATTAGAGAAATTGAATCTAGACTAGATTGTGATTTTATTCCTATTTCAGCTGATGCGGATCTAAACCTTGATGCATTGAAGGAACAGATTTACCAAAGACTTGACTTTATCAGGATATATTTGCGTCCCAAAGGAGGACAAGCAGATCGTGTAGAACCATTAATTGTAAGGAATGGTTCACTAGTTCAAGATGTATGTGATAAATTACATCGTGCAATGAAACAGGAATTACGTTATGCCCAGATATGGGGAAATAGTGCAAAATTTGGTGGTCAAAGAGTCGGTTTGTCACATACACTAATGGATGAAGACATTGTTACAATAATTAAAAGATAATATAAAATGCAGATGAATTATAGATTCATTGTAGTTACCTTTCTATTTTCCAATTAGACTACTTACTAAAATCTATTTTCATGGCTTTGCGTGGATACCAAGTCTTTTTCATTTCTAGGCAGGCCGTAAAAAGCAAAGGCAGACCAATAGTGGCATCCATATAGACTATTGCGAATCTGGCATTATCTGCATATTTACCCCATGACTGACTTTCACTGAAAGTGCATCCTGAAAGTCCTCCCCACTTTGGGTCGTCAGTTGTTATTTGCACCCCATATGAATGAGGAGATGTCTTAATATTAAGAATCTCAGCCAAAGGAGCTATTTGCTGGATATAGTTCTTTGGCACTCCGCCACCAATATGGATTGCACCGGATTTTTTTGATTCAATTTTTAACTTTAATATTTCCAAATTGTCTTGTATCGTATCGATTAATATCGATTTTTGCTCCTGTTCCTTTCTTTTTTGAGTATGCCAAGCGAGAGATAACCCAATTCCTGAATCAGATATCGCAGGACAAAATACAGGAATATTTTTCTTGGCGGCAGTAGATAATATAGAGTGTTTGTCTTGGAGTTTATCACCAAGCATACGTAAAAAATCTCGAGTGGAATATCGTTTAGGTTGAAGTGAATCCGCAAAATTTTTAATAAAAGCATCTGTTCTCATAAATTCTTTATTTGAAGCATATACATCAAACATTCGATTTATTTGATGCCTCCTGAGCACTAAGTCAGAGACTGTTTTCTGAGCAAGATAATGATGGAAACCTAATGCTTCATGTACATCATGGTAAAGATTGGCACCAGTGGATACCAGAACATCAATCATCCTTAAATCAATCATATTCCGTAAAGTCATTCGTAATCCTCCAGGAACCATGGCACCTGCAAGAGCTAAGAAAATTATTGGGCGCTCAGGATCCTGGAGCATATCGAGCATTACTCTCAGACATTTAGCAAAATTTCTGCTCTGAAATGCAGTTCCATTGAATGAGTTGATAATATCGAATGTATTTGGGTTGGATCGTACATTAAAGTGCGATACAGGTGTTTTTAGAAGATCATTATGAGGTGAATTAATATCATTTTTTATGCTGTTTTTTTTGTTTATTATGTGTTTTTTAGTCATTTTCTATTCTAGGTTTGTAAATAAGGTTCTGAAAAATTTACTTTATAACTTTTCTCTATTGTTGAACATAAATGAAAATCGGAATTAATGTTTGTGAGAAGTATTTCAAGTAAATTTAGAAGAAGATACTAATCAGTATCATCACCATTGCTGTTACAAATCCTGCAAGAACCATAAGTCCACCATAAAAAAGAACGTTTGACCGTGATGTTTTCCCAAGAAAGACTCCTAATACAAATAATGTGGCTCCATTTAGTACTAATGAGAAATATAATGCGCTTGTAACGTTGAGTAATCCGAAACTTGCTGCAATAAAAGGGGATAGTGAGATTAAGGATGCAACGATTGGTGAAAGGGCATCTACAAAGGCAACAAAATATACAGCTGCATTCGAAGCTTTCTCAATAACTGTATCATTTAGTGTGGTGAACATTGCTTCCTCAAGTTCCTTCATACTCTTAACACGTTCAGCTTTTTCTGCCATATAGGCACCAGTGGCACCAGATATCCCCATAGCAAGACTAGCACCGAACCCTGCACTCAGGATTAGCTTAATTTCTAAAACACCTGCAATATATGCACCCATTATTACACCTAACGTTGTAAGTGCGCCATCGAATCCATTCATCGCTAAGTACCTACGTGCAATAGAATCAGCACGTGTTATACGGAGATAGTTTCGTAGAGATGAAAGAAAACTATTCATTCTATCTTTCTTTCACTCCCACGATTATTAGGTACTTTCTTACCACTTATGAACTTCTGTCCTCGTTAGGCTATGAAATGGTAAGATTTATCCTTAATCACCAGTAAACATTATACAATATGAAATCTTGATAATAACAAAGAAACTATTTGATAGAATAAGCGACACATACTAACAGTTTATCTTTATCTATGGCTATTACATATGCATAAAGGATAGAGAATATTGGCGGTTAATATCAAAAGAATGGTCATAGACGCAATGAAACCTCGTGAAACAACAATTCTGGATCTATCCAAAGCCCTTTGTGAGGGAAGAGGTGTTGATGAGGTAGATATCATGGTAACAGAAGTTGACGTCAAGACTGAGACGGTTAAGTTGACCTTACGAGGCTCAAACATTGATTATGACAAGATTTCTAATATTATGGAAGAGAATGGCGCGATAATACGTAGCGTTGACGAAGCAAACGTAAGTACGGCATAAGTAGAAACGATCTAATCTAACTGAGATACCATAAAAAAAATAGTTCATAACACATTATTAAGTATAAACACTAAAAATGAAATTTTCCAAATTAATCAGTGGTTTTCCAACAAATCTTATTATTATGAAGAATAAACCCCCAAACTTAAACCTAGGAGATTCTTTTGGCAAGTAGAATTAAGATTACTGCACAGAATGGGATAACAATAAATTATGACAACAAAAGAATAGATTTGGATCCTGTCAGAAAGTCAAATGGTGATTATAGATTCATTTCGCATGCGCATATGGATCATATGGGAGGCAAAAATTCTAATGGAAGCATTATTGCTTCAAAGGAAACAGTTTTCTTAGCTGCACGAAGGGGGGTTAACCTGAAACTTGTGAATAATATTCCCAAGGATATTACGCTTGTTAACTCTGGGCACATTTTGGGTTCATGTGGCATTACTTTAGATGGTGGGAAGGTATTCTATACGGGTGATTTCGCTGTTAAGCCACGAGCATTTCTTGAGGGTTGTGATCCTGAAGAATGTAATGTGCTTATTATTGAAAGTACTTTTGGGAAAAAAGATTTTATCTTTCCATCAATTTCTGATATTAAAGAAAAAGTTAACCAACTTATATCAGAACTTTTTTCAAGAGGGATACCAATTATATTGATGGGTTACTCGCTAGGTAAAGCGCAGATACTTTCGCATCTTTTTTCAAGTTGGGATCCGATATATGTAGAGAAATCAGTTGAGGATATGAATAAGGCACACATAGATCTTGGAGTAGATATTCGAGAAGATCTAATAGCATATGAAATTGCAAAACATGATGGACTCCTTCAGAAAAAACCTTGGATACTAATATCACCAATGCAGAGTAGATATAACGACTTTGTGTCAAACCTGAAAAAGAAATATGGGGCAATAACAGTAGCTTTTTCAGGATGGGGTGTAGATCCTAGGTACAAATACAAAATGAAAGTAGATCATGCATTTGCGCTTAGTGATCATAGTGACTTCAACGAATTAGTAGATATGGTTAAAAGATGTAATCCAAACAGGATATATACAGTTCATGGATTCGCAAAAGAATTTGCAGTCCATCTTCGTAGTATGGGATTTGACGCCAACCCATTAAGTAGTGGGCAGTCATCTATATCAGAATACTTTTTTTGACACTATGTTACATAAGGTTCCAGGATACTTTTTAACCTGCAGTTTTGAAAGAGGTTAGGAATAGGAGAAATATAAAATGTCATCAATAGTTTTTAGACGATTTAGCGAAGAAATGGTTTCGATTGTAGGTAAAAGAGTGGATGTCGAGACTTCAGAGGGTAAAAAGTATCAGGGAACTCTACTTGGTGTAGATGAGAAACTGGATATCATTTTAAATGATATCACAGGTGCTGGAGAAAACGTTTTCAAAGTGGTTATAAACGGCAAATTCATCAAGGAAATAAGGCTTGTGGAACAACCTTTCAACCTAAAATCTCTTGCAGATAGGCTTAGTCGAGTTTTCCCAGGTTTGGTAAAGATGAGGGATGATATAGGTGCGATCATAGTTATGGATAAAATTAAAGTTACGGAGCATGGAGTTACTGAAGGGGGAGGATTAGCAGCTGACAGAGTAAGAGCTGTCTATAACGAATTTATTAAAGAATAAACCCATAATCCAATTAGAGATTAAATCCATAGAAAAGATAATCTGAATAAAGCGTTATGGAGTAAATGATATAATTCGAATGTTTGAAGTGAAATCCACAGACCTAGCAGGAAGAATAGGCCGGTTAAGAACTAAGAGTGGTATTCTCGAAACTCCAGTGTTACTGCCAGTTATACATCCAAGTAGACAGACCCTCTCAGCTGGAATCATAAGAGATCTCGGTTTCCATGCAGTGATCACAAATGCATATATAGCAAAGAATAATTGTCCAAAGAATTCCAGAAAAAAAGGAATCCATAAAACTATAGGCTTTGACGGAATTGTTATGACTGATTCGGGGGGATATCAGGTTTTAGAATACGGAGATGTTAATGCTTCACCAGAATCTATGACAATCTTCCAAGAAGATATAGATTCAGATATAGCTGTTGTATTAGACAAACCAACTGGTGCTCGAATTAATCGAAAATATGCTGAGAAGACGGTTAAAGAAACCTTGAAGGCGGCAGAGAAAACTCTTAAAACAAAGAGCAAGAGAAACATTTTGTGGGTGGGACCCATTCAAGGAGGAATCCATCTTGATTTGGTATCTCAATCAGCTCAGGAAATAAGTCAAATGGATTTCGATATTCTTGCATTGGGTAGTCCTACACAGATCATGAAAAGTTATCAATTTAAGCTACTTTCATCTATGATAATTGCAGCCAAAAAGAAAATCCCAGTTAATATGCCTCTACATCTTTTTGGTGCAGGCCATCCACTCACTATACCTCTTGCCATATCTTTAGGTTGTGATCTTTTTGATTCAGCCTCATATATGTTGTATGCTCGTGACGATAGATACTTCACGGATGCTGGTACTGTGAAACTGGAAGATTTATCTTACCTCATTTGCACATGTCCTTTCTGTTCATCGCATTCGTTGAAGGAATTATTGAACCTAGAAAAGGATAAAAGAATTGATGCAATTGCGCTTCACAATCTGCATGTTCTTATGAAAATTGTTAAAGAAAGCAAAGAAGCTATTCGTGAGGGAAGACTTTGGGAGTATTTGGGATCTAAAGCAAGATGTCATCCTCGACTTTGGGAAGCTTTCAGGAACCTATCTGAACATATCGAATATCTTGAAGATGGTTCACCATTATTCAGGTCAAAAGCAGTCTTCTTTACAGAGCCAATAGATAATGTTAGACCTGAGGTCAAGCATCATAGATGGAGACTAGAACATAATATTGAATTAACTAAACCGGTTTTGCTGCTATTACCAGAAGTAGAGGTTCGGCCGTTCTACAGATCACCACTTTATACAGCTATTAGTAAGGTTTTGATGGAAAGAGAAAATAAGGTTCAAGTATGTTTCATTGTCCCCACTTTTGGATTAATTCCACTCGAGATCTCAGATATTTACCCTTTGTCCCAATATGAGAACTCTTACAAGCCAGATTCTTATGATGATATATCTCTAGCAGTTAATGAAGATGTTGAAAAAATTGTTAACTCGAATACAATTAATGAAATCATTATTCTTTCAGATGGTGTCTTTTCAAGAAATTTGGTTGAAAAGATAAAGACCAAGATACCATTATCTATTGTGGAAGCTGAAAACGGTGATTTTCAGAAGACAATTGACAAACTTATTGAAACATTAGTTAAGATAAAGCCTAAACCTCAAGAATAAATGGCGTTACCGTGTTGTTTAACCTGTTCTGTTGTCTGATCTATTTCAGTTTCAAGAATATCTGCACCTTTTAGCAATTTTAGCAAAGAAGCTGTATTGATTTTAAAACCGTAATGCTCTGAAAGAACATTCAATGCCGAAACTGCAGCTCTATGATCAACATGCTCAGCAGAAGCATAAGATAGTAATGAGTAGGCAGGAAAATTCCTTGCTTCGAAACAGTTAAGCATTACTGCTACAGGTCCTATAATTATCTGTCCGTCTTCCAAAAAAGTTGATTTTTCAAATTTGCTGTTAGGTTGATATGTCGATGTTTTTACTAATCTAAAGGTGCTATTATCCATTCTCAACCTCGAATCTAGGCCACCAATTAACGCAGCTTCTTTGAAGCCTGAATCAACTATAAAGTCTGATAACTCTTTGAAAAATATCATATCTTCATCCTTGTAAAGTGGTGCTTCTACTTTAAAGAAAATTAAATTTCCTTTCCGGTAAAATTCAAATGGTGCGACTAATTTCCCACCATTATTTGAAGCCATAGGTGTAGGCGTATTTGAGTTAATGACAGCAATCCTTTCGGCTTTCAATTCTTGCACTAGATACTTTATTGTCAAGTAGCCTGCAGCACCAATACCATGAAAACCTGTAATTAGAGATAATCCTTTGAAATTTGAGTTTGGAGTTATTTCAAGCACCATTTTATTCACGTTTACAAAGCTTTAAGAATACCTCTTGAAAAGCTTGTCGCTACAGGATTGAGGATGTAAAAGAACGTATGGAAGTTTCTGTTTTAGGGGCTGCTAAGCAGGTTGGCAGATCTGCATTTCTTGTAAAGGGAGATAAAACCAGTATTTTATTGGATTACGGTGTACAATTGGGTAAAACACCTGGTTTCCCAAGTCATGTCAAACCTAAAGATGTTGATGGAATTGTACTTTCGCACGCACACTTAGATCATTCGGGTGCCATTCCCTTATTCTTCCTTAAGAACACATTACCAGTGCATGCTACTGATCTAACAATTGAATTATCAGAACTTTTAATAGGGGATTTTATTCAATTATCACGATTCTCTCTTCCTTTTGAATATGTAGAACTCGTAAATATGATGAAAAATGCAATTGGAACAAAAATTGGTGAACAATCCAAAATCGGAGAGTTTAATATAAATTTCTTAGAAGCAGGTCATATACCGGGGTCAGCAATCGCCAGATTAGATAATGGAAAGAAGAGCGTGATATACACAGGTGATTTCAATGCTGAAGATACAAATCTGCTGAAGGCGGCATCTATTGAATGGAATGAACCTGACATTATAATTACTGAAAGTACATATGCAACAGCTGATCATCCGTCTAGAGAAGATGTTGAAGATGATTTCATCACTTTTCTTAAGGAAGTTGTCGAAAGAGGGGGAATAGCATTAGTACCAGCCTTCTCTGTTGGAAGAGCTCAGGAGATGGCCTGCATACTCAAGAAAAAGAAATTTCCCTACCCTGTAGCTATGGATGGGATGGCTTTGAAAACTAATGAGATCTTGATGAGACACCAAGAACATCTTCGGGACCCAGATCTTTTCAAGAAAAGCCTTGGAAGCCTAGAGATAATAAGAAGTTGGGGACAGAGGAAACGTATTGCGAAACAACCATCCGTAATTATTGCACCAGCTGGTATGCTGGTAGGAGGTTTGGCAGTATTTTATAATAATGAAATTGCAAGAAACACTAAGAATGCGATATGTATCGTTTCATTTCAGGTTCCCGGAACACCAGGTAGAACTTTGTTAGAGAAAGGCATTACCTTAATAAATGGTAAGCCTAGAAAAGTCAAAGCTGAAGTGAGAAGATTCAATTTTTCATCACACAGTGGTAAGAGTAAAATGTTAGATATTTTCAAGAAAATGAATGGAAGCCCAAAGGTTCTCACAGTGCATGGTGAGGCCGCATCGTGTATCAAATTCTCTGAGGATCTTAATGAGTTAGGTTTTGAAAGCTATGCACCAGACATTGGGTTTAAGATAGAAGTCTAGGGCATCACTTACGTCTTAAAGTTCAAAGCATATCTTTGACCAAAAAATAGATCCACATTTATTGTATAAATTCAATCAGTTTAGCAGTTCTCTTTTAAACAAATAGGATACATTATCTGTGTTAGTGTGAGAAGTTGAGTGAAAATGAAGAAAAAACCAAAGTGAATGGTGAAAATACAAGATCTATTACACTAAAGACAGCATTACCTGTGATTTCTTTTACTCTTCTAACCCAGTTTCTAACTCTGTTGTTAGTCCTTAATTATATATCAGGCAAAATTAGTGTTCCAGCATACGAGCCGTTTGGAAGCTCAATTCCTGGATCGATTGGTAACTCTCTGGTAATGTTGGTTTCAGTATTTTTCGTGACAATTAGTCTGGTTTGGCTGGTTAGAAAAAAAATGTTTAAACATATCATACGGTTTCTCACAATTTTTATCATACTTACGGGGATATTTCTCACTAGTCTCCTCAGCCAGATTTTGCTTCCAACATTGATTAATGCAGAAAATATCTCATTAATTTCAGCTATTTTATCATTGAATATCGGGTGTATAATTGGTATTTCAGCTCTTAGACCGGATAATAAAATAATTGGGCTAATTTCGGCTCTTATTTTATCCGTAGAAGTGGCAACGTATTTTGCATTATTTCTACGTCCACCGACAGCATTTATCCTTCCAGTTGCTTTCGCTTTCTACGATATTTATGCCGTTTTCGTTGGGCCACTTAAGACACTAATCTCTGATGGGCGCCTTGTTCTGGGTCCTCTTGTAGTACGCCTTGGAACCCTTGAAATAGGATTGGGAGATATCGTGTTCTATTCTTTTTTACCTTCAATTGGCCTTATCATAATAGGAGTGAATGGAGCACTTTTTGCAATTGTATCTACAAATATTGGGTTATTCATCACACTGCTTATGCTCAAGAAGCGAAAGAGTTTTCCTGGTCTTCCTATTCCAGTTATACTGACGGTAATTGGATTACTCTTGCTTGCCTAGAAATTTATAACTTCAATTTTTAAGCCTTTTAATAATTCTTCAGCTTCAGATTCATCAGTAATGTATGTGTAAAGCATTTTGGAAGTTCGAAGTTTTAGCTTAACACATTCTTCCCGTTTCACAACTTTGCATAACGTTGCAAATTCAGTTAGCTTCCTAAATTCATCAGCGTTTTTGATCTGTTTTGGCAAGTATATCACCTGTATTGTCATGAATTGGATGTTTTAAACATGACGAAACGATTATTTTGGTTCTATTTAGCTACTTGTTCTCTTTTTCCATTAAAGATAGTTAAAAATCGAAGTGGAATCCATTATCTCAGGAAGATATTTCTCTTGTTTGGAATATTACAAGAGCACTTATTAAAACAAGTATCCCAAATGTGATTACAATTAATAATTCATCTAAAGGTATTTGTTTCGTAGTAAGTATTGTGTTAGCATTTAAGTAATTGAAGAGTGAGATATTTTTAAGGAAAGAAAGCGATTCTGTTAATCCAGCCACGCGCACTAAAATATATTGTCCAAGTATAAGTAAACCTGATGCTGCAATCGCACGATTCGGTTCAAAGAAGATTACACCACAAAGTAATGAAAGTGCTCCAAGAGCGAATAATAGGAACCAAATCCCGATAAGAGAATAGAAAAGAAGAACGAAATTCAACTCAACATTCAATGATACCACGCTTTGATATGAAAGTATCAAAATTAATGGAATATACAAGAGATTATAAGTAAGATAGACACTGAACTTTTCCAGAGCATATCGCCATCTCGCTATTGGATAACTCAAGATGAAGTCAAGTGTTTTTTTATCAACTTCACTACTTATCAACTTGGATGGAACTAAAATTGTGACAAAAAGAATAATCATCTCTAACCAAGTGAATATTTCAGTATAGTAGAAACCGGTAAAAGTTGTGATATCTAGCGCCCCCAGTGACCCAAGGATAGCTTGATAGGCAGGACTATTCAAAAGTTCACTGAAAGCAGCCATCTCAGTCTCAATTTCTGGCCAAATAGATCCAATAAATGGCACCATTATACCAACAAGTGATGGAGGAATTATACCCCAAAGCCAGTTCTTTTTCATGAAAGTAAAATAGACATGCACCAAAGATCATTCATCTACTTGTAGTACTGAAGAAAAATATCTTCAAGAGAAGCATTTTCAATAGCTAGACGCTGAACTTTTTGTTTTGATAACCAACGTAATAACTCGTTTGGGTCACCTTTGATTTTCAGATTAACGGCATCATTACTCTTTTCAATTGAAATAACAGATTCTAGTTTTTGTAAATCTTTTTCTATCGAAGTAACTGATTTTAAGAACTTGATTTTTACGTGTTGGATAGATTTATTTCTTAGTTCGTTAACACTTTCTACAAGTATTATTTTTCCATTTTTTATTATTCCTACACGGTCGCATACTGCTTGAACCTCGGCTAGGTCATGAGAGCAGAGAAATATGGTAATACCTTCCTTTTTGAGATTTCTTAGAATTTTGTGGAAGTTTGACGCTACTAATGGATCCAAACCATTAGTAGGTTCATCAAGTATCAAAAATTCTGGTTTTGAGGCTAAAGCAAGTAAAAGACCAACTTGTTGTCTATTTCCAGTGGAAAGTGATTTTATTTTTTGATTTAAATTCACTTTAAATATTAATTTGAGTTCCTGCAAAAATTTTGTATTTACGTGACGAAGAGTCCCAGCGTATTTCAGTAGTTCAGCTCCTGAAAAATTATCATATAATCCAAGATCTCCCGGTAGATATCCAATTCGTCTTCGTATAGATAATGCATTTTGATGATGATCCATACCTAGAACAGAAATAACTCCAGATTGAATCTTAAGATAATCTAGAATTGATCTCATAGTAGTGGATTTTCCAGCTCCATTGGGACCTAGAAAACCGAATATTTCTCCTTTTTTTACATCAAAGGAAACATCTGTTGCTCCAACCACACGTTTACCAATCGATATTCCTACAAAATTATACTCAAAACCATATACCTTAGTCAAGTTTGAAACTTGTAAAACAAATTGATCCAATTTATTTTTCAAATTTATATTTAGCCCCCATTATTAATTTAAAATTCTACATATTTCAATATATTGATATTATTTATTGGCAATTAATAATAACAATTCATATAAACGTTAATAACTGCGATATTTTCACAAATATCGAGAGCATATTGGGTGGGCAAAAGAAAAAGACAATCTCGAAGTCTGAAAAAAAATCGAAACCTGAACCTATCAAAACTAATAAGAAAAGTAAATCAAAGCTTGCCAAGTTACAGACCATTGTAACTGTGCCAAAGATAGATGAAAAGGAAGCAGCAAAAACATTTCTACCTATGAAAGCTATTACAATTTACTCAACAGCCAAGAGTCTAGGGATTAATGCTTCTTTAGCGAATAGACTAATCAAGAATTTAGAGGGAAAAGGAATACTGACAAAAGTTGGTGGATATGGTGGTCACTATGTATACAAGTATATAGGCGATGGAAAAAAAACACTTTAAACCACATATTAGTTTATTTTTTATCAATATTAAGCCTGATTTTAACATAATTTTGTCCTGTGTGAGCGCTTATATATTGCTATATCAGACAGGATACATAAGGAGACACGAATTTGACTCAAGCATATTGTGTGAAATGCAGAGCAAAGAGGGATATATCAAATCCAAAAAAGATAACTATGAAGAATGGACGACCCGCAACTCAAGGCACATGTCCAAATTGTGGGACTAAAGTATTCAGAATAGGCGCATAGATAGCTCTAAATCCCTCATCCCTTCTTTTTTTTCAGATCTGTAAAAAAAGATCACCTAGATGATTAAGACATTAATATGCGAAAGAATGAAAAAAGGATGTTTTATTCGTTGTATATAGGTTAGGGAACCGATAAGATTAAGAGACACATGAATATGGTTGTGATTCAATTTATTGCTTTGAATGTGAATCAGAATTAATCCTACAATTTCTAATAGTGGGGGATCATATCTATCGAGACTAGAGGTGTTTGATTGAAACCATCAGAACTTGTTAGCGCTCCGCGAGGCCTTTTGAAGATATTCATTATCGATATGGCTTCCAAATATCCTGTTAGTGGTATCGAAATTTCTGAACGTGTTAAATCACTAACTAATGAAATGTGGAAACCAAGTCCTGGTTCGATATACTACATTTTGAAGGAACTTGTTTCTAAGAAGCTATTATCGGAAATTTATACGCCAGATAAAGGAGTAAAGAAGTATGTTACCACAGAAAAAGGCCTCAATGATTTATCTCTGTTCAGAAGTTTTGAAGTAGAGATATTACTCAAACAATCGTCCTTTCTCGTATTGATGTCTTATTTGTTAAATGACAATGAAGTTAGAGAATATTTAGATGAATTCATCAGAATATTATTGCACCTGTCCAAATTGAAAAAAGATAAGAAGATTAATTCCATATAAAGAAGAGTATAAAACTCACTATATTACAAGCTGATAACGATGGATACAAAACACACTGTAAAGATATATGAAATTGAGAAACCTATACGTATCTCTAAAGAGCTTAAAGAGAATTTAAAAGGAATTGTAAGTGGCAAAGCATTAAGAAGAATGAAACTTGATGAAATAAAATGCCCTGTTTTAGTAGAAACGAAACCTTTTCTTGAATGCTTTGTTTGTCCTAACCATATAAGGAGAGTTAAGGGGGAAGTTCACTGTACAGGTAACGTTCTAAATTAGATAGTAGAACAATTAGATTTATTTGATACTGCAGTGTTTATGAAAGAAAAATTGTGAAATTAACCAGTTTTGTCCCATTTTTCTCGTTGAATTCTATCAACCAGAGTTTTCTGCTCATTTGAGAGGTCTTCGCCGCAGTCTTTATGGTAAGGCATCATAATATTCCCATCACCTACGTGATATAATACATCAACAATCTTAATATTATTACACTTGCACATAATTATCTTTTCCTTCAAAGATGAGCCTTAATATTTTTTTCACATACTTCTTTTTATAGTGATATAATTCGGTTATATTTCGAATATATATCTAATCTATTTGCACTTGCATAACAAACTAGTGTGATGCCAGTCTTCTGTGCTGCGATGATTCCTGAATAGATTGGGCCTCTCATAGAAACAGATATGGGTATATTCATTTGTGCAGCCTTAAGCACCATACCAGCAGGTTGACGACCAGAAGTTATAATGATACTTTGAGCGAAATCTACACCATCTTTTGCACTTGCTCCAAATACCTTATCCACTGCACTGTGCCTACTGACGTCCATTAAATAATGCTTCATTTCACCTTTTTCAAATAATGAAGCAGAATGTATACCGCCAGGATGAGTTTTTTCTTTTTTTCTTGAATTGAACTCTTTAATCATTTTACGTAATTCTGAAGCATTTATATTATAATCAGATTTAGATTTTGGGAGATTTATTCTCTCACTCAATCTTAAGTAATGATCCAATGAAACACATTCACTAGTAACAAGCTGATTTGTCTCAGAATCTTTTATGCGATCTGTTACATCATTTTTTGTTTTTACTGATATCTCTGTTCCATTTACTTCAATATTTACTATCTGTTTAATGTTATCAACGACATTTTCATCAAGTAGGTATCCTACTGCAAGGTCCTCAAGATGAGTAGGGGTAGCCATTAATGTTACAGCAGATTTATTATTTACGGTGATATGAGCTGGAGCTTCGAGAGGCGCATAGCTCGTTATAGTTTGAGCCTCAATTTCGCCGGAGTACAGACGCCGATGTTCAACCTTTTTAGTAGACATTTGGAGATATTCATTATCTTCTAAGACATTCTTGGAATCTCTTTTTTGGATATATAGAATAATCTTACCGTTTAGTTCTTCTATTTTTAATACATTATTACCTGTTCTCTCTGCCCAGATTGAGATATCACTCTTGGCGATGGGATCTCTTGTGATTACCTTTAGTATTTGACCAGTTGTCATTTTTATCATTGATTCCCTTGTCAATAGGACAGGAACGGGACAAAGTGCATTCTTAGTGTCCAGCACCTTATCACAATTAGGTGTAGACTTATTCAGCATTCATTTTTAGAAACTTTGAGTATGGTTATAATGATTGTGTTTTGTTATTATCCAAGCACGATGATTTCATTTTCGCATTACAGATATTTGAAAAATTGATAGATAATATTATTTATCCTTTTTATTAATTATTTAATTGATGATCTGGCACCACAAGCTTCACACACAAGAAAGAGCAGCCGTTTTACTTTTTGTGTATGCGTATCAGGACGTCCACATACAGGACATACAACTCGATCAGTCATATATCTCTTCAAGAGTACTGCAAATGACTGTTTGTCTCTTCTGCCGATGAATATTGCTCTCTCACCATCCAAAGATGCTGCTGTAGCTAACTCTTTTGCCAGATACATTAGTATCCTGTCTGGATCTCGGCGTAATATTCTTGGATATTCACTGAAATTCCTGAATATTGTCTTTCTACCTTGCCAATAAATTTGTGGAGGTGGCAATTCGATACGCTCTACAGAACTTTTTGTATCTGATGTACCCAACCCTTTTCTAAGACGCTTCAATAGATCATCATATGATAATGCCTTATTGTGACTCATTTGCTCTTTGTCGTTAAGCTTCAGATAAAGATTAGGCTAAAAGTATTACTCCTCATTTTTCTTATTGATGAAAAAAGGAAAAGTTGTAATACCCATACAACTAATTAGATATAATAATGACTCAGAAAAATTGTATTTTCTGTAAAATAATTAATGGTGAAATTGCCAGTTACAATATATTCGAAGACAATTACACAATTGCCTTCCTGGATCGTTTTCCTATTTCTCTTGGACATACTCTTGTAATACCAAAAGTACATACTGGAAGAATTGAAGAATTGAATCAAAAAGAAACTGTGGCGCTGTTTTCCACTGTACAAAAAATTGTCGGTCCTATCCTGCATTCTTTTGATTCATCTTCAAGTACTATAGGGATAAATGACGGTAAGGATGCTGGACAAGTGATCCCGCATATTCATGTACATATAGTTCCAAGAACAGAAGGAGATGGTGGCGGGAATATTCATTCAATTATGAATAAACAACCTATTGTAGATGAAGAAATCTTAGCTAAAGCCGCTGAAAAGATTCGTAAAAACTTTTCAGAAGAAGGTTTCATATAAATAGTCCGGAACATAGATTCATTAATAAAATGCCTCAAAAATCCACCTCTATTTCACATTTTAATTATTCTTCAAAATCACAATTACACCTCAGCAGAAATGCTGAGTTAGCTACAATAATAGGTCTGGCTGAGTCAAGTAGAAAAAAGAAAGGACTTCTTAGAGGAGTTGAAGAGAGATTAATAAATGTGGCACGGTTTGAATATCCTTTGTACATATACCCCTTGCATAAGAAAGCACTTATTTTGAAACCTTTCCTAAATGATGAAAAAATTCTTAAGTTTGGTTCAACTTTAGATACACACAAATTCATTGGGGAAGTTCAAAGAATTTCTATAAGTCGAAGTGAATACACTGAATTTCTGGTAGAGAACATAAATCTTTTCAAAAAATACAGAAAGATTAATCAGATTTCTTTGAGGGGACTCATGATGAACAATAATCTTTCATTATTCCTTGCCAATGCAGCCAAGAAAGAAAAAGTTTCTGATAATACAATTCGTAAAAAAATTCTAGTTTCATCTGAAGAAGAAAAGGTAAAGATGAATCTGAATAAATTTGAAACTTTTTGGAAAAAAGCTCAATTTGATTTAGATAATCTTAAACTTATTGCAGATGTCCTAGATGTCGAGCTTGAGAAACATATCTCTAAGAGTGATATTGAAATACATATAGCAGAAGAGCAAGCTGATAAGAAAATAGAAGAGTGTACACCATTAATTAAGAGATCCGTTAAGAAGATTGTGAGAGAGAAAAACAAAACAATTAAGCAATTTGAGAATACTTCCAGAAAGAAACTTTCATATCTTTTAAGAATAAAAAACAAATTGGAGAACGAATTAAGACGACGTAGACAACAAGAGGCCAGGTTCAATCGTGAAAAACAGAATAAAAAAAATAAGCAAGATAAACATGGTGAACAGTTCTGGAGCAAAGAGCTTGCAAAATGCAAGAAAGAGATAGCTTTGCTTGAAACTCGGTTCAAGCGATGTGAGAATGATATAGATAATTTAAAAGTGCAAACATCGAACCAGATGGATGTAATAAAGAACCGTTATTCAGATAAAATAAGTATTGAGCGAAAAAAAATAGTTGAAATAGAATATCGAAGAGACGTCATCATGAAGATTCTCCAGAAGAATCAAATGAGACTGGAGGAACTCACTGATAAAATAACAAATGATATTGCTAAACAAATAGAAATGAAAAATCTAGAAATAGAGAAACTTGAAGATCATTTAATCACTTGGAATATAGATGATAAAATGGTGATACTCATACCATTCTACTTAACTAGATACTCGTCTATGAAAGAGGTTCGATATGGGGTGATAACACCTCTACAAGTAAATATTGAAAGAAATACAATATCCACTATGGGAAGAAAATTGGTAGGTTTGGATGATAACTTATCCGATAGTCTAAAGCCATTATCGAAGGATCTTTCAGAAATGGTTACACGGGATGTTTTAATTAGATTATCTAAAGATGTTAAATTTGCATCTAAGGTTGATGAAGAAGCTGTCAATATTAATATTCTTTCAGAAGGAGATTTTTCAGGCATGATCTCAGATGGGCTCAAAGAGCTTGTAGTAAAAGAACTTTTAAATCAAAACGAGGCAACAAAAATACAAGGATATTATTGCTAATGGAGATAAAATCATATGCTTGATGATGGAATTATATTTGAGCGTAAAATATTGTTAAAGAGATGTTTCGCACATCCAAAAATCTTAGAGATAGGTACACATTTTGATATTCCATTCTTCAAGAATGCTGATAGGATACATGGATTGAATATAGATCGTTCTGTATATGAATTGGCAACAAATCTGAAAAATGAACAGCTCCAAGAAGTATTCAAGAAGTTTGATCCTTGGAAATGGACCCAATTTAGGGGGATCAAGTATACTTTTGAAAATGGTCGTTTAACAATGAAAGACTCCTGGAAGCCTTTTCGGATTATCCTTGAAGTTTTTTTAAAAAAACATGGTGAACCAGCTAAGATAATTGTTGATATTATCTCTAGATCAAAATCTGGAGAGAGTGAACAGAGTATAAAGAGGCAGATGCCTATTCGGCATAAAAAAATAGATATCTCCAAGCTACTTGAAGAATTATCACAAAAGGGCTTGATAACTCAAACATATGAGGGTGAATTAATTGTCGAGTGGGGGATACCGGAAGAGAATATTCCTGAAGTTCAATCGTTACTACGAGGAGAAGATCCACTTTACCCAAGAGAAAAAGTGTCTGAAATTCTGCCTAGTGAAGCTCAGAAAGGAAAAAAAATTGATGATTATCTTATTGTGGAGAAGAAAAGAATTAACGAGATGAATAATGAGTTTGATGTATATCTTAATGATCTTCTAAACAATAGGCTTGAAGAGACTGTAGATTTCGGTAAGGATTTCTCGATACAATCTTTCGCAGATTATTTGAAAAACCTTTTCGGTGAAGTATTATATTTTGATAGTTTCTTATCAATCACCCAACAGTACGGGTTGGCAGACATCTCAATAAGAAGTGAGGCTAAAAAAGGAACGATAGGTATGAAAACAGGATTCAACCTTGCTCTATTTGGGGAACCTGGTACAGGTAAGAGCTATTCAACAAGGGACCTTATTCTTGGAACGATGGATGGATCTGTTCCACCACATGGACTTCCCGGTAGAAATAGGTATACTGCAGGAATAACACCAGCACGTTTCATAAGGATAGGTCAGGTTTACCATAGTAAGGCTTGGAATTTCATAGTTCCAGAATTTAACGATTGGTTTAGATCTGAAGGTATGGTTGAGATACTGAAGCTTGCCATGGAACGGGCAGAAATAAGATATGAATTACATCGAGAAACGATAGGTCCATACAGATTTTCTTCATATTTCAGTGTCAATTACAATACTAAGGTATTCAAACAAGGATATCGTGCAACAGTCAAAGATCCAAATTTTCAGGCTATTGAAGATAGAATGATATGTAGACTTCATAGATTGACAAAAAATAGATTTGAAGAGATAGCACAAAGCCGTCTCAGAATGGTGTTGGGTGAATCCGAATTTGGAGAAACTGCTAAGAAAATCCGTGATCACCTTGTGTTGACCCATGCAATAGAAACACAACATCTCCTTGTAAAGAACCAGTTTCTCGCCAAGCCACCTTTGATCACTAGGTCTATGCTCGAAACCGTCAGAAAGACACGCGAAGCAATTCTTATTCGTCTTCCGAATGAGGGGGTCCCTTTTTCAGCACGTCTTGAAGATAGATCAATAAGATTAGCCAGCGCACTATCCTTAATTGAATATTTTCGTGCACCAGAAGAATTCATTCCAATTAGTATAGAGGCTCAGAAATATGCAGCACAGTTTTACATTGAGGAAGCTGGAGCAAGATCTGGCGTAGATCTCAATGTTGAAGAAATAATGAATGATTTGGGATTTTAATCCTGATCAGAAGGTAATCCCACTATTTTTAATTGAACTTTGAAAATGTCAGAAGCATTTTCTTCGATATTGAAAATAAAATCTTTTTCATTTTTAATAGACTCGCAAATATTTAATTGTGTTTTCTCAATAAATACTTTTTGATCTTCCTTTACCTCCCTACTCTCATCGAGTCTTTCCTGCATAGAGTTTACTTCAGCTATCGCTGATTTACTTTGAGATGATATAATTAACTCATAATTTTTAGAGGTTTTTTCCATGAGATCTCGCTTACTGTTCAAGATTGGTTGGATCTCTTCTATTCGTTTGAGAACCTTTTCAGGGGTTTTTACAGTTATCTTCCCACGATTTATCATATCTTTTAGTCTTTCAAGAATCATTGTTATGGCAAGATCTTTATCATTTATCAGGCCCTTTGATGGAGATTCAACATATTTTTTTAGTAAAAGATCATCTTCTTTTTTGAGTTGAACATTGTAACCATATTTTTCCAAAGGTTTTCGGAGTCTAGAAAATAATGTATCAAATTCTACTTTCAAGTTGCTTAGCTTTAGAGTGAGTTGCTGCGCCTCTTCTTTGATTCGTTGAGAATCTTGATATTCTTTAGAATGCTTAGCTTCTTCTAGACGCTTAATTATTTCATCTTCACCTTTAGTAACATCAGCAGAACCTCTCTTAGCATTATCTATAGATGCAATGTCGTTTAGGAGTTCTGTATTCAGAGTTATTAGCCGCGATACAGTAGTACGAATGTGCTTCACCTTATTGGCTTTATCGGAATTTTTCTCCACTATCTCGGAAAGTTCAGCCGCCTCACGCTGCATCCGCTTAAGTTCTGTTAAAAGTGGACGAATCTCTTTATTCAATATTGTGAATACTACTCGTCCATGAGTCTTTAGTGTTTGATTCATCTGGGCAAGAGATTGTGATATATGTCTGGCAGTTTCAGCGAGTTCATTAAAATTTTTTGCTTCTTGAAACTCAAGGTTTGAAATAGTATTGATCATCTTATTTGCAATGCTGTTTCTTGAATTTAGTATGGTGGGGATGAGGGGCTTTTCTAGCTCACCGGCGTTTATCTCTGCCTTTAGGAATTCTTCGGCTGCAGACTTTACATCAGAGGCTGAAGTTCTAAGCTTTCGAATAAGGACATTACCTTGCAGATTAGCATTGTCAAATATTTTTCCGGATTGTGAACTAATCCATGACTCGATATCTTGGAGAGCCACTTCTAAATTTGGCTCTTTTTTCTTACTGAAGAAATTGAAGAAATTTGGCACGGAGTAGAGAAAGGATGGTAACCTAATAATATTTATTATTCCTTTGAAGATTTCCAGGGTTCATACAAGGTATGTTCAAGACCTAACTGATCAAGGACTTTTCCGACAACATGATCTACTAGATCATCTAACGATTTAGGTTTATTGTAGAAACCTGGCATCGCTGGCAATATCGTCACACCGAATCTTGAGAGATCATTCAGATTCTTCAGATGTACAGCACTTAATGGGGTTTCACGAGGAACTATTATCAGACGTCTACCTTCTTTCAATGTGACGTCAGCAACCCTTGTCAATAGAGAAGAGGTGATGCCAGAAGAAATACTTGCGACAGTTTTCATACTGCAAGGTATCACAACCATCCCATTTAATTTAAAAGAACCACTTGAAGGACCCGCCGATAGGTCTGTATTGTCATATACATAATCTGCCAATGATCTGATTTTTTCGAATGTCATATCGATCTCTTGCTCTAATATGCAACGCCCCCAGGCAGTAATAATAAGGTGTGTTTCAACTTTCAATTCACGCAGTATCTCAAGTAATCTAATTCCATAAACTGCCCCTGATGCACCAGAAATTCCAATGGCTAATCGCATTTTCTTGCTCATCTTTACAACACTTGGATTAACCTTTGTTGTCTTGTAATTTGTTCAATATTCTTACAGAAAGATTTAATTTCTTTAAGATATTCGCCTTTATTAATAGCACTCCGCCTAACTGCTATTCTATCGATGATTTGAAGTTCTTTCTTTTTCAAAGAATTTTCCAGCTGCAAAAGATATCTTTTTTCATCATATCCACCAAACGTTATGAAAACCGCGCACATTCTCCCTTTGAATCTTTTCAAACTATTTAGATATTCGTTTATGGGTGGTGAACTCAAAGCCCATTTAGGGCTGCCCAATATAATTAAATCATAGCAAGAAAGATCATTTCTGACAGGTTTAATCTTAACTTTTGAACCAGGTAGCATAGATAACAACAACCATTTGAGGTAACTACGTGACTTATTCGGTTGTATCACAGATGTATCAACCATATTATTAAGAGAGAGATTTCTCGCGATTTCCTCAGCTACAACTTTAGTATTTCCTGTCCAAGAAAAAAAAACTAGCAAAATACGAAGAGGAGACAATTAGGAAATCAGCGCCACCAAGTAAGTAGACATTACTTCCTTAATATTTCTATGCGCAAACACATTATATAATAATTGATGAGGAAATGCAAAAAATAAGTGTAAAACCTAGCGAGAAAACAACCTCCTGCAACTAAATAAAACTAAGAATAACAGATTAATGCATAACCGTTAAGTTTGCGGTGATTTTATCTTTAGTTTTTACAGTTTGCACCATTCTAGAGTTTCAATTTGTGTTTATTTTTTTGTTTATGGATGTAAATTTAAAATCTCGTTGATCCGACCTATTTTACAATCGTTCAGCATTACTATTATTCCAAAATATAGGACTTACAATAATATGCTTTCTTAGATTTACATTACTAAGATGTATTAGGTTTATGATCATAATTATGTAAAAACATTTTCTTTTGGGTGAATGCCAATTAATTGTAATTTATTAAAACCCAATATACTATCGTTTTATTAACAAAAGTGAAAACCAATAACCTAAATTCTTCATCTGATAATGTTTGGTCTGATAGAACTGTGGTTTTTTATGTCTATATTCTCAAGTGCCGCAATGATATTTTCTATACCGGTTATACAAACAATATAGAAAGAAGACTTTCTGAACATAACAGGGGAACCGCTTCTAAGTTTACACGTAGTAGATTACCTGTGACTCTCGCTTATGTAGAAAAAGTGAATAAGAGAACATTAGCTATGAAGCGGGAAATATCGATTAAACAGCTTTCAAGAGTTAAGAAAATGGAACTTTGCAGACTTTATGAAATAAGAAAATAGATCAAATACTATTTTAGTTACAATGAATAAAACTTAATTATTTAAAGCAATATAGTTTTCTTTGCTCTATTTTATTTCAACAGCCTAATACGGGACTATGCAATATATCATATCATCGTTTAGAACATTTGTTCAGAAGTTAGAACAGTTATCTCTAATCAGTTATTTGTGCTCGTCTAAACGCAAACCATCCAATCGCAAAAAATGTTATCATGTATGTTAATCCTACTGCTAAACTTCGCAACGCCACAGTTGAGATTGAATCAGATGATAATTGTATTGCTGATGGAGGCCCATTACCGAAACTCATTCCACAGATATCTATTATTCTATCTGGTTCTTGAACCCATTCAACTAGGAGTCTGCCTAACTCATTTGTTCCTGTTCTTATTCCGCTTCCCATTCCAGAAAGTGAATCACAACCTCCGCTTATACCGATTGCTCCATCTCCAGGTGTATACAGAAGTATCAATGGTTGACCGAATGACGCAAGAACGGTTCCAACCATTATAAGCCCAATAAATGTGCCCAATGAACCCATAACTGCAATGTTGGAGCTCTTGAATACTGAGCTGAAAAATACTGCTAATGATAGCCAAACAAATGTAGCAACAACTGCACCTGAGAAACCCAATGGCAAGAGGTGCAACAATTCTTGTGGTCCATAGATGAGAAATCCAGCAATTATTATATAACCAGCTAGGAATATGTAAGCAGCAACTACCGTTATTAGCCCAGCCGTAATCTTGGCTAAAATAACCAAGTTTCTTGAAATAGGTTTAGTTAACAAAGGAATTATTGTCTGGCTCTCAAATTCTCCAGAAACCATATTCATACCTACAGCAACTGCAAAAAGAAACATAGTGAAACCCCCTGCCATTGTAGAAACATTATCAATAACAAACAATGGATCCTTATCAAAAGGAGCATTCGTGTATTCTGCTATCAACCAAGGGACAACAGCGAGAAGGGTAACAATCAGAAATGCAAGGATAAGAACACCCACCATTTTCTTCTTTCTGAAATTCCATAATAGCTCATAATACAATATAGCTATAAATCGTCCTATCCAACTTCCCTGTTGTTTTTCTGTCAAATCTAAGATTTCATCTCCAACAAATCTAGAAAAGCATCCTCTAATCCTTTACCTTCCTCATGCATTTCCACTATCACGCCACCTGAATTAGTGATAGCTTGAGAAACAATAGATCTTACATCTTTTTTATTTTGATCAAGATGTATCGTGTATGTCTTTCCTTTCATCTCAACTTTTGCCAATTTAAGATTCTGTAGAGATTGTAGGGTTTTATTACTCACCTTATCCACTTCAACAACTATTCTTCTGTTCTTTGACAATGCAGAAACTTCATTAAGAGAACCTGAGGCAACAGTTATCCCTTTATTCATTATTGTAATACTATCACATATCTGAGTAACTTCAGATAAGAGATGAGACGAAAAAAATATTGTAGTACCACTCTTTGCTATCCCTTTTACAAGTTTCCTCATCTCCACCATACCTACAGGATCCAGTCCAATACTTGGCTCATCCAAGATTAGCATCTCAGGATCATTTATCATTGCCTGAGCCAGGCCGATTCTTTGCTGCATTCCCTTACTATATCCACCAATTCTATCTTTTCCTCTTCCCTCAAGACCAACCTCTTCTATTAACTCTGGAATTCTTTGTTTTCTTGACTTTTTTGACATCCCATACATACGACCATAAACATCTAGGAGCTCATTTCCGCTCAAGTGCTGTGGATAACTTGGAAGTTCCGATAAATAACCCATTCTTTGGCGAATATGAGGTTTATCTCCTGCGGCATCTTGTTCAAGAATCTTAATAGATCCTGATGTTGGTTTTAATAAACCCACGAGCATCTTTATTGTGGTGCTTTTTCCTGCTCCGTTGGGTCCAAGGAAACCATGAATTTCGCCTACTTTTACCTTCAAATTTAACTGATTTACAGCTACACGACTACCGTATTTTTTTATCAAATCAATAGTATCTATAGCATAATCAGACAATTATTCCACTCCTAATATGAATATTCTCCATTTATTATCTGTATCATTTTTCATTTTATTATGGAAAAAATATATTATTTCGATGCAACCAAGAAGATAATATAAGTAGCCTTAATGAATAGAATATGCCTATTTGAGTTTACATGCCATAATCCCAGTAAAGAAATTAGATTTTGCCAAGTTAAGACTCTCCAATTTCCTAAATAAGGAAGGGCGAATAAATCTCTCTATCTTTATGCTTCACGATGTTCTAAAATCAATTGCGTCATCAGATGAAATAGAATCGACTATTGTAGTTACTCCTGAACAAGAAGCCGTAAATCTAGCGAAATCATTCGGATTTTCTACAATATTAGAAAAAGAACAACGGGGTGTTAATTTTGCTGTAAACATTGCGAATGAATATTGTTTGAATAATGGAGCTTCTTCAACCATAATTATTCCTGCAGATATTCCACTTATAAAACCTGAAGATATTAAAAAGATAGTTGATTCTTCTAGAAATGATCAATCTGTTGTAATCATTCCTTCTAAACGTATGGATGGTACGAATGCTTTACTTCGTTCACCTCCAGACGTAATCAAGACTTCATATGATTCTTCAAGTTATACAGTGCATAAAAAATATGCGTCAGAACAGAAAATTCCTATATCAATACTCAAATTATACTCAGTGATGTTGGATCTCGATCTCCAAGAAGATCTAAAAGAATTTATGGATAAAGAAAGTGAAACCCAAACATACAAATTTCTATCTAAAATAAAACCATTCAATCAATGATTATTTTTGGATTAATGACATGGATACATGTAAATTATTTGGAAAAACAAGAAATTGCATAGATATCGTTGCCCAAAATGCAAATCAAAACTTGACCTTGACAAAATTTATGATGGCGGATATTTAGCTAAATGCCACAAATGTAAATTTACCCATATCACGAGAACCAAAGTAGAAAGAGACGATGAAGCCTACCTGAATATACTGGAAGATTACGACAATGGTAAAATTCTGAAAGGTACCTCTTTCTCAAAAGCACTAGAAAAAGAAGGAATACTGAGATCTAAAAAAGATGTACAACATTTAGTGGAAAAAACTGGTACAAATCTTACTGATATTCCCAAACCTATACAACATGCTCTACTTTCAACGAAAGATTATCCTGTTCTTTACCGGCGCCTTTCATCTGAAGAACCGACTCTTGATATGCCCTCAATGAACCTAGCTATAGACAACAAATTATCAGAAGCAATACTGAGAAGTGGTATCAAGCGACTCTATAAGTTTCAGGTAGACTCGTTTAAAGCTATCATAGAAGAACAAAACGTTGCTATAATTGCTCCCACAGGAACTGGAAAAACCGAAGCATTTGCTATACCAATAATTCATAATTTATCTCAAAGCAAAAAGCGGATTGGCATTTCTAGCGAAAAAAATATGGGTGTCAAAGCATTAATTATCTACCCAACTAAAGCGCTTGCAAGAGATCAGCTTCCAAAATTAGAACATCTTGCAGACCCTGTCGGGATAACGATAAAAATTTATGATGGCGATACTTCGAAATATGAGAAAACCAATATCATCGAGACCCCTCCTGATATAATTATCACTAACTTTGACTCTTTACATTACCATCTTTTGCATCATACTCATTTCTCAAGACTCTTATCAAACATAGAATATATGATTGTTGACGAGATTCATGTCTATACTGGAACATTTGGGAGTAATATCCATCTCATAATCAAAAGGTTGAAAAGACTTTGTAGAAGTTTTCAAGTTATTGCGTCTTCAGCTACTATAAGCAATCCAAAGAAGTTTTGTGAGGAGCTCTTTAGTCGCCGTTTTATAGTAATCAATGGAGGGGATGGAAAGCACGGAGTAATGCACCTAGCTATGATGTTCCCATCATTAAGGAGTCATCGTGCATTAACGCTTGATCTACTCCAAAAACTAACAACTTCAGGGAATAAGACAATAGTGTTTTCAAACTCACATCTTGCAGCTGAACTTAACGCCTTCTATGGCCGACGCAACGGTATTGAAATAGAGGTTCATCGAGCAGGATTACTATCTGACTTTAGAAAAGAAGTAGAAGAAAGATTCAGAAACGGAGACCTTAAAGCGATATCATGTACTCCAACACTTGAACTAGGTATTGACATTGGAACTTTAGATGCAGTAATATCTGATTTGGTAACATGGACACGTTTCATTCAAAGGATAGGACGTGCTGGAAGAAAAGGTCAAGAAAGCATAGTTTTCTTAGCTCTTAGGAAAGATGATCCTATTAGTCAATATTATAAGAATAACCCTGAAGATTATTTCAAGGATATAGAACCTGGATACATCGAACCCTTCAACCCTGTGATTTCGAAATTTCAGCTTCTTGCAGCATCAATAGATAAACCCATCCAGATAGGTGAGTTTACTGAATTTCAATCCATATTGGATGAGTTGGTAGAGGAAGGTACACTCATAAAAGATAAAGAGAAATTAATTCCCGCCTATCCTACAGCTCTTAGAATCTTGCGAGGTTACGATATTCGTGGTTCAGGTGATAATGTCTCAATTATGTATCTCAATAAAAAGATAGGATCTAGAAGTATGCCTCAAGCACTAGATGAACTCCATATGGATGCAGTCTATTTCCTTGGAGGCTCAAGATATAAATCAAAAGGATTGAAATATTTAATTGGTTCTGGTAGAGCAGAGATTGAACGGTTACCAAAGAGCTATCCTTACTATACACGTCCACTTAAAGAAGAATACCCCACAATTCAAAAAATACTTCTACGTAAGAAAATATTACAAACAGAAGTTGCATATTGTGATCTATTTATAGAACGAAAAATTATTGGTTATACAAACATTGGAATAGGTGCAGAAATATCAAAAGGTAAAAAGATTCTATTGGAAAAACCACACAAATACACATTCAGAACAAAGGGATTAATCTTCAAAGCTCCCCTTCCTACAAAGATTTTCCTTTCATCCACAAATACTGAACCTGATCTCTTGGAAGCAAGTAGTTTCCATGCAGCAGAGCACGTCACAATTGAAGGAACCAATATGATTACTGGTGGAGCTGCTTCAGATATGGGAGGAATCTCGATCGGAAATTCAGGAATGATATTCATTTATGATGGGGCCCGAGGAGGTAATGGTGTAACACGAATACTTTTCGATAAATTGAACGATGTATTCCAGAGAGGATTATCCATACTAGATGAATGCACCTGTAATTCTGAAGATGGTTGTCCCAGATGCACATACTCTTATAGATGTGGGAATAATAATGAATATTTACATCGTGAAGGAGCAAAAGAAGTTTTTAAGAAGATTCTTGATGGTGAATTGTCTGAGCTTGATTTGAATATTAAACCAGAGTTACGCCCTTTGGTTTGAATTTTTGTTAAATCAGTTCATATAATAATGTACTTATCCCAACCTACGCTGTCTAGAAAAATAGTGATTCATTTGTCAGAAGAAATGTCGATCCTTGATCATATTGATGAGTTTCGAACTAGATTCATTAGGATAATCATAACGATAGGTGCTTTAGCATTATTCAGTTTCTCCTTTGGATTAAGGGAGTACACTATTGAAGGTACAAAAATTTTGTTGCCGTTTCCTGGGCCATTCAATAATATTGCAAGTCAAGCGATACGTATGTTTGAACGAGACCTTCTTCCAGATTATGTAAGTGTTATAGTAACTGCACCAAGTCAAGCACTGGTTGCACAATTATATTTCTCCCTCTTCCTCGGGGTAGCTCTCGGCATGCCTATTATCATTCGTGAGGTCAGTGCCTTCTTTGGACCAGCACTTTATAGCGATGAGCGTAAAAGAATTCTGAAACTTGCTCTTCCAGCAACATTCTTATTTTTACTTGGAGCTGCCTTCTCATATATCCTAATTACTCCATTCACAATAGACTTTCTATATAGATATGGCGAAGTTGTAGTGCAAGAAACATTCATTACAATAGATGAGTTTATGCGATTCGTACTTTTGTTTACATTAGCATTTGGTCTTTCCTTCGAACTACCTATCTTAATGTGGCTCTTAACTGTAGTAGGAATAGTTGAACCATCTTTTTGGAGAAAGAATATTTCGTACGTTGTGATCATTATAACGATATATGGTGCAATAATCACACCTGATGGTAGCGGAATAACTATGTGGTTTGTAGCTATACCTATGCTGTTTCTTTATATTATTGGATATTTTATTATAAATCGAAGTCTTGGAAAGAAATCAACTGGAAAAGTTTAAAGGTAGAATTTCAATAATAAGTTGTGAAGCTGATGTTCTCATATTCTTTACAGATAATTGCAACTGAATGGCTGTGGATAATCTTCTTGATCGTGTTTCTACTATTTGGGTCCAAGAAACTTCCAGAAGTATCTAGGAATCTTGGAAAAGCAATGCGCGAAATTCAAAAAGGAAGAGCTGAAATTGAACGCGAATTTAAAACCGCAACATCTCTACCAGAATCTAAAACAAAAAAACCAAATAAGATTTACAAAGCCCCTGATTACCCAACAGGTATATCTCCAGAAAAAAATGTGGAAAACAAAGGAAACTCAGAAGAGGCTATTCCTAAAGATACAGCAAATTCTACAGACAATAAACCAACAAAAAAAGACATTCCTAAAAATATAGGGAAAGGAAAAGCTAATACAGCACCTAAAAAGAAGTAGTGATGAGATACATGCTTAACCAAGCGCTGTTTGGACTTGCACCTGGACCTGAACCAGTACTGGTTCTAGTGGTTATAGTAGTTCTTCTTCTATTTGGCTCCAAGAAAATACCTGATTTAGCAAGATCCTTTGGGAAAGCTAGGGGCGAGTTTAAGAAAGGTCAAGAAGAGACAGATGCAGAACTCAAAAAACCTTCTGAAAGAGAAAAGCTTGAACAGGCGGCAGAATCATTTGGAATCGATACAGAAGGTAAAAGTGATGATGAACTGCGAGATGCAATTAAAAAAGCAACAGATAAAAAATAATTAACATATAAATCGTCATAATATAGATAAATATTGAAATTTCAGAGAATCTTCACCGCAAACACAGGTGAATAAATTGGTATATGCTTACTTTGAAGTAACTAAACCTAAAATATGGATTCTACTTGCCTTCACGGCTTTTGGAGGATTTGTAGTTGCTTCAGGAAAGGAAATGTCATGGATAACTGGAATAGTTATGTTACTGGCAGTTATATTAGGGTCAGCAGGAGCCAACACACTCACAAACTATATTGACCGTGATATAGACGCGGTAATGAATAGGACAAAGCTTCGTCCTCTTCCTACACACAGGATATCCCCTGCATCGCGCGCACTCATCTTTGGATTAATACTATCTGTTATTTCTCTTCTTCTTGCAGCCTCACTTAACTTACTATCATTCATCTTCTTGCTTCTCGGAATATTTGATAATGTAATAATATACAGTCGAATTATGAAGAGGAGAAGTCCACTCAATATCATTATGGGAGGTTTTTCAGGTGGTATGCCTGTTCTAATCGGATATGTTGCAGTCACAAATGAAGTAACAATTTTTTCGCTTCTTCTTGCCGCTATCGTAGTGATCTGGACACCTACACACATCTGGAGTTTAGCACTGCACAGCAAAGAAGACTACGCCAAAGTAAACGTCCCTATGCTACCAGTTGTTGTCAAAGAAAGAACTGCTGTTAGAATAATTGCTATAACATCTATCCTTATGGTGGTTTTCAGTCTAGTTATTCCACTCTACTATCCATTAGGATTGATCTACTTTATTTCTGCTGCAATTTTAGGAGTTGCTATGCTTGTTCTCAACTTATGGTTATTCCTGAAACCGACTAAAGAGATATCGTGGATAGTCTTTAAAGCATCTAGCCCATACTTAGGCTTAATATTCACCGCATTGATTCTTGATGTCTTGATATAATTTCTTGCTTGAAAAAAATTATCTTTCTAAATATTTTAACTCTTGGCTTAAATATTTATGTACAATACTATATAGACTATGCAAATAATCGTGATTGGGAGACAATAGATTGAAAGTTGTCATATTATCTGGTGGACTAGGTACACGTCTAAGGCCTTATACGCTCTTTGTACCCAAACCTATGCTCCCACTTGCAGAGAAACCTCTCCTTCAATACATAATAGAATGGTTGAATGAAAATGGCCTAAAAGATATAGTAATATCTGTTAGTTATCTTAGAAAATCGATTGAAGATTACTTTCTAGATGGTGGAGATTTAAATGTAAAAATAGATTATGTGCGACTTACTAACCCGCTGGGAACTGCAGGACAACTCAAAGAGGTAGAATCACATCTCGATTCTAGGTTCATATGTCTATATGGTGACTCATTTTATAACTTTAATCTCAATGATGCTATTTCATTCCACATAAAAAAGAAATCATTAGCAACAATTGTTCTAAAGAAGTACAAAACTTCATTAAAATACGGCTTCTTGGAAACTGAATCATCTGGTGCTATTAAATCATGGCGTGAAAAACCAGAGTTTGAAGGATTGATTAATATAGGCTGCTACATAATGGAACCAGAATTTCTCAACTATATCCCAAAAAATAAGATGTATGGCATGGATCTAGCGTTCCAAAACGCAATAGATGCAAAGGAAAAAGTTTTTGGCTATGTAACCGATGGAGAATTTATCGATATAGGTGACAAGGAGAGCTATGATGAAGCAAATAAGTTCTTTACTGGAAAACTCGGCAAAATTCTCTGAAGGTTTCAACGGTGCAGTACATAATATTTGACGGAGAGCTTACCACCAACTTCTATCCATTAACACTTACTAAACCCGCATTCGACCTTTTTCTAGGGAAAAAGACTTTACTGGAGCATTTAGTCGAAGAACTGAATCTTAAGGAATACAGTCTAATGGTCCAACCACACCTGACAGACATAACCAAAAAAAAACACAAGACCAAAATCAATCCCTCTATATCGGAGGAAGATACAATCTTTGTTAATGGCCGAATAAGTCTTAACCGAGAGACTGAAAAACTCCTAGAACAGAATAAACATTTCACAGTATTTTCAAGCGGGGAGCTAGTTCTTGCAAAGCTAAGCAAAAGAGCATCTGACAAACTTCTGCAAGGAGAAAAATCATTGAAAAATATGGAATCTGATATAAAGCGTTATGATCTTCCAGCATCAATCCTGGTTAAATCTCTTTGGGATCTTGTAGAACGAAATCCTTCAGCTATAAAAGAACAATCCAAGAAGACGTTATTATTCGAATCACCAGATCTAAGTAAGTGTGAAGTTTTAGGGTCCAACTCAAATCTAAAGTTTGAAGGGAATGTTGCAATTGAATCTAATGTAACGTTCGATCTAAGAAGAGGCCCAGTGTTGATAAGTGATGGTGTGGAGATTCAATCTAATTCAAGAATAGAGGGGCCAACATATGTAGGAAAGATGACTCAGATAAGGTCTGCACAAATACGTAGTGGCACTTCAATAGGTGATTATTGCAAAATTGGTGGAGAAGTCGACTGTTCTATCATTTCAAGCCATTCCAACAAAGCTCATGATGGATTTCTCGGGCACTCTTATGTTGGAGAATGGGTAAATATTGGAGCAGGGACATCTAATTCTGATCTCAAGAATACATATGGAACAGTCAAGATGGTACTCGGAAATATCGAGGTTGATACTAAACTTAACAAAATTGGTTGTTTTATTTCTGACCATGTCAAAACCTCCATTGGATGCTTTATCTATACTGGAAAAAGAATTGGCGTATCATCTCACATACATGGATATATCACTGAAGATGTTCCTAGCTTCACAATCTATGCAAAGAGCCTAACTGGTAAATCTTTTGAACTACACAAGAACTCAGCAATGGAAACACAGAAACGGATAATGGAACGAAGAAACATTACTCAAACATCAAATGATAAGGATCTGTTAAGTAGAATATTCAAAATGACCCAAGATGAACGATACAAGTTTGGAGTCCTCAAAACTGATTTCTCAATATAATTGTTTCAAGACCAATAACTCTGACAAATAATTGTAAAAAGAAATATTGTTCATTATCTATTTGAAAACAGATGAGTAATAGCCTATAGATACAGGCAGCGAAAGCACCTATGCATCTTTTTTTGTTTAATCATCAATAGATCTGGGACGAAAGGAAACCATACGAAACGAATCAACAAGTAATTTTCGTCCATTCTCTGAACCGTCATACTGAATTCCAATTAGTTTTAACAGATTTTTAACAGCAAAAGGATGAAGACGTTCATACTCAACAAATTCATCAAAAGCCTCATCTTCATCAAGAAGGCGTTGTATAGGAACAAAAATTTTCGTACCGATCTGTATTTCTAGTGCTGGTTTTAATAGAATATTGCGATACCAATCTGCGTTTATCCCATAAGCAGAAATAACAATGCATTCACCTGAAGACTTATTGTGACGAATTACTTCAAGAACAGTTCTCCGAATACGACACGAATTACGACCAACATGAATCAACATAAGAAATTTGTGCCTAAAAATCCAACCTAATCTCAAACGATAAATAAATACAGGCAACTTGAACAAAAAAATTAGGATACTACTTGGTTTGGATGGTTGAAGCGACAAATTATTCAATACCTAAGTAATTATGTTCTTGGTTTTATTTAATTACAATCAATTGTGGGTTTGAACCTGTTTGGGGGCTAATCCCAGCGAGCCCGCCACATATCAACAACTGAATTCCTTTATCTGTTAGAATATTTGTTTGAAATTTGAAAATGTTAGACATAATTGAGTTCATACGGCAACGATTTTCACCTTTCTAAATAAAATCCAATCACACGAAATATAATGTGCAGATGATAGTATGACTCACCCATCATTAGAGAATATAATAGGAAAAGAACTAAAAGATTCGTATGGAAGATATGTGGGAATCATCACTGGAATATCCACTGACAGTAACAGAAAAATTCAATTTGTTGGTGTTGATGCGGGTTCCAATGGTTTCAGAAAATTCGAAGGTGATAGAATTACCTTTGAAGAGGATTCTCCAGAATTGACATCCGAATGGAAACTTAATTCAGATAGTTTCTTGAAGACAAATGGTATCGCTGAAAAGAAGGTGCTTGCTCTTCAAGAATTATATGAAGAAGAGGAGATTACCCAAGATGTCTTTGAGCATCTTACTAACCGCCACAAAGCACAGCTCGATGATTATTCTGTTAGCTGCGGAGATACAGTTGAAATTCTAAACAGAAAAGTAGAATCCCTATCTCTTGAAAGTAGTGCTGCAGATAAGTTCATTGGGACTTTGAAGCTTCAACACCGAATAGGAGATATAAGTGATGATGTATTTTGTGCTGCCAAAGATTATATGAGCACAATACTTCAACGCAATGAAAAGGAAATTGCAGATCTTTCCACTGTCTTACACGATATTGCACCACAAGAGCTTACAGAAGCGATCGAAACTGTTGAAACTGAAGATATTTCAACCGATGAACCAGTTGAATCTGCTTCAACAATTGAAATGTTGACCCCAGAAACATCAGAAAAAACAGAATACCCACAACAAAATGAACCAATTTCTACTGAAATGAATGCTGTTTCACAATCAGAAGCACCTATGGCGGATAAACCAATAGGTATGTATCCAGAAACAGAATCTACTGAATCAGAGAATGAAACACCTAATCTTGAATTAACAGATGAAGACTCCATCAACCCTGATGCAGAAACAAGTACATCTTCAATCTATGAGGATGTAACCCCGACAGTTGAAGCACCCCAAGAAAAATTATCTGAAACTACAAACACCTATCAAGAAGAACCGATTCAAGAACCAGAAGTTGAACAGGAATCATGTAGTTTTGATACCCCTGAAGAAATAACTGAAGTTTCTGATAACATAACAACAGAAGAACCAGAAGTTGAACAGGAATCACGTAGTTTTGATACCCCTGAAGAAATAACTGAAGTTT